>Ga0209992_10000126_pt1 | contig 106047 bp, 99 predicted proteins | sample 2SBtaG_2_FD_182564 | JGI IMG/M metagenome (GOLD analysis project Ga0209992, IMG submission 182564) | Deep subsurface microbial communities from Kolumbo volcano to uncover new lineages of life (NeLLi) - 2SBTROV12_ACTIVE470 metaG (SPAdes)... | ecosystem: Environmental > Aquatic > Marine >... | reverse complement strand
ATTACATATGATAAAAATCAAGAAAGGTCTCGACCTCCCAATTGAGGGAGCGCCAAAGCAGGAGATTGCTGATGCATCTGCTGCAACGCGCGTTGCCATTCTGGGAGAAGAATATGTGGGTATGCGCCCTACCATGCACGTCCAAGTTGGCGATGTAGTGAAGAAAGGTCAGGTACTTTTTGAAGACAAAAAGAACCCTGGCGTTAAATTCACTGCGCCAGCTGCGGGTGAAGTGGTAGAGGTTAACCGTGGTGCAAAACGTGTTCTTCAGTCTGTAGTTATCAAAGTAAACGGCAGCGATGCTGTGACATTTGACAAAATTGCAGCTGACCAGATCGCGAGTGCAACACGTGAGCAACTTCAGTCAATCCTTGTAGAGTCAGGCATGTGGACAGCGTTACGCACCCGTCCATTCAGCAAATCGCCTCAGTTAGACTCTGTTCCAAACTCAATTTTCGTTACAGCAATGGATACCAATCCACTTGCAGCAGATCCTGCTGTAATTATTGCTGAGCGCCAAGATGATTTCGTAAATGGTCTTAAAGCGCTAACACAATTGAGCGGTGGCAAGACATACGTTTGTAAAGCGGCAGGCGCGTCTGTTGCTACTGGCGATGCGGCAGTTGATGTTGAAGAGTTTGGCGGTCCTCACCCTGCGGGCCTACCGGGTACTCACATCCACTTCCTTGATTCTGCCGGTATGAACAAGACGGTTTGGCACATCAACTACCAAGACGTAATGGCGATTGGTGCCTTGTTAACCACGGGTGAGCTAGATAACCGTCGTGTTATTTCGCTTGCAGGCCCAGCAGCAACCAATCCACGCCTAGTGCGTACGTTGATTGGCGCAGACTTAACCGAGCTAACTGCTAGCGAGCAAGTAGACGGTGAAGTACGTGTTATCTCAGGCTCTGTACTTAGCGGTACTACGGCGATGGGTGTACACGGATTCCTAGGTCGTTTCCATACACAAGTTTCACTATTAAAAGAAGGTCGCGAGAAGAAATTGTTCGGTTGGATCATGCCTGGTTCAAACCAACACTCAGTGACTCGTGCTTACTTAGGTCACCTAAGTGGTAGCAAGAAATTTGATATGACAACAACTACCAATGGTTCAGAACGTTCTATGGTTCCAATTGGTAATTACGAACGCGTTATGCCCCTAGATATCATTCCTACGCTTCTGCTTAGGGACCTGATTTCTGGTGATACTGACGGTGCTCAGACGTTGGGTTGCTTAGAGTTGGACGAAGAAGATTTGGCATTGTGTACTTACGTATGCCCTGGCAAATACAACTACGCTCCTATCTTACGCGACTGTTTGACCACGATAGAGAAAGAGGGTTAAGTCATGGGTTTAAAAGCGTATTTAGAAAAAATTGAGCCGGATTTCGAGCCGGGTGGTAAGCATGAAAAGTGGTATGCGCTTTACGAAGCTGCGGCTACCATTTTTTATACGCCAGGTAAGGTAAACAAAGCGAACACGCACGTGCGTGACAGCATTGACCTTAAACGCATCATGATCATGGTATGGATGGCAACATTCCCAGCTATGTTCTTCGGTATGTACAACATTGGTTTTCAAGCGCAAGAAGCTATTGCTGCTGGCGCAGGAACACTGCCCGACACATGGCAGGCGGGGCTTTTCACTGCTCTAGGCGGTGATTTGACAAACGCTGGCATATTAGGCCTGTTCTTCTACGGTGCATGTTTCTGGCTACCTATTTATGCAGTAACGTTTGCTGTTGGTGGTTTCTGGGAAGTACTGTTCGCTTCTGTGCGTAAGCACGAAGTAAACGAAGGTTTCTTCGTAACATCAGTGCTGTTTGCACTAACACTTCCAGCCACGATTCCTCTATGGCAAGTAGCACTAGGTATTACCTTTGGTGTTGTTATTGCTAAAGAAGTATTCGGTGGTACAGGTCGTAACTTCCTTAACCCAGCTCTGTCTGGTCGTGCTTTCCTTTACTTTGCGTACCCTGCACAAATCTCAGGTGACCAAGTATGGGTAGCAGCAGATGGTTATTCGGGTGCAACGTCTCTTAGCCAAGCCGCTTGGGGCAACCTAGACTACGCTGATATGACGCAGTGGATGGATAGCTTCATCGGTACTATCGCGGGCTCAGCAGGTGAGGTATCTACACTAGCTATTATTCTTGGTGGCTTGTTCATCATGTATATGCGTATAGCAAGCTGGCGAATTGTTGCTGGTGTAGCGATTGGTGTAGCGTTCTTCGCAACTTTGCTAAACTTAATTGGCAGCGACACTAACCCTATGTTTGCAATGCCTGCACATTGGCACTTTGTTGTTGGTGGTCTTGCGTTTGGTATGTTCTTTATGGCGACAGACCCGGTTTCTGCATCGTTCACAAACCAAGGTAAGTGGGCTTACGGTATCTTCATTGGTTTCATGACGGTACTAATCCGCGTCCTAAACCCAGCCTTCCCTGAAGGTGTAATGCTAGCAATTCTGTTTGCTAACTTGTGGGCGCCACTGTTCGACTATTTCGTCGCACAAAGCAACATCAAGCGGAGGGTAGCACGTGTCGGCTAAGAAAGAATCTTTAGGCAAAACTATCGGTGTAGTAGTAGCCGTATGTTTAGTTTGTTCAATTGTTGTTTCTGGCGCGGCTGTTGGCCTTCGCTCTCTACAGCAAACAAACGCGGCTCTTGATAAAAAGAGCAACATTCTTAATGCTGCAGGCCTTTACGAAATGGGCATGAGCAATAACGCTATCGAAAGCACGTACAGCGAGCGAGTAGAGCAGCGTTACGTTAATCTTGAAGAAGGCACGTTTGTTGAAGCGCCTGCGCCAGATTACGACATGTATAAAGCTGCTAAGCAGACTGAGTACAGCACAAAGGTAACTAACAGCAATGTCGGTTTCCAACGTCGCCCTAACGTGGCAAGTGTTTACTTAGTGCGCAACGACGCAGGTGATGTATCTCGTATCATCCTTCCTGTTCACGGTAGCGGTCTTTGGGATCTTATGTACGGATTCTTAGCGATAGATGCAGACGGCCAAACGGTTCGCGAGCTTATTTACTATCAGCAAAAAGAAACGCCAGGACTAGGTGGTGAAGTGCAAAACCCTGCTTGGCAGGACAAATGGGACGGCAAAGAGCTTTACGAGAATGGCGAAGTTGCTATTCGCGTAGTGAAAAATGCTAACCCTAGCAATCCTCACACTATCGATGCGCTTTCAGGTGCAACCCTAACAAGTAACGGTGTTGAAAACACCATTCGTTACTGGGTAGGCGAGCAAGGCTTCGGCCAGTTCCTGAAGAACCAAGCATGGCGTTCATAAGGGAAGTCTCATGGCAGATACTAAAGAAATGAAAAAGGCCCTCTTTGGGCCAATCCTGGACAACAACCCGATCGCCCTACAGGTATTGGGTATCTGTTCAGCTCTGGCAATTACCACTAAGCTGGAAACAGCATTGGTAATGTCGCTAGCGCTTACCAGCGTTGTAGCGTTCTCAAACTTGTTTATTTCACTTATTCGAAACCAGATTCCATCTAGCGTTCGAATTATTATCCAGATGACCATTATTGCGTCGTTGGTAATCGTTGTTGACCAAATCCTAAAAGCGTATTCGTATGAAATATCGAAGCAGCTGTCGGTATTCGTTGGTCTTATTATTACTAACTGTATCGTAATGGGTCGTGCTGAAGCCTACGCCATGAAGAGCCCACCTCTGATGAGCTTCCTTGATGGTATTGGTAACGGCTTAGGCTACTCTTTCATCCTGATTGTTATTGGTACAATTAAAGAGCTATTTGGTTTCGGTACTATTTTAGGTTTCGAAATCCTTCCACTGGTTCAAAACGGTGGCTGGTACCAAGGTAATGGTTTGTTAATTCTACCATTCAGCTCATTCTTCTTAATCGGCGGTATGATTTGGGTTATCCGTACTATCCGTCCTGAGCAAGTAGAGCCTAAGGAGTAAGTCATGGAACATTATTTGTCGTTATTTGTTCGCTCAATCTTTGTTGAGAACATGGCGTTATCACTATTCTTAGGTATGTGTACCTTCCTTGCGGTATCTAAGAAAGTTAAAACTGCTATGGGTCTTGGCGTAGCGGTAATCGTGGTACTAGGTATCTCGGTTCCGGTTAACCAAATTATTTATGTAAACATTCTTGCTCCAGGCGCATTAGCGTGGGCAGGTTTCCCAGAAGCTGACTTAAGCTTCCTTAACTTCCTAACCTTTATCGGTGTTATCGCGGCATTGGTACAGATCCTAGAGATGAGCTTAGATAAGTTCTTCCCTGCGCTTTATAACGCACTAGGTATCTTCCTTCCGCTTATTACCGTTAACTGTGCAATCTTCGGTGGTGTAGCGTTTGCAGTACAGCGTGAATATAACCTGACCGAAAGCGTTGTTTACGGCGTAGGAAGTGGTATTGGCTGGGCAATTGCAATTGTGTTGCTTGCGGCAGTACGTGAAAAGCTTAAATATGCTGATATGCCAGATGGTGTTCGTGGTCTTGGTTCTGTATTCATGATCGCGGGTCTAATGGCACTAGGCTTCCAGTCATTCACTGGTATTCAGCTGTAAGAAAGCTCGGGAGCATATAAATGAATAATGTAGAAATATATCTAGGCGTCGGCATGTTCATTGCCATCGTTCTAGCGCTGGTATTTATTATCATGTTTGCCAAGTCTAAATTGGTACCAAGTGGTGATGTCACTATCACTATTAATGGTGACCCAGACAAAGCAATCAAAACTGCACCGGGTGGCAAGCTACTTGGTGCTCTAGCTGATGCAGGATACTTCGTATCTTCTGCGTGTGGTGGCGGTGGTTCATGTGGCCAGTGTCGTGTAGATGTACACTCAGGTGGTGGTGAAATCCTTCCAACTGAACTAGACCACATCACTAAAGGTGAAGCGCGCGAAGGTTGCCGTCTTTCATGTCAGGTTGCGATTAAGCAAGACATGGAAATCGAGCTAGAAGAGTCGGTATTTGGTGTTAAGAAGTGGGATTGTGAAGTTATCTCTAACGATAACAAAGCTACCTTCATCAAAGAGCTTAAGCTTAAAATTCCTAACGGCGAAAGCGTACCTTTCCGTGCAGGTGGTTACATTCAGATTGAAGCGCCAGCTCACCACGTTAAGTACAAAGAGTTCGATATTCCTGAAGAATACCGCGGTGACTGGGAGCGCTTTGGCTTCTTTGACATTGAGTCTAAAGTAGACGAAGAAACCATTCGTGCGTACTCAATGGCGAACTACCCAGAAGAAGAAGGCATTATTATGTTGAACGTGCGTATCGCTACGCCGCCGCCTAATAATCTTAGCCTACCTGCTGGTAAAATGTCATCGTACATTTGGAGCCTGAAAGAAGGTGACAAAGCGACTATCTCTGGTCCATTCGGTGAATTCTTCGCGAAGGAAACTGAAAACGAAATGGTATTCGTAGGTGGTGGTGCGGGTATGGCCCCAATGCGTTCACACATTTTCGATCAGCTTCGTCGCCTTAAGTCTAAGCGTAAGATGAGCTTCTGGTACGGTGCACGTTCACTTCGTGAAATGTTCTATACCGAAGACTTCGACGAGCTAGCAGCAGAAAACGATAACTTTGAGTGGCACGTAGCACTTTCAGATCCTCAGCCAGAGGACAACTGGGAAGGTTACACAGGGTTCATTCACCAAGTACTTCTTGAGAACTACTTGAAAGATCACCCTGCACCAGAAGACTGTGAGTTCTACATGTGTGGACCACCTATGATGAACGCGGCCGTAATCAACATGCTTAAAGAACTAGGTGTTGAGGACGAAAACATCATGCTAGATGACTTCGGTGGCTAATCTACCAAGCTAACAAGCATTTAAAAAAGGGGCGCAAGCCCCTTTTTTGTTAACGCACAACGTACATAATAATGTGTTTATGGTGTACAAGTTAGGTAAGGACAACAACGTGATTCGTTTCGCAATTCGAATTTTTCTCGCTTTTTTTGCAATAGGCATATTAGTACTTGCAAGCTGTAGTGATGAAAAAGCGCCTGTAGTACATCTTCAGGGCCAAACAATGGGTACAACCTACAACGTTAAATACCTTGTAGGTAAGGAGCCGGTAGAAGGGTTACAGGCTGAAATAGACGCACGTCTTGTTGAAGTAAACAAGATGATGTCAACGTATGACCCTACATCAGAACTTTCAAGGTTCAATCAGTATCGCTATACCGATAACTTTGCCGTATCGCCAGACACCTTGATCGTGGTTAATGAAGCGTTGCGTTTAGCTAGCTTAAGCGGCGGTGTGCTTGATGTAACGGTGGGCCCTTTGGTGAACTTGTGGGGGTTTGGCCCAACAAAACGCCCCGAGAAAGTACCAAGCCAAGGGGAGATCGACGAAATTAGAGACTATGTGGGTTATCAGAAACTGTCGACCACGCCAACCGGTCTCAAAAAAAGCCACCCCATGCTCTACGTCGATTTATCGACCATAGCCAAAGGTTTTGGTGTAGATGAAGTGGCAGAGATCCTTGAAAAGCACGATATTGAAAACTACCTTGTAGAAATAGGCGGTGAAATGCGCGTGAAAGGTGAACGTGGCGACGGCAGCGAGTGGCTTATCGCTATTGAAAAGCCGGTTACTACTGAACGCGCAGTTCAAAAAGTTGTCTCAATAGGTGAAAACGCGGTTGCTACGTCGGGTGACTATCGTAACTATTACGAAGAAGACGGGGTTCGTTATTCGCACCTAATAGACCCAACTACCGGTAAACCTATTTCGCATAATTTGGTATCTGTAACGGTTGTTCACCCTTCGTCTATGACGTCAGACGGTTTAGCTACCGCGTTCAATGTTATGGGGTGGGAGCAAGCGATAGCGATTGCCGAGCAAGAACAACTTGCCGTATTCCTCATTCGTCGCACAGATGACGGATTTGAGGAGTATGCGTCGCCAGAATTTGATAAACTGGTCACAGTTCATAATTAGGGGGTAGCGATGTCTACATTTATTCTCGCTTTCGGTTTCTTTCTTACTATGGTTTTGGCCATGGCCGTTGGCTACCTAGTTCAGAAAAAATCTATTTCTGGAAGTTGCGGTGGCTTAGGTGCACTAGGTATTGAAAAAGCCTGTGACTGTCCAGAACCGTGCGATCGTAAAAAGTCACGTATGGAAAAAGAAGAAGCCCGCCAGAAAAAACTAAACGAGTGGAAGCAAAACCAAATTTTGTAATGCTTCGCCTTTTGTTGGCTTAAAATCTAAAAGCGCTGTTAGATGCTAATCGACAGCGCTTTTTTTGTTTTTGGTGAGTATATCTATAAGTTCTTTAATGTTGAGGCTTATTGAAGTTGCTTGATAATGTCCATTGATTGATGAAGGACCCTAATAATTCTGATACCGTATTTGAACTTTCTAAAAACGATAACATGCTTGTTTACATTGCTAGAAAAACAACCTCTTTTAATATCGTCTCTCGGTATAGCTAACGTCGAGTTAGTGTCGCTTGCAAGCTCAATAAATCTCAATTCAAGGTCATCTAAATAATTATTGCGTTGCTCCTTGCCCCAATGGTCTTCAGTATATACACCGATCTCGTACAAATCATTGGCAGCAGCTTTTGAAACGCAAAATTCAGTCACTATCGATTATCTAGCCGTTTTTTGAGAGAAGCCATTGAAAAATTAATGTCGTCTTCACTTTGTTCCCCTTCTTCGATCAAAAGCCTCAATTGATTTAACTTTGATGAAGCGTTTTGCTCTTGAAGTAGCCGTAAAGCAGCGCGTATAACTTCGCTTTGGTTATTGTAATTACCTGAACTCACCATTGTTTCTATAAATTCACTCATACTTTTACTTGGTTGAAATGTAATTGTTCGAGCCATCTGATAAACCTTGTAAGTAAGTTACTTACAATATAGCTGAATCGTTTTACACCCGCAATTGCGCATTATTTTATGTAAACGCTATTCGGAGTCTAATTTGCATTATCTGTTTTTTAACACAGCCGTGAACTATGCGTGCGAGCCATCAATTCTATTTAGAATCCATAACGAACTAGTGTAATTCAACGTTATTAGTAATATACTGTCTTTTTGTACAGTTTTACGTTTAAAGCTAAAGAATGAAGGCGGACAATGCGAAAAATTATCCACGTCGACATGGATTGTTTTTACGCCGCAGTTGAAATGCGCGATAACCCAGCTTTGCGCGATATTCCCATTGCGATTGGCGGCAGTGCCGACCGTCGTGGGGTTATTTCTACCTGTAATTATCCCGCCCGTAAATATGGGGTGCGTTCAGCGATGGCCACCGCGTATGCTGTAAAACTATGCCCTAATCTTACTTTAGTGAAAGGGCGCATGGACGTATACGCCGCTGAATCACAAAAAATACGTAAAATCTTTGCAGACTATACCGACCTTATCGAGCCCTTATCATTAGATGAAGCCTACCTAGATGTCACCAATAGTGAGTTTTGTGGGGGCAGTGCTACGTTAATTGCCGAAGAGATACGCGCGCGTATTCAAAGCGAGTTAGGTCTTACTGCTTCCGCCGGCGTGGCCCCCTGCAAGTTTGTGGCAAAGGTGGCCAGTGACGAAAACAAACCCGACGGCATCTGCGTGATAACTCCCGACAAACTCGATGCGTTTGTACGCGACATGCCGCTAAAGAAAATTCCGGGCGTTGGCAAAGTTACTATGCAAAAGCTGCAGCGCATGGGGCTTAATACCTGTAACGATGTTCGCCAGTATCCTTTTGAGCGTATTCAAAAAGAGCTGGGTAAATTTGGTAGTGTGCTGTGGGAGCGGGCTCATGGCATCGATGAGCGTGAGTTGTCAGTATCTCGAGAGCGCAAGTCTATAGGGGTAGAGCGTACGCTAAGTGATGATATACATACACTTGATGAATGTATCGACTTCTTGCCCCACTTGTTTGAAAAGCTTCAAGAGCGAATGGATAATCACAAAAAGCGAACGGGTAAACCGGTACGCATTCGCACGCAGGGCGTGAAGCTTAAGTTCAATGACTTTCAGCTAACCACGGTCGAGCATCGCTGTGCAACCCTTGATGAAGCGTATTTTCGTACACTCATGCAGGAAGCCTTTGAACGAGCAACAGGGCGGGGTATTCGACTTGTGGGCGTTCACATAGGCCTCGCCGCCGACCAATCAACACAACAGTTGGTTTTGCCTTTTGAAAGTACTTAGCAGCGCGCTATTGTTAACCTTTAATGTAAAGCGAAGGCTAATTGACCTTTAATATTTGACTCAATTTTTCGAGAAGGACGTTATGAACGCTAAACAACTTAAAACCCCCGGTCGCTATAAGCACTACAAAGGGAACTTATATGATGTATATGAAATTGCTATCCATTCAGAAGATGAAAGTAAGCTTGTGGTTTATCGTCCGTGCTACGGCGAAAAAGCGCTGTGGGTGCGTCCACTGGAAATGTTTTTCGAAACGGTGGAAAAAGGCGGGCAAACGTTTCCTCGTTTTGAATACGTAGGCGAGATCCCTGATGATGAAAAAATGATCTAATTGTGAAATTGGGTCATAGTGTAAGAGGTCTTATTTAAACAGGCTTCTAACAAGGAAATAATAATGAAAACTGTACCTCGTTTTAAAACCCATATTTTGGCTGCGCTTATTGCCGCGAGCCCATTGGCACTTTCACCGTTTAACACTGCCATTGCGCAAGATAGATTTGCCGGTGTCGAAGTTAAAGCAACAGCGATTAAAGGCTCTGTGCACATGCTTACGGGTGCAGGGGGCAATATTGGCGTGTCGGCCGGGGAAGATGGGGTGCTAATCATCGATGACCAATTTGCGCCACTGGCTGAGAAGATAGCGGCGCAACTAGGGCAGCTTGGCAGCGATAAACCAAAGTACGTGATCAATACCCATTACCACGGCGATCACACGGGTTCTAATGCGTTTTTCCATAGCCATAAAGGGGCGACTATTCTAGCCCATGAAAACGTTCGCGTGCGTTTAGCCGATGATGAAAAAGTAAAACCAGAAGCGCTCCCCACCATTACTTATGAAGATGGCATTAAAATTTATTTTAATGGTGAAACCCTTCATGTGATGCACTTAGCAGTAGGGCATACAGATGGTGACAGTGTAGTGTGGTTCGAGCAACCTAATGTAATGCACACTGGAGACCTATTCTTCAATGGACGCTTTCCTTATATTGATCAAGGAGCAGGTGGAAACGTAGAAGGTTATATGGATTCAGTTAAACAACTGCTAGCCAAAATTGACGATGACACCGTCATTATTCCTGGTCACGGTGATATCAGCAACAAGCAGGAATACACTGCGTTTTTAAGCATGATCAGCGAGACGTTTAACTACGTCAAAGCGCTTAAACAAGACGGTAAGACTCTCGATGAAGTCAAAACCATGGGCCTAGAAGATAAATGGTCTGATTGGAGTTGGAACTTTATCAATGAAGAAAAGTGGATAGCTACGCTCTATAAAGACGCCTAAGCGCTACTGCGTAAAAAAATGGGGTCAGTGTAAAACGCTGCCCTGTTAGCTATTTATCACTAAACGTTTGAATGTAAAGTTGCTCTACTTTATCCCTTGCCCACTGTGTTTTTCTTAAAAATTTGAGCGACGACTTAATTGAGGGGTCGTTATTAAAGCAGTTCACCTTTATGCGGTAGTACAATCCATCCCACCCGTATCGTTCGTGAAGTTGAGTGACGATTTTCTCAAGGGTTAAGCCGTGAAGTGGGTTATTGGGTTGTTGGTTCATAACGTGTCGCTGTTTTGTCTAAGTTCGAGCAGTTAGTTTACCACGAACTTAATAGATTATGGGGGCAGAATGATTACTCTGACCCCATAGCTCGTTTATACCAAATTAGGCTTGGCGTTACAGTACTTACCGCGCATAAGTCGCTCACTAAATTATATGATATGCAACTCCTTGAAAAGCGCTATGGCGGGGTTGTGATAAGCAACATCGAGCGTCTTGAAAAATTCTTGAAGGAAAGCTCCTCGCTGTTGCCCATATAGCAATTAGTGGGGCTGCAAGCCATCTAAAATAATATGCTGAATGTTCTTTAAGGTGCTTTCAAAAAAAACGGGGTCGCTTAAATCGTTGCCAGTGACGGCCTTTATCTGAACGCTGAAGTCTGCGTAATGTTGAGTTATGGCCCAGATGCTAAATATTAAATGAACGGGCTCTACTGCATTGAGTTTACCTGCAGTAATCCACTTATTGATTACGGCGCTTTTGGCATCGAGCAAGGCTTTAAGCGGTGTCTCTAATTCTTTGATCAAAAGCGGTGCACCTTGTACTACTTCCATACAAAAAAGCTTGGATTCGGCGGGGTTGTCTCGCGACATTTCAAGCTTAACTTTAATGTACTCTCTTAACGTTTCTATAGGCTCTTGCTCTGCAGAAAAGCTTTGTAGGGGACTTAACCACACATCTAGTAGGTGAGTGATCACTGATAAATACAGCCCATCTTTGCTTTTAAAATAATAAAGTAAGTTGCTTTTCGATACGTTGGCTAGCTCGGATATTTGTTCCACCGTTGTTCCGCTTACTCCATTTTTTGAAAATAACGTAAGGGCTGCCTGCATAATTCGAGCGCGCTTTTCCTTCAGTGCTTTTTCTCGGCGTTTTTGGGCCGTTGGGCTAAATGCGCGGGCTGGTTTTGGAATTGCTTTACCTTCAGACTTCATCACTTCTTAACTGCAGCATTTTATATTCATATACCTAGTTTACGCGGAGTTAGTGTAGCGATAAACCGCTTTGCACAAAATTGCACCAAATAAGTTCACCTGCACTGGACTGGATGTTTCAAATTGAACCGAAAGGTCCATTTTGAACTTGGCCTCCTATTAAGTTTTTGAAAATTAAAAAGTAAATTAATTGGCCTGTTTTATGCTATTCAGTCTTTGTACCGCCTCTTCAAATTTTTGAACTCGGCAACCTGACAAAAAGCTGTTTAAACAGCTCAAAACGCATACAAGCAGAGGGAACAACATGGATATTGGTGTATTTATTCCGATTGGTAACAACGGCTGGTTAATTTCTAAAAATTCACCTCATTTCAAACCAACGTTCGATCTCAACAAAGAGATTGTGATGAAGGCTGAAAAGTACGATATGGATTTCGCACTCTCGATGATCAAGTTACGAGGATTTGGCGGTGAAACGGAGTTTTGGGATTACAACTTAGAATCGTTCACCCTAATGGCCGGTCTTGCTGCCGTCACTTCAAAAATTCAGCTATATGCCACAGCCGCCACGTTAGTTTTACCGCCAGCGATTATGGCGCGTATGGCAACCACTATCGATTCCATTTCTAACGGCCGCTTTGGCGTGAACTTAGTTACCGGGTGGCAGCGCCCCGAGTACTCCCAAATGGGCATGTGGCCTGGCGACGAATTCTTTGGTAATCGCTATGAGTACCTTGATGAATACATCAAGGTGGTTAAAGAGTTGTGGGAAACGGGAAAAAGTGATTTTAAAGGCGAGCATTTCCAAATGGATGACTGCCGAATGCTGCCTAAACCACAGCGTAAGATACCGCTTATCTGCGCGGGCCAAAGTGCCGCGGGCATGGATTTCTCTGCCCGTCATGCCGACTATAACTTCTGCTTTGGCAAAGGTGTGAATACGCCCACCGCATTCGCACCTACCGCAGCGCGCTTAACCGAAGCGGCGGAAAAGCACGGTCGTAGCGTAGGTTCTGCGGTACTTGTTATGGTCATTGCCGATGAAACCGACGAAAAAGCCATGGCAAAGTGGGAAAGCTATAAAGACGGAAAAGATCAGTCGGCATTAGATTGGATGGCAACCCAAGGTGCCGCTGATAAGAAGTCGGGCAAAGACACGAATATCCGCGATATGACTAACCCAACCTCAGCAGTAAACTTAAATATGGGAACGCTAGTTGGCTCGTATGCGTCGGTAGCTTCAATGCTCGATGAAATTGCGACAGTTCCGGGTTGTGAAGGGGTACTGCTAACGTTTGATGATTTCTTAAAAGGTATGGATGACTTCGGTACTAAAATTCAGCCACTGATGAAATCGCGCCAGCACCTGCTAAACACATCAGGAGCTGCCTAATGTCTGCCGGTGATGTGTTTGAAGTCTCAGGCTGTTTTCAGGAACGCCAAACCGGGCAGCCTGTATTGCCCGCTAAACCTGAACCTTTAACGTTAAACCCCAGTGAAACCGCCGTTATCGTAGTGGATTTACAAAACGCATACGCCAGTAAAAACGGGTATTTAGATAAGGCTGGGTTTGATGTGTCAACGACCGAACCTGTGATAGCCAATACCGTCAAGGTGCTGGATACCGCTCGCGCCGCAGGTATGCCAGTAGTCTTTTTACAAAACGGTTGGGATGCCGATTATAAAGAGGCTGGCGGCCCCGGTTCACCTAACTGGTACAAATCGAATGCCCTTAAAACCATGCGCAAACAGCCAGAATTAAAAGGCAGTTTGCTCGCCAAAGGAACGTGGGACTACGCCCTTGTAAATGCGCTAAAACCGCAAGAGGGCGATATCGTTATTCCCAAGACCCGCTACAGCGGTTTTTACAACACCAATTTAGACAGCATGCTGCGGGCCCGCGGTATCCGTAACCTGGTGTTTACCGGCATTGCCACCAATGTGTGCGTGGAATCCACCTTACGCGATGGATTTCACTTAGAGTACTTTGGGGTTGTACTTGCTGATGCAGCCTATCAAGCCGGCCCGCCAGACATTCATGAAGCCTCACTTTTTAATATTCAAACGTTTTTCGGCTGGGTATCTACCACAGCCCAGTTCTGTGAAGTGTTTGAAGGGGCGCGTTAGGCGGTATTTTATTGGCCAAGGCTCGCCACGTACAACAAAGCAGCGCGGTAAAGCACTATGCACAAATTGAAAGAAACCATTTATAAGCGCTAAGCAAAGTAGCAATGCATAGATAGCGCAATTGGCCAAGGCTCGCCACGTACAACAAAGCAGCGCGGTAAAGCACTAAGCACAAATTGAAAGAAACCATTTATAAGCGCTAAGCAAAGTAGCAATGCATAGATAGCGCAACGAGAAGGATGAAAATATGCCAAAGAAAGCGATTATTCCAGCCGGTACGTCTACTCCGATAGCCCCTTTTGTTCCAGGGTCTATGGCTGACAACATTTTATATGTGTCGGGTACGTTACCGTTTGACGAAAACAATGACGTGGTTCACGTGGGCGATGCCGAAGCGCAAACACGCCACGTGTTAGAAACCATCAAGAGCGTTATTCAAGAAGCCGGTGGCACCATGGAAGATGTAACCTTTAACTCTATCTTCATTACAGATTGGGACGACTATGCGGCGGTAAACAAAGTGTATGCTGAATACTTCCCGGGTGAAAAGCCAGCGCGCTATTGCATTAAGGTAGGCCTGGTAAAGCCGGAAGCCTTAATAGAAATTGCCTCTACAGCGCACATAGGGTAAGCGGTTATGTTTGGACTCCCCGCTAACTGTGCCCACTGGTTCTATGTAGGTGAGCTCTATGCCTTCTGAAATGCAGGCCGGCGGCACCAGTATTAAAAGCGAAATGCGCAGCAAGTTACATTACGAAATTCACGGGCAAATGTCGCCAGATGCGCCAACCGTTGTTTTTAGTTCGGGGCTAGGTGGCGCAGCTAAGTTTTGGCAGCCCCAATTGGCTGACTTTACTCAACACTATCGAGTGATCACTTACGACCAGCTTGGTACCAATAAGAGCGAGGTTGATTTGTGCAGTGAATACAGCATTTTGCACATGGCGGATGAACTCGATGTACTGCTGAAAAAACTTGAGGTGCAGCAATGTCACTTCGTTGGTCACGCGCTTGGTGGCCTGGTAGGGCTTCAGCTTGCGTTAACTCAGCCTGATTTGCTTAAAAGCATGGTTTTAGTAAACGCATGGAGTAGCCCAAACCCGCACACGCTGCGCTGCTTTGACATACGCAAAGCCTTATTGGCAGCAGATAGAAAAGATATGTACCTACAGCTACAGGCGTTACTGCTGTTTCCGCCTGACTGGATAGCCCAAAACGCCGAGCACTTGGAAGAGGAAGAGGCACAGTTGCTTAACCACTTTCCCAACGTGAATAACTTGCTTGCTCGTATTGGCGCACTTAGCACGTTTGATATTGATGACAAGTTAAAGGGCATCACCACGCCAACATTTGCGCTGGCGAACAAAGACGACACCCTAGTGCCCTGGCAGCGCTCTCAGATGTTAGTAGACCGCATGCCTAATGCGGAACTGTCGGTGATGGAATATGGCGGTCATGCCTCAAGCATTACTGTGCCTGATGCATTTAATAAATTGGTATTGGAATACTTACAGCGTATAGCTTAAGCGCTCAGTATAGCTTGCTTAAAACAACGAGACTAAAACAATGCCTAGGCGGCTAAGGCATTGACTAACAATTTAAAAACTGGAAAGAACTTGAAATGACGGTATCAGAGACAACTGAAATTGGAACAAAAGACCCTATTAGCGAAAGTGGTCTAGCCCAGCTATTTAGTGATGCACACACCCACACCACCTGGTTGGATAAAACGATAGATGACGCCGTGCTAAAGCAGCTTTATGACTTGGTGAAAGTAGGCTCGACATCGGCAAACTGCAGCCCGGCGCGCTTTGTTTTTATTACGTCAGATGAAGGGCGGGAGAAACTCAAACCTTGTCTTTCAAGCGGTAATGTTGAGCAAACCATGACAGCCCCTTGTACGGTCATTGTGGCTTACGATGAAGAATTCTATGAAGAATTACCTACGCTATTTCCTTATGCAGACGCTAAGAGCTGGTTCACCTCAAGCCCAGAAGCGGCTTATGAAACGGCGATGCGAAACAGCTCAATGCAGGGCGCGTATTTAATTAGCGCTGTCCGCGCACTAGGGCTCGATGCCGGTGCCATGTCTGGCTTTAACCCCAAATTACTCAATGAGACTTTCTTTTCAGATAGCACGTGGAAGGTGAACTTCTTACTGAACATCGGCTATGGCGACGGCAAGAAAGTCCATAAACGTTTGCCTCGCTTAAGCTTCGAACAAGCTTGTCAAATATTGTAACGCTAACGAAAAAGGATATACTTATGACTATTACCGCAATAAAAAACGCAGTAACAGAAGTGCTTCCCCCGGTAACCTCAGAGGTATACCGACAAGGCATGTCTAGCTTAGCGGCTGCCGTAAATGTCGTTACAACAAATGGCCCAGAGGGGCGAGCAGGGTTTACCGCCACCGCGGTGTGCAGCGTAAGCGATAATCCCGCCACACTGTTAGTGTGCTTAAACCGAAGCGCCTCTGTGCATCAGGTGTTTAAAAACAGCACGCACTTGGTTATCAACACGCTGACTTCCCAGCATCAATCTATTTCTAATACCTTTGGTGGCAAAGCGCCCATGAATGAACGCTTTCAAATTGGTGAGTGGGTAGAGTCTGCAACCGGCTGCCCGCGGTTAGCGGATGCGGCGGTTAGCTTTGACTGCATTATCACAGATGTAAAAAGTGTGGCCACACACGATGTGCTTTTCTGCCAGGTGGTAGACATTAAGCAAGACCCAGAGGCCGACGCACTTTTATATTATCAGCGCGGCTATCACGGCGCGTGTAAAGACGCATAACTAAAGGATTAGATTTGAAATGAAAGTAGTAGGCCACTTTATAAATGGTGAAACCTGTACGCCCAAAGGGCGCATGCAAGATGTGTATAACCCGGCAACGGGAGAAGCAGAGAAACTGGTTTTACTGGCATCGAAAGCCACGGTAAACGATGCCATTGTTAACGCACAACAAGCTTTTCCACAATGGCGAAACACCCCGGTCAGCAAGCGGGCTCGCGTTATGTTTAAGTTCAAAAGCTTACTTGAAGAGCATGCTGAAGAGATAACCGCGCTAATTGGCGCGGAGCACGGAAAAATTAGCCATGATGCGGCAGGAGAACTACAGCGTGGTATCGAGAACGTAGAGTTTGCCTGTGGTGCACCTCAGCTACTTAAAGGCGAGCACAGTAAGAATGTTGGGCCAAGCATCGATTCGTGGAGTGAGTTTCAGCCTCTTGGTGTGGTTGCCGGCATTACGCCATTCAACTTTCCCGCTATGGTGCCGCTTTGGATGTTCCCGCTTGCCATTGTGTGCGGAAATACATTTGTACTTAAGCCTTCAGAACGCGACCCAAGCTGCGCCATTTTCTTAGCTAAGCTACTCAAAGAAGCCGGGCTACCTGATGGCGTATTTAATGTGGTGAATGGCGATAAAGAAGCCGTTGATCAAATTCTTGATGATGAACGCATTAAAGCAGTGAGTTTTGTAGGCTCTACGCCTATTGCTGAATATATCTATTCAAAAGCAAACGCGAACGGCAAGCGCTGCCAAGCCTTAGGTGGTGCCAAAAACCACGCTATTGTTATGCCAGATGCTGACATTGATAACGCGGTAAACCAGTTGCTTGGCGCAGCTTTCGGTTCTTCCGGCGAGCGCTGTATGGCGTTATCAGTAGTGGTAGCGGTGGGCGATGAGGTGGCCGACAAAATCGTAGATAAAATGCAAACAGCCATGAAAGGCTTGAAAGTAGGGGCATTTGACGATGCATCTAACGATTTTGGCCCGCTTATTACTCTGCAGCACAAAGAGAAAGTAGAAGGTTATATCACCAGTGCCGCTGAGCAAGGCGCTAACGTGGTGGTGGATGGACGAAGCCCCACCGTTGAAGGCTATGAAACCGGATTTTTCTTGGGCGCAACCCTTATCGATAACGTCACGCCGGAAATGACCAGCTACAAGGCTGAGATTTTTGGCCCTGTATTGCAAGTCATGCGGGTTGAAACTATGGAGCAAGCCATGCAGCTCATCGACGAGCATGAATACGGCAACGGCACCTGCATATTCACACGGGATGGCGAAGCTGCCCGTTACTTTTCTGACAACATTCAAGTGGGCATGGTAGGTATTAACGTACCGCTGCCGGTACCCGTTTCTTATCACAGTTTTGGCGGATGGAAGCGTTCACTGTTTGGTGACCTTCATGCATACGGCCCAGACGGCGTTCGCTTTTATACCAAGCGCAAAACTATCACCCAGCGTTGGCCTTCAAGTGGCGTTCGAGAAGGAGTGAGCTTTTCTTTTCCTAGCTAGCAAGGCGTTTTTTCGAAAAAACGGTTAGTTCGCTAAATAAACCTTGTCGTAAAAGCTAACGTTAGCTGGGGAAAAAAGCAGAACAAATTACGCCTAGAACCGGGCTTAACACTAAGCCATTAATAATAACAATTTAAACCCGCAAACCTTTGGCAGTTCCTCTCCAGTCCTGCCTTAGGTTTGCACCCTAGTGGCAATCGATAAGCAGTTCACGTCGACCGTTACTCTTATAAAAATATCGGGACAACACCGCCGCAAGGCTTGTTAAAAAGAACTATAAACGAGAGTAAAACATGCATACGTTAAACACACACAAGCGTCTGCTGGCGTTAACCGGTGGGATGGCGTTAAGTGCGCCAGCAGCCTTTGCTGCAGAGAATGTTTGGGAAAGTATTGAAGTTACCGCGCAAAAGCGTAACGAGAATATAAGCGATGTGGGTATTGCTATTACCGCCTTTTCCGGCGAGCAATTAGAAGCGCTGGGCCTTGAGAGCAGTACCGAGCTTATCGCGTTTACACCAGGCGTGTCGTTAGCCGGGGATATAGGTGGGCAACGGGCTATCTTTAATATTCGAGGTGTGGTGCAAAACGACTACGCCGATTTGGCCGAAGCGCCGGTAGCGGTGTATGTAGACGGAGGGTATCTTGCTAGTACCCAAGCGCAAACCTTCGGCTTATTTGATGTAGCCCGTATAGAAATACTCAAAGGCCCGCAGGGCACCTTGTTTGGCCGTAACGCCACCGGAGGCTTGGTTAATACCGTTACCGCAAAACCTACCGCCGATACAGAAGGTTACGGGGAATTCACTGCGGCTCGCTTTGACCAATACCGCTTTGAAGGTGCTATTTCTGGTGAAATTGCAGAGGGCATTTACGGTCGCCTTTCTGGGTTCACCAATCAGCAAGGTGAAATACTCGAAAATATTTATGAAGACGGCGCAGCGCCCGATACGCGCTTGGGGTCAGTGGGCGGCGGGGAAGACGGCTACAACGATGATACCAAAGCGTTCCGCGCCCAGCTATTGTTTGATATTGGGGAGGAAGGCTCGTTGCTTCTTAGCGGTAACTGGTCTGATACCACAAAAAGTGAAGGCCCTTATCAGGTGGTTAATACCACCGAGATAAAAGATGCTGATGGCAATGTGATAGATGTAATTTACGCTGCCGATGACCCGCTAGGCTGCGACACTATTCAAGCCGGCGTTTGTGTAGACGGTAACTTTAACGGCGACCCCTTCCGCCCCGTTCAAGGCGGTGACTTCAACGGCAACTTCGACCCTGACGGCTCGGGCAATAAAGTAAATAAAGATTTCGCTTTTGACGATCAAAACAAGATTAAATCAAAAGGCCTCGCGGCAACGTTAGACTATGCCTTCGAAGACTTCGACTTCTTTGCTATGACAGATTATAAAGAATTCAAGCGTACCGTTGGCCTTGATTCCGATCAAACGGCATCGCCAGAGCTCATTTTTCAGTCTAACAGCACCATAGAACAGTTTAGCCAAGAGCTTCGTTTTTCAGGTGAAACCGCAGATTCAAAGTGGGTTGGGGGGCTCTATTACCTTTCTATCGATACGGATTACAGTCAAGGGTTAGCGGGTTCGCCCACCACCTTCTTTTTAGGTGGCGAAGAAAACAATACGTTAGTGTCGCTTGAAACTGATTCTTACTCTGTATTCGGACAGGTAGACTATAGCTTAACCGATGACCTGGTTTTAGTGGGCGGCTTGCGCTATACCCGCGAAGATAAAGCGTTTGTTGGTAACGTGTATCAAAACGAAAATACCAACGATCGCATTATAGAAATTGATACTAGCACGGCCTCGTTAGAGGTAATGGATGAACAAAACGATCAAAACTTATGGTCAGCTAAACTCCAATTAGAGTATAGCATTGGCAATAGTCTGTACTACGCCGGTATAAATCGAGGTGTAAAAGCGGGCAGTTTCAACGCACCACTATTAGGTGGATTTAGCTTTTATGAACCTGAAGCGCTGACTTCATACGAAGCTGGCTTAAAGCACAGCTTTATGCAGGGAAGCGGCGTGTTTAATGCCAATGTCTTTTACTATGACTACAGCGATTACCAATCGTTTTCGTGGGTAAATAACGCGGGTGTGGTTACCAATGAAGAAGCGTCATTTAGTGGTGTGGAACTAGAGGTCTTTTTAACGCCAGCAGACAGCGTAGATGTCATGGTGAATTTCTCTTATACCGATGCGGTGGTTGAAGACTTAGAGGTGGCTTCAGGTTACTTTGCCGATACAACGCCGCCATTTACCCCCGAATTTCAGGCGTCTGCCATGCTTCGCTATAACTGGGATGCCTTTAACGGCAATATGGCGGCGCAAATGGCAGCTAGCTATCAGTCAGAAACCTTTCACAACGCGCGTAATTTTATCGCTCATGAAATTGATAGCTATGCCACTGCCGATACCCGTTTAACTTGGGTTGACGGACAAGACAAATGGAGCTTAGCTGCCTACGTAGATAACCTGTTCGACTCAGACCACGAACTTATTGGTTTTGACGTAACAGGCTTTTATGGTATATCGCAAATATCTTATGCAAAACCCAGAACCTATGGCGTAACGGTAAGGCGTAATTTTTAATTTGAGTAGTAATGCGCTTTATTCCAATTGAATAAAGCGCCAAATTTAGCTCCAAAAAACACGCGTGATTAGGAGAAATACCAAAAGTACAAAACGGTATGTAGGTATAGCTTTATCAAAGCGCGCGAAACGGCAGTGTTTTTGCTTTTCTTTCAGTTTTACAGGCAAAGACGCTGTATTTTATTAAGCTAAACGTGAGTAAAAGACTTCGCGAAGAGCGACTTTTTATCAAGAAGCAACGTTTGTTAAATGTCACTATGAGCACAACAAACTCAACGAGGAAAGAGATCGTGGATAACACCAACAATCAACCCATGACAAAACCTTCCCATTACGATGGCGATTTATGGAACGAAGACTTAGCGCCAACCAACAAAGCAACAAGAACCTGGGGGTGGAAAGACTATGCGGCATTATGGGTCGCCATGGTGGTGTGCGTACCTACTTATCTCTTATCTGCCGGGCTAGTGTCTGAAGGCATGAATTGGTATCAGGCAGTGATTACCGTGCTGTTAGGCAACGTTATTGTGCTGGTGCCAATGATGCTAATTGGTCACGCGGGGGCTAAATACGGCTTACCTTTTCCTGTATTGCTACGTAGTGCTTTTGGTACCAAAGGCGCGAAGATTCCTGCTCTGGCTCGCGGTCTTGTGGCGTGTGGATGGTTCGGTATTAACACATGGGTAGGTGGCAGTGCGATTTACGTTATTTTAAATAGCGTGAGCGGCGACGCGTTTGTGGGGCAAGCGCTGCCATTTTTAGGTATCGATATTACCCAAACGCTGTGCTTCTTCGCTTTTTGGGCAATGCACTTGGTATTTATAAAACACGGTACCGAGTCTATACGCTGGCTCGAAACCTTCGCTGCACCATTTTTGATCTTAATGGGCTTAGCGCTTCTTACTTGGGCATACATTAACGCGGGTGGTTTTGGTGAAATGCTATCCACGCCGTCACAGTTTGTAGAAGGTGGCGCTAAAGAAGGGCAGTTTTGGTCTGCTTTTTTCGCAGGTCTTACATCTATGGTGGGTTTTTGGGCGACCATGGCTTTAAATATCCCCGACTTCACTCGCTTTGCTAAATCACAGAAAGATCAGATGCTAGGGCAAGCTATTGGCTTACCTTTACCCATGGCACTGTTTGCCTTCATTGGCGTAGCGGTTACCTCGGCAACGGTAACCATTTATGGCGAAGCCATCTGGGACCCTGTCGCTCTTGCTGGTCGAATGGGCGGCATGGGGGTTGTGTTTGCCCTTGCCGCACTAGCCCTTGCGACACTAACAACTAATCTCGCTGCGAATATGGTTGCACCTGCCTATGGGTTTTCGAACATGGCGCCTTCAAAAATTAGCTTTAGAATGGGCGGATATATCACCGCGGGAATAGGTGTAGCTATTTTTCCTTGGAAGTTGCTTGAGACTGCGGGCGGATATCTATTCACATGGCTTACGGGATATTCAGCACTACTCGGCCCAATCGCAGGTATTCTAATTGCCGACTATTTCATTTTGAGAAAATCGACGTTAAACATTGATGCGCTGTTTCAACATTCAGGTGAATACGGTGCGAACAACGGTTGGAACATGGCGGGTGTAGCTGCACTTGTCATTGGTATTTTGCCTAATATACCCGGCTTTATGCACGCGGCAGGGTTTGTAGACAGCGTACCAGCCATTTTCGATACGCTTTACGCCTACGCGTGGTTCGTAGGGCTAATTATCGCCAGTATCGTATACCTGCTGCTGTCCAACAGAGTACCAGATACCACACAGGCAAGAAGCGCTTCTTAATAACGGGGTCAGAGTACATTTCTTTAAGGCCGTGGGGTCAGAGTACTTTTCTACGAAATGTACTCTGACCCCCAAATATACTTCGAGGGGTTATTTTCGCTTCATGTTTTCAAAAAGCGAAGGCTCCCAAGGCCGCATGGCCATAAGTAACCCCACATGTTGGCGCTCTTCAATAGGTAAGTCATTATCTTCGCTACTCAGTTTAGCTGCTTCTTGCCTAAGCTGCTCTAAACGCCGCTGAATAATGGAAACCGAGCTCTGTGAATAGCGCCCTCGCAAGTAAAAGCGAAACATCCACGGTTCGTTCTTCTTCGGATCCATAAACTTCACCATCACTTCCTGTTCCATAAACTTTTCTAGCGGTCCGCCGGGGATCCATCGAAAATCTTGGGCAATAAGCAGCTTATAATGGTTGTTTGGCAACAGTTCGATAAGCTTCAGTCTATCGAGGGTTGTCATTAGCTTAATGCCTTCCACTTCATCAATATCGTAATGCTTGATCAGTTCTGAAAAGCGCCAACCGTCTCTTACACACACCGCAGCAAGCAGTAACTTAGGGTTAGCGAGCAGTTCCATTTCTTGCTGTTCAGATAGCTGTGAAATTTTCTCTTGTTGCTTTTGTGAAAGACTGAATAAATCGCTTAACGACAAATGTAAGCACTCACAAATCTGCTCCAATTTATCAAGACTAAACGCTTGTAACGAGAAATTACGCTTCACGCTAGCCTCGCTCACATTGAGTGTTTCTGCCAGCTGCTTATAGGTGAGTCGCTGTTCGCGTAAGCACTGCTTCAAGGTGTCGTATACAAGGCTAATTTGGCTCATGGTATTACTTTTTTATACTTGTGGTGTAATTTAATACTACATTAATCATTTTGGTTTACGAAATTTATTCTTGGTTCTAGTGTAGAACGTGTTCAGGCAAACCTTGTCTTAACAAACCAGGAGCAAGTGATATGAAAAATACACGTTCAACATTGATGTTAACTGCATTACTCAGTAGTGCGCTTCTTTCCCCTTCTGCAATGGCATATGATTCTATAGACCATAGCGGTAAAGCCAGTAAGCACAGTGTGTTAGCTGCCTCTGAAGGTTTAGCTACAACAGCTTCGGTAGCGAGTGCGGTCGTGGCAGTACCGGTGGTATTGACCGGGAGTGTGGTTGTTGCCGGAAGCGCGGTGGTAGAAAGCGCTGTGAATGAAAGTGCTCGCAATCTTCATCGGGCAAGCCATCAATCTTCAGTGGCGCACGATCAGCCTTTGGTGATAACCGAAACCATTATTACTGCAGACCCCGCTCCAAACCAAGTGGTTACTACTAAAACCAAAGTGATCACAACCACAACTAATCCTAAGCGGTAGGTTAAACATGAAAGCCTACTTAACTTCAATCGGGTTTGCCCTTGTACTATTAATGTCTGGTATTCACCAGGCATACGCGGGGAGCCAGCAACATGGTAAGCCCACCTTTACGCCAGAAGCTATTGCGACCTTTTCAAAAGATGTAGAAAAGTATGCGGCTAGTGAAGGCGCGCGGGCGTTTATTATTGCAAGACGTGGCAGACCTATTGAAGATATGCCGAAAGGAATTCGCTTTACCCATACCGCAATTGCTATTTATTCAAGCATTCAGCTAAGTGATGGTAATACGGCGAAAGGCTATGCCTTACACAATTTATATCAAGACGCTGAAGAGCAGGGCGAAAGTCACTTAATTACTGACTACCCTGTTGATTTTTTCTGGAGTGCTTATGCGCTGGAAACGGGAATTATTATTCCGTCAGTAGAAGTGCAGCAGGCTTTAATCAACCTATACCGCGATGACAAAGCTAAGCTACTTCATAATTCTCGATATTCAGTGGTGGCGAACCCGTTTAATAGTGAACGCCAAAACTGCACCGAGTATACCCTTGATGTATTGAACGCAGCCATGTACTCAACGACCGATGTTGCACAGCTAAAGGTTAATGCGAAAGCGTATTTTACACCGCAAAAAGTACATATGAGCCGCGCGAAACTTGGCTTGGCAAGTATGTTCAGTGATGGCGTAACCCTCTCAGACCACGGCCGCAAGGTAGAAACCACCACCTTTGGTAGCCTTGCCCGCTATATGCAAAAGTACGATTTAATGAACAAGGCCGTTACGTTTACCCATACGGGTCAAATAAAGAATATTTAGGAGTTTTACTATGCAAAACATTAATAAACCCACTAAAGCGTTTCGAATTGCGTCACTAGCAGCACTAATCGTAGGCGTAGGTGCGTATTTCATAGGTTTGTACAACGCACCTATGGCCCTTAACGAAAAAGGTTATTACTTCACTATTATGCTATTTGGCCTATTTTCAGTGGTAAGCTTGCAAAAAACGGTACGCGATAAAATGGAAGGCGTTCCCACAACCAAAGCATACTTTTTAGCTTCAGCGGTTGCTACTGGGTCAGCCATTGTACTGTTAGTTATTGGATTGCTGAATGCCGAGCTTTTACTAAGTGAGAAAGGCTTTTTCGGCATGGCGTTTACCTTAAGCTTATTTGCCGCTATCACGGTACAAAAGAACGTACGCGATAGCCAAGCTACAGACGAGTTATGCCACACAAAAAGCGATACTCAAAGCAGCGATACAGAGCATGAAAACACAACAAAAATAGAAGCCGCTTAAAAAATGGGGTCAGAGTACATTTTCTTCACTACTCAATGTGCTCTGACTCCATTACTTAAATATTTTCTTACACCTTTGTTACGACCCGCTCTTTTGGTTCTGCTACATATTGAGTATGGTATAGAGTAACGCTGGTTGGGTTCTCAACCAGCTTGTTTAACGCACCAGATCAGGGATGAATTATGCGTAAGCCCGTTAAGTACCGAATAGCTTTTCTAATAGTCGCTGCTGTCTGCTTTTATGTGGGCACGTTATTTTTACCCGCGACCCTTCCTGAGATAACCTTCTCCCTTAAAAGTATTTGGTCAAACACACAGTGGCGTAATACCTTACTGGTTACGTTGGCATATTTTGTCTTTTTGCCTGTACTTTACTATTTCTGGATCATTCAAATTGGCAAACAAGCGCTGTGGAAATTATTGCTTATTATTTCTTTAAGTAGTTTGGTCGCACGCTATAACTATCCTGAACAATTAGCCTATTACTTTGAGTTCATTACTTATCTTAAATACCCGATTATTGCCGTATTGATGGTAATTGAGATTCTCCTTCTGGTAACGATAGTTAAAGCGCTGTGGGGGGCTCGAAAGCTCTCTGGCGACCCGCGAATTCACATGCTGGAACAATACGAAGGCGATAATGTTTATGAAAAAGGCTCAAAAGAAGCAAAGAAGCTAGAGTTGGCACTTATGTTTGCTTATGAACCAGCCAGTTGGTACTACGCCATTCCTCACTTTAGTAGAAACCATGTTCCCGGTTTAGCAAACCTGCGTTTATGGTCTGCACAGTGGTGGCATGTGCCACTCGTATGTATCGCCCTTGTAATTGCAACGTATGCAAGTTATCTCGCCATTGCACTGTGGAGTGAAACAGTTGCCATTGTTGTAGCAACCTTGGTGTTTTACCTTATCGTGATGTTTATTGCTAACTACAGAGTCAGCAAGCATTACTCTGTTTACCTTTTAAAAGATAAGCTCATGGTGAATAATTCATGGTGGGGAATGACAGTTATTCCGCTTTCAAACATTCAACAAATAGAAACAGGCAGTTGGACGGCAGCTTCAACACAAGAACAGTTTCATTTCGGTAGAGGCAACGCAAACGTTAAGTTTACCTTTGTTTCAGAACAAACGTATTACTCGGGTTTTGCGACCTTTATTGAGCGAATGGATACGTTATATCTCAGCGTTGACGAACCCTCGGTCTTACTGGAAATTTGTCAGCCACAACAATACACTGAGTTATCAGCTTAAAACCGAAAAATGGGGTCAGAGTACTTTTCTAGCTAATGTACTCTGACCCCATAACTCTCGTATCTTCGATAAAAAGCAGTACTCCTAACCAATGTCGAATTGATTCAACGTGATAGCTTGCGTATTCTCAACGTACTTTATGAGATAACTGCTAGAGGTAATAAACGCTGTGTGTGAACTTTTAGGTATGAGTGCGAACACTCCCACTGACCTATGTTTTAGCTTTACCGGTCTAACTCGCCGCGGTGGTGAAACGGGGCCGCACAAAGATGGCTGGGGCGTTGCCTTTTACGAAGGTAAAGGCGTGCGAATGTTTCACGACCCTGAGCCTTGCGCCACATCGCCTATTGCAGATTTTGTCTCGAAGCTTCCTATAAAAAGTAAAAACGCCATTTGCCATATCCGCCAGGCTAACGTGGGCAACATCAATTTAGCTAATACGCACCCCTTTACCCGCGAGTTATGGGGGCGGTATTGGGTATTTGCACACAACGGTCAGTTACCTAATTTTACGCGAAGAATAGGTATTTACGAAGCGGTTGGAGATACCGATAGCGAAGAGCTTTTCTGCGACATTATGAATAATGTTAGGCAAAACCTTTCCAGAGACGCTATGCCTGAGCAGTTAGCCGAAACGCTGGTGGCGCTTTCAAAAGAGTATGCGCAGCAAGGTGTGTTTAACTGTTTGCTAAGTAACGGCGACTGGTTATTTACGTTTTGTAGTACAAAGCTAGCTAGCATTACCCGCAGAGCACCTTTTGGCCCCGCTTGTTTAAGTGATGTTGAGGTGGAGATTGACTTTGCGGCTGAAACCACGCCAAAGGATGTAGTGAGTATTATCGCGACAGAACCGCTAACGAATGACGAACAGTGGGATATATACGAACGAGGCGAGTGGAAGCTATGGCAAGAAGGCGAGGTGATAGCCTCGGGTAAAGTGGATGTGCCTGAACATAAAAGAGAAGCAGAAATGGTAGCACCGGATCCCTCGCTGCACGACTAATTACGAATTGTGGGGTCAGAGTAACTTTAATTGCCTCGACCATTGAACCTTGGCGTCTGCTTTTCGGGCTCATACACTTAATGTACTCTGACCCGTTTATTTAAATGTACACTGACCCCAGTACTTGGGAGATTTTCTTTTTAACGATTTCATAGCGGGCGGGAAGCGTACTATGTGGGGTTTGAACGCTGTACAGTGGCTCGGTTACATCGTTTTTAGCTTGGTATACAGCGAGCTTTTCGGCAAATCTGACAAAGTTTAGCGTGCTTGTAGGCAGTACGGTGAAACCCAGTCCTTCACTCACAGGCAATAGTATTTGCGAAAGTTGATTAATGTAGCCGGTGTGGTGAAGCTGATTTGGGTTAATGCTGGCAAGGTCAGCTTCACCGCAATCGTTAAAGTAACGCTGTACATAGTGCATGGCATCCGGGTGATTAATAAGCCCTAATGTCGTGACAACGTTTTTGATAGAGCCGTCAGCGTTTTGAAGACCATCTTCAGCACTCTGTGGAACTCTTTTGATATCAAAAGCAGCGCTTTTTGCGTTATCCGAAGTTGCAAGGTCTGAACCAAGCAGCGCGCGAGGCAGAATAAGCCCCAGCGGCTCTTCGCCTAAGTATTCGCTTTGCACATCTTCTGTGTCTGGCATGTTGGTGACAATACCAAGCTCAAGGGTATTGTTGGCAATGCCTGACAAAATCGTTCTGCGGGGCGCCACTTCAACGTGAATATTAAGTGCACTATGCTGTTTTTGAAGGCTAAGTAGCGCAGGGTAAATACGCTGAGCAATTGCGCCAGAACACGCCACTACGCATTTTCCTTCATACGGCGCGTCGAACTTTAAGCTAGCAATAAAATCTTGCTCTTGGGCTTGCTGACTTTTTGCGTAGTGATAAACGCGCTGGCCTTGTTCGGTAAGCTGAATGCCTTTACCTAACCGAATTACTAACTCGCAATTGCAAACATCTTCTAGCTTTTTTATGTGCTGGCTCACCCCGGGTTGCGTCATAAAGCGCTGTTCCGCCGTACGGGTAAAATTTCCTGTTTCAACTAAGGTGATAAAGGTATCCAGCCAAATTGGATTAATCATAATGCTATAAATTCAAATTATCATTTTAAGAAATAATGATAATTTCATGTTTTATGCTTGTCTAGCTACTATGTGCCCACGTTCACTTAAACGCGCTATCACTTGCCGTAAGGCCACTGAGATAAACCGTGCGTTTAAGCCATTTTGAATACTTGCACTACAAAGGAGTAAGTGATGACTGAAGCAGTAAAAACACCGTATCCACGTACGTTTTCACACATTGGCATTTCGGTGCCCGATTTGGAAGCCGCAGTTAAGTTCTACACCGAAGTGCTTGGCTGGTACCTTATTATGAAGCCAACCGAAATAGTAGAAGATGACTCGGCTATTGGTGAAATGTGTACCGATGTCTTTGGCGCAGGCTGGGGCAAGTTCCGTATTGCACACCTTTCAACGGGTGACCGTGTAGGCGTTGAAATCTTTGAGTTTAGCAATCAGGAAAACCCAGAAAATAACTTTGAATACTGGAAAACCGGTATTTTTCACTTCTGTGTTCAAGACCCTGATGTTGAAGGTTTGGCCGAGAAAATTGTTGCTGCTGGTGGCAAAAAACGCATGAAAGCGCCACGTTACTATTACCCAGGTGAAAAACCATACCGCATGATTTACATGGAAGACCCGTTTGGCAACATCCTTGAAATTTATAGCCACAGCTATGAATTACACTACGCAAGCGGTGCTTACGAATAAGCGCGTGGCAGTTAACCTAGCTGTAATTTGAGTTAACACCTGTGGTTAACAAGGGCAGCTAACGACCAAATACCGACTAAATACGAAAAAGGCGAGGGCGCTTCTGATATAAGCGTACCTCGCTTTTTAATACGCACTCACTACATCTACGTTACCCAAACTGCCCAGAAACATACGGGTTTGTGGCTTTCTCTGTGGCTATGGTAGTCGTCGGGCCGTGGCCGGGATAAATGGTCATATCATCGGGTAATACCATTATCTTCTGCTTAATAGAATCGATAAGCTGCTGGTGATTTCCTTGCGGAAAATCGGTGCGGCCAATAGAGCCTGCAAAAATGACGTCCCCCACAATCACCTTATTGCTTGTGCGCTCTACTAATACAACATGGCCCGGTGTGTGCCCAGGGCAGTGCAGAACGTCCAGCGTTAAGGTTCCAACTGAAATGGTATCGTTGTCGTTTAACCACTCGGTAGGAGCAAAAGGCTGTGCCGGTGGAAACCCAAACATTTGGCTTTGCTGCATTAGGGCATCTAACCAAAACTTATCACCCACATGCGGCCCTACAATAGGTACATTGTAATGTTCGGCAATAGCAACCGTTCCGCCCACATGATCTAGGTGACCATGAGTCAAAATGATCTTCTCTATATTGACGCCTTTGTTCGAAGCTGCGCTTATCAGCTTTTCAATGTCGCCACCAGGGTCAACAAAAGCCCCTAGCATAGTAGATGAGTCCCAAATTAATGAGCAGTTTTGAGCAAACGGGGTAACGGGTATAACTTGAATTTCCACTTTTTAACCTTTTGAAGCGTTGTTGTGTAGGACGACATAAAGCACTGCGCCAATAACGAGCTCGCCCACTAAAAATAACCATGCATGGGTTGAAGATTGTGTAACAGACCACGCGCACACCGCAAGCGCTAAAAAAGGCAACACGCGCTTAATAAGGTTAACCGGAAGCGTTAACTGATTCTGCGCCTTAATGAGCACCAACACACACATTGCGTACACCACTAACCTTGCCAGAACACTCGCAATGGCCAGCCACACGAAACTTCCGCTTAGCGCCATCATGCCGGCGAAAATACCCAATACCAATATGGAGATGTAAGGTGTAGCAAACGTTCCGTGTACTTTGCCTAACCACGGCTTGCCGAGTTTGCCCGGAATAAGCGACTGATGCGCCATGGAAAACGTTAGCCGAGAGGTAGAAATCATATTGGCAAGCAAGTTGCCTGCAACAGACACCACAGCAGTTAGCGTCATAATAAGCGCACCGGTTTCGCCAAAAATCATATCGGCAAGGGCAATTAACGGCGCGCTATCGGGCTTTGCTGCGCCTACCGTATGCCAGTACAACCACTGCACGCAAAAATAAAACAGTGCAATACCCGACACGGTTAACATTAGGGCCCGAGGTATGGTTTTTTTCGGTGAATTCGTTTCTCCACTGGTTACCACCACAGTTTCAAACCCTATAAAGGCGTAAAGCGTAAGTAGGGCGCCAGCAGAAATGGTATCAAAAGCCGGTAGCGTGTTTGACATTGACGAGTCAGACACGAGGTTAAAATCTAACTGCCAATAGCCTATACCGATAAGAGCGGCAAAGGGCAAAAGCTTTAACACTGAAATGGTGTCTAGTGCCCGCATCGCAGCTTTTAAACCCACAATATTCACAAAGATTAGCGTTGCTGTTAGTGCAATAATGGCTAGAAACTTACCTATCCCTGCGTTTAGCTCAGGCCAAACATACCCTGCGTAAAGTAACAGCACGTGCATATTGGCCGCGATAGCGGTTGCGCGGGCTAAATAGTAAATAAAGCCAGTTTGAAACGCGGCGGCATCACCGAAGCCTTTGCGGGCATAAATCACTGGCCCGCCGGTTTCCTGATACAAGACGGCTAGCTGCCCAAAGCACCACACCACAGCAAGCATCAGGGCGCCAAAAATCAAAAAGATGTAAGGGCTGAACGCACCTAATTCAGCGGCCATTTTGGCTGGTAGGGCAAAAATTCCCGCCCCAATAAGGCCGTTTAGCACTAATAGGGCGGCACCTACACCGCCAATTCCTTTGCTTAAAAGGCCTTTGTTTAAACTGCTCATTTACACACTACACTCGCGGTTATTGGGCAAATACTTGCTTGCCTGCCACGTACGTAGCGTGCACTTCGGTTTTCCAAATGTCCTTCGCATCAATGGTGAAGATATCTTGGTCCACTAAGATAAAGTCGGCCCATTTTCCTGGCGTTAGCGTACCTAGTGTGTCTTCCATATGCCCAGCGTATGCCGCATCTAACGTAAAGCCTTTAAACGCTTGCTCAACGGTTAGAGCCTCGTGAGCATACCAGCCTTTTACTGGCTGGTTGTTTCTGTCTTGACGGGTTACCGCCGCGTGAAGGCCGTAAAAGGGGTTGGCTAACTCTACTGGAAAGTCAGAACCTAGTGGCAGCGCAATGCCTGAATCTAGCAACGTTTTCCATGCATAGGCGCCTTTCATACGTTCTTTGCCTATGCGATCTTCGGCCATGTTCTTATCACTGGTGGCATGCGTTGGCTGCATAGAAGGTAGCACTTTTAACTTGGCAAAGCGGGCCAAATCATCGGGTGCAATTACTTGCGCATGCTCAATACGATGGCGGAGTTCGCTGCCGCCAATATTGCCAAAGGTAGTTTCAAATTCATTTAGCGCTACGTGGTTCGCTTTATCGCCAATGGCGTGATAGTTAAGCTGAAATCCTGCGCCTATAACGGTGGTGAAAAGCTGCGTCATGTCTTCAGGTTGAGTCAGTAATAAACCATGCTGGTGTGGGGCATCGGAATAGGGCGCAAGAAGCGCTGCACCTCGGCTACCTAGCGCGCCATCGCCATAAGCTTTAACCGAGCGAATATACAAAAAGTCGTCTTCGTCGCGAATAGGGCCGTTACCCAACATGGTCGAAAGCTCGGTATCTGTTGCGCTTATCATAGCGTAAATACGTACCGGTAAATCGCCCTCAACGGCCTCTTTTAAATAGAAGTCATAAACCTCTCTTCCGACGCCGGCATCGTGCATTGACGTGATGCCATTAGCAAGTAAGTGCTCACCAGCTGCGTCGAGCTGTTGGGCATATATGGCGTTACTGGCTTTGGGTAAATGCTCTTCTATTAATAAAGATGCGTTATCAATGAACACGCCAGTAGGGTTGCCGTTTGCATCTTTGATAATTTCACCGCCAACGGGTGATTGAGTGTCTTTAGTAATGCCCGCTAATTCCATGGCTTTAGTGTTGACCCACGCCGCGTGACCGTCTACACGGGTAAGAAAAACGGGGCGGTCAGATACGACGTTGTCTAAGTCGGCCGCTGTTGGAAAGGCCCTGTCAGACCATAATTCTTGGTTCCAGCCACGCCCTGTAATCCAATCTTGTTGTGCATTGGCAAAAGCGTAGTCGGCCACCATTTTGGCGGCATCTTGGGCGCTGCTGCTTTCTCGCAAGTTCACTTCGAGTAAGTTTGCACCTAAGCCTAGCAAGTGACCGTGTGCATCTATTAGCCCTGGCAGCATCACCTTTCCGTTGCCATTTATGGTTTCATCAATACGTTGGTTGTCTTTGTCTACGTTTAGTGCCACCACCTTGCCTTCATCTATAACAAGGTTAGAAAACGTGATGAGCTTGCCGCTTTCATTAAGCGTGTAACCTTTCACGTTATTTACAAGCGTTGCAGCCTGAGAAGCTCCCATAGACAGGGCAGCCATGAGTGCGGCAGAGGCAACAACGCCCATTACTCGCTTTGCAGGATGAGTATTCAATAGTGTTGGAGTCATAGTTAATTTCTGTCTTATCTTCATGATTTTTATTCTTCGTTTAATTCTTCAAAGTCGATGATAGGTGGCTGTAGCAAAAAGTCACGTTCCCAAATTTTTGCCATGGAAGCTTGGCTAATGTTGCCCCCAGATAACATCACTAAAGCGGTTTGCCCTGGTGTCGTATTGGCGGCCCATGCTGCAACCGCCGCCATAGTCATAGCGCAAGTAGGCTCAATGTGAAGCTTTAGTAGATGGTGCAGCCATTGCGTCCAATAAGCAATTTGCACCTCGTCCACTTCATAAAAATCATCAAGCTCTTGAAGTAAAGGAAACGTAACATCACCAACAGATGGTGTGGCTGCGCCATCGGCAAGGGTGTTAGGCGAATAGTCTAAAGCAACAATTTCACCTGCTTGAAGCGACATAGAAGCATCATTGGCTTCAGCGGGTTCTGCGCCAATGACAAGTGCATCAGGTTGCAATGCGCGCGTTGCCAGCAGAGTACCTGACAACAAGCCACCACCACCGCAAGGAGCAAACACAGCGTCTACCTTACCCACCTCACTGAGAGCCTCAAGTGCTGCAGTGCCTTGTCCGGCTACAATATCTTCGTGATTAAACGGCGGGATCCAGACCGTATCAGGGGCTTTTGATGCTTCTTTTACCGCAGCGTCGGCCTCTGGACGAGTGGGAAACAACTTTAGTTCACCACCATAGCTTTGCGTGGCAGCGGCTTTAATAGGGGAAATAGTCTCACTGGCAAAAATTGTTGCCTTAATACCAAAGTGTGCAGCTGCATAGGCTACCGCCTGCGCATGATTACCCGAACTATTTGCAACCACGTGTTTTGGAAGGCGGCCTTCTTCTAGTAAACGGGCGAGGAAATTCATGGCGCCGCGAAGCTTAAACGCGCCGATCGTCTGTAAGCACTCGGCTTTAAATAGGATACGGTGGCCTAACCAGTGGTTAAGTAAAGATGATTCCACTATAGGCGTGTGTTTTACGTCTTTTTTGATCCGCTCGTAAGCGAGTTTAATACTGTCAAAGTTAGGTGTGCTACTCATTCATTAGCGCTCTATGGTTAGCGATGCTTTATCTATTTTGATACTAATCCCCTACAGTGCCAGATGTGTTCATGTTTCGCCAGAGCCTACAACATATTGTATATAAGGCAATTCACATTTGTTTCATAATTCTACTTTAGTCTATCTCGGCGATTTACCGGAGATACGCAAATGCTGAGCAGAATTAACCATCGTATATATGCATTCCCTACGGTGCTTTTCCTTTTTCTCACCCTCGTTTTCGTATCTGCGGGGGTATCCATTCAAAGTGAAGAACGTGCGGCCCGAGTCTCTAAGGCAAATACAGTGGCTGAGCAAGTCAAAATCAGCTTAGAGGTCTTTTCTACAGAGCGTATTCAAGCCCTTCACAACGTAATGAGAAATTGGCCAACGTTTGAACCGAACCAGGTAGACTGGTTTAATGCCCAAGCGCTTTCGCTTATGGGAATGCAAAAAGGATATTCATCGCTAGCGTTTGTTAACGCGAAGGGCAATATTGAGTGGATTGCTACCCCAAATTCAGGGGTTAAAACGCGACTGGATAACCGTTTAGTCGGGCAACCGATGAGCGAGTTAGGTCTGACTATTTCCTCGATGTCTGAAAAATTTGAAAGTACGCTTATTTTTTCTCCTCAGACTCAGCATCATCATATTCTTATTGGCAGAGCTATCAGCCCTCAAGAGCCGGAGCACGGGTATCTAATAGCAGGGTTCGATGTTCAGTCTATTTTAGGCGTCATGTTAGGCGAGTTAGTGGGGCCCCAATTTAACTTTAAGTTGGCGGCTGACAATGCCATATTATTTGAAAGCGGCGTACTTGTTAACGACGGCACACAAGTTTCACTCGCGCCGTTTTCCTTCATTACGCGTGATTTTACCCTCTCTATGCAATCTCAACTGAGCCCCTACAATACGGGTATGCTGGTTATCGTTATTGGTTTGATCATGACTGCCTTGGTGAGTTATGTATTGCATAAGCAGCTAAAAGGGGCGGTGAGTTTATCAGACAGCCAACAGAGGTATTTAACCGCTAGCGAGGCGTCTTTGGATGCGTTGTTGATATACCAACCGTCTGATGAAGACTTTGTGTTAGTAGAATCAAACTCCTACAGTCGATACTTATTTCGAGGGGCCTGTGATGTTCTGCACGCTATGACGCTTTCTGAGCAAATGCGTTATCTAGAGCTACATGACATACCCAAGCATGTGCAAAGTGTTGCCGAAACTGGTGTGCCTTACGAGTCGCACCTTCCTATGACAAGCGATAAAGTTGCCCCTGAGTGGCTTAAAATACAGGTGGTAAAAGCGGCAAATAACATCGCGATTACAGTCAGAGACGTAACTGAACGGTTTAAAGCTCAGCAGGACTTGAAACGCAGTGAGGAAAAATATCGGCGTTTGGTCGATGGTATGCACCGACATTTTGTTTATACCAAAACGGTCGATCACACGTTTATTTACGTAAGTGCAGGCCTTGAAAAGATATTGGGATATGCTCAAGAAACGTTTTGTAAAAACGAGCCTAAATACGTTCGCCAAGTTCCCGATGAAACTTTTGAAATCCGCGAAATAATAGCAAGAGGAAACAAGCCCGAGCCCTATCTGGTTCACTATCAAAGTAGCGGTGGCAAATCCGTAGTGCTGGAGTTCTCCGATACGCCAATATTAGATGAAGTGGGCGCATTAATTGCCATTGAAGGTATTGCCCGCGATGTAACAAAAGAGTTGGCGTTACAGGAGGAAGTGTTTTTTCAAGCAAATCACGATCAGCTGACAGGGTTACTCAACCGTTACGCGTTCGATGCACAGCTACGCGAAATTTTACTACATACCAATGACAACAATGCGTGCACCCCATTAAGTGTTACCGATAAAAGCGGTGATATAAATAGCAAAACCAATGTGACGGCAATTAATCTAAATAGGGAGCCTGCAAAGCCTAGCGTGATGTGTTTTATCGACATGGACCGTTTTAAATTGGTTAACGATAGCTGTGGGCACCCGGCGGGTGACAAGTTACTAAAAGAGATATCGACTATTTTTAGGCAATTTGTAAATGGCCAAGATTTGCTGGCTCGCATTGGAGGCGACGAGTTCTGCATTATATTTCGCAACCAAAGTTTGGATGAGGTAACCCAATGTTTAGATAAACTTTTGCTTGCCGTTTCAAATTACCGCTTCGTATATGACGATAAACTCTTTTTCGTTGGTGCCAGTATTGGTGTAATAGAAATAAACGAAAGTACTCAAAGCGCTGAAGCATTGATTAAGGCAGCAGATAATGCCTGTTATAAAGCCAAGCACCTTGGGCGCAATCGCTACTTTGTGTTTCGAGAAAACGACAGTCAAATGGCGATAGACGACAGTGAAAACCAAGTATTGCATGCACTTCATAAAGCACTGCAACACGACGGGTTCGAATTGTATAGCCAGGCGATTATGCCGCTTACAGTGCCGCAAGAAGAGCAAGGTGCTCACTTACAGCATTATGAAATTTTACTTCGTTTAAACTCTAAAGAGAGTGGGCTTATTAGCCCCGGGCTATTCATACCTTTAGCAGAACGCCACGGGTTGATGAACAAAGTGGATTTATGGGTTGTCGATAACACCTTAAAAACGTTGGAAAGCAACCCTGCGCATATCGACAATGTTGGTAAGGTAGCGATTAATCTGTCGGGGATCACGCTTGGCGATGAAATGGCGCTGCATAAAATCGCGCAGCGAATGCAAAGTACCACGGTACCCGCCGAAAAAATATGTTTTGAAATAACCGAAACAACCGCAGTAACTAACTTAAATGCGGCAAAACATTTTATTTCTACATTACGTGATATCGGGTGTAGCTTTGCCCTTGATGACTTCGGCGCGGGTATGTCTTCCTTCACGTATTTAAAAAATTTAGACGTGGATTACGTTAAAATTGACGGGTCCTTTGTTCGAAATATCGTTCACGATCCTATTGATCATGCTACAGTAACAGCGATAAATAATATTGCGCACAGCATGGGTAAGCAGACCGTAGCTGAATTTGTGGTAGACAATGCAACGGCTGAGGTTTTACGAGAGCTTAAAGTCGATTATGGCCAAGGTTTTGCTTTGGATAAACCCAAACCACTGGCGCATAGAGTTCAATGGCGAGTAAAGCTTGCCTCTGCCTAAAAGGAAATAGTTATGGGTTTATTTGATACCATTATGGGTAATGCAAGCGAAACAAGCGCTGCAGATGTTCAAGAAGAACTCACCCCCATATTAGCGGCTAATGAGACGGTTACCTCTGCGTTCAAATTAGTGCGCGATTTAAGCGTGTTCACTAATAAGCGTTTAATTCTTATTGATAAGCAAGGCCTTACAGGGCGCAAAGTAAACTACCACTCAATTCCCTATAAATCGATTACCCAGTTTATTGTTGAAACGGCGGGGCATTTTGATACCGACGCTGAACTGAAAATATGGCTGTCGGGTAAAGCCGATCCAGTTGAAATAGAGCTGAGTGCGTCATCAGCGCAGGCGGTACAGCAAAACCTAGCAACCCAGATGTTTAGCTAATAACGGCAAATATGGTGCCCCTTTGTGGGTATAGCATTTTGTATACCGCCAAGCCATTTTGTAAAACCCATTAAAAAAGCGATGCGCTTTCACAAGGCATCGCTTTTTTATTGCTTCACTTACTCTTAGCTTAGTCTTTTAAATTTCTATTAAAGAAATTGGTGACAGTTTTGTATAAGTGAATGCCCGTTTGTTTTCCACGAATACTGTGCTTCTTTCCTGGGTAGTCCATGGTTTCAAAAGGAATAGCCAGATCTTGAAGATGCTTGTATAGCATCGTTGAATGGGTAAACAACACGTTGTCATCTGCCATGCCGTGGTAAATCAAAAGGTCGCCTTTCAGGTCTTTTGCGTAAGGGAAGACTGAAGATGCTGTATAAGCTTCGTCATCCGTATTGGGGTTACCCATGTAGCGCTCGGTATAGTGGGTGTCGTACAAGCGCCAGTCGGTGACTGGTGCGCCTGATACACCGGCCGCGAAGTGATCGCCCGCTTTGAACATGGTCATTAGCGTCATGTAGCCGCCATAGCTGTGGCCATGAACACCAATACGCTCAGCATCAACGAAAGGAAGCGTACGCAAGAACTCTACGCCTGCCACTTGGTCTTCAACCTCAATAAAGCCCATCTTTTTGTAGATAGGATCTTCAAAACCCTTGCCGCGATAGTTAGAGCCACGGTTATCTAGCGTAAACACTACATAGCCTTGGTCAACCCAATGTTGGAACAGCAAACCTCGGTTACCCGCCCAGCTGTTTGTTACAACTTGTGCGTGCGGGCCGCCGTAAAGGTAAACAATAACAGGGTGTTTTTGCTTAGGGTTTTGCTTTGCACTTTCTGGCGTGTAGATACGGTATTTGAGGGTTGCGCCATCTTTGGTGGTAATGTCACCAAATTCAGGGGCTGTCCAGCTATCTATATAGGCGTGCAGCGGGTGGCCTTCTTCAACCTTGTTTTCTTCAAGCCAGGTAATTCGCTCGCCGGTTGCGCTGTTAAGGCTAACCTGAGCAGGTGAATTTATGGTTGAGAAACGGTCAATAAAAATAGATGCATCTTTGCTAAACGCAGCGCTGTGATAAGCACCAAGCTCAGTCACGCGAGTTATATCCCCGCCATCTAGCGACACACTATATACATGGCTTTCCAGTGGCGTGTCTTTACGCCCAGAGAAGTACAAACGGTTATTTGCTGTGTCGATGGCTTCTACACTGTCTACTACCCAGTCGCCCTTCGTTAATTGCTTAACTAATTTACCGTTATTGTCGAAGAGGTAAAGGTGCTTGAAGCCATCGCGCTCTGAAGCCCAAATGAATTGGCCTTGCTCTTTTAAGAAGTATAGGTCGTCGTGCAGGTTTACCCAGGTATCACTCGTTTCGGTTAACAGCACCTTTTGCTTGCTTTCTGTTATGTCAAAAGCGCGAAGTTCAAGGGTTTGCTGGTCGCGGGTTTGCCACTGATAAGTAAAGGTACTGCTGTTTGGCATCCACTTGCCACGGGCAAAATAAATGTCTTTGTCATCACCTAAATCTACCCACGTGCGGTCGCCAGAACTGATGTCTTGAATAGCAAGTTCCACCAATACGTTTGGCGTGCCCGCTTTCGGGTACTTTTGTTCAATAAGTTTGATGTCGTCAGCATAAATTTCAGAACGGGTGATCACGTCGACCGGGCTTTCATCCACCTTGGTAAATGCAATCTTGCTTTCATCTGGCGACCACCAGTAGCCTGTCATGCGGCCCATTTCTTCCTGTGCCACAAACTCTGCCATACCGAATTTTATATTGCCGCCACCTTCTTTGGTGATGGCGGTTTCTTTACCTGATGCAATGTGCTTTACGTAAAGGTTCTGGTCGCGAATAAACGAAATGTAGTTGCCTTTAGGCGAAAGCTTGATGTCGGTTTCAAAAGCTTCTGTATCGAGCAGCTGCTTGGCACCTTTCTCGCCAAGCTTGTGGTAAAACACGTCGCCGCCTAGCGGAAATAATAAGGCTTTGCCATCGTCTGACCATTGGTAGCTTACAATACCGCTGCCTGATAAACGCATACGTTCGCGGCGCGCTTTTTCTTCGTCAGAAAGCACTTCTTCGCCACTTTGTAAATCGTTAGAGTCGAACAGCATGCGAGTTTCACCACTCTCAATGTGGTATTCCCAAAGGTCCAAACGTTCATAATCGGTTTGTTTCCCTTTAAGGAAAGTTACACGCTCTCCATCAGGCGATACTTTTAAAGCACGAGGCGCATTGCCATCAAGAGAAGGGGAGGAGAAAATACGCTCAATAGTGAGCGTTTCAGCGTTTAAAGCAGTAGAGAGCATAGCGGCTCCAATTAAAAGGGCTTTTTTCATTTTTATCTGCATATTTGACTGTCGAAGGTTTGATTGTAGTTATATCAATTTATGATACAAGGTGCGACGTATGAAATCCGCAATGGTGCTAGGAGCGACAGGTTTAGTAGGACGAACGCTCGTAAACATGCTGTTACAGGATAGACGGTATAGTGAAGTAACCTGCTTGGTCAGAAAACCGCTGTCATCGCAGATGTTTAAGGACCCACACAATAGGTTAAAACCCGTGGTGATCGACTTTGATCATCTTCAGGATTACCAAGGCTACTTTAGCGTAGATCATGTCTATTGCTGCCTGGGCACAACGCTTAAAAAAGCGGGGTCCAAGCAAGCGTTTCGGCGGGTGGATTTTGAATATGTCCACGTAGCGGCGCAGTTAACCCGGGCGCAGCGTGCGAATAGCTTCGTTTGGATTTCGTCGGTGGGGGCCGATGCTAAAAGCAGTAACTTTTATTTGAGGGTAAAAGGCGAGTTAGAAAATGCCATTATGCGCATGCCTCAGTTGCCCAATGCATCAGCAGTTAGGCCGTCGCTGTTGTTAGGCAATCGAGATGAGTCGCGCACCCTTGAAGACATTGCGCAGAAAACCGCGCCTATCTGGCAAAGCCTGATGAAAGGGCCATTGAAAAAATACCGGCCGGTTCACGCCGTTGATGTAGCGAGAAATATGATGTCGTTACAGCGCTGGTAATGAAATGTCACAACCTTAACGTGAAGCGCTGGTTATCATGGTATAGAATGCGCGGCTTTCAATGACAGGATAATGCTTACCTCTTTATGTTTCGCTGCAAACAATTTACGGTTGCTCAAGACAAATGTGCAATGAAAGTGAACACAGACAGCCTTATTCTAGGAAGCTGGGCTGAGCCTAACTCCGCCCAGCGCATAGTAGATATAGGAACGGGAAGCGGCATTTTAGCGCTGATGATGGCGCAAAAAGCCCAAGCTTTGGCCTGCATTGATGCCATTGAAATTGATGACGGTGCTGCAGCACAAGCCGCTTTTAATTTTCAAAACGCGAAGTGGTCAAAACAGCTATTTATACATCATAGCGATATCAAGACGTTTGAAGCGCCATATCAGTACGATATGATTATCACAAACCCCCCTTATTTTGATACGCCACATCAAGAGACCAAGGCTTATAACTCGCAGCCGGAAAAGCGAAACCTAGCAAGACAGACGTCTTCACTTAATCCGAATGAACTTTTTAAGCGAGCCAGTGCAATGCTTGTTGAGTTAGGAAGTATGTACTGCATGTACCCATCTTCTATAGAAGACAATGTCATTGAGATTGCGCTGTCCTGTGGTTTTGCATTAAAAAAAATAATGTATGTAAGGCACACGTCAGAAAAAGCACCTTACCTTTGTGTGTTTCACTTCAAAAAACGTGCTTCAGGTATAGCGGGTTTAAACCGCCAACATGTCTTGGCATCGATCGCTGCAGATAGCAGGCAAACACTCACCATAAAGGATGAACAGGGCCAATATACCCACGAATACAAAGCCCTTTGTCAGCCTTTTTATTTGAAATTTTAACGAGCAGTAGAAAATGAATATTGTTGCAGAAGCGTTTGGTGCGATAGCTGTTGTTTTAAACTTTATTGGATATAGACAAAGCCATGTAGACAAATACCTACTTATTTCGGCTTTTGCGCTAGCTGCGCTAAGTGCGCACTTTTTCATGCTTGATGCCATGGCCGCCGGAGTAGGTACCTTGCTTGCCAGCGTTCGTAACTTCATTGCCATCAAGCACCGAAGTAACACCATCTTGTTTGCCTTCGTGGCGGTAAATATTGGGTTTCTCGCTTATGAGTGGTTTGTGCTAGAGCACGGTTGGATCATTTTTATCGCTTATGCATCCTCATTAATTTTTACGGTAGGATCTCTCGTTATTCGTAATACGCATACCATACGAAAAGTTTTTCTTGTTGCTGAAACCCTCGGGCTTGTTTATGCAATATCTGTAGGAAGCATCTTTGGTACTGTTTTTAACATCAGTAACCTAATAAGTATTTTAAGTAAGCTGCGCAAGCCGAAGACCTAAAAAACAAACATATCTTTCTTATCAATTAGTCTAATACCCCTCCTTTTCCTAAGGTTTAAAAGTTCAAAATTTAGCCAGTAAAGCTCAGCTTTAAAAAGCCTGTAAAAATAGCGCTATCCCTTATTCTATAAGGTTTATACCAAAGTTTAATGAGCTAAAGTTCAATTTTATTTTGCGTATGTAAGCGTATCATTATTAATCAGTAAGTATGGTTTCAGCAATTTTTCCTCCGGGTGTGCAGAAGTAAACTTGTCGTGTAGTAATGAGGGGAGTGTGCGCAGTGAAATTAGTCGATAATACAAAACAATTTGGTCAGTCTGATCTGCTTGAACAGTCATTTCAAAGCGCCATTAACGATGGTGCTGCGGTAAATGTTTTTGAACGAGCGCAACACTTCAGACAAGCGACACCCGCCAGCAACAAGCCTCGATTAGTAGAAGCTCGTACTAACCTGGAGACGGAAAAGCTTTGGAAAAAGCGTTTGATGTTACTGTTAGACGCCGAAAATAATCTCATTAAAGTTATACGCTTACGAAAAATTACTGGTATATTTACGGTACTAAGTATGGCTATGTTTTTATTTTCCCTGTACGTGGCACCTTCCATGTCGCCGGTAGCTTTTTATGGCTTGATCGCCGCTGCAGCCTTTGGTGTAGCAACGTATCCGGCATGGTTCTTAGTTTCAAAAAGTAACAGAAAACGCAGAGATCACATCTCTAGCTTGTTTTATAAAAGTAACCACGAAGTTGAGATCGTGGACGGTAAGATGACGTTAATAAACAGGGCGAACTATGCAAGTGTAACGCAAATACACATATTGGATCGCAAACTTGGATTATTCGCAAACTCATAGACATCACTATACCTCTAAGCTGATAGTAGTACTCTTAGTTGCGTCTCTTTTTCTAGGGGCGCTTCTGTTAGCGCCCATGGATGCGCTTGGCCAGCTCCTTTCTTCGATAGTCGTTCTTATTTTTGTATCGCTTTGCAGTAAAGAAGCGAGGCACACTCAAAAGTATCAACACTTATTTCGCGTTGTTGCCCTTGTTCTAGCAATCGCGCTTAGCGTTAGGTATTTATTGTGGCGGGGCCTTTACACACTGACCTATTCCGATGTTTTATCGATGATTGCAGTGTGGCTACTTTTCGCCGCTGAAATCTATGCAGGCATCACCTCTGTATTAGGGGCTATTGTCAATGCGTTTCCTTTAAGCCGACCTTTACTTTCTTTGGAAGGAATGGATAAATCTACGTTGCCTAGTGTCGATGTTATGATTCCTAGCTATAACGAAGATGAAGAAATATTAGAAGTCACTATCCGCGCAGCAAAAATGCTGGATTATCCTAAAGATAAACTGCATATCCATTTGCTGGATGATGGAGGGACGGATCAAAAAATCAATGCAGACAACCCGATTTCAGCCGCTCAAGCGAAGCAGCGTAGACAGGATTTACAGGCACTGTGTGAACGCTTAGGTATTACCTATCACACTCGGGCAAAAAATGAGTTTGCCAAAGCGGGTAACGTTAATAGCGCAATACAAAACACCCACGGCGACCTAATAGTGATCCTAGACGCAGATCACGTACCTACATCGGACTTCCTTGATAGAACCGTGCCTTGGATGCTTAAAAACGAGAAAGTATTTCTTGTTCAAACCCCGCACTTTATGGCGAATCCCGACCCTGTAGAGCGTAACTATTTTTCAGCATTCAGCCGTATGCCATCAGAAAATGATATGTTTTATGGCACTATCCAAAAAGGCTTAGATTATTGGGGCAGCTCGTTTTTTTGTGGTTCAGCCGCACTTATGCGCCGTAAGCATTTAGATTTGGTTGGCGGTATATCTGGTGAGTCTATTACCGAAGATGCCGAAACCGCATTGGACCTTCATAAAATGGGCTATGAGTCGGTTTATGTCGATAGACCCATGGTAAGCGGCCTTGCGCCCGAGACCTTCGATGCTTTTATTCAGCAGCGCATGCGCTGGGCACAGGGTATGACCCAAATTTTATTACTGAAAAAGCCTTTTAAAGCAAAAGGGCTAAAATGGTATCAGCGAGTGGGCTACATGAGCTCAATCATGTTCTGGTTATTCCCCTTTGCTCGTATCATCTTTTTATTTATGCCTTTGGCGTACCTTGTGTTTGGTCTACAGGTATACCATGCCTCCATACTTGAAATTTTTGCCTATACACTGCCACACGTCATCGCTACCTACATGATATCTACCATGCTTTTTGGGCGAACACGATGGCCGCTAGTGTCTGAGCTCTACGAAATATTGCAATGTGCGTTTACGCTAAACGCGCTAGTAAAAGTCTTCTTAAAACCACGTGCACCCTCTTTCGTTGTAACCCCAAAAGGGGAGAGCTTAGAAAGAACCTTCGTGTCGCCCCTTTCTAACGTCTTTTACTGGGCAATACTTGTCATTACCTTTGCATTGGGAAGCGGTGTGTATAAGTTTATCACCGAGCCGTTAACCCGAGAGCTCACATTAGTGGTGTTGCTCTGGAATGTCTTTAATTTACTATTACTTCTGTCAGTGCTAAGTGTACTTTTAGAGCGTAAACAGGTAAGAAGTCAGGCTCGCCTGCCCGCCACTAATAGCGTGGTGATTAAGACAAATAGTGATGAAGCTTGGGTGGGGGACTTAGTTGACCTTTCGTTAGGCGGTGCAAGGCTAAAACTAAAAGGTGAGGGAGCGTTCGTGCCAGAAAGGGCAACGCTAACGTCATGGAGCCATGCACTTAATAAAAACGTACATATCGCTATTGTTGTACTTCACTACGACAGTAAATCAAAAATACTTCGGGTGCGCTTTACACCAGAAACTGAAGAGCAAAAAAGTGAAGCTATCGCGTTTGCGCTTTGTGACAGTTTGCGCTGGTTAGCTTTTCAGCGACGCAGAACCAGACCTATTTCTTACTGGTTTGGCGCTAAACACGTATTAAAAGTTGGGCTAAAGCCTGTTTTATTGCATATGCTTGTATTAATGGGGAAATTCGCTAGCAAATTAGGGTTACTACCTAAAGCGGCAAAGGATAATCAATGATAAAAAAATACCTTATTTTCACCTTGTGTTTGTGCATGTCGTTTACCCTAGCGGCGCAAACCGAGACATACCGGTTGACGGATTTTTTCGGTGGTGACGGTACCGTGCGCCTTGAGGGAAAATCTGCTTCGCTGGACATCTCGATCCCATTAAGTTCAGTTACCAACATTAACAGCGCGCAGTTAAGGTTAGAGGTGATGAGCTCTCAAGCACTGATAAAAAAACGCTCTCAACTTTATGTCAGGTTTAATAATGCGACGATAGGACAGGTAGCATTTGATCCTGATAGACCATCGCTAGTGTCAGAGATAGAAATTCCTAATACGCTGTGGCGCTCGGGTTTCAATACCCTAACACTGGCGGTAAGTCAGCATTATGCTGAGCAATGTGTAGATGGTAGTGCGCCTGAGTTGTGGAGTGAAATAAATGCCTATAACTCCACATTGAAAATTGACGCTTCAACTGCTGAAACACGCTTTATGCTAGATGAACTAAGCGGCTTTTTTAACCCTGGTATTGGCGGACAGAGAGGCGTGCAACTCTATACCGCACGCGAGGCTGACAGTGAGCTAACACAGCAAGCGCTCCCTATTGTGGCGCAAGCCTTGGCGCTTAGAAACCAGTATCAGCCACTTATCATAGAGAGCGACACTTTTGATGACGGATATGTGTTACCTCAGTTAGATGAAACTGAAAATAGCGAGTGGAACGAACAAAACATAGCCCGTTATGAACGCTCGGCTTGGTATTTAACGGCAAAACCCAAACAACCGGTTCACGTATTGGTAGGCACTGTAGAAGCGCTATCGCCAGTATTATCTGATGAAGTAATTAACCAAATTGACGGTGCGTTTCTTAAAGCCCAACGCACTCCAGCATTTATTACGGACAATAAAGTGATAGTGCCTGCAAGTTACCGACTTATTGTGAGTGGTACTACCCAAAGTGAAGTACTAGAAGCAGCAAAAGCGCTGGCGATAATGGATGATGCTATTAATCCAATTTCTCAGGTAACCGTGCTTTCTCAAACTCAAATGGACGCGGACACGCTACAACGCAATCGAGTACTTACCCCCGATAATCGTTATTTTTTCCAACAACTTGGCGCGTCTACGTCACAGTTTAGAGGGGAGGGAAGTTTTAATAAGCGGGTGTCGTTCAGGCTGCCTGCTGATTTCTATGTACCGGAAAATGCGAGCGTCAATTTACTGCTCGATTTTGGCTATGGCGCGGGTTTTGGACCTGGCTCGGTGATGAATGTAAGTGTAAACGACGAATTGGTTCACGGCTTGTCGCTAAACAATGAGAACGGCCAGTCTTTCAGAGACTACCAGCTTCGAGTGCCTGCGCGGTTCTTTAAAGGTGGTGTAAACTATATTGATTTTGATGTCGCGTTGAGCGCGCCGCTAGCCGGGGTGCCTTGTGATGATGTTGCAGGAAAACACTTAGTATTCCAGCTTGTTGATTCTTCATCTATAGAATTACCCAATGCAGGGAATGTAGCTGTACAGCCGAACTTAGCATTATTCGCTGAAACTGCGTACCCGTTTGCCCGTTTTAAAACTGCCCCTGCTTCAACGATTGCCATTCCTTCAGAGCAGTATTTAGATACAGCCCTTACCCTTGCCGCAAAGTTAGCGCAGGTCGCACAAGTACCTTTGCTAAATGTTCAAATAGCAATGGGTAGTGAGGTAACGAAAGAGGGCTCGATAATCGTTTTGGGCACGCCAGAAACCCTTTCGCAACTAGAACAGTCTGAATTTAGTACTGCCATAGAGGCCACGAAACGCTGGTCTTATCGACTGCAAAATAATTTGTATAACCATATTCGCACCGTAACCGGCGATGAGTCTTTTAAAGAAATGCGAACAAATGGTCAGACTGTACAAAAAAATGATTTAGGTGAGCAGGCGATTTTGACCGCGCAAGCGCACCCAACCTCATCGCAAACCGACACCTTATTCATTGTTGCTGCGCAAACCCCTGAGCTGTTACAAACAAGAGTGACTGAGCTTGTTAGTCTTTCAATGTGGGGCCAGATGGCAGGCGATTTCTTTGCGTGGAAAGATGCATTATCACCGTCACTTGTTATGCAAGTAAATGACAAATACGAAGTAGGTGAAGCTGACGATAACTGGCTGCATTTAAGGCTATGGCTTTCTAACAACCCTTGGTATTGGTTGATTGGGTTTGTCGTTACTGTCTTCGTGGTAAGCTTAATTATCTACCTATTACTTAAGCGCAGAAATAAACAAGTACAAGACTCATGGTAACCGGATTTAAGGCAACAAAAACGCTACTGGCGATAGCACTAACCCTATTGTTAGTGTCGTGCTCCACAAAAGAAGACAATGCTTTTAAATCGCAATTTTTGGCGTATAAAGCGCTATTTATTGACGGTGGGCGTGTGGTGGATACGGGGAACGATGAGGTGTCGCACAGCGAAGGGCAAGGTTACGGCATGCTATTCGCTGTAGCAGCCGACGATAAAGATACCTTCGATGCCCTATGGCACTGGACCCAGCGTACGCTTTTGCGCAGCGACGGGCTTTTTAGCTGGCGGTATCGCCCTTGTGCTGATAATTCGGAGTCGTGTATAGACGACCCGAATAATGCATCAGATGGCGAGATTTTAATTGCATGGGCCTTGTTACGGGCCAGTGAAAAGTGGGGAATAAAGGGATATCAAGACGAAGCTGGCAAGATTGTTCAGGCTGTAGAGCAAAAGCTGTTGGTAGAACATCAAGGTAGCGTGATGTTACTACCTGGCGAGCAGGGCTTCACCTCACAAAGCGAGGGGCAAAAAAGCCTTCAGCTTAACCTGTCATACTGGGTTTTTCCCGCGCTTACAGATTTATCTGCCCTATCCAATACACCGTCGCGATGGCAAAAGCTTCATCAAACTGGGCTTACTTTGCTTTCGAACATGCAATTTTCATCCTATCAACTGCCAAGCGACTGGGTGCGTTTTGAACCCCGCAATAGTGGTTCAGCAAAGTCAGGGTTATCCGGTGAGCTCACCCTAACTGACGTGGTATCTGCAGAGTTTGGCTTTAACGCTATTCGCATTCCGCTGCAGTTGGTATGGTCCGAACAGGTTCGAGACAACGCGGCATTAGCCGAAGAACTTTTTGCGCCCTATTATCAATGGTGGGCTAAAACGCCTACTCCAGCCACTGTTAATCTACTTACCGAGCAAACCGCTGAATATGAGATGACACCCGGCATGCAGTCGGTGAAGTTAGCCGTCAAGTACCTTATGAAATCTGAAGAACCAGTGTGGCCAACAGTTAATCGCAAGATGGATTATTACTCGGCCAGTTTAACGCTGCTCTCTATGCTAGCGGTGTCGGATAACGTATCGTGAAAACGCGCTTTACCCCCCGTATCTTATTTGTGGTATTAGGAGCGTTAAGTATCTCCTACCTGCCACAACAGGCTTTCGGACAAACCAAAACAACCTATAAAGAAAAAGATTTAGGCTTACTTCCCGCGCCCAATGCGCAGCCTGACTTAACGGGGCTTTGGTATCACATTAACGAAAAGCAAATTAAACAGGCGAACGACGAATATAGGCGTTTAAAAAACAGTTATCCTACTTGGGATGTACCTGAAGAAGTAAAGAGAGAGTTAGACAGGATAAACGGCAGGCTTAAATCCGCTCCCGCAGCACCTATTGCGACGTCCTCTGAGTCAGCAAGTAACGCTTTGCAAGAGGAACAGACAAATAAGGCATTTCAACCGCAAAAGCCACTCTCAAAGTCTGTGCCTTTGGATCAGTTTGCCCAACTAACGCCCAAAGCGCGCGCTAACACATCAAAACAAAAGATTGAAACCTTGGCTGCGCTAAGCAAACAGCTAAAGCGTACCGACTTTTATCTGCTCATGGGTTGGACAGCTGTAGATAAAGGAATGCTAAAGACTGCTGAGCAGCAGTTCGCACTGGCGTTGCAATCGTCGGTTCGCGATATCGATAAACAGTCTGCCCAGCAAGGGCTAAACAGTGTGACTGGTGTGAAGCTGCAGCAATCACTTGCGCTGCGAGATATTGAGGCGCTAGAACAGTACCTTAATGCTGATAACAGCGGCTACGCGAAAGAAGTGTTACAGGGCGCAGCTTGGCAGCAGTACGACAAGAAAGACTTCAAATTTGCTGACGCTTTGTTTCGCTTAGTTAACGACAATGAAGGTCGTTATTTAGCCCTTACTGCGCAAAGAAGTGAAGAGGCGCAAGACAAAGCGTTTGAGCTGGCGTGTCAATTAAGCAAAGAAGCTTTTATTAGGCGATGCGCGGATGCGCTTGCCAGTCGTCAGGCAAAGTTTTATGACCTAAGGCGCTATAAGCAAAGTATTGAGGCGGGTGAAAAGCTCTCCCGTTTGCGGCCTCTCAATGTTGATGAGCAAGCGCTAATAGGGTGGGCGGCAAAAGCGCTTCAGGACACTGGCAAAGCCACCAACGCTTTTGAAAATGTGCTTGTTGTATCGCCCGATGATACCGTTATTGCTAATGAACTGGTGACCCTAAATCAATATAACGAGTCTGAGCTTAACCGGTTAGCGCTAAAGTTTACTGCGGTAAAAGCAATACAGCAGCAGCGGGTTACACGCAGCGCGTGGCCGCGAAAGCAATTTTTACTTGCTTATAACAGCAACGATGAACGGGTAACTGCGGCGCAGTACAAAGAGGGGATTAGCGCGCTGTATGGCGTGACTACTCGTAGCCGCAGCGGGGACGAAGGGCTTGGTAATTTCGACGTCTTTTCACATTGTGTAGGCATTGGCAGCGGTTATGACAATTGGCTATGGCAGGTGTCTCTCGACTATAAGCAGTTCTACAGCGGCAGTCCGCAAAGCGGAGATTGGTTTGGCGATAGGCAGTTAAGTAATACTTTTACAGGCATTAGTGGTTTTGAGGACATAGGGCTTCGCGGCGAGGTGCATTATCAGGCGCCTAACTTTAACTTTTATGCCAATCTCGAATACGCCATGTTCGACCAACCTGTTGACGCCAAAGTAACAGGCCAGCTATCTGCAACCAAGTTTCTTACCAGTACTACGGTTGCGGCAACCTTGTTTAGAAAAGCGAAAGAAGACAGCTTGTTAAGCCAAACCGGTACTTTCAATGCAGACCACCAGAAGCCTTGGGGCTTTGTGATTGAAAGCGGTGTAAGAGGGTTAGTGGCGCATTCAATAGCTGATAACATGTCAGTTGCCGGCACCGCGCAAATCAGCCGCTTAGAAGGCGAGCGGGTTGCCGATAATAGCGCGCTATCGCTTCGTGGTGACGTTAGCTATGATATTGCTAGTGTGGTGTCATCTCAGCTTGATTATTGGCGTGTAGGGCCGTTTTTAAGCTACACGAGCTACGATAAAAACTTAAGCGGGTTTACCATAGGCAACGGGGGTTACTTTAGCCCAAGCCAGTTTGTAAGTATTGGTGGCTATTCAGAGTTGCTAACCCTTGAAGCCTTAAACTGGCAAGTGAAGCTGCGCAGCTCTCTTGCACTCTCCCGTGTTGAACAAGACGACGATCTGCGCTTTCCTATTGGTGGCGCAGCTTCATCCGAAGATAATAACAAAACGCTTAGCGAAAGCTCTGATACAGGCTTAAGCGGAAACCTGATGGCTGAAGGGCAGTATCGCTTCAGTAACAACTGGATTGTGGCGGGCTACATCGGTAAGGCCTTCGCAGTTGAGTATCAGGCGTTTGAAGCCGGTATTCAAATAAGGTGGCGAGAAGGGCAAGGCACAGGCGTGACAAGTGATGAACTGTTACTGTCTTCGCCCAGACTTAGCGGCTTTGCACTGTAAAGCCGCTATGCCTGCGGTTAACGACGTCATTTCAATGTCTAGCTAACCTTTTTACGCCTAGTTCTTTCTACGTCTGGTTAACATAAGGAAACTCGCTCCAAATAAAAGGGCAATGGAGGCAGGTTCGCTAACGTTGATAGCACCAAACTGGTAGTTATTTATTTGGCCTGTTGGCGCCATGTAAGTTTCACCTTCATCGTTTATCAATTCTACTAGCGGTGTAACTAAACTATTAGCAATCACATTGCCGTCTACGTGGCCATTATAAAAGCTTAGTTCTGCGTAAGGGGCCAGTACGCTACCCTTAACACCTACGCTGTGTAGCGTAAGAAAATCAGCATCGACGAAGTTAAACAGAATATTGTTGGTATAAAGACCATCGTGACGCTGGCCTTTGTTATTATCGTTGTCTCTGTATTGGCCATTTTCTCTAAAGTATTCGTTTTCTTGCGTGAACGCAGTATTGAAAAAGCCCGTATTAAACAACTCGACCGACTCACCATATACATTAATAATGTTATAGCTGGTGGTAGAGAAATCGTAAACGATACCTTTGTCGGCCGCACTAAACCAACTTGAGTCAACGTCATAGATATTAATATCATCAGACCCAGAAAAGGTGATGGTATTCACTTTGGCGGTGTTCGGGTCGGAACACACTACCGCTGTGTTAGGATCGTTGGCATCTGTACATGTCAACGTTGTGGTGCCATTCGACGTCATTGATGCAAACGCTTGAGATTGCGCCGTAACTTCAGAAGCAATAGCATTGAAGTCAACGTTTTCAACAACAGCCTTGCTGACAGTGTCTTGCTCAACGGCCGCTGCACTTGACCCGTTGAGAGCGGTAAAATTATTAACGTCGTTGAGCGTTACTACGCCGTTAACTTCACTGCTATCAAGCTCAACGTTAGATTCCGCGAATACATTGCCATTTTCAACCTGTGAACCATATTCACTGGTATTGCTCACACTGTCGTAGACGCTATTAGGCCCGCCAAGTTTTACCGTGTTAGCGTGAACATCACCTGAAACCACTTTTGAGTTACCAAGTTTTACGTCGCCTTGAGAGGTAATGCCACCAGACTCGACGGTCGAGTTAATAAGGTTAACGGTTTGCTGAGCGTTGAGGGCGTTATCGAAAGTCAGTTCGGAGCCAAACACCATGCCAGATACAGTCGTAGGACCGCCGTGTACGTCACCTCGAGTGAAATGAAGATTGCCGCCTACAGACAACGCAAACTCGGACACACTCGGTGATAGCAGCAAACCGACGTTAAAATCGGTTACGTTCATTTCGCCGCCAACGGCTAGACGGCCTTCAACGTCAGAGCGTTCGCCTTCAAAGTTTTCGAAGATAAAGGCGTTATAGTTGAACGCTTCGCTTAGTTCTATTGTTGCTGCAGACACCTGGGGTGCTGACATAACCGCTGCAACTACAGCAGTATAAAGTATTTTTTTGTGCATAATGGCTCCAGTGACATCCGAGTCTGGAACCGAGTTTCAACATGGGTTTTCCAGACACACCGAATGGTACGATCTGAACAAAATTCATGCGATAGCACAAGAGATACTTTGGTATAAGGTCCTATACGAAAAAAGCCACCCGAAGGTGGCTTTTCTTAATTTTCGCTTGATTAAGACCGTGCTTTAGCTGCTCTTCTTAACCAAAACAGATACTTTTTCGATACCTGCGATTTTAACTTGGTTCATAACCTCTACCACAGTACCGTGCTCGCTATCTTCGTGAGCCTGGATAGCAGCTGAATCCGTGTTGTTTTCCGCTAGGTATGTTTGCGTGTTTGCAACCACACGACGAATATCAACTTCACGGCCACCCATCATGATTGAGCCATCAGCATCAATACGAATAGAAAGCGCTTTTGAAGGCTTATCGTTTTTAGCTTGATTGTCTTCTGGACGGTTTACGTCTAAACCTTTCTCTTTCACGAACGAGGTCGTTACGATGAAGAAAATCAACATGATGAACACGATGTCCAACATGGGGGTCATATCAATCTGAGCCTCGTCTTCAGCCGAGGTATGCTTTTTTCTTTTCATCTCGTCTTCTTTCTTCTGTTACGTTCGAGCCATTTAGTATACTGCTTGTTACAAAAATATACAGACTTTTGTATAAAAACAGTGTGCTCATTAACACTTGTTGTTGAAAAAATACTCAGTTTCACGGTAATAAAACAACAAACTAGGTTTGTTTGCGTGAAATAGCGACACCTAATTGGTAAAAATACAACATCAATGCCTGGTTGAGTGATGTACGCAAGTTACCATGAGGATAAATGCCAAGTCTAGCTTCCGTTGATTTTTTTGTACCTTGCACCAAAAACGCATTTTTGATCTCGTGATCTTGAATACAGGCTTCAAATGCTCGGGCAGCCATCTCCTGAGGCATAGCATAATAATACATTTTTAGCGCGCGATCAGCTTCTACGGATCGCACAAAGTACTCATTCGGCCTTTTTTGATCATTTAAAAACAAAAGTGAGAAGCAATCGCTCAATTTTTGATTCAATGGGTGAGGGTTCATAGGCGCATTATCTAGCCATGCCTGTGTTGCAAAACTGCCTGTAGCTATGCCTTCAAACATGCGAGGCGCTATATAGTGGTCGAACGCGTGAAACCACTCGTGTGCTAACGCACCGGCACCCGCGTTTTTCGCCAAGGCAAGCTGTCGCTTTGCGCTATTGTAATGCGCGCTGCTGTGTTTTTGGCCGCCACTGCCAAACGCAAGAGAAAGGGATCCGTTTAGCGAGAGCACCTGTTCATTTATATTTAAGATCGCAACCAGATCGTAAAGGGCATCAAAAAAAAGATTCGCTGCGATCTGCTGTTCTTCAGCGGTTACCCATCGGCCAACCGTGATGGTGGCAAAATTGAAAAGTTTGCGAATGTCTTGAAAAGAAACGTCTGCGCCATCCCTATGACTTGGGCTATTGCGATAAAACTGCTGATGTAGGCGGCCTTTATTGTCCAACGTTTGTGTCCGTTTTTAACAGGAGTTAGGCCATAGAGACCAGTAATTTCTCACACCATGCTTCAATACGCGCATCGGTTTTGTCGTATTGATTTTCATCATCTAGTGATAAGCCAACGAACTGGGTTTTGTCTTCAGTTAGCGCTTTTGAGGCCGTGAATTCATAGCCTTCATTTGGCCAATAGCCCACGATATTGCAGCCTGAGGGTACAATTGCATCGTGAAGCATACCTAGTGCATCTTGAAACCATTCTCCATACCCAAGCTGATCGCCAAGGCCAAACAACGCAATGGTTTTGCCAGTCAGGTCTAAGCCGTGAACCTCTTCCCAGTGCGATTCCCAATCTTCCTGAAGTTCACCGAAATCCCACGTTGAAATGCCAAATATAATAATGTCGTATTCTGCGGTGCGCGTTAAACTGACATCTTTAATATTGTGCAAATCAACGATGTCTTCGTCAAAAAGGCTATTGAGCTGCGCTTGAATCTTTTCTGCTGCCATTTCGGTATAGCAGGTTGTAGAGCCGTAAAATAACCCGATTGACAGTGCGCTATCACTCATTAGATACCTCTTTTCAACTAATCGTTTTTTGAAGTGGGGAATTCTACCTCTTTACCGTTGCTCAACAAAGCCTTGCACTGCACATCGGTGTTTTTATGTGAAATTTTTAATACACCTATTGCACATCCGTTGAATAATTCGCCATACCCGATACTTGGCTCTCTTGCTTTTACCGACATATTTCTTCGACGAGTAAAAAGGTTCAATGGCGATTTAGAGCGATAAAGAATGCGGTTTAGTCTATCTAGCCATTTGATCAATCCATCGGGGAAGGCGTTTTTTAAACCGCTACAGGTGAATTGTGTGATATGAGGGCTGTTGCGACGAAAACGCAGCCGTACGTCGTACACGAAAGAATAGTGTACGTCGCCAGATAATATGATGAACTCAGGTGGCGTTTTGTAATGCCTAAAAATGTTGAGCATTACGTTTGCCGTACCTTTATGGGCCATCCAGTTCTCAGCATCCACGGTGAGGGCTTTACCAAAAAACGTAAACACTTTTTGAATGGCCTCAATAACTTTTACGCCGTAAATCGGAGCGGCAGAAACAACAATAACAGACTCTTTTCCAATAATGGAGTGTTGAAAGTCGCAGAGCGCTTCCCAATCCATTAAGCCGGAAGGTTTATTCATGTCAGATTCTGAGCGCCATCGCTGGGTTCGCGTATCTAAAACTTCTATAGGCGGTGTTGTATCAAGGCGATAGTGCCACTGGTCAAAATCGAGTAGGTCGTCAATGATCTCATCATGCTGAGCTATACCTTGCTCATCTGTAGACTGTTTTACTTTTTCTATTAGCGCCGTCACTTTTTTAGGTGCGTTTCCCCAGCCTTGACAGAGTAGGTAGCCAATAAGCGCGTTGCCTATCATGCGTTTAGACAGTGGGTTGCCGTAAACCTCTTGTTCCCAGCCGCGGGTTAAATTCCAGTCATCGGTAACGTCATGATCGTCAAAGATCATGTAGGTTGGAATGTGGGCAAGCGCGCGTCGCACCTGCGGCAATTGCTTTACAAAGCCTTTAAGTGCTTCATTTTCTTTATCAAAAGTTGCGCTGTATTTGTCGGGAATACCGTCTTTATCAATCGTTATTTCGGCCCACAGTGTGTCGGACCATACCAATAAGTACATGGCAATGATTTCTGCGCTGCCGATCAGGTGGTTTTGCGCGTTTACCGATGTGAACACGGGCTTCTTTTTCGCACCAAAGAAAAGAGATGACAATACCGTGTTTGTCGAAATCTGCGGCAGTAGTTGCTCGCGTTCATAATAGCCGTGAGGGTGTGTAGCAAGTTCTTGCGTATTACTTACCACTGCGCCCTCCAGTGTCTCATGAAACAGGCCTAAACGAGCGATCACGCTATGTATGGCTTTAAGCATAGGGCCTGCAACATCATCGGCGTATATCTGATCCCCTGTCATCAGTAACAGATCAGGGAAGCTACTTTTTTGTTTAAAGGCATGTTCATGAAGCGTGTCTACCTGCGCTAACGCATCGTCACTGTGAAAATGCGGCTTGCGACACGAGCCGTGTAAGATAGTCTTTGGCGTTTCGGTAAAGTGAAAACTTAACGCCGATTGCCCTGTGTAAAGAAGCGCTTGCTGCTCTTTGTGCCACCTGGCCTGGTGTTCCTCGTTATCGAAGTGAAGTTGGTAAGATACCCGAGCGCTATCGTTAAATGGTTTGGAGGCTGAAAATGAAAGTAAATGGATGAACGCGTGCGTGCCTACGCAAATGGTCTCGCTTTGACGGTCGCCGTCAATCGGCACTTCATCATGTGACAAGGTTAATGAAGGCGCATCAGCCGAACTGGTTACTACCCATATATAACAAAGGTTAGATGTAACTTTTCTAACGATGGGCCCTGCAATGACAAGGGGCAAGTGCTGCGTAGAGATGACGTTCTCCTTCAATGTTATTGATATAGCTGCAATCAACAAGCACGGTGCATACAACGCGTAAGCCACAAATAGCGCAGTGGGTCTTTGCGCATTACCTTTTACGCATGTTGTTATGAGTACTGTAAAATATCGTCATAACCTTACCCTTTTTTGTGCATAAACGGTATGCTCGATATACTCCCTTACAATTTTTTATATTGCTCACAGTCGGTTAAATAGAGACAGGATTTCACAACATGCTTAAACACTTAACGAGTGCTGTGGTTACAGCTTTGCTGCTGAGCGCCTGCAGCGAGCCCCAAGACGTGGTTATTATGCCAGAGCCCCAAGACTTAACAGAAGTTACCGTGGGAAGCTGGATTTTAGATCAAAATGGTAGGGTAATGTTTGATCCCCAAACATCGGGATTAGTAGAACTTGATGGTGAGCTTGTCACTATTGCCGATGCAAGCGCAGACGCTACGCAACAATTAAAGCTACACACTATTGCGCCAGAAACCGCCACACTTAGCGTATCGAGCGAGCGTTTTTCGTTTGCCAGAAGTGTGCGTAGAAGCTGCTTTTTCAGCTATCTTAGTGAGCAGCCTGATTTGGAAGCATTAGCCGTAGACCCCAGAAATACCGATGTGATTTATACGGTAACTGAAGATGCCACACGAACCGGAGCATTAAGTCCACGGTGTGAAACCAAGTATGAGGATACCGGTTCAACAGACTATCCCACCTTGCTGGTCAAGCTTACCCGCAAAGATAATGGTACAGTGGAAATGTCAAATGTGCGTCCACTCCAATTTCCTCTAGAACTTGAAGTGGGTAATTTTCCTAACGACGGTATTGAAGGTCTTGCCATGGCCGACGACGGTACCTTGTATTTAGGGTTAGAGAAGGACAAGGCAGGCCAGCCAAGGATTTTCTCGCTGAATGTAGATGACGGTTTTTTTGAATCCAGCGACTTCGCAGCGGTAAGCGAACCTAGTCTGCAGCTACCTCGGTTTACATCTGGTAATCATCCTATCAACGGATTAACCTTCTACACGCACTCAACAGGCGCGTCGTATTTGCTCGGGGCTGCAAGAAATGACAATGAACTTTGGGTAATTGATGTCAGCGGTAAAAAGCCAACCAAACGAATACCTATTACCTTTGATGTTGCCGGCGACGAGAATTGCGAGCAGTACACCATGGATAATGCATCGATGGAAGGGGTGGTGGTCATTAAAGATACCCTGTGGATCATTAACGATCCTTGGGAAAAGAACTACCTAAAAAACGCAACATGTGATGCGCACTTAAGCCGATATGAAGATTTAGCGCCTCTATTATTTCCACTTAAGATAAATAACGCGTGGTTTGAATAGATCAGTGTTAGCGCTGACACATAAAAAAGGTTGCTAGCACTAATAAAGCAACCTTTTTTATTAAAACGAAAACAGCGTTATCCGCGCTGATTCTCGTTACGCGTCACTGCGCAGACGAGAAGCAAAGGTTTTCTTAAACTTTGCCAGTTTCGGCGCAACCACCATTGAACAGTACTGGTTTTGCGGGTTATTTTTGAAGTAATCCTGATGATAGTCTTCGGCATCGTAGTAATTGTTTATCTCTACGATTTCCGTAACTACTGGGTCAGGCCAGATTTCTTCTTCAGTAATTTCTGCGATGATTTTCTCAGCTTCAGTCTTTTGCTCGGCGTTGTGATAGAAAACCGCACTGCGATATTGTGGGCCTACGTCGTTACCCTGTCGGTTAAGCTGTGTAGGGTTGTGCAACGCAAAGAAAATTTCCAATATTTCGCGATAGCTAATGCTATCTGCATCGAAGGTTACCTGTACTACCTCGGCGTGGCCGGTAGTGCCGGTGCATACTTCTTCATAAGTTGGATCGGCTTTTTCGCCCCCAGCATAGCCAGAAATAGCTTTTTCTACACCCTCAACGGTGTTAAACGCTGATTCGATACACCAAAAGCATCCGCCTGCCAAAGTCGCGACTTGTAAATTTGCCATAATAAAACCTCTCATAATCTATGGTTGTAGTGTGGGTGCGCCCCGCCTTCAACACAAGTCATCCAAGCGTGTTTTTTTATCGTATAAACGAATATTAAATAAGAATAATGTGATGTCATCGCGAAAGGTTTTAAGCTTAACGCTTCAAATACGCGTGATGAGTTTTACAATAGATTACGCTTCCAGTGAGAGTTATCGATTTTGCCTTTTCGGGCAAAACAGCCAACGTCGAAGCGTTCTATGTAGCAGAGGTAGTAAAAAGTGATTATTTTTTATGACGGCTATTGTCCTTTATGTATCGCAGAGATGCGACACCTAGAAAAACGAGATAAACACAACAAGCTAACGCTGGTTGATATTCAGTCGCCTGATTTTTCTATTCGCTATCCCGCGCTAGACTGGCACGCACTTAATGCCAGAATACATGGGCTTCGCAGCGATGGTACCTTGATATCCGGTCTCGATGTGACCCATGAGGCGTGGAAAGCGGTTGGTGTAGGCTGGCTTTACGCACCTCTTCGTTGGCCGCTAATTCGCCACGTGGCCGATGCCTTTTATAACGTTTTCGCGAAGCATAGATACACCATTTCTTATTTGCTGACGGGCAAAAAACGCCAGTGCGACCGCTGTATACCAGGAGAGCCCAATGAAAAATAAGGTGTTAGTAGTTGGGGCTTCTGGGGGAATTGGGGCTGCGCTAATTGACCAATACCGCTCAATGGGCAATGACGTTATCGCGGTAAGCCGCGCACCGGCTTCAGACTTTGAGCAAACAGACAGTGTCACTTATTATCAAATCCCAACGCAGGACGATAAACACATAGGTGAGTTTGTACAGCAGTTAGCGAAGCAGGGAGTAGTATTAAGTGCGGTGGTGATAACCACGGGTTTTTTGCATAACGAGGAAAAAGCCATTCACCCGGAAAAGCGTTTAGAGGATATAAACGAAGCGGCACTGTCGGCGTATTTTGGTACTAACAGCATTACGCCTGCGCTGTGGCTAAAACACCTTGTTAATATTGTAAGCAAAGAAGGCTCTACCCTTGTATGTCTAAGTGCACGTGTGGGGAGTATTTCTGATAATGGCTTGGGTGGCTGGTATGGCTATCGCGCGTCGAAAGCCGCACTTAACATGTTTGTTAAAACTGCATCGGTTGAATACAAGCGTAGAGTAAAAAATACAATGCTGGTTTGCTATCACCCGGGCACCGTTGATACCGGGCTTTCAAAGCCTTTTCAAAAGAATGTCGCTGCTAAGAAACTATTTACCCCTGAGTTTACGGCGAAACAGCTTATTACGCACCTTTCTCAACTAGATAGAGAGCAAGTTTGCCATTTTATCGACTGGAACGGTGAAGTGGTAACTTGGTGATACGGTCTTTCATCATTTCAACAAGTTCAACATCAAGACTTTTTATTTCACTGCTGTTACCATGCTATTTTTGGGATTGGTGCAGCGTATTGATAAGCCCATAAAGGTTGCAATACAACGCGTTGACGCCACACGTGAGTCATAATAACAAAACGCCATCCTGATAATAAGATAAAACCAGTTCGCATGGCATTAACCTTCGACATACAATAGGTGTCGGGTTTTTATTGCGAACTGCTATAACAATAACTCAACGAGAGGAAGGGATATGAGCGGGGCCAGAGAACAGTTCGGATCGCGCATAGGTTTTATTTTGGCCGCTGCAGGTTCTGCAGTAGGCATTGGTAATTTGGTTGGTTTCCCTGTCGGTGCAGCTAAAAACGGCGGCGGCGCATTTTTGTTAATGTACGCCATTTTCGTTTTTGCGATATGTTTGCCGGTTATGCTGGCGGAAATGTCAGTAGGACGCCATGCTAAAAAAGACCCATTAGGCGCGTACAGCGATATTAGTGGCAACGAAAAAAAATGGAAGGTCGCAGGTTGGTTAGCCATTGCTACACCTTTCATGATTGCCGTTTTCTACATGGTTATCACCGTGTGGCTTTTTGGCTATCTGTTTGAAGCGGTAAGCGGAAACTTAGATAAACTCGCTAACCCCGAAACCTTTGGGCTGTTTATTAACTCAGAGGCAATCTTTGCCTATATGGCAGTTGTGGTTGGGGTGGTGTACCTCATACTTCAAGGCGGGGTAAAAGAAGGCATCGAAAAAGCGGCAAAGCTGCTTATGCCAGCACTCTTTGTTATGCTCATTGGCTTGGTAGTGTTTGTACTGACCCGAGAAAATGCCATGGCTGGGGTTAAGTTCTATATCGTGCCCGAGTTTTCAAAAATCACGGCTGAAGTAATCAATGGTGCCTTGTCGCAAGCCTTCTTTTCGCTGTCGTTAGGTATGGGTATTCTGATCACTTACGGAAGCTATATTGATAAACGAGCGGATGTGCCTAACTCGGCCAAATTGGTTGCATTAACCGATACAGCGGTTGCATTTACTGCGGGGTTAATGATTCTTCCGGCTATCTTCTCTTTCAACCCAGATATTAACCCTGATGATTTAAGTGAGTCTTCGGTTGGCATGATCTTTACTTACCTACCGAGTATCTTTCTCGCGTTACAAGATTCAATCGGGTATCTCGGTGCGTCGATTGTAGCGAGTTTGTTCTTCTTGCTTGTGTTCTTCGCAGCAATTACTTCACTTGTATCTATTTTTGAAGTGCCGGTTGCGGCATTGATGGACGAGAAAGGCGTAAGTCGCAAATGGGCGCTAGGCTCTTTAGGCAGCATTATGATTGTGTTAGCCATTTTGAGCGCATTATCGTTCGGTAAAGTGGATATGTTGACATCGTTTATGCACTACGCAGGGGCAGATAAGTCTTTGTTTGATGTGATTTACGACGTGTTCTACGACACTATTTTACCGCTCAACGGCTTACTTATTTGCTTGTTTGTTATTTACCGTTGGAAGAGCGCTAACTTCAACGCGTCTTTGGAAGAAGGTAGCAGCGGCTACAAGGGTAGCTGGTTTGAAAAGTATGTAGATGTATCGCTTAAAACCTTTATACCGTTAATTCTGCTTGTTATTTTTATAAACACAGTCGCAGTGAAATATTTTGGGTTTAACCTTTTCGGGTAAACCGCTTTACACATTACATCTAAACAAAAACGGCAAGCTTGGTAACGGGCTTGCCGTTTTTTATTGATTTAGAACATGCGATAGGGGTCAGCGAACTCGGGCGTAATACCTAACTGCGCCCAGCATTCACGGGCGTCAATTACTTTCCCACCAGGCTCAGCGTCGGTCCCTGTAAAATCAGGCGGCTCAATACCCATGGCTTTAGCAGCCTCAACATAGTACAGCCCCCGTTTGGGGTGAGACAAACTACACAGATGTATCGTGTCATTCAGTGGGGTACGGCGAATAATTTCGCCAAGCGCCTTAACGATATCAGAAACGTGAACCAGGTTTATTCTTTTATTACCCGCTTCTAGCTGACGTCCACTTAACGAACGGGCCGGGTGACGGTCTGGGCCAACCAAGCCCGCTAACCGCACAATACTTACGTTAACTTGCTCTCGCAGTGACAGTAAATATTGCTCTATTGCTACATGCGCTTTTGCTGACGCAGTTTGAGGGTTGGTTGGGGCCTGCGCTGTCAATGTCTCATCAGTATTATCACCGTAAACCGAGGTCGTACTGATAAAAACAATGTGCGCAACGCCCGCCCTGATCGCGCTATCTATTAATGACAGCATGTGCTTTGTAAAGGCGTCTAAATTGGTGCTTCGTCGGCCGGGCGGTACATTGAGTAATAAGGTTGCATTAGGTAAATAGCGTTCAAGGGACTTGGTGTTATCTCCTAGCGCATATTCAAGTGCTTCGATACCTTGCGCTTGTAACCCATGGCATTTGTCCCGACTTCTACTTGTGCCGACAATATTGAAATCATCGTTAAGTGCTTCGCCAACATACCCGGCTAACCATCCATAACCCGTAATTACTAAATTTTGCGTCATAGTCTCAATACCCTTTGTTCAATAGCCGTAGATTACATCAATTTGCAAAGCCTTGCTTTTATCAATACGTAAGTCGTTTTACTGATTGCCTTAAAAAGCGGCACTAAAAGCGCAAAGGTTTAAACGGGGTTAATACACTAAGACAGGGGGGCGGACTTGCGAAAAAAGCCAACTATGGGCGTTACCCATCATTGGCTTTATAGATGTTAATGGTTTTGATACGAAGAGCTATTACATCTTCATTTCTGCATGACCATCGATATCTAACAGGTTCAGCTCTTCAAGCCCGGCAATTGACGCCTGCATTTTTCCTTCAGCATAATCAGCCTGTTTCAACACTTTACACAAAGCATCGCCTTTTTCTTCTAGTGCGGCGGCTTGACTCTCAAGACGATATTCTAGGTCTTCACCCCAACGTTCCATTTTTTCTTCGAATTCAGACATATCGCCGCCTTCCCATAGCATCTGAGTACCTACGGCTATTAAAATTCTGCCTATCGACTCGCTAATCAATGACTCTATCTGTGTTTCAAATTCTTGTTCCCAGCTTTCGTCAAACCAACCTGGCTCATCGAACTTGGTTGAATCGACACGGATATTACCCGCTTCATCATAAAATGAGGTGTTTAGCTTAGCGTCGAGCGAGTCAAAGAGTTCACGAAAGTCGTCGCCCATTTGGTCGCCGCCAAGGAGCTCTGTGAAAACTTCAGTTACCGCGACATTGGCAATCTCTAAACCTTCACTGGCAATGTTCAGTGTCATTGGAATGGCCATATCTATATTGTCGTAGTATTCACCCACCCACTTTTTTTGCTCGCGATTAAGCGACACAGCTTCGCCGTTAACGGTCATATTGTGTTGAGCGTCTATGCTCATCACCGAGCCATTATCCATGGTTACGGTTAAGTCGCCTTGATAGTATTGAATGTGACCATCAAGCTCCATATCACAGCTGTTGGTCTGAAAGTTCTTATCGTGTGCAAGTGCCTGTCCACTGATTAAAGCGCTGGTGATGGCAACTGAAAGTAATAGTTTGTTAGACATTGTTCATTCCTTATTTCACTAATAACACGGTAGTGCGCGTGCAAAATGTAGTTCGGTATAGCCAGGGCTTGCTAAAAGCGGCGGCGATAGCCTGTTTGCAAAGAATAGAGCAATGCTCTTGCCATAATTTAAAGGTTATATTTTTCAGTGGGTTATGCTTTTTTTGAGAGGGCAGGAAATATAGGCGGCTTCATTTTTTGGCGAATATAATAATAAATTAGCCATTTTGACTAAGATCAATTTATGCCCTTTACGGCATATTTAAACCCATCCAAGCATGTTCAAATCTTAATTATTGGTGCATAATACCGCCAATAATTTTAAGGGGTTATCACAATGGCTGATTGGATTAATGCAATTATGTTTGGTGTTGCGCTAATTGCCTTTACGCTAGGGCTAAGCAGCATCGTTATGGGCTTTATGACTGCTAAAGCAGGTGCTGAAGGTATGCAGGAAAAAATCGAGTACGGTTTTTTTGGCGTTACAGGTTTGGTGCTTTGCATGCTGATGGCCTATGCCTTAGCTTAAGCAAAAAGCGTTATGAAAAAACCGGCTTCAAAGCCGGTTTTTTTACGTCTGTAAAACAGTTATTGATGGTTACGCTTTCGGCGTGCTGTGAGGCTCTGCAGGTGTGTTTACACTACGCTCTGTGCTTTCATCGGCACTTTCATCGGCACTCTCATCAGAACTTTCACTTCTACTTTGCTTGGCACTATTATCAGCACCTTGCCTGGCGTTCACCTTTGCCTCTTGCTGATAGGCACTGTGCTCGCGGTGGGCTAAAAGCGAGAGGTGACCGTCTCGCTGGTAGGCGCGTAGGTCGAACAGGTCAAGCATGGCCATGACGTGGTCGAAAATATCCGACTGTACTTTCTCGTATTTGACCCATTCTTTTTCTGCGCTAAAGCAATAAATTTCTAAGGGCAAACCTAGCTCATTAGGGGGAAGCTGCCTAACCATGAGCGTAAGCTCCTGGTTGATATTCGCATGCTTGCGCAAATAGGCTTCTAAGTAGGCTCTAAACGTACCGATATTGGTTAGCTTGCGGTTATTGAGTAAATCCGACTCATCAATGGAGTAATCCCTGTGATAAGCACGCAGTTCGTTTTTCTTTTTATCTATATATTCGTTGATATAACGAATTTTTGAAAATCGGTCTAACATGTCGTTGTCGCAGAGTTTGATAGAGTGCACATCAATATAAATCGCGCGCTTAATTCTGCGGCCGCCGGACTCCTGCATACCTCGCCAGTTCTTCACCGCTTCAGTAGTAAGGCTATAAGTAGGTAGTGTCGAGATGGTTTTGTCCCAGTTTTGTACCTTTACATTGGTTAAGCCTATCTCAAGTATTTCACCGTCGACTTCGTATTTTGGCATGGCTATCCAATCACCAGTATTGAACATGCGGTTGGCGGCAATCTGTATACCGGCTACAAAACCTAAAATAGTGTCTCTGAATATCAATAACAGCACCGCGGCAATAGCGGTTAGGCCCGATACAATAAGCAACGGACTTCTATCGACTATTAAAGAAATACTCAGCAGTATAGTGATGATTGCAAAGGCAAGTTTAGTCACTTGAATGAACCCTGTAATCGGGGCTCGTCGGGAAAGGGCTGAGGCGTTGTAAACGTCTTCTACTGTGCTTAGCATGGCATACAAAGCGAGTAAGCCACTGTAAAGCATATACAGCTGAGCACTTTTGATTACCATACCGTGCATGACGGCTTCATCATCGATAAGTACTGGAGTGACAACGTAGATGAATAGCGCAGGGAAGAGGTGCATTAAACGTCTAAAGAAGCCATGCTCTTGAAGCGCGTTGTCCCATTTATTATTAGACTTGTAAACCCAGCTAGCAATTTGCGGGCGTACTAATAACCGCGCGATAATATAAATGAACGCTGCAATTATCAGGATAGACCCTAGTGCAAGCACAGTATAAAGCGGGTCCTCAGTGGTTAAGTTTGGGAAAACGTCTTTTACCAAGTGTATAAAATAATCGCGTACTGAAGCACTCACTTCCATTACTTACGACTCCAATAATTGCTTTATGCGGTTGTCTTTATTTTTCCATAAGCTGTTTAACCAGTTTTGGAAATAAAGACGAAATTCAGACTCTGTGCGTTCTGACTGCTGCTGTAACTCGGGTACAGGCGTTACGTTTACATCAATAACAATTTTAGTCATCTGGCCGCTTAACATTGCCATCATCGGATGACGTTTATTTTCAGGGTAGAGCAAAGAAATATCCAGTACGTTCGTAAATAACTCGCCCATGGCTGATAAGGCGAAAGACACGCCCCCCGCCTTAGGTGGAAGTAAGTTGACGTAGGGGCTTTGCTTTGAAAGGTGCTTCTGTGATGTAAAGCGTGTTCCTTCAACAAAATTTATCACTGTAGTCGGCACGGTTCTGAACTTTTCACAATACGCTTTAGTGGTTTCCAGATCCTTTCCCCTTTTTTCAGGGTGCTTCTCTAAATAAGCACGGGTATACCTGTGCATAAAAGGCATATCGAGTGCCCACGCGCCAAGCCCCACAAAAGGCAGCCAAATAAGCTCTTTCTTTAAGAAAAACTTGGGCGCTGGAATACGATGTGTAGCAAATTCAATAAGTAAAATGATATCGAGGTAGCTTAGGTGGTTCGCGATAATAAGATACCAGCTATCTTTCGAAAGCGTGCCGTGAACAGAGCACACAATGTCGACCTTGTTGAATAGTCGAATCAATATGACACTAATGCGGCCGAAGCTAAACATCAGCGCGTGCATGACCTTATTCCACGCTGTTCTAATTTTTCCGTTCGGCAATAAAAGCTTTACCAAACCCAATAGAATAATAAGCCCACCCCACAAAGCTAAGTTAAGAATTTGCAGTGTGGTATGTAAAACGAAGATAAAAGGCGCGAGTACTACACGGATCATAATGGTTTCTGAGTTGCGTTAAGTGATGCTAAACGTTGATCTTTGGCATGCCAACGCTCATTTAGCCATGTCTGAAAGCGGGCACGCACTTGTGGGTCATCAAAATAGCTGTCGTTGAAAACCCCATTGTCCATAATCTCTTTTATTGGCATCACATCAATATTCACGCGAATGTCGCGAACTTTACCGCTTACGAAATCCCAAAACGAGGGGACCCCATTAGGATAGTCGATGGTAACGTCAATAAGTTTATGTAGCTGGTCGCCCATGGCCGACAACACAAAAGCAATACCGCCGGCTTTAGGCTTTAGCAAGTGCTCAAACGGAGAGTTCTGTCTATCGTGCTTGGCTTTGGTGAAACGCGTGCCTTCTACGAAGTTCATTATACTTACCGGCTTATTGCGAAATTTTTCACACGCTTTGCGGGTGGTTTCCATATCTTTACCTTTCAGGTGCGGGTTTTTGGCAATAAAAGACTTCGAGTAACGACGCATGAATGGAAAATCGAGCGCCCACCAGGCAAGACCTAAAATGGGCACATAAATAAGCTCTTTTTTGAGGAAAAACTTCAGAAAAGGAATCTTTCGGTTAAATACACGTTGAAGAACGAGGATATCGACCCAAGATTGATGGTTAGCAACAACGAGGTACCAATCTTTTCGAGTCAGTTTTTCCAGCCCGTTTACTTGCCACTTTGTGCGTCCACTAATGCGCTGATTAATATTATTTACGCCGATCCACGCGGTGGCGCATGCGTCGAGTAAATAAGAAATGAAACGCCGCCACGGGGCGATAGGGATGAGTTTAAAAACTGCCAATATAAAAATAGGCGTTGACCACAAAACTGTGTTTAAAAAATAAAAAATGACCGAAATAGTGCCAACAATATGATGCAGCAGTGCTTTTACCATTGTACTTACCTCAAAAATTAGGCGCTTAGTGTAAACGAACTTGATCTAAAATCCGATAGAGCCTTTACTGATTCCACAATAAAGGTACAAATTTACGAATTTAAGGAGCTGAAATGGAGCTTATTGGCGAAAATAGAGCATTTGGGGGGCGTCATTTACGCTACACCCACAAAGCTGAAACAACACAGTGCGATATGACATTCGCGATATTTCTTCCCCCTTTCGCTTCGAAAGAGAAGCCAGTGCCAGTATTGTATTGGCTGTCGGGGTTGACCTGTACCGATCAAAACTTCATGCAGAAAGCGGGAGCAATGAAACTAGCGGCCGAGCTCGGTATGGCAATAGTCGCACCAGATACATCCCCTCGAGGAGAAGGTGTACCTGATGATGAAGAAGGGTCTTATGATTTCGGCCTAGGCGCTGGGTTCTACGTAAACGCTACGCAAGCTCCGTGGAATACGCATTACAACATGTATAACTACATTGTTGATGAATTGCCTGCGCTTATTGAAAGTGAGTTCCCTGTTACTAAAGAGCGAGCCATTAGTGGCCATTCTATGGGGGGGCACGGTGCCTTAGTTATCGGCATGCGTAATCCGAATAAATTTGTATCTGTGTCTGCTTTTAGCCCTATATCAAACCCATCTGATTGTCCGTGGGGACAAAAGGCGCTTGGCCGTTACTTAGGCGATGATAACGAAACGTGGAAGGATTATGACGCTTCTGTGTTACTTGCAAGTAAAACACACAGCGTGCCGCTTTTAGTTGAGCAAGGCACAAAAGATGAGTTTTTACACGAGCAGTTAAAGCCGCAAACATTGGTGCATGCTGCACAGCAATCAGACACCCAGTTAACGCTAAACATGCATGAAGGTTATGATCACAGCTATTTCTTCATCGCTTCATTTATTGAAGAACACTTAGAGTTCCACGCGGGGCATATGGGCCTTATTTAGGGACGTTTCGAATGTGAAAAGCCGAAGAACAGCGATGTAAATCGCGGTCTTCGGCTTTTTTATTTGTAGATAGGGTAAGAGATGGTGAAGGTCATTGCCTGTTTATTTAAGCTTTTGCGCTAGCGAAATAAATTCCTTTATAGCGACGGGGCGTTGGTATAAATACCCTTGACCATACGCACATTGATGACTTTGTAAAAAGTCTTGCTGCTGCTGAGTCTCAATCCCTTCAGCGATGATTTTTATATTCAGGTTATGTGCTAAACCTAAAATAGCTTGCACAATGGCTTGGTCGTCGGTGTTTTTTTCAAGTTCACTTACAAACGAGCGGTCAATTTTAAGTTCGTCAATTGGCAGCTTTTTCAAATACACGAGTGAACTGAAGCCTGTTCCAAAGTCATCAATCGATACGGTAATCCCCATCCCGCGAAGTTCGTTCAACAGAACCGAAACCACATCTAAACTTTCTACAAACACGCTTTCGGTAAGTTCAATTGACAGGTTTGAGCCCGGCAGCTGATGGTCTTCAAGTGCGTTCTTAATTTGGTTAAGCAGGGCCAAGTCTGAGACTTGCCGGCCCGAGATGTTAATTGCTAAACGGATGTCTAAATTGGCCCCTTTTAAGGCGTCAATCGCATCACACGCTTCATTGATAAGCCACTCACCAAAGGGGAAAATGAGCTCGCTTTTCTCCGCTAGTGGGATAAATACTTCAGGGGAAATAAATTTTCCCTCGGGCGTAATCCAACGTGCCAAGGCTTCACATTTAACAATTTTGCCTGTGGTCAAATCGACGATAGGCTGTAAAAAAAGCCTTAGCTGGTTTTCGTCTATCGCTTTGCGAAGCTGGTTTTCAAGTTCATTAATGGCGAAGTGCTGTTTATGTAACTCATCGCTATAAATTAGCGCAGTATTACGCCCCTGATATTTCGATGCCTGCAAGGCAATATCAGCACACTGAAGCAGACCCTCAGACGAACTGCAGTGGGCAGGGTAGTTAGCTTCACCAATGTTCACCCCTAAGTTTGGCTCGCTTCCATTAAGGACGGTATAGGTTTGGGTTAACTTTTGAATAAGGTTTTTTACGTACTGCTCGCTCGATTCATCCTTAAATGTATCTTCACGCTTCACAAGGGCGAACTCGTTACTGCCAATTCTTGCTATAAAGCCGCTATTGCCGACGAAGGCCTGCAGACGAAGCGCGAAGGACTTGAGGATCTCATCTCCCGACTGATAGCTAAGCGCTTCATTTATTCTCTTGAAACCGCAAATATCAATAATGAAAAGCTTGAATGCCGTTTCCTCTTGCACAAGACGTTTTACGGTATCAGTGAACAGGTTCCGATTGGCAACCTTGGTTAGCGAGTCCATTCCGCTAGCGGTTAACACGCTCTCTTCTTTATTGTGAATATGTGTAATATCAGTAAATAGGTAAACCCAGTGCGTTAGTTCATCTCCCTGTAACACAGGGTGAATGGTAACTTGAAGCCAGACTTTGTATTGGTCCACCGGTTGCCAATAAAGCTCTCCTTGCCAAGGGGCTTTTTTCTTCACAAGAGTTGGTAAGAAAGAGGCTGGCACATCAATGCCCTTTAATAGCTCACTAACGCGGATTGAACTTGGTGTTGTGCTGTTGCAAAGAAGGAGCCTATGAGAGGCTTTGTTATCAAGAACTAAACCGCCCTTATCATCAAGAATAACCACACCTGTTTCAAGGTTGTGAATTGCTTGTTGGATAGGAGGAACCAATTTCTGCATCCGTGTATTTTTGCGAAGCACACTGTTTAATTTGTGCCTTATATATTCATGCTGACCAACAATTTCGTGGTGGCTTAACAATAGCTCTCTTGCGGCTTGCAGGGTTTTACGCTTTTCGTCGAATTGTTCTTCAATGTTTTTAACCACCAAGTAGCGCGAGCCAGATTCGCTATTAATCGCTAGCGCCTCAAGACGTAGTACCTGCTTTTCATTTTTTTCTGTCCAAAAACCTGAAGACAAGGTAAAAGAGGTATCGCCTTTCCACACCTCATCGGCATCTAGAAAGAAATCATCTAGGAAAATGGAGGGGATATGCTTTTTTTGTAGCCGGTTTTTTTCGTCTAATGTGACAACGTGAGGAAGCCATGGTAATTCTGGGGTTAGGCACTCTAATTCTTCTTCAGCACTGCACTTGAATAAAGCGCAATTCGTAATGCCTAACGCATTTAATAAATGAATATCCATGGCAATCTCCTACCAAAACGCAATGGTACTAAATAAGTTTTCTACATTTTCACCGGTTTTTGCGCTGGTTTTTGTAAGCGAAGTAAATTTCTGAGCATAAGTGTTTAGCTCTTCCTCACTCCAATGCCAACTTGTTGGAAGGTCGGTTTTATTAACAACGAAAAATGCAGGAATGTCAGGGTAGTGTTCTTTGGCGAGTTCTAAAATCTCCATGCCTTCAAGCAAAGATTGAGAACGGGTCTGGTCTACCACAACGATGTAGGCGCTGGCCCCTCTAAGGTATCGAGGGTTGAAACCACAGTATCTGTCGATACCTTCTAAATCCCAAAGCAGAAGCTGAACACCGCGTCCCTCTTTATTGACTTGCTTCTTGTCTATTTTTACACCAATAGTGGTCTTGTACTTTTCAGAGAAAATACCTTCGACGAACTGCTTGATTAGGCTTGTTTTTCCAACACCAGTAGGTCCTAAAATACAAACTTTTTTCTGTATCACTGAAAAGTTTCCTTACTACAGCTCACTGGATATTAATACGTTTAACATAACTGAACGTCCCATTGATGCGTTTTGCAATGGTAGCTCTCCTAAGCTTACAGGTATAAGGATATCACTTTCTACACCAAGTGAAATTAATGAATTCACAACATTCTCTGCGCGTTTTTGGCTAAGCTCACGATTTCGTGCACTTGAACCTGAGTTGTCACTGGCACCCATTACCACAATGCTAACAACCGTATTGGTTTTGTTAGCCAGAGATATGAGTTGCTTTATTTCGTTAGCCAGTGATTCTAATTGGGCTAACTGTACTTCAGAAAGCACTTGTTGGTTAGTAGCAAAAAGTACAGTTTGCGAAGAAATTTTATTAACTAATCGGTTTAGCGCCGCTTTTTGTATAACAGCATCGTCTATTTGATGGGCCGCTTTTACGTTAAGCGCATCGGTATCTACATGAATTGACGAAATACCTGGAATACGCCCCATTTGTTGGGTAAAGCGCTGAGCGGTTGAGGCGAATACGCTTCCCGATATCACTGCGTGATTATCCTCTTTAGCGTTAAGCGACAAGGTTTCTGTTTCACTTAAGTGCAACGCATTAACCAGTGTTTCGAGTTTACGCAATATCACATGGGATTTGAGCGAGACAAACGGCTCTTCACTAACAATCACTCTGGATAAGTCAATATCACTTTCGCTAAACCATTGGTTAATGTTGGTGGCGGCGGGATCTCGTAGCACCTTTGCGTGTACTTTTCCGTTTGAAATATAAGTGTCGGTCAGGATGACACCTGGTGGAGGCACAAGCTCGTGTAAATCGCTTTTTAATACAGTCAGCGATAGCCGCATAAATGATAGAATACCTATCGCGAACAGTATTACTAAAAGTACAACACCGCCAATAAGGCGCTTCGATTTTTTACCTTCGCCTTCTTTTCTTTCACTTACCAAGCAGTCGGCCAAAATAGTTTCGCAGCCATCAAAGGGGGCGTTATCACCGTCATAGTTGACTAAGGGCTGTTGGTAAAAGTGGTGAAACTCTTCTAGCGCCTGCTGCAGCTTGCCGCGCACTTCGGGCGGAACACTGCCTGTTACTGCCGCCACAAGTAGAGCCTGGGGGCCAATTTTAATAAGCAATGTGAAATCTTCTGTTTTGATTTCACCAAGCTCGTTTTCTGATTCAGTGCTTGTTACGCCAAAAGCGTCGGCCACAAAATCATTAATGGCAACCAGCATAGAAGAAATGAGATCGGCATCTTTTTCTTTATCAGGATCTGATGAAATGCTGTGAAGAAGAGTTCCGGTCTCTCTATGAATAACCAGAAGCTGCTGAACCTGATATTGATAGATTTGTGAGGCAACATATTCAGAATACTTGATACCCGACTGCCATGCTCTAAATCGCCACGAGATACTCTTCGGACTTAGGCTGTGTTCAATAAGCGCGTTGGTTCGTTCTACGAATTCAATCAAAAACGACGAAACCGCTTTTCTTACCAATGTGCCAACAAGGGGATAAAGCGTGCCTACAATTTTCTCACTGTTTGCCTCTATGGAGCGGTGCAAAGACTTTTCAACCAGAGGGACAAGTACTTTGTTCACTGAGCCATCTTTGGTTTCACGCTCAAACAATGCTTCTGAAACAACACTACTTACAAAGCCCTTTGCATCGCTATTAAGCTTCTCTTGAACGAACTTGTCGTCTCGCCCAATAAGCAGCTCTCTGACTTTATCCAGTGAGTTGTCAGGCAAATCAGCTGGTGCTCCCTTGTCAGTCATTAATTAGCTATCTGTGGCGAGGTTGGTAGCCATAGTTGAAAGTAGGTTCGCCAGTGTTTTCCTGTCGGTTTTACTTTCTGAAAGCTCGCTCGTTACCTGCTGAAGTTTTTCCAGCAATTCTTGATGGCGTTTGCTAAACAAGTTATCCAAGGATTCAAGCTCCTTAACAACATGAGCTTCAAGCGCGTCATTGTCACTTTTCGCTGCAGTTTCAGCTATTTCCAGCTCACTTTGTAGTTTGTCAGTCGTATTTTGAAGCTGCTCTTGAACATTACTGTGATTGTCATTAGCACTGGCCAATTGATTAGAAAGCTCAGAGATTTGTTGATCGATAAGCTTACGTATATCGTTAAACTGATCATCAAGATGTGTATTCAGTTTTGCAAAGCTGTCGTTAACGCGTGACTCAAGGGCAGACAGATCTGCGCGAAAAGCACGGTTAGTTTGACCAAACAAAATTTCTCTTAATTGAGCAAGTTCGTCTGCTGGTTGAGGGGCGCTTTGGGTGTCGTTAACGTCTTGCGCTTGCTGGTCCTTCGGCTTCTTGTCCGCCATAAAATGTCTCCAAGGGCGCGGTTTATTTGCATCAGGCATGCAAAAAACGGCTATCACATATTTATCTGTGCTAATAATTTTTAAGTCCTACTCTATACAATAGCCTCAATTTTAAAACTTTGAAATACGCTAAAAGCATAATAGTGGTAAGCACCTATCAAAAAGCAGCGCTGTTTCAGTAAGTTGTTATTAGCCATTCTGTGCGGTCTCCTCGTTTAGTGTGCGCAAAGAAAGCATAAAAGACGGGGGAGAAAAGTACGCGAACTTTTGAAGATAGGTACAGCGCCATAGTAGTAATGACGCTGCATCAATATGGTTGAGTGGAAAGAACCGCGTTGATGTCTGCAAGTGTAGGACGGCGCGTCACCTCAAACTGATTTTTATTGGCGTTAAATGCGACATAGCGCTTTTGGCAAAAAGCTTGAAGCCATGAGTACATGGGAAAGTATCCATGTTTGGTATGAAACAGATTGGCGTTTTCTACTATTGCAGATACATAGTTCAGGGGCGGGGAGTATTTTAGGTGGTACTGGTGCAATACTTCGTCTTCTACAAGACTAAATGAAAAGCCCAATTTATTGAATCGTTCTGCAAAGTCAGTATCTTCTCCTCCGTATCCAGTAAATTGTTCGTCAAAACCGCCAATTTCATTAAAGTCGTCTCGGTATAGTGCGAATACTAACGACCAAAACTTTTTATGCGGTAAAGGTTCGTATGCTTTTAATTGAGCCCGCTTGGGGTGAGCGTAGGCATCAGCCTCAGTAAGTGCATAGTCACCGCTAAAGGGGATGTAAGGCAAATAGCGTGCAAACGCCGAGGTAATCGTTTTTTGCTTTAAATTTGCCAATAAGTTTTCAAGTAGCGTTGGGCTGCATATACAGTCTACATCTAAAAAAATAACGGAATTAAACGATGTATTTCGAAAGCCTTGATTCCTGGCTTCAGCCAAGGGAAGTGTACCTTTTTCAATATAGATTTGTTTAATATTAAGGTCATCATCTTCAACACTGGATTGTTCACTTTTTCCCTCCATCCAAACAATAACAACTTCGCTCGGGAGCCGGCTACCTTGTTTAATACTTTCAAGCATGTTTTGAAGCTGTTTTTTTCTTCCTTTTACCAGCGTTACAACAGAAAAACTCATAAAAAGTGTTCCCTTATTAAGATTTCGAATGCGTGGTGCCATTGAGTAGGGGCGCCGTCATGGAGTAAAGACGCGATGACGCTGGGCTCAATGGTGCGGGTTTGATCGATGGCATTTAATATGTTGCTGGTCTTCGACATTGATGATTTTGGTAGGTAAACCGCAGCGTTTAGGTTGGCTAATTTAAGGGCCTTTGCGCTTTGTTCTTCATACGGCCTAGGCTCTGGCACAACAATAAGTTTTCGGTCGATAGCCAGCAGTTCGCAAAGGGTATTATTGCCTGCACTACAAAAAACAAGACCAGTTTCAACGTGGCTTGAAATATCGGCAACATGTCGGAAGTAGTCAATATCGTTAAGGTGGCGTAACCGCGATGGGTCGCTGCTTATAACAGTGATGGGCATATCAGTAGGTAATATGGCATCGCAAACAGCGTTTACTACCTCGCAATCATTGTGAACAATGGTCACCCCGTTTCGTTTTACAGTCTTTTCTTTCCTAGCTGGGGTTAAATTTCCTAAAAAGGTGGTTTTAGAAGAAAAAGGAAAATCATCTACTTCCAATTGCGCAGGATAAGGCGCATATAGAGCGTTTGCGCAGTGGTAAGCGAAAACTTGCGTTGGATCCCCTGAAATATCACCTGAATGACGCTGCATCAAAACAGGAAGGCCAGCGCCGCGAGCATAAATAGTCAGTTCAGCGGAAACATCGCTGATTAAGCCGGCGTAGTTTACGTCAGTAAGCAAATTATGAAAAAATGCCGCTCGTGTAGAAGCCTGTGGGGCAAAGGGAATACCTTCAAATGCAGCATTAAAAGAACGAGGCGGTTGCCCCGAACCTTTAGGCCACTTAGTGGGTAGTGTAATAACCTTGCGCTTGGGCAGAGCATTGCCGACTGAATCGGCAAAGTCCTCATGGGCCGTTAAAAGGGTGACGGTGGCATACTTTTCGACTAAAGGCACAAGGTGCTGAGCGCGGGCAAGGTGCCCTTTACCATGATGATGTACGTAAAATAAAACGTTAGGCTGTTGCTGTTTCATAAATGCACTCATAAGCTTTAACGGTTTGTGAAATATCAAAAGCGTTTGCGAAAGTTTTGCAGTCAAGCGGCGCTATGTTTAAGGCACTGCTATAGGCCGCGAGCAAACTTCTTTTGTTCTCAACATCAATGGCTTGCGTGAGTGGTGGTTTGCGCAACTCTCTGGGGATCGCCTGCGAGGTACCAATCACAGGTGTGCCCATAGATAAGGACTCAAGGGTGACGAGGCCAAAGGGCTCTTTCCACTTAGAGGTAATAAGCAGCGCCGCCGCTTTAGAGATACGTTCATATAAGGTCTGTTGCGCGACATGCCCTCCATAGTGAATTTTTTCACCTAATAGGGGGGCAATTTCTTCACTAAAATAGTTAGGGTCGCTGATAGGGCCATACAAGGTTAGCGGTGTCTCTAAAGACTTGGCTGCCCTTATTGCTCCTATTGGGTTCTTTTCTTTACAAAGCCTGCCCACCCATACTAGACCGGTATCTTTACGAGCGGCGCTGTCTGGTAAACGGGATAAGGCTATGCCGTTTTGTACAACGTTAATAGGTGAAGATATGTGAGGCTCCCACTCTTTTGCGAGTCGTTGCGATACGGCAACATAAATATCATCGCTTCTAGTACTATTTAGCCTATGAGTAAGCGCTAATCGCTGGGATACGGGGCTGTGTAGCGTAATGATGTTTTGTTTTTGATGAAAGAAAGCAAATTCAAACATTGCGTGGTAGTAGCTATGGAAATGAATAATATCGTAATCGCTCACGTTAAAAAGGCCGAATTGGGCGGCTTGATAGAGCTTTTGTCCGTCTGTCTCAGAGGTGATCGCATCGGTCATTCGAAACGCAGATTCTTGCAACTGTATTGTATTGAACTTATTGTCTTCGTCGGCATCTTTGCATAATACATCCACTTTATGGCCCGCAGTGACCATTCCATTTGCCAGGCTAACAACAAAAGATTCAGTCCCACCCTTAAAGGGTTCTCTCAATGAAACGATGGGACTGGTTACCATTAGTATTCTCATGAAACTTGCGCCAATTTATCGAGGTAAGAATTACACATCACCCGCAGCGGAAATTTTTGTGCGCGATGAATGACATCATCACTGTGTTTGAGTAGCGATGCATCAATGGCTTCAGCCAAACTGTCTACATTGTTACCTATCGCAAGAACCCCACCTTCTTTAGAAACGACTTCGGGAAATGCCCCTCTATTGAAGGCCGCCACCGGAGTACCAGATGCCATAGCTTCTACAGTAGAAAGCCCGAAAGGCTCGTCCCAGCGTACAGCGAAAACCGCAGCACACGCTGAACTTAACTGCCGTTGAAGTGCCATGTGGTCTAAATGGCCTAGATAATTCACGCCGTCATCTAAGAACGGCGCTATCTTTTCATCGAAGTAGGATTGATCATAAATAGGGCCTGCTATATTAAGTTCCTTTCCCAACAACTTGGCCGCTTTTATAGCCAAATCGAACCCTTTTGAGGGAACGATGCGCCCAAAGCTAAAGAGTTGCTTTTTCGACGTTTTAGCACCTCGCCATTGCGCTAATTCGATGCCGTTGTATATAACATCAACGGTATCATTGATATATGGCTGCCAAGCTTCCGCTACACTGTAAGATACGGCGTTGTAATGCACATTAGGCGACAACGACGATAGCTCAGCTGAGGCCTTTAGCCGACTGTAAGGGGGCGTGTGTAGAGTGGTCAGCATAGGAATATCATATTTGCACGCCCAAACCGTGGGTATAGGGCTTATGGCGTTATTGTGAACAACATCGAACCGCTTCAGCAAGATATCTTTCATGACTTTTAACAAAAAGTCATTTTCGATAAGCTCCGGATATTGTTTGTGAGCGACACAATCAAATGGAAATGAAACGAGCTTTGCAGGGCTTTCTATTTGAGAATCTGGGTGAGCATATACCGTCACATCTGCGCATTTACCGTAGTAGGGGATGAGTGATGCTATAAAGGCTTCCAGCCCACCAGGGTAAGGTGTCTTAATAGGGAACCTGGGATGCGCGATAATTGCTATTTTCATGCTGACAATTCTCGACCATGCCCGATTTTGTGTAGAATCACATCATTGAACGCGGCCGGCTCTTGCTTCTCAAAAGCGCGTTCTAACAGTTTCCAGTCTGCGCTCGGCTTATTTTCGAAAGGAAGAAAAGTTCGTAAAAAGTCATAGTCGAAAATACACGTTTCTATAGGGCGCCGATGATCGTTCTTTATCTGAAGCTGGCCATTAAATTTATGGTGTGTTGTTGCAAAGCCATTCCAATGTTTATCCACAATTTTTGCTGTTATAGATTCATTAAAAACATCGTCGTCCGTTCTGAATATTATGCGACCACTTCGAATAGATTGTAGCGCTATGTTATATGCGGTAAACCGAGAGTTTTCGCTATTTTCTAAATAGGTAACTCGTGAGGGAAGTCGTTCGATAGTATCGGAATATACCTTTCTTTTTTTATATTCAGGTGAAGAATTGTCAACAAGAAAAATATTAGCATTAGGTACAGATATAACTAGCCTTTCAATATTTTGTAAGGCTGAATCAATCATTTCATAGGTAACAAAAACTGCGGATGTTTGATTTTTCATATCAACCTACTTCAGTAATTGGTTTTGCAAATGTCGAAGCTTTAATTCTAGCTTTAAACGCTCAGATACTTTCCAGTAGGGTAATTTATTCAAAAGCTTTTTAGATTTAATTAATTCAGAATTTATCTTAGATGAACTTAAAAATACCATGTGAATATCCCTTTTTATTAACTCACCGAAAATCGACATCGTTCCACTATCTTCCTGGCATATGTATCCAAAAAGTAGAAATGAGTTAAGCAATAGACATGCCTGTTTTTCTTAGCATGAGCATTGCTTGCATATATAGAGCGAAGGGCTGTTCTTCATATAAGTTAAGTTCATATGAAATGAAAAGCTTTCAGAAAATAAGGAATATTTACACGATAAAAAGATACAGAAGTTCAATCTGATCCTTTTGCCTTTTTAAAGTTAAAAAAATAAAGGGAAAAGGATTTGAATATGAATGTTAAGAATCAACATAGTATTGGCATTATAGGCGCGGGACCCACTACGGTGTATTTTTTATGTGAGATTGTAAATCGAAAAGATTTGCCGAAGAAAATCGTGGTCTTTGAGAAACATCATGAATTAGGAAAAGGAAACCCTTTTCGTAAGGTAAACTCGATGCCCGATTTGTTATCTAACGTGACAAAAAAAGAAGTTCCTTTACTAAATATAAGCTTTGATACGTGGTTACAGATAAAGAAAAAAGACAACGTTTTATCAGGTGAAATTGGTGTCAAGAACGTGGGCTCTTCCTGTGATGCAAGGGCCCAAAATGTGATTAGAAGGAGAGCATTGGGGAACTACTTCAACTTCTGTTTTTTGCGAGCTGTTAATGAACTGAGGCGCAAAGGCGTGAAAGTTGTCATTAATACTGGCGTAGAGGTTTGTAAGATTACAGAGGCCAAAAGGCAATTTACTGTACATGCGACTCAACGTGCTTATACTGGGTTCACTTGCCTGGTTATTAATACCGGTACAGATTTATGCGAAACCAAGCACGAAGCTCAAACATTACCCGCTTATCCGCCGCATGTGTATGCCAGTAAGAATAGTCGACGGTTTTATATAAAAGGAATGTCATTAACCGCTATCGATGCAGCGCTTTCTATTGCGAAGAATAAAGGGCGATTTTATAGCCGTGCTGGAAGGTTAAATTACCAAAGTGATACGGACTACAAAGTTGTCATGCAGTCGCGCACCGGTTTATTTCCTAACGTATGGTATAACAGCGATGTTGTTGACTATTATCGAGAAAAGTTAGAACAACCCACTAATATCCGCGTAAGTAATATTGAAAGCTTTTATCGCTACCGATTACTTCCTTTGTTTAAAGAAGAACTACCTGAAACCCATAGGCAAATAGCCGGTATGTCATTTTCAAAGGCATTGGGTTTTCTCACTCAGCGCGAGTCGATAGGTCATCCTTTTTCAAAACTTAAAACCGAACTTCTCGCACTAAGCAGCAAGACTAAAGAGTCTGATTGGCCAGCAATAATGGCAGCGGGGGTAGATTACATTCAGCAGTCGCCATTACTGCTAAAAGAATTTTTGGCAAATTATCAGGATATAAAGCCTTTGCTTAGTGCCTCTTTTGCATCTATTCCGAGCGACAGTGCTAGCAAACTAATCGCGCTTTATGAAAATGGGATTTTACACGTAGAGCAAAGCCATAGTGTAAGAAAGAACGAAACGTCGCATTCACGTTCAATAACGATAGACGCTAAAGGGGTTCTTGGTAAGGCTGATAAGCTTGCAACCCTGAAAAAGCTCATCGCGTTTTCTGATAAAGATAAAACATACGCGTGTGATAAAGCCCTAACAGATTTAAGTATTTCCCGTTCACATGAGTTATTGCGTAATGGAAAATCAACCGGAGTCTTTATAGGGTCGGCGTATGCAACGCCTTGGTACATTAACGTGCCTGGGTTAGATTCATGTGCCAGCTTTGCCAAAAAGATAGCAATCAACTGTATGCAAAATCGGCAGCTTGAAGAAGCGGTGGGTGAATAATGTTGCTTGCCACTAGCCTATTTTTATCGCTATTCAGTACGGTCGTAATCATCATCTTTCACTATTGGGGATTAAGAACGATTACACGGTTTTCAAGGCGTTTTACGTCGCATTTTCTCATGAGTGTAACCGTTGTTATTTTCCTCTTCTTAATTCATATAATAGAAATATTATGGTACGCACTTATGTTGTATTTCGCATTCGACATCGTTGGTTTAAATGGCTTTCAAGGTGATACTGTTCTATTGCCCTTAGACTTCCTTCACGTAGCAGCTAGCAGCTTTACTACCTTAGGCAGTTTATCGGTAACGCCCCAACAAGAGTTAGCGCTTTTGATTGACGCTATATCGCTCACGGGGTTTATGATGCTTACTTGGTCTGCCACTTATTATTATAATATCTTCTCAAACTCAAACCTTCGTGACACTTACTAGCGGGTGGGGGCTTATCAGTAGCCGGTGAAACACCATGGCTTTCATATCGTCATAGTCCTGTGCATCCATGTTGTACGGATAAGCGTCCAGCCATCGCGTGAGCTGTCCATTTGTTCATTTATCTTTCGTGTTCACTATTATTGAACAGTGCAAAATAATGAACAAGAAGACGTCCATGTCTAAAATTTTTAGGGGAGAAAGGGGCCGCTAGAAAGTTTAGTAAGAGTTATCGCTCTTTTTCCTCGAACATGTAGGCAGCTTCAATGTAATTGAATGTTGTATTGTCTTTCTCATCTTGCGTCCATACCGCTATAAGAAAGCGGAAAAGAAGGCGTTCATTTTGGTTCATGTAAATCTTGCAGTCATCAATGAGCGTAAGTTTGCTGCACAAGCCAAACAGTGACGTTCAATATGGTGACTTTTTATTTTGGATGCTAAGAGGCGCACGACGAGGGTGAAGTGAATGTTTTAGACTTGGAGAAAACTATCTTGCCTTTGTTTTTCTGCTTTACAGAAGTACAATGTGCGGTTCTTTCTCCGCGAAGCCGCTTGTTGATTGAGTAAAAGCCATATTTTTGTATTCCTACTGTGTCCCTCTAAGGGATAAATCGACGGAATAACACGGAAATGTCACTAATTTTGAAATCGGTAAAAATGCGATGAGATTTACTTTTTTACATATTAATCAAGGTTTTAATGTCTATGTCTGACATCTCTTTCAATCGTAAATTCTCTGTCGCTCCAATGCTGGATTGTACGAGCAGTTCTTCTCTAGCCCTTTGAATATAAGGTTTTAAGCAGCGCTCCCTCAATATGATTCCATCTATTAGTCCCTGCGTTAGTGCGAAAGTCTCGCAAAACCATGCTAATAAATTTAGACAACATATCAAGATTAAAGTGCTCTTATCTCGCGATGGTACACTAGGGTGGTTCAACCGATAGCTCTAATGCGCTCGCGACATCTAAATGTGGTTGACGGGCATAGTTAAAAAAAACTGGTAGAAATTGGTTTGTCTATAGGTTTTCTACCAGTTTTTTACTTAATTAAAATTTTGGTGGAAAATAACTTTAAGATACATTATTGTCTGACGCTTTTATTTTACAGGATGTAAAAAGTTGTTTAAAAACAATACTAAAGCAATCGCAATTTCACTTCTAGTAACTTCTTTCTTAACGGCTTGTACTGCTTCAAACGGTAATTTTTCAGAGGAAGATGAAAGAGAAATCAAAGTTAAAGGTTTAACAGATCATTCTCTAAATTCTACCAATATAGACCAATGGGCGTTCGAAGTGTCGGAGATCAGACACAATGGTACTAAAATATACGAACATATTTGGTACAAACCTATTCATTACTTCGCTACAGGCCCTGGGGTCTATGAAGTGGATGTCACGTGCTATTACCGTTTAGCAAGAGATGTAAATACTAAACATTATGCATCTACACAAACTCACACGGTTGATCTAAGTCTTTATCCGTCCGCCACATTCTTAATAGAAAGTTCTTCTCGCAAGTGTAGCTCTTCTCCGAAGTTGGGAGGGATATAATGAATACTACAATTGCACAAAAATTTAAAATCACAGTAGTCTCTATATTGAGTGCCCTAGCGCTCGCTGGCTGCGCAGGTTCGACAAATCATCTCAAAAGTGAAGAATCTACATTTCGCCCTACGATCAGTTCTATACAAAAAGCATTGCCTAGAGGGATTGATCTTAAAGTTACAGCTAGATCCAAGGGATGGGATAATTCGGAATATTTCGTTATAGAAAAAGTCGAGGCGGTGCGAGAAGGAAGTTTGAATTCTCGAACCTGTTATACAATTATTAGCAAAAATGACGTTTGCGAAAATGGAGTGAGTAGCTTTCGGCCTTTACCTGGAAGAGAGTATGAGGTTGTAGTAAGTTTACGGAACTACAATCAGCTAATGTCTAGTTCGTATAACGAAAAAACTGGTAAATGGTATAGGTCTTCAGGATTTACCAGAGCAAGTTGGGCCTTCTGGAATAATCACAAAGAAGCTTTGATAGAACTTGCTAGCGCTTCCGCTAGCTATAGCTCGCTTGTAAACAAGGTACAAAACTCTAACCCCGATTATAAGTCACTTTCGAAAGCAGAGTTACCGCTAAAGCTAAACAATCTTTATAGTATTGTAGAGCTAGTCTCAATAGTTAAAGGCGCTACTAACGAAGAGTACATTGATTCGGAATTCGCTAGTTTGCTGACTCTTAAAACGCAAGAGAAAGCCGAGGCAGAAAAGCTGGCAATCGCTCGTAAAAAAGAAAAAGAAAAACGTGCGATTGAGAGAGAGGCTCGCTTGAGAAAAGAAAGAAGACAAGCTGCCGAACTTGCTAAACTCGAAAAGCGCGAACGTGCTAAAGAGTTACTTCTTCTGGGAGAGCCAGAAACTATAGGTAGAAAAGTTTGCAGAAATGGAACGTTAAAGTTTCAAGCGCGACGCAGGCTATCAATAGATCCTTACAATGGTGGGCCTATACAGAATTACAAGGCTGATGGTCAATTGATAGGATTTATCGAAGGCGCGTCACCAGATAAAGAGAGACTCCAAATTAGACTCTCTGGATACGCATTCAAAGAGCACGGGATTAGCGCTACTAACATCCCTATGATGGGTGGAATTCAAGCAAACTCCGGAACACTTACGTGGGATACTAAGAAAAACTGGTTTTTTTGTTCTGCTGGTTAAGCTACTAATAAGTAAAAAATGACTAAATAAGAAGAGATGGAGAAATTCTCCATCTCTTCCCAATTCATACGATACTTATCTACTTTCAGGAGACGGAGCATCACCAAGAACTTGAATCGACCAGACTTCTCTAGACACTTAATTGCTTTATAATTATGTGTACTAAGGAGAAAAGATGTCTCAGCGATTTACAGAAGAATTTAAAATACAAGCCGTCAAACAAGTTACTGACCAAGGTTATTCGGTGGCAAGCGTTTCTGAGAGGCTGGGAGTGACCAGCAGTTCACTTTATAACTGGATAAAATCCTACGGCCCAGATAGTGAAGAACATAGGCAGTCTCAAGAACAATCCGACCGAATTAAGCAGCTAGAAAAAGAGCTTAAACGCGTAACAATGGAACGCGACATCCTAAAGGAAGCCACCGTATTTTTCGCGGGCGAGTCAAAGAAAAATACGCGTTCATAAAGACCAGGCTCAAGAATTATCCAATAAAACTCATGTGTGAAGCACTCTCAATACAACGAAGTGGCTTCTACGCATGGGTGGATAAACCAAAATCAAAGCGACAGTTAGAAGATGAGCGCCTGATGGGGTTAATTAAGCATTCTTGGCTAGAAAGTGGCTGTGTCTATGGGTATAGAAAAGTCACGAGTGACCTTAAGGATTTAGGCGAAGCTTGCAGCAAACATCGTGTAGCCAAATTAATGAAGCTAGAAGGTATAAAGGCACAAGTCGGTTATAAAAAACACAAAGGCCACTTCAGCGGCAAGCCTGCGGTTGTTGCCGATAATGTGCTTGATAGGCAGTTTACGGTAGCTACACCGAACAGATACTGGGTAACTGACATTACCTACATCCGCACCCATGAAGGCTGGCTCTACCTTGCCGTCGTTTTAGACTTATACTTCCGCGCTGTGGTTGGTTGGTCGATGAGTTCTCGTATGGAATCAGAACTCGTTACTCAGGCACTGCTAGCAGCAGTATGGCGAAGAAAACCCAAGTATCGAGTGCTCATACACTCAGATCAAGGGAGTCAATTTACAGGCTATGAGTGGAGTGACTTCTTAACAGAACATAATCTCAAGGCTAGCAAGAGCCGTCGAGGAAACTGCCACGACAATGCCGTCGCAGAGAGCTTCTTCCAACTACTTAAGCGAGAACGAATAAAGAGAAAAATTTATACAACACGTGAACATGCAAGAGCCGACATATTCGATTACATCGAAATGTTTTATAACTCTAGACGCAAGCATGGTGAAGCGAATAATATGCCTCCACAGGCTTATGAAAAGCTAGAAGAATTCAAACGAAAATCTGTCTAGTAAAGTCTGGTCGATTCATGGCTTATCTGAGCCATCTTTGGCCTTAATATAATTTTGAATTAACTCTCCTACAGAGATATCGATGTAGGAATACGGCTCGTCTTTTGTATTATTCTCCACCTTATGAGCGGTTTCTTTCGCCCATTTGTTAGCCGCTGACTTAGTATTGAATGTTTTACTTTTAGAAAACGTAATAATGCCACTTTGCTTCTGTCTAACCCTTGCAGTATAGGAAACTCCATTTTTTCTCGTCCCCTTAGTTATGCTAATATTAGCCATCTTATTTGACCCATTAAAGAGGGTGCGCCAACGCGGAAAATTATTCCACCATTTGGGCACCGCGTTCCCTGAATGGGGGCTAAAAACCGTGAAAAGTCTAATGCTTTTGGCATTAGTGATTATTTGAGGAATGCTGTAAGTGCCTGATATTAAAGTTTTAAATGAGAAATCTGTTAAGCCTGCTATCGACAGGCGCTTCTCAGTCGCTCCAATGCTGGACTGGACTGACAGGCATTGCCGCTACTTTTTACGTTTAATGTCTAAGCATACGCTTTTATATACGGAAATGGTTACAACAGGGGCGATCATTTACGGTAAAGGCGACTATTTAGGGTACAACAAAGAAGAGCATCCTATCGCGGTACAGCTTGGTGGAAGCGATCCGTCTGACATGGCCAAGTGCGCAGAATTATCTCAAGAGCGCGGCTATGATGAAGTGAACATTAATGTGGGCTGTCCAAGTGACCGAGTAAAAAACGGCAGCTTTGGCGCGTGTTTAATGGCGCAGCCAGAAGTTGTAGCGAGCTGCGTTAAAGCTATGCAGTCTGCTGTTGATATTCCTGTAACCGTAAAATGTCGAATTGGTATTGATTACATGGACGAAGATGAAGACTTTGCTCGCTTTATTGATACGGTCGCCGACGCTGGTTGTGATACATTCATTGTTCACGCACGAAAAGCTTGGTTGCAAGGGCTAAGTCCGAAAGAAAACCGCGAAATTCCGCCGTTAAATTATCCTCGCGTTCATCGCCTTAAACAAGCCCGCCCTGAATTATCGATTAGTATTAACGGTGGCATTAAAACACTCGCTGAAGCCCAGCAACAGCTAGAGAGCGTTGACGGTGTTATGGTTGGCCGTGAGGTTTACGCAAACCCATATATCATGTCGACCGTTGATAAGGACATATTTGGTGATGCTAATGCACAGAGTCTGTCACGTCGTGAGATAGTACTTCAAATGCAGCAATATATTGAACGCCAAGAAGACCCTTACTTTAAACCGTGGCATGCAGCCCGTCATATTTTGGGGCTGTATCAGGGCCAAGCGGGTGGGCGTATATGGCGCAGATATCTTAGTCAAAATGGTACAGGTAAAAACCCAGATCCGAATTTGCTCCTTAACGCACTGGATGCAGTAGAAAGTGCCCAACGAGAAGTGGCCGAATATAATAGTCAAAAAGACTAACGTTTTAGTAGTTTTGACCAAAGTTTAATATTTGTTCAATTTCAAGAAGCTCGCCTTATGGCGGGCTTTTTTATTTAGTTTATTAAAATCAGGGTGTTAAAAGGTTTTGAGATCTTGGCACAGCTCTCGCAATCCTCTAAGTATCGCAACAACGGCGTGTTGTTGCACTGACTAACTCAGAGGGAAATTATGAAAACTTCACTAATCGCAGCAACTTTACTAACAGCAACCATGGCAAGCAGCGTAGCAAATGCAGAAGAGTCAGTGCTACAGTCGTTTTTAACCAATGTTGTATCAAATGCGGTAGCCGCAACAACGCAAGAAATTAAAGCCGATGTGTACCAAGCAGTTGCAAACACCACTTACCATTTTGAACTGAGCCCACAAGAGTTACAGGGCAGCGGTAAGGTGAGTGTAACCGACCTTGTTGTCGCTACACCGACTAATGGCGAAGCCAACGAAGACGATGCCGACTAAATTGATACTTAGTTTAAGAGAGCGCCTTAAGGCGCTTTTTTTGTACCTGTAATAACTTGAAAAAGGGTAGGCATCGCAACAGTTTTTGCTCGTGGTCAAATTAACGAATTTGTTGGTCAAAACAACTAACAAGTTGCATCTGGTCGTTAAGTATGCAGTCTTGTTTTCTTTTATTTTAATTAAATTTTATATAAAACAATGGGTTAAATAACTGGCACAGTGATTGTAATAGTTATGGTGTTGAGAAGAACTCAGTCAGTGGCAACCAGCGTCGGATCAGATAAACAAGAAATGCTGGAAACCAAAATACTATTTTGAACGGAGAAATAATCATGGGTATGTTTTCGCGCATTAACGATATTGTTCAAGCAAATATCAACGCAATGTTAGACAAAGCTGAAGATCCTGAAAAAATTATTCGCTTGATCATTCAGGAAATGGAAGAAACGTTAGTTGAAGTTCGCACCGATGCCGCCCGCTATATCGCACAGCAAAAAACGTTAGCGCGACATATTGACGCTGCGAAAAAAGAAGTGGATGGCTGGCAACACAAAGCTCAGATTGCGATGAACAACGATAAAGAGTCATTAGCTAAAGCAGCGCTAATGGAAAAGCAGAAGTATGTAGCGAAACTGACATCCCTTGAAGAGCAAGAAGGCCATTTGGCCGACAGCATTGAAAAAATCCAAGGTGATACTGCTCGCTTGAATACTAAGTTGGCGGAAGCTAAAGCGAAGCAAAAATCCTTAGCGCAAAGAAGAAACGCTGCCCATACGCGGTTAAAAGTTAAGCAAGCGGATCATGAAAGTAAGATAGATGATGCCATGACACGCTTTGAAAATTACGAACAGCGAATCGATCGCTTAGAAGCTCAAGTCGATGCTTATGACTTAACTAAATCAAGTGAAGCGACCTCTCTTCAGGCTGAGTTCGATGCAATGCAGGCAGATGAAACAATTGAAAGGGAGTTGGCTGAGCTTAAAAAGAGCAAGGTCGCTTAAGCGACCTTGAGTACCGCCGCCCCGTATTGCGACTGTCGAAATTAAGAATTTTTGGAGAAAATGATGAAAGTACCGACGCAGAAACGTATTTATAGAGATCTTGATTCTGGAATTATTTCTGGAGTGTGTGCAGGCGTTGCACGCTATTTTGATATAGACGCAGTATGGGTAAGAGCGGCGGCGGTGTTGGGGCTGTTTATGGCCACACCTATTACGCTTGTTGCTTATGTTGCTGCCGTTATCTTATTACCGAGGCTAGTGTAATGAAAAACTTTCTGATTGCATTGGTGATAGCCATTATATTGGTGAATTGCTTAGGTAGCTTAGTTGATAGCTGGCTGGGTATGCATCTTATTATGTCTGACCAGCTTTTAAGCCCTTGGGAGAACGTAGCGGTTCTGTCGCTTATTGGCGTAGTATTAGCCGTTGTGGGTTTCGTGGTAGCGGTGAGTGTGATGGGGACAATACTATTAGCACTAGGCGCAGGGTTTTTAGCTTTATTAGTTGTGGGCGTTAGTGCATTTTGGCCTATAATCCTTATCGCTATTGCGCTATATGCGTTGAAAAATCGGAACTCTGCCGCGTATAAGCAGCGAAATGATCAAAGTATGCACCATACTTTATAACTAATATAAATAGATTTAAATTGTGTTAACGTAGTAAAAAATGGTGATATATAAGTAGCCGTCATAAAGGTTACGCATTATTCGCATAGTATTAATAAACTCAAATAGCTGACGGTGCTCAGCTATTTGCTATTTAACAGGAAGGTTGGTGTTTAGATGAGACAATCAATTAACTCAAAACGGATAGCGATTGTCGCTGTGGTGATTTTTCTTCTGTTCTGGCTTATCGGGTGGTATTGGAGCCTTTCGCCAGATACCTTTGATATAAGAAAGCGTTTAGAACAAAACTCATCAGTAGAAAACCCAACGAATATTGCGGGTTATACACTTACAACCACCATGATAGACGTGTCTGAAACCTTGCTTAATAAACCTGGTGGTTATCTTTCAAATGACGTGATACCTCCTAGCGTTTTTTTAGATAATATGCCTGCGTGGGAGTTTGGAGCATTAGAGATGGTGCGCGACTTAGCGCTTTCAATGCGCAAAGACTTTAGCCGCTCACAGTCTCAATCGATTGAAAACCCTTACCTTACTAAAGCTCACCCCAAATTTAATATGGACCATAAGAGTTGGGCGTTACCGTCTTCTGAATCTAGCTATTCTGAAGGTATTGAGCTTCTGAAAAAATATCGCGACGAACTAGCAAACACGCGAAATTCAGATAGTCAGTTTTATACGCGTGCAGACAATCTGCGCGAATGGTTGAAGCAGGTAGAAAAACGCCTAGGTAGTTATTCACAGAGATTAAGTGCCAGCGTAGGATCTGCTAGAATTAATACAGATTTAGCTGGCGATGCTAACGCGAAACAATCTACGCCTAGCACCAACCAACGCGTTGTTCAGACAAGCTGGTGGAAGTTAGATAATAATTTTTATGAAGCGCGTGGGGCAACATGGGCTCTACTACACTTCCTTAAAGCGGTAGAAATTGAATTTAACGATGTGCTTGAAGATAAGAATGCATTAGTGAGTCTTCAGCAAATTATTCGCGAACTGGAAGCAACACAACAGTCTGTATTCAGTCCGATGATTTTAAATGGCAGCGGCTTTGGTATGTTAGCGAATCACTCTTTAGTGATGGCAAACTATATTTCTCGCGCAAACGCTGCTTTAATTGAAATATCAGAACTTCTTAATCAAGGATAATTAATGAAAAAAGGTCTTATAGCTGCCGCATTGGGATGCGCATTATTTTCAGTTTCATCTCAAGCTGACACCATCGCAGGCGTTTATGTTGGTGCTCAAGTTTGGCAAACCGATACCCAAGGTGGCTTTGCTGATAGCAATAACACAGCCGACTTTAATTTTGATGATGAGACCAATACGGCGCTATATATTGCCTTTGAACATCCAGTGCCTTTCTTGCCTAACGTTAAGGTTAACCACACTACGCTAGACAATTCGGGTACCACAACGCTAGATTCAACGTTCACGTTTGATGGCGAACTGTTTTCTGAAAGTACGACAGTAAATACAGATATAGAGTTAGATGCAACAGACTTTATTCTGTACTACGAGCTGTTTGATAATGACTTAGTAAGCTTTGATCTAGGGGTGAATGCAAAATATATCGACGGAGCATTATTTGTCGTTGATACAGCGAGTGATACAAGCGGTTCAGCAGAGTTTTCTGGTATTGTGCCTATGGCCTATTCCAAAGTTCAGTTAGGCTTACCTTTTACCGGTTTGTCAGCGTACTTTGAAGGTAGCTATTTGTCGTTTGACGATCACGAGTTAAGTGACTATCAAGCAGCCGTTCAATATTCGTTTATTGAAAGTTTAGCCGTTGATATGACACTTCAGGTGGGTTATAGAAACGTAACAGTAGATATTGAAGACCTTGATGACGTGTATGCAGACATGGAATTCGACGGTGTATTTGCTGGTTTAGAGCTTCATTTCTAGTCGTTAGGTATTGATTTTAAAGGGCGTGACTGCTTTTGCAGTTCACGCCCTTTTGCTATGAGTAAGCGTAATTTCTTCCCGTTATTACTTATTCATAGTGTCATTAGCACTTTCAGTAATAAAAAAGTTTCATTTATTCTTTTCTCTTCTTGTAGAAAGCCGTTAGCCTTAGCGCCATTGATAAAAGGCTAAAAGACTATGTCACAAGATTCTAATTCGAACTCAGCGCCAGGCGCGGTATTAAACGAACAGCAGTGGAATGCGATTACGCAAGCCATTGCAGGCTTAAATCGTGATCAACTTACTTGGGTAAGTGGCTATGCAGCAGGCATGGCGGCTGCACAAGGCGGTTCGATTGCACCAGCATTGCAAAGTGCTCCAGCAGTCGGTGCTGGTGACGCGCCAACGCTTACTATTTTGTACGGGTCGCAAACCGGTAACGCAAAAGGTTTAGCGGCTCAGTGTCAAGCTAAAGCTGAAGAAGCGGGCTTTAACAGCAAGCTAGTTAGCATGGCAGATTACAAGCCACGTAACTTGAAGTCGGAAACCCACGTTGCAGTATTTGTTAGTACTCACGGGGAAGGCGATGCACCGGATGATGCCATTGAACTGCACGAGTTTTTGGCAGGCAAGAAAGCGCCAAAACTTGCCAATACCAAATACGCTGTAGTGGGGTTAGGTGACAGCAGTTACGAGTTCTTTTGCCAGACAGGTAAAGATTTTGATGAGCGCCTAGGTAAACTAGGTGGCAAAGCGATTATTGAGCGTCTTGACTGTGATGTTGATTATGAAGCTGAAGCACAAGCGTGGTTAGCTAAATTAATCGAGTCGTTAAAAGAAGACTTTAGTGCGGCACCGCAAACTGCGGTAGCGGCGCAAACTGGCGCAGCAGTGCAAGGTGTTGCGGCGCAGACTTACACCAAAAAGGCACCGTTCAAAGCAACCTTAATTGAGTCTCAAAAAATCACAGGGCGTGATTCAATCAAAGACATCCGCCATATCGAAATAAGCTTAGAGGACAGCGGCATTACTTACCAACCAGGCGATGCGCTTGGTGTATGGTTTAAAAATGCGCCGTCGTTAGTATCTGAACTTATTAGCATATTGTCGTTAAACGGCGATGCAGAGGTAACTGTGGGTGACGCAACTATGTCACTTACTGATGCATTAACCTCAAAGCTTGAATTAACGTTAAGCTACCCTAACTTTATTAAGTCGTACCAAGCAGCAACAGGCTCTGAAACGCTAGCGACGCTCATGGAAGATAAAGCGCAGCTTCGCACTTATATGGCCGAGCGTCAGATTATCGATATTGTTCGCGACCACCCAGGTAAGATTTCAGAACAGCAGCTGGTTGAAGCACTTCGCCCGCTTACCCCACGCTTGTATTCAATTGCGTCAAGCCAAGCAGAAGTTGAAGAAGAAGTTCATTTAACTGTGGCGCATGTTGATTATGAAGCGTTCGGCCATCGTCACCAAGGCGGCGCGTCGGGTTTCCTTTGTGAGTATTTAGAGGAAAACGGTGAAGTTGATGTGTTTGTTGAAAACAACGACAACTTCCGCTTGCCGGCTGATCCGAATACTCCTGTTATTATGGTGGGACCAGGCACAGGTATTGCACCGTTTAGATCGTTTATGCAAGAGCGTGACGTACAAGGCGCTGAAGGCAAAAACTGGTTGTTCTTTGGTAACCCACACTTCACGCAAGATTTCTTGTATCAAGTAGAGTGGCAAGGTTACGTTAAAGAAGGCCTGCTAGATAAAATTACGCTGGCGTTCTCCCGTGATCAGGAAGAGAAAGTATACGTTCAACACCGTTTACTTGAACACGGTAAAGAGGTGTACGAATGGCTAGAACAGGGCGCACATTTTTATGTGTGTGGCGATGCCATGCACATGGCGAAAGATGTTGAAAATGCCCTAATTACTATAGTGAAAGAGCACGGCGGTAAATCAGAAGCCGATGCTAAAGCCTACATTGTAGAGTTACGAAAAGCGAAGCGTTATCAGAAGGATGTCTATTAATGAGTAACGAAAAATCACCATTTATCGTTGAGGGCAAACTGGCTGACAACGAGCGCTTAAAGCGCGAAAGCAACAACTTGCGCGGCACTATCACGACAGATCTAAAAGATGATCTTACTGGTGGCTTTACTGCTGATAACTTCCAGCTAATTCGTTTTCACGGTATGTATCAACAAGACGATCGCGATATTCGCGCTGAACGTGCTAAACAGAAGCTAGAGCCGCTTCACAACGTTATGCTACGTGCGCGTCTACCCGGTGGTGTTATTACCCCTGATCAGTGGCTAGCCATCGATAAGTTTGCAGACGACCATACAATGTACGGCAGCATCCGTTTAACTACCCGTCAAACTTTCCAGTTTCACGGGGTGTTAAAGCCACAGATAAAATTAATGCACCAAACCTTGAACAAGGTCGGTATCGACTCTATCGCAACTGCTGGTGACGTAAACCGAAACGTGCTGTGTACCTCTAACCCTGTGGAATCAGAGTTGCACTTGCACGCTTACGAGTGGGCTAAAAAGATAAGTGAGCACTTACTTCCTAAAACTCGTGCCTATGCCGAAATTTGGCTAGACGGCGAAAAAGTTGAAACAACCGAAAAGCCTGTTGAACCTATTTTGGGTGACAACTACTTACCGCGTAAGTTTAAAACAACGGTAGTTATTCCGCCGCAAAACGATGTAGACGTTCATGCAAACGACCTTAACTTTGTTGCCATTGCGGAAAACGGGCAGCTAGTTGGCTTCAACGTACTTGTTGGTGGTGGCCTTGCAATGACCCACGGCGACAAGAGCACGTATCCGCGCAAAGCGTCTGACTTTGGGTTTATACCGCTGGAAAATACGCTAGACGTAGCCGCTGCGGTTGTCACAACTCAGCGTGACTGGGGTAACCGAGTTAATCGTAAAAACGCGAAGACAAAATATACGTTAGAGCGCGTTGGTGTAGATAACTTTAAAGCGGAAGTAGAAAAGCGCGCGGGCGTAACATTCCAAGAGAGCCGCCCTTACGAGTTTACTGACCGTGGCGACCGATTTGGCTGGGTAGAAGGGATTGATGGTAAATACCACCTTACCGTGTTTATCGAAAATGGTCGTATTTTAGATTACCCAGGCAAAACGCTAAAAACGGGCTGTGCAGAAATTGCCAAAATTCATAAAGGGGATTTCCGTTTAACTGCAAACCAGAACTTGATTATTGCTGGGGTTCCGCCACAAGACAAAGACAAGATAGAAGCCCTGGCGCGTGAACATGGACTAATAGCTCCATCAATTTCTAATCAGCGCTTAGACTCTATGGCCTGTGTTGCATTGCCAACCTGTCCGCTAGCCATGGCAGAGGCAGAACGTTATCTACCTGATGCCGTTACCGAACTAGAAGGCTTACTTGCCAAGCACGGTCTTGAAGAAGATAGCGTTATCTTCCGCGTGACAGGCTGCCCGAACGGCTGTGGTCGCGCCATGCTTTCAGAAGTTGGCCTGGTAGGAAAAGGGCCGGGTAAGTACAACCTTCACTTAGGTGGTAACCGCGAAGGTACGCGTATTCCGCGTATGTATCGAGAAAATATAAGCGAGCAAGAAATCATGGCAGAGCTTGATATGCTGCTTGGCCAGTGGGCTAAAGAGCGTGATTCAGGTGAAGCCTTTGGTGATTATGTTGTTCGCGCTGGCGTTGTCAAACCAGTAGTAGACTCCGCACGGGATTTCTATGACCAATAGTACAGCAGAAAAGCAGCAGCCACTTACGCTTGATATCAGCAAGGAAGCCCTTGCTGATATCAATGATATGTTGGAAAAAATGACAGCGCAACAGCGAGTAGCTTGGGCGCTCAATAACTTGCCAGATACACATATTGTGTCTTCGAGCTTCGGAGCGCAATCGGCAGTTATGCTGCACATGCTTACGCAGGCACAGCCGGATATTCCGGTTGTGCTTACCGATACTGGCTATCTGTTCCCAGAAACCTACAAGTTCATTGATGAGCTAGTAGAAAAGCTAAACCTAAACTTACATGTTTATCGTGCTGACATGTCATCCGCGTGGCAAGAGGCGAGGTTTGGCAGGCTTTGGGAACAAGGTGTTGAAGGTATTGAGAAATACAATAAATTGAACAAAGTTGAGCCAATGCAGCGTGCGTTACGCGAGTTGAATGCGGGAACCTGGTTCGCGGGATTACGCCGAAGCCAGTCTGATACCCGAGGAAAATTGCCTGTGCTGCAAAAGGTAGGGCAGCAGTTTAAGCTTTACCCTATTATCGATTGGAGCAACAAAGACTTGCACTATTATCTTAAAGATAACGAGTTGTCCTATCATCCGCTATGGGAGCAGGGTTACGTGTCTATTGGTGACTGGCACACCACGCAATCTCTTCAAGAAGGAATGAGTGAACAAGATACCCGTTTCTTTGGGTTAAAAAGAGAATGTGGTCTTCACGAGTTTGGTGATGGTATTTAGCTTATGTTAAATACCTCGCCTAATACCGCCTTTAATTCTTGAAGGTAGGCGTTGTTGGGTGATTTGGTGACAAGTTTGTAAAGCTCGCTACCTACAGAGGTGAACTTGTAATACACCAGTGCAACATCGGAGGTTTTACAGGTTAAGGTCATATTCTCATTCACACACCGCCATGTAACCTGTTGCCCTTCGGCATATACGCCACTTTCAATCTCGCTGGCGTAAATTAACTTCATTTCTTGTAACGACAATAAGTCGGGATAACTTAATCCAACTGTAGCTAAATTTATTTGTTCAGGCACGGGGCGTTTAAACAGCGAAAGCAGCCCCTTGCGTTTGTGATAGCCCACCAATATACGCGGTACTGCGTCGTTATTTCTGCGGCTGGCGATATTAACGGCTTTATTAAATACTTTAGCATCGCGATGTGTGAGCGTTTTTAATAGCTGAAGTGTTCTTAAAGAAAAACTACCGGGCCGCGCGACTTCCACTGCGAAAATTTTTCCCCATAATTCCTGCATGGGCTGGCTGTAAATCTCTTCAGCCATGGTACTAAATGCGAAAAACCAATCAGGGTCAAGATTATCGCTAGTTTGTTCGTTGATTGTCACATTTAGTGCTATATTTAAAACAGCTTGAAGATTGCTCGCTTTTTGTGTTTCTAAAATTTGTTTTCTTCGTTCCAATGCATGTTTTTGCTTCTTTGGATCATAAGACATTAACGAGGGGCTGATACCTACTCGTGCGAACCACGAAAGCATGCGTTGACGACTAGCATCAGCTTTCACTGTACCGGCCGCTTTTTCTGCAGTAGCTTGTTCAGCCGTAGTCTTGGCGCTGTCATTTCCCGCTTGCCGTGGTTTTTCTACCTCTTGAGGAAAATGCTGGGGTGTAATCTTCATAAATGGTTAAATGACTGAATGTAAAATGGCATGTGACATGAGAGCACTATTGCATTGCGTAACCTATATATCAATGTAATCGTCGCTTTAGACTATGAGTAATACGTTCTTGTTTTGTGTGTTTCGAGGAAATGAGCGGTAATGTCGGCAATGGATTACGATAACGACGAATTGATTTTTTTAGATGACGATGGTTCAGTTGAAGAGCAAGTTCTCTTGGGCAAAGATTGGAACATTCTCATAGTTGACGATGATGAAGAGATTCACACGGTTACGCGCCTTGCGCTGTCTGACCTTGTCGTAAATGATCGCAAATTAAACTTTATCCACGCTTATTCTGCAAAGCAGGCTAAAGCGTTACTTCATGAATATAGCAACAGTATTGCTATTATTTTGCTCGACGTGGTCATGGAAACCGATGACGCTGGTTTCGATGTAGTCAAGTACATCCGTGAGGATATGAAGTTGTTCGAGCCGAGAATAATCCTGCGCACGGGGCAGCCAGGATATGCGCCCGAAGAGCAAGTCATAAAAGTCTACGATATCAATGACTATAAAACCAAGACAGAGCTCACTCGAGCAAAACTATTAACAACTATTATCTCTTCTCTGCGTTCTTATCAGCAAATTATTACCATTAGCCAAAGCCGCGCAGGCTTGGAGAAAATTATTACCTCCTCGGCTAACCTGTTTGAAGAACATTCCGTAAAAGAATTCTGCGAAGGTGTCGTTACGCAAATAAGCTCTTTAATTGGGCTCGATTCAGAAGGCTTATTGTGTGCAAGAGCAGGTTCATTGCTCGACAGGGATGATTCTGAAGTTTACGTTTTAGGTGCAGCGGGCGAGTATGCTAAGTTTATTAATCATCCAGTAGCCGACGTTAAGAATATAGAAATAGAAGAAAATGTCGTTCGCTGTTTACGGCTTAAAAAACACATTTTCGAGCCAAGCTGCTCGGTACTTTATATCAGTAGAGCGGGCTTTGAAGCGGCAGTATACGTGCGCCAGACTCATGAAATAAGCGAGCTTGACAAGCATTTGCTGGAAGTTTTCTTATCAAGCATTTCCGTTGGATATGAAAACGTAAACCTTTTCCACGAGCTAAGAAATGCAGCGTTTCGTGACTGGCTAACGCGCCTTCCAAATCGCAACGAATTTATTAATATGTTGGATAAGCCCCACCTATTCGCCGGGGAAAACTGCAGTGTGGCCCTTATCGATGTTAATCACTTTTCAGACGTTAATGACGGGTTAGGCCAGGAAGTGGGAAACGAATTACTGCGGGCTATTAGTGAGCGTTTTCAAACTTCTTTCGATGGATTGGTTAAAAAAGGCCGTATTGGTGCGGACGTATTTGGGCTGATTGGTCCCGATGAATTGGTTTGTCCAGAAGCGATTAACGCTATCTTTCAATCGTCTTTTAAAGTCGGCGATCACACACTTCCAGTAAACGTAACACTTGGATTTTGTAAGTTAGATAACAAACGCAATATTGGTATTGAAATTTTAAAGCGTACCAATATTGCCTTAAACCGCGCTAAGAAAAACCTTACAGATAACTTCGAGTATTACGCGAAAGATATTGAAGACCAGACAACCTGGCGTCTCGATATGATCCGTCGTCTTAGAAGTGATTTCGCTGCTCGAAAGCTAGAGCTTTGGTTTCAACCGCAAATAGATTTACTAAACGAAAAAGTAGTGGGTATGGAAGGTTTACTGCGGTGGCCTGATGGCGATGGTGGGTATATTTCACCGGCAATCTTTGTACCCCTCGCAGAGTATTCTGGCCTCATCGTAGATATTGGTGAATGGGTACTAGAAGAGTCGTGCCGCCGTCTTCAAGCGTTGAAAGAAAAAAACTATGGCCACCTACGCGTAGCAGTCAACATTTCTATTCCGCAATTCCGAGATAGGTTATTTGTAGAAAAGGTAAAGCACGCCCTGTCAAATGCTAACTGTGATCCCAGCCGTCTAGAGCTGGAAATTACAGAGAGTGTTGTTATGGATGAGCCTCAAATAGTGATTGATGCATTACGCTCGCTAAAAGAATTTGGGGTGAAAATAGCGATAGATGACTTCGGCACCGGTTTTTCATCAATGAGTTACTTGCAGCAGTTACCTCTAGACCGACTGAAGGTAGACCGCTCTTTTGTAAAAGATATTAAGCCAGGTGCGAGTGCAGTGCTGGCTGAAACAATTGTTACCTTAGGTAATAAACTAGGCTTATTAACCATTGCGGAAGGCGTGGAAAAAAGAGAGCAGGCTAGCTACATGATTAAGCTAGGCTGTGATGAGGCGCAAGGTTACCTTTACGCGAAGCCCATGCCGTTTGACGCGCTTTTAGCGTTTTTAGAGACCCACGATTAGTTTTGCAACGCGTTCGAAACATAGTGTTGAAGCATCGGCAGGCTTTCTTCCTCAAACCATTTATTTTTTGCGAGCCAGCGGTTATTTCTGCCCGACGGGTGAGGTAAAGCGACGTGACCGGCGTTCGCTGCAAATGTAGTGTGAACGGCGTCTGTTAAATTTTTATATTCGGGCAAATAGTATTGCTGCGTGTAACGGCCAACATAGACCGTCAGTTTTGGTCTTATTTGTGAAAGAAAAGCCTGATGCCAAGTAGGCGCGCACTCTTTTCGGGGTGGAGCATCCGCACCGTTTTTGTATCCCGGGAAACAAAATCCCATAGGCAGAATAGAAATGAGTTTAGGGTTGTAAAAGGTAGGTGTTGATACTGACAGCCAGCTACGCAGCCTATCGCCGCTTGCATCGTTAAAGGCAATGCCACTTTCATGGGCCTTCAACCCTGGCGCTTGACCAATAATAAGTACTTTGGCAAATTTTGCCGTACTGAAAATAGGGTTAGGAGTGTGGGGAAGGTACTGAGCGCATAAGGTGCAATTTCTCGCTTCAGCTGCCAGCTCATCGTGCCCTTTCACTTTTTTCTCCAAATATTTCTCTTTGTAATACTTTTGTCACAAAACTATGATCTCGATTTGACTATCTAATGTATATACAGTATGTTTAATAGTGACAGTGAAAGACTGTAACACAGGAGAAGAAACATGCGTAAAGTAGTACTAACATTAGCTCTATCAGCAGCCTTTGGTATTGCGCATGCGGAATCTGGTAGCAACCAGCTTTTCGATTGCATGGATGCGAAAACATTCGAAATGAACAACCAATGTATGTCGAGCCAAATCGACAATAACATTCGTTTCCGTGATGCACAGGCAAAGCTTATCGACATTGCAAGCGAAAGTCAGGGTGACTACGCTATTGCGACAATGACATTCGATCAAGAAAATATGCACATCGACATCGTAGCACATAAAGATTCGCTAAACGCGCTTGCTGCGAACCGTAACTAGTTTTTAGTTAACGCATATAAGCCGGCGACAATTTCGCCGGCTTTTTTGTGCCTGTTAGAAAATCCTGTTCAAGCCGTTTATCGCTGCAACGCGATAGGCTTCAGCCATAGTCGGATAGTTAAATGTGGTATTAACGAAGTAGTCAATGGTATTACCTTCACCTTTTTGCTGCATGATAGCTTGCCCGATGTGCACAATTTCTGAGGCACGCTCTCCGAAGCAGTGAATGCCCAAAATTTCTTTTGTTTCACGATGAAAGAGAATCTTAAGACTACCGGTTTGCGTGGACGCAATTTGTGCTCTAGCCAAATGCTTGAACTGTGCTCGTCCTACTTCATAAGGCACTTTAGCGGCTGTTAACTCCTGCTCTGTCTTGCCTACGGAGCTTATTTCCGGAATAGTGTAAATACCGGAAGGGATATCGGCAACAAGCGCTGAATGAGTGCTTATTCCAAGCATGGCTTCTGCTGCAAACCGGCCTTGGTTATATGCCGCTGATGCTAAACTAGGGTAGCCAATGACATCACCGACGGCATAGATATTATCTATCTCTGTCTGATAGTTTTCGTTTACGCGCAGTTGCCCTCTATTGTCTGCTTTAAGACCAACATTCTCCAGCTTAAGGGTATCGGTGTTACCCGTACGCCCGTTAGCAAACAGTAAACAGTCTGCTCGCATTCGCTTACCTGATTCTAGGTTTAAAATCACAGAGTCATCTGACGTTTCGACCGATGAATACGTTTCGTTGTGGCGAATGAGAACGCCGTTATTCCATAAGTGGTAACTCAGGGCGTCGGAAATTTCATCATCTAGAAATGAAAGTAAGCGATCGCGCATGTTAACCAGATCAACTTTAACACCTAACCCTCTAAAAATGCTGGCATATTCAGAACCGATAACACCCGCACCGTAGATTATGATGGATTTAGGGTCGTGATCTAACGACAAAATGGTATCGGAGTTATAAACCCTTGGATGATTAAAATCGATGTCTTTCGGGCAGTAGGGACGTGAACCGGTAGCGATAGCTATTTGCGCGGCAGTAACCGTGTCTTTTGAACCATCTTCACGCGTTATCTCTAAAGTATGCGCATCAACAAAGCTTGCTTCGCCGTAAAACAGTGTCACCCGGTTTCTATCGTAAAAGGAAGAGCGAAGGCGTGTTTGGCTTTTCACAACGCCACTGGCATGACGCATGATATCTGAGAACGTCAGGCTCTTGCTTAAATGGTTATCGGCAAACAGAGGCGATGAGTTGTACTCAATGAGCCGGCTAACTGAATGACGAAGCGCTTTCGAGGGGATGGTTCCCCAATGCGTACAGCCTCCACCCACCGCTTCATAGCGCTCTACAACAGCCACTTTTTTACCGGCCTTGGCAAGTTGCATAGCAACACCTTCTCCGCCAGGACCCGTACCAATAACTATCGCGTCATAATGATAAGAAGGTGATTTCTGTTTTTGCTTAGCTGCCATTTTACTTTCCTATTGTGTAACGACTGGTGAGGTGGCGACATCGTAAATGCGCGCCAACTTCGCAACGGCATAAACCGTTTAAGAAGTTGCTATAAATATAGTACTACCTTAGTTGTCTTGTAATTCCAACTATAGGATAAAAAAAACCACATAAGCAGGCACTTATGTGGTTTTTCCAAAACTTAATTTACAGAAAGTTAGGGGCTAGGCCATTTGTAACGATAAGCTTTGCAAATGTGTCCATTTTTCTTTCTGCACAGCAAACGCGTGCTTCAGTTCTTTGTACTTATATGCAAGTTCTAACCCTTCAATACTGCGTTTTAAGGTGCGTTGCTTAACACGCATCACGCGCTTTTTCGTCGCGTAGTATTCACTCATTCGCTGCATAAGCAGGTCGTACTCTTCTTGAATAGTGTGCATCATTTCTTCAGCGTTGGGCAGTACCGATACTTTCTCACTAGCCCTTTGAAGCTGCATGGCCGCCAGTGCCTTTTCGATGCGCTCTTCAGGTACTTTGCGAAGGTTCGACGTTAAACCTACATAAGACAGCCCTTTGATTAGCCATTTAGTAGGATCAAACTGATACCAACGAATGCCGTTGCGGTAATCGTATTCAAAGATATGGTGATAGTTGTGATAACCCTCGCCAAACGTGAAGAAAGCTAAAACGCCATTATCTCGCGCCGTATTTTTATCGGTATAAGGCTGACTACCCCAAAAATGGGCCAGTGAATTAATAAAAAACGTAACATGATGAACTAGCACCAACCGAAGAACGCCCGCTACTAAAATCATGCCCATGACGTCGCCGTTCAAATAGCCTAATAGACCAGTAATGCCAAAGTTAGCAGCGAGTACGATAGGTAAGTAGTATTTATGCTGCCACATCACCACGCTATCTTTTTGCAGGTCTTTACAGTTGCTGTAGTCATCGTAACGCTTAGCTTGATACTCGCGTAACATCCAGCCGATGTGCGCGAACCAAAGCCCTTTCTTTGCAGAGTAAGGATCTTTGTCGTTGTCATCTACATGGCGGTGATGCACACGGTGATCAGAAGACCAATGCAAAATACTATTCTGCAAGGCCATAGCGCCGCCGATAGCAAGAATGACACGCACAACAATGTTTGCATCGTAGGTCTTGTGAGACCACAGACGGTGATAACCAGCAGTAATCGACATGCCGGTAAAGTAGAACAGAAATATAGCAGTACCAATTTCTGCCCAATCAATGCCTTGATACGCCACCCATAGCGGCACACCAATAAATGCTATTGCGCCAGATATTATAAATACCAGCGCATTAGTTAGGATAAGAGGAGGTTTTTTCATTTTATACAACTTGGCTTACAACTGTTCGCTAATTTATCGTTTTACGAGCCTTCAGGCAAGCAAAACCCAGATAAGTTCTGCTTACATGTGTAAAGTTTAATTATAGCCGAGGGTGGATAAAATGCGGGTAAAGTAAACTAATTAATGCTTAGCCCTTGTTTATAAAAGAGATGATTTTGTTTCTCTTTCCCCATTAGCGTGTGTTGCGATAAACTACGCATGCTAGTCCTTGATGTAAGAAGTTTGATTTCATTAATGGCTATTCAGATGATGCAGAATTTATGTCGTAAAGTGCTGCAAATCATCGGGCCATTGAACGTTAATCAACATAGGTTGCAAATGTGAGTCGACAAGAACAGAAATTAAAAACCCGCCAAAATATCATCCATGCTGCTTTTTCACTGCTAGACGAAAACCGTAGTTTGTCGGCAATCAGCTTGCGTGAAGTCGCCAGAGAAGCAGGCATTGCACCTACGTCTTTTTATAGGCACTTTAAAGATATGGATGAGCTGGGTTTAACGCTGGTGGATGAAGCGGGTTTAGCATTGCGTCAGCTTATGCGTCAGGCAAGACGACGTATCGCGTCAGGGGGCGGTGTTATCCATACCTCTGTTGAAACCTTTATGGAGTTCATTGCGGCCAATACAAACGTTTTCCGTTTATTACTTCGTGAGCATACTGGCACGTCGTCTGCCTACCGGCTAGCAGTATTCAGAGAAATCCAACACTTCATAGACGAACTCACTGACTACATCATTGAGCAGCAAGGTGTGGAGTATTCCTGTGCACAACTTCAAGCTGACGCCATGGTAAGGCTAGTATTTAGTGCAGGCGCTGAGGCGTTAGAAGCTGATGAAAAGCTACGCAAGGAAATTGGCGAAAAAGTCAAAGCTCAACTTCGCTTTGTTCAAGTAGGTGCTACCCAGAAAAGCTAGCACCAACAGTATTATAGGAATGTTATGATACTGAAAACTTACACGCAAACTAGCCTTTGCGTGTAAGTAAAACACCTGCCTCAATATGATGGGTGAAAGGAAATTGATCAAATAGTGCCGATTGAGCGACGTCGTGAGTTTCACTTAAAAGTTCAAGGTTTTGCGCTAAGGTTTCAGGGTTACAAGAGATATACACAATATTGTCGTAATCTTGAATCATTCTTAATGAATCTTCATCTAACCCAGCTCTTGGTGGATCGACGAGTACAGTCGTAAAGTTATACTCGCTAAGATCGATACCCTCTAATCGGCTAAACGTACGTTCTCCTTTCATAGCTTGCGTAAATTCTTCTGCAGCTAACCTGACAATTTTTACATTGTGCAGTCTGTTTTGTTCAATATTAAACTGCGCTGCTTGTACCGAGGGTTTCGCTATTTCAGTACCCACTACGTTATCGAAGTGAAGGGCCAGCGGTAATGAAAAGTTACCGGCACCGCAGTACATTTCCAATAGATCACCAGATAGAGGTTTAACGCAGTCCAGAGCCCATTCAATCATCTTACAATTTACTTCAGCATTAGGCTGAGTAAAGCTGTTCTCGATATGCTTGAATACGAACTCATTCCCCTTTACTGGCAAACGCTCAATAACAAAATCGTTGTCGATAATGCGTTTTTGTTTTCTTGCACGACCAATAATATTCACTTTCGGGAAGTGCGTTTCCAACGTACTTTTAAGAGACTTTGCGGCAGCTTCCCATTCATCATCTAACTGGCGATGGTATAAAAGGCTAATAACGAGTTCACCAGATAGCGCTGAAAGGTAATCTATCTGAAACAACTTCTTTCTGAGTATTTCATTAGGGCGAACTTCGTTTAGTAGCTTTTCCATCGCATCGTTAATTGTTTTGCACGCGGGAGGGAAACTATCTACGCGATATTTTTCTTTTGTTTCTTGATCAAACATGATGTGAAAGAGGTCGTCGCCCTCGTGCCACACCCTAAATTCTGCGCGCATACGATAGTGAGTAGGCTGTGATGGGTAAACCGAAGTTTTAGGCGCATTAAATGGAGAAAGTAACGCCGAAAGACGATCTACTTTTTCGTCTAACTGCGCTTGATAACGTTGTTGTTCATCGGCCGACATAAAATTCTCCATAGATAGTTAAGGTCGCGAATTGTAGTCCCTTATAAAATAACTGCAACAAGCGCTAGTTACTTCTATAAAAATCGTATAAAAAAAGCTGTATTAAAATTAAACAATACTGAATCGTTGCCGATAATAAGAAAGAGGATAGTGAGGATCAAATTATGAACGTGGGTCAAATTAAAGCTTTCATGGGCGATCAAAAGGTCGAGCAAAAAGCTGAACAGAAAGCGACGGTTCACCCGAATGAAGTATTGAAAAAGCAGTTGCAGCAAGATGGGTTGCAACAAGCAGCAGAGTTCTCTAAGCAGCAAGCGGCGTCTGTATCTGTTTCAAGCAGTCAAACGAGTATAGGTTTACGGGTTGTGAGCAGTAACCTGAACCAAGCGTTAGAGATTGACGGACAAAAGCCGCAAGAAACGAAAGGAAAAGCGCTGGACGAAGAATCTTCTAAGTTATTCGACTTCGAAAAGGTGGCTAGAAATGTACTTAAGTTTGTTGGCGGTGTAATTCGCGGGGCCGCCGATGGTGGAGCAAGTGAAGAAAAGCTAAATGGTTTATTTAGTCAGGCGAGAGAAGGCGTAAGTCGTGGTTTTGCCATGGCGGAAAAAGATTTAGCGGGTTTCATGAATGATGAGATAGAGCAGGGCATGACAAAAAGCCGCGATCTCATTGATACGGGAATCAATGATCTTGAAACCGATATCTTTGGTCGTCAGCAGCCTAACGCTGTCTCCATATCCACACTAAATGCAGTAGCGGCATCAGAAGAAAAGAGCGGAAGCTTGGTGATACGTACAAAAGACGGCGATGAAGTCAGCTTTAGTTTTGAAAGCTTACAGTCTTTTAAAGCGTCTCAACAGTTAAGCTATCAAGCGCAGATCTCACAAGAGCAACAAGATAGCTCAGGAGGGTTAGACCAACAGAGTGACACTGAAAGTACAGCGGCTTATTCTCAACAGACTTCTTATCAGTACTATGAACGAAGCGGAATCAGTTTTTCCCTCAAAGGAGAACTTGATGAAGGTGAACTAGAGTCTATTGCGAATTTAGTGGGTCAAGTTCAAGACTTAGCTGATACCTTTTATAATGGTGATATCGATAAAGCATATGAAGAAGCATTGAGTTTAGGCTTTGACGATAAAGAACTGGTGGGTTACGCACTGCAGCTTAATAGAACAACACAAACTGAAGTGCTAAAGACATACGAAAACATCCAGCATTATAATGAGGATAATAGCGATAATGCTAAATACGGTAACGTAGTAAGTCCAGTTGCCCAGTATCTAGAAAAGATGATGGATACGTTTGCTAATGCAGAGAATAAGCTAGCAAGTAGCGAAGACTACAATGCGTTAATTGCTGGATTAATAAATGAAATGAAAGATGTGCAGGTGCCTGACTTGATATCTGCTATTAATAGATTTCGATCTTTTAATCAGACTTTACTAGACGGACTACCGCAATCTGTAGAAGCCAGCGAGTCTTAAACCTTCCTCATATGAAAAAGCCCGGAGCAAATGCTAACCGGGCTTTTTTACATGCGAATGAAGACTATTCGTGATCGACTTTATCTTTCGCTGGGCGAACCTTCAATGTACGCTCTTGAAAAATAGAATCGTTCGTCTTATCTATAACGCTACTTAAGTCATCGGTAACAACTTCAATAAAACCGTAACCTTTTCGCTTTCCCGTTTTTCGATCCTTCATTAGCCGAACTGACTGTACTTCAATAAAACTGCTGAAGTATTCCTTCACAGCGTTTTCATTTGCTCGATAAGGCAAATTACCTACATACAAGGTTTCTATCGATCCTTCATTAGAGTGTGCTCTGGCATCTGAGGAAGATGGACTTTGAATAAGAGACGCTAGCCATGGAGTGACGATACCGCTTATCAACAGAGCTGCTGATACGGTTAGTGGAACATGAACGTTTAAACTAGCAGAAGAAAACAACAAGTAACCTGCAATTGCAAAAATAGCGCTTATAACGGCGCATTGAATAAAGCCTACTTTCATATACCTACCTTTCTATTGTTTATTATGGGGTTGGAGGCTGTATACAGTTTACTCATTTGTAACAATTAGAACAATAAAATGTGAAAAAACTAGCCGAAAGATGCATTGAGCTTGTAGAAATGATGCAGAAATGAGCGGTTAACCTCAAAAGTGTGCTAAAAAGCAAAAAAAACCAATTTAACTGTTGATCTTTCTCATCAGGTATCTATAATGCGCTCCACGTTCTGAGGGGGCTTCGAGAAAAACAAAGTCAACTTAGCAACAAGTGCGAAACCAAGTTTTCAAGCAAATAAAAAGTTTAAAAACAAGGTTGACATCGAAAACAAACGATGTAAAATGCGCACCTCACTCGAACAGGGTGAGTCACTAAGAAGCAACGGCTTCTAGTGAATTGCGACGAAGTCGCAATGTTCTTTAACAATTTAGACAAGACAATCTGTGTGGGCACTCGTTAAGAGTGTCACAACGACGATTCATATTTCGATATATTTAATTGAAGAGTTTGATCATGGCTCAGATTGAAC
>Ga0209992_10000125_pt1 | contig 106940 bp, 106 predicted proteins | sample 2SBtaG_2_FD_182564 | JGI IMG/M metagenome (GOLD analysis project Ga0209992, IMG submission 182564) | Deep subsurface microbial communities from Kolumbo volcano to uncover new lineages of life (NeLLi) - 2SBTROV12_ACTIVE470 metaG (SPAdes)... | ecosystem: Environmental > Aquatic > Marine >... | reverse complement strand
CTTTAATCTTCGCATCCGTCTGATAGACGAGTAACGGAGAGGTGGCCGAGTGGTTGAAGGCGCACGCCTGGAAAGTGTGTATACGGTAACCCCGTATCGAGGGTTCGAATCCCTCTCTCTCCGCCATCTAGTCTCATCTCTGCGGAGTGTCTCCGCAGAGATTCTATAATATCTTAATAATTCAGTATGTTGCAGTACATCTGTCGACTTTATTTAGCCCTCATAGCGAACTAGATTACGCTAAATACCCTGAATTATCTGAATAGTCTCTAATCGCTTTTTTGCTAGTTCGGGCTGGTAGAATTACTGGGTAAAGCCAAACTCGCCATATACAATATGAGGTAGTTATTTAATAACAATGAATGTATTGGTTAATACTGTATGAATAGGTCGTTTAGCATATTATATGCATGAAAAATAAACTTATTGCTCAGGAAAAATATTAATTGATAACTACAGTTATACTCGGTGCTTCAATTGTGTGTCAATTTGTGGCTGCGTTCTTATCACTACGTCTTATAAAGATAACCGGAAGATGGCAGGCATGGAGTTTCATTGCTATCGCGTTGATGTTAATGGGAGTGAGACGGTCAATCACTTTTTATCGCATTCTTTCCGGTGACGTTCTTTTATCTCCCGATATAACTGCCGAATTAGTTGCCTTATGCATCTCTGTTCTTATGCTTACAGGTGTAATTTTGATTAGCCCAATATTCAAAAAGATTCAATCGACAAACAAAGCATTATTATACAAGCAGTTTTCGATCAGCAAGGCTAGTGATTCAATTTACTGGATAAATGCAGAGGCCAGAATTATAGATGTTAATGATACAGCATGCAGTGTGTTGGGTTATTCACGTGAAGAATTACTTAATATGAATGTGTTCGACATAGATACTGATTTTTCTATTGAAGATTGGAGTCTATTTTGGCAAGAATTAAAAGCACAACAGACTTCAAGGTTTGAATCACATCATAAGACAAAGGATGGTCATATATTCCCCGTAAAAATAACAGTAAATTATTTTAATTATCAAAAAAGTGAAAACATTTGTGCGTTTGTTAATGACATCACCGAGCATAAGCAGGTGGAGAAACAACTTCTCCAGTCACAGAAGATGGAAGCAGTTGGTCAATTAACCGGGGGTATCGCTCACGACTTCAATAACATACTGGCTGCTATTTTAGGTTATGCTCATCTGGCCAAAGATAGGGTCTTGAATTTAGGTGATGACAAGTTAGAACGATACTTGAGCGAGGTTATCGATGGCGGTAAGCGAGCCAGTAAAATAATTGATGAGATGCTTATCTTCAGTCGAAACGAAAGGGAGGTAAAGAATACAATTCACGTTAACGATGTTGTTATAAAAACGGTAAGTTTATTGAAGGGAATGTTACCTTCTTCGATTGAAATAAATGTGACTATAGAGAAGGATATACCTGCTATCCAGATTGATCCGATACAACTTGAGCAGATAATCATGAACCTCTGTATTAATTCCATGCATGCCATGCATGAAGTGGGGACACTGAATATTGGAGTACAGAAGCTGACTATAGCAGAAGGGCAGAAAGGGTTCCCTCGTACTGTAGCTGGCGATACGTGGAAACGGATTGATACGTGTTTCTGTCAGGATGAAAATACAAGCACAACTACAACTACTCATTCGGGTGAGTATGTAGAACTTTGGGTGAGGGACGGGGGTAGTGGAATATCAAGTGAAAGCCTGGAACATATGTTTGAGCCGTTTTACACCACCAAGGGAGATATGAGAGGTACAGGGATGGGTCTTGCAATGACACACGGGGTTATGCAGGGATCTAAAGGACATATTATTGTAGAGACGGAAGAAGGTAAGGGAAGTCTGTTCCGGTTATTGTTCAGAGCATCCAAATATACAAAAACAATGGAGTCAACTGCAAAGGCAGAGGATAAAATATCAGTGATTAAGACTGATTTTCGTATTCTACTGGTAGATGATGAAGACCCCATACTGGACTTTGTGACGGAGATGCTTTCAAACCGCGGATATAAAGTAACAAAGTGCATGAATAGTGAAACGGCATTATCATTGTTTGAAGAAACGCCTGAAAAGTTCAACCTGGTCATTACTGATCAAACCATGCCAAAGCTGACAGGGCTAGATTTATCCAAACGACTTTTGGCTATTCGAGCCGACATTCCTATTATTCTTTGTTCCGGCTACAGTGAATTAGTAGATGAGGAAAAGGCTAAGTCAATCGGTATCCGTAGTTATCTGAATAAGCCAATTGATCAAAAACAATTATTGCAGGTGATCAACGATTCGCTGTCCGAAATCTCTTAATCGACATCTACTTTCATTAGACAATTCATCTGGTTAATATTTAATTTGTATTAATTAACCCAGGACTTTTCTTAATTTTTTTGACAAGTCACTCAGTGTGAAAGGTTTTCTAAGTAATTCCGTCTCAGGATCGAGACGACCATGGTGTACCACAGCGTTCTCCGTATAACCTGACATATAGATTATCTTGATGTCAGCTTGTTGCCTGGTTATTTCATCGGCAATATCTTTGCCGCTCATGGTGCCGGTTAATACAACATCTGTTAACAATAAATTGATATCATTATGTTGAGAAAAAATAGCCAATGCCTCGTTACCATTCCTGGCATTTAGCACGGTATAACCCAGGCTTTCAAGCTGGGTTATATAAAGCTCCAGTAGATTCTTTTCATCCTCTACTAGCAGAATCATCTCTCCTTGTGCCTGCTCTATATTCTGGTTTGGCACAATATTCTGTTTAACTTCTAGTCCATGATATCTCGGTTGATAAAATTTAATACAGGTTCCTTCTCCTTCTTCACTGTAGATATTGATATGCCCTGCTGATTGCTTGGCAAAACCAAAAGCCATACTTAAACCCAAACCACTGCCCTGGCCAACTGCTTTGGTTGTAAAAAATGGTTCATATACATGCTCCAGCGTTTCTTCTGACATTCCCTTTCCAGTATCAGTGATTGCCAGCATGACATACTGCCCTGGTGACAGTTCAACGCAATTTTCACAATAAGCATCGTCTAGCCAGACATTAGCTGTTTCGATGGTTAATTTTCCTCCTTTTGGCATAGCATCCCGGGCATTGATAGCCAAATTCAACAACACATTTTCCATCTGAATCTTGTCGACATTGCACACCCAAAGTCCACCAGCACAGACTACTTCGATCTCAATATGTTCTCCCAGTGTTCGTTGTAATAGATCATACATATCACGAATCATGACATTAAGATCGAAAACTTCCGGTGATAACATCTGTTTACGGGAAAATGCTAATAAACGTTGGGTCAATGTTGCACCTCGTTGCACACCCGTTAAGGCTTGTTCAATATAGTGATTTGATTTGGTATCATCCAGATTGAGTCGCGTTTTAAGTAATTCGATATTACCAAGAATAACGTTAAGCAGGTTATTAAAGTCATGGGCAATACCACCGGTTAATTGGCCTACCGCTTCCAGTTTCCGGGATTGTAATAGTTGTCCTTCTATTGTTTCTCGTTCCACTATCTCGGATTCGAGTAGTTTATTTGCCTTGACGAGTTCAGAAGTTTTGTTAATCACTTCTTCTTCAAATATATAATTACGGCCAGTCAATACCATCAATAGTCCGATTAAAATTCCGGTAAATAATAATCCACCGGAAAGGAAATAATAGGGGAGCCAGGATTGATTATTGATTAAATAAGCATTTGTTGGTTCTACTACTAATTTCCATTGTCTGCTTGCAAACTCAATTTTGACTGATGTTGCGTATGAATCAGGAGAAAGCACACTTTGATCCGGTAAAGGGGCATCGAAATGACGAAGTTGCGTATTGGTAAATAACAAAGCCGGTTCTGTGGATGTTTCATCAATCAGCCAGATTCTAAAATGTTCATTATTAAAATCTGTTAACAGCGTATCAATCACATCAGCAATGTAAAATACACTGAGGATATAACCATGAATTACATTCGCATCATTATTACCTGACAGCTGTGTAATTTTCCCTGACTTAAACATAGGATAAAAAACCAGAATCCCATACCGGCCAATCGTATCCTGAACCAGTTTTATTCGCTCTGTTGCTATTGCTTGCCCATGTTGATTTGCTTTATTCATCGCAATTCTACGTGTCGGATTTGAAGCCAGGTCAAAACCGAATGCTGCTTCATTCGTGGCAAATGGCTCAATGTAGTCGACAGGCACATAATATTTACGTGTATCTGCCACAATCAGTTTACCCTGAGAGTCTCGTTCTGTGATTGTAAATCCGGTATATCCTTCTGCTCTGATCGTTTCTTCATAATAATTACGATCTGCATCCATAACGACCGGACTCCATTCGAGAGCTTGAATATGAGGATTAGTTTCAATCAAATGGCGTGCGAATTCCTGAAATGTATTTCTACCCACCGCAATATCCGAAGTTAAAAATAATGTTTCTATTGAATGAAGTATATGAATCAGGTTGTCAAAGCCGATGTGTAATGTTCGACCTAACAGCAATGTTTGCTGAGAATAATTTAATTTTTGTTTTATTTTTTCTGATAGTTGTATTTGATGAGAAAATGCAATCACTATCAGAAACACAAGCACTAATGGCAAGGCTGTTGTATATATACGATTGCGCCAGACATTTGCAGGCTGTGCAAAGAAAATCAAAACCAAAGGTGCGAAGATCAGAATACCGATAGTATCGCCCACCCACCATGTCATCCAGTTGATCACTGCCACTTCTAAATCAATCTTGCCCAGTATCACCAGGAAACTAACACTTGAAATGGAGTTAATCAGTGAGGCAAGCGGACCACCTAGCAATATAAACAGGATTATTGAGCGACTTGTAGTCAGAGGGTTTGGAAATCCGAGATATTTGCGTATCAACCATGCGCCTATACAGGCTTGCAATGTGGCTCCCATTCCAATCCACGTACTAATTATAATATTCTGCAGAGTAAATGCTTCCGCAGAGTAATAGGCATTCAGGACATTAATCAAAAAGCTGCCGGTAAAGACAGCAGGCCATAGTCTATAACCCAGAATAAGGATAGCCGCTAGAGAAATGCCTGATGGCGGCCAGATAGCAGTCGCATATCCGGGTTCAACTGCTAATCTCAGACCCAGATACCCTGTTACACAGTAGGACAGTGCCAAAACTAGAAAAGCCAGGAAATAGTGCGTTTTGGAATGTATTAACTGTGTGCTCATGGTTAATTTAGTGCAATTTAAAGTATTTTGATTGTTATATCGGTAGCGTACTATTGAACTGTAGTTAATCCTAAGGATTGGAGAATAACACTATGTTTGCAGATACGAAATATAGACTGTGCGTAAAACAGCCCCAATACTAAAAAATGTTTGTAAAGTAAAATAAAATAAAAGGGGCTGTCCCAGATAAAACATCGAGCCTTACAAATTAAGTCTGGCAAATTGAACTGATGCCATTATCAATAAAGTTAGAATAATTCTACTTCTGTATTTTATCGTTACTGAAATATTCGGTATTTTAACACTGGTTTTATTGCCGTTAATTATTATCTACGGGCGGGTTTAGTATCCGGCTAATATTTTCATAAGGCTATCTGCATCAATCGTGTTGTTCCAGACAAGGGGAAGTTCCTGTCTTAAGTTAGGCATCATAACAATCAGCAAGCAGTCAATTTTCCTTACCCGTCTCTGTAAAAACTAATTTTTTGTTAAACAGACGCTAAAGTTTCTGGTTAAACCTCCGATAACCAAGAATATCAAGAATTCATAAGAAACAAAGAAAACAAAAGTTTTGAAGATAGTTGCGAAACAGTAACTTAAGTTATTGATTTTATTTAAACATATTACGAATTAATAAAGGATTTTTGTGAAAACGACGGGTAAAGAAAAAGCCTATTTAACCTCGAATGATGTGGCCGTGATGATGATGGTTTCATCTACGACAGTTCGCCAGTGGAGCCAATCTGGATCGTTAATCGCGCATATCACGCCCGGTGGTCACCGCCGTTTTTTGCGTCGGGATGTTGAGCGTTTTGCTATGAATAAAGGCATGACCTTACAAGCAGCTAACAATGACAGACTACGTATTCTTATTGTTGACGATGACGTGCAGTTTACAAGATTCATTGTTGAATTGTTAACAATGAATATAGAAATCGTGGAGATCGAAGTTGCTCATGATGGTTTTGATGCAGGTCAAAAAGTCAGAGTGTTCGAACCTGACATCATCTTGCTTGATTTAATAATGCCTGGATTGGACGGGTTCGAAGTATGCCAGCGTTTGAAATCACACCCGACGACTAAATCTATACGTATTATCGCCATCTCTGGTTTTGACTCAAAAGAAAATGTAGAAAAAGTTCTTAAAGCTGGTGCCGAGATATGTTTCAGTAAACCGATACAGGCAAAAGCATTGCTTCAGGCAATAGGCATTAAACCCGAGCCATCTATTCGTATGCCGTCGGACAATCAGGCAAGAGGAAATATGTAATGCTCTTATCTGAATTTATAAACACTGAAGTAGATATTAGTGATTTAGATGATCTATCGAAAACAGAAACAGAAATGTTGAAAGAAAAATGCTGAAAGAAAAATCAAACTCGAAAAAAGAACTATCAATGCTAACCGTATTTTGGCCAGCAATGTCATCGCCTTTATTCTTCATGGCGTTGTGGATTTACCCTGGAATTATCACTGCATGCTTAATATTCATATTGATTTTTAGTGGCTGGTTATTTACCACAATTAAGCAATGGAAAAACTACAATAATTTGCAATTAAAAATAGCGAGTGATGAAAAATTAAGAAAAAAATTGAACGATCAATATCAATATAAAATCAATAACGTTGAACATATCATTCGAGAACAAATAAAAATAATAGACGATGAATTTTGTCAGATCCGCCATATTCAAGGTGATTCTATAGCTGGTATGCACAACAGTTTCACCGGGCTTGAATGCGAAGCGCGAGGACAGGAAGACCTTGTGCAAAAACTTATAGAAACTATTTCCGCACACAAGAAAACTGATAGTGATAGTGATAGTGATAGTGATAGTGATGGGGGGCACACACTAATTAACGAGGCTTTGGATTTAGTACAAACGATAGTGAACAACATAGTAGATTTAGGTGATGACAGTCTTGAATTAGTAAATGCTATCTCTTCCTTACAGGAACAAATGGCAGAAATACAAAGATTTCTTGCCGAGATCGATTCCATTAGTTCACAAACAACCCTTTTAGCCTTGAACGCAAGTATTGAAGCAGCAAGAGCAGGTGGAGCCGGGAAAGGTTTCGCGGTAGTAGCCGATGAGGTTCGCGCATTATCGAATCGGAGTACTGAGTTCAGTAACCATATCCGTGTCCAATACACAGGTTCAAAGGAAACGATGAATCACGCCAGTAATATCGTTGGCAGGATGGCTGCACGAGATATAGAGATGACCTTAAAAACAAGAAATCGTTTCTCTGAAATGATGGATGAGATGGACGATAAGAATAGTAAAGTAGCAAATCAACTAGAGGTGGTATCAACTATCTCAGATCAAATCAGTCAACATGTAGGTGTTGCGATACGTTCACTTCAGTTTGAGGATATGACCAGTCAGTTATTTGATCACATCAAAAAACGAATCGATACATTACATATCGCTCTGGATGCTAACAGTAAATTCTGTAATGGCTTGCGACTTGTTAACGACCTGGAAACAGGAACACATGTAAATGATGCCGAAGACCACTGCCAGGAAATTATAAATGAATTAGACAATGCTTTGGAAAAGACAAAACGTAAACCTGTTGGGCAAAACGGCATGGAAGATGGAGAAATAGAATTATTTTGATGCGTCCAAACAATAGAAGATGATTTAACATGAATTAAAAACTATTTATAAAGCTTCACAGGGAGATTAAATAATGCCAAAGATACTTGTTGTTGATGATGAAGAACCTATGCGTTCTCTTATATATGATGTGCTTGAGTGTGATGACTATGAGATCGTGCTTGCAGATAATGTACAGGAAGCCTACAAACATTTTCATAGTGTTGATTTAATAATTACGGATCTAGTCATGCCAGATAAAAATGGACTGGATCTGATAATTGATTTTAAAAAAGAACGGCCAGAAATACCTATTATAGCAATCTCCGGTGGCGGCGGAATAAACGGACGATTTGAATATCTGCCTATTACCAAGTTAATTGGTGCAGATCTGGTCATGGCTAAACCATTCCAGGCGATTGAGCTGAAAGAAAAGGTCTCAGAGTTACTGGCTGAACATCAGCTTACTGAAACCAATACTGTAAACTAAATTTAGTTCTAGTTTCCTTATATTTTTATATAAAAATCAATAAACAAGCATAATAACTTCATATAAATTATCTGAAATAGTAACGATAATCTCCGTCCTACTTTAATTTTCATCTTATGAAAGTGTGATAAATCCTCAAGCAATTTAAAACAAGCCCGATATAAATAATTGTATAAAATTAATTATTAATATTTAATTAAATTATATACTTACAATATATTAAAGAATAAAACGATATAAACGATAAAAAAGAATGAAAAGGAGAAATTTATAAGTTATGCTTGCTATATTAAACCTGTCAGACATAGGAAATAGCTATCTCATGCCATACAAGCGGAAACAGTATTACAAAACTAGTGAAGTAGCACAGATGCTGATGGTGTCGACCATTACGATTCGTCAATGGGAAAACAAGGGCAAACTAAAGGCAGTTATGACGCTCGGTGGGCACCGTCGTTTTTTACACAGTGATATCGAAAAATTTGCTCGTAAAAATAATCTGAGCTTACAGTTTTCTGATGAAGGTATGTTACGCGTATTAGTAGTTGATGATGATGAACAGTTAGGAAATTATCTGTTTGATTTATTGCAAGGACTTCCCACAGAGATCGAAGTAAAAGTTGCACGTGATGGATTTGCTGCTGGTGGATTAGTCTATTCATTTTCTCCTCATATCGTATTGCTTGATTTGATGATGTCCGGTCTTGATGGATTTCAGGTATGCAAAGAAATTAAACAAGAACATGGGATGAGAAATATTCGTGTTATTGCCATGACTGGATTTCATAGCGAAGAGAACATTAAGAAAATCATTTCACAAGGCGTGGAAACATGTTTGAAAAAACCGTTTGAACCGGAGCAACTCTATGATGCAATGGGGATTGATTATCAAAAAATTGTTAACCCGGTTAATTAATAATGCTTAATAACTAAAACTGAAAGGTTTTAACAGTATTGTTTTTTTTCAATGCATTCTGAAAGAATATTTATTAAAAGATTTAAATTATGATTTTTTGCAGGTAATACGAGTCAGTTAAGCACAGTATAAATAGTGTTTAATAATTTTTATTTAATTAATCGAGTAAATGAGGATGAAACATGAAAGCAGCTTCTCTTAATTCAGATAAGTCTCCTTATCAGGTGTTAATTGTCGATGATGAGGCAGAACAGCGTGTGCTTGAACGGGATATTCTTGACAGCGATATATTTAATGTTGTGGAAACAGTAAATGGTTCCGAAGCGATCAAGATTATTAAAGAACAGGAATTTGATGTTGTTTTACTGGATAGACACATGCCGGGCATGAGTGGTGATGAAGTATGCCGTCATATTCGTGAGATTGATGGTGACCATTTTCTTCCAATTATTATGATTACCGGTGATGCGCCAGATTTTGTTATGCATAAAAATTTACGTGGTTATGCTAATGACTATATACGCAAACCTTACTCTCCGGTTGAACTGATTGCCCGGGTGAAATCAGCAGCAATGCTTAAACGTAAAACAGACCAACTGGAAAGTATTGAATCGATCCTTTATTCACTTGCGCGTATGGTTGAGGCCAAAGACGGTGAAACGGGTGATCACTGTAGCCGTCTTGTTCATATTTGTACTGTCTTTGGTGAGGCTCTCGGGCTAGATAAACAGGACATAACTGCCCTGCGTCGTGGGGGTGTTTTACATGATATAGGTAAGATAGGTATTCCGGATCGGATACTTTTAAAGAAGGGTTCTTTGGATGAAAATGAAATGCATGTTATGCGTCAGCATGTACTGATTGGTTATGAACTTTGCCAGAGCCTTAAATCATTAAGATCAACGCTACCAATTATCAAACACCATCACGAACGTTTCAATGGCAGTGGCTATCCATGCGGTCTTGCAGGTAATGATATACCTTTGCTAGCCAGAATTTTTCAGATTGCTGACATATACGATGCCCTTACCAATGAGCGTGTTTATAAAAAGGCATTTTCTTTGGAGAAGACTATCGCCATTTTTGAAGAAGAAACTAAAAAAGGTTGGCGCGACCCGGAACTTGTTTCAGTATTTTTTGAAATTCTTCAGAAAAGACCAGACGATTTGATATTGCTTGATAATGATGAACAAATTATGACAGAAGAGAAAACTTTAAAAAAGATATTAGATGCAGAGTTATTGGTAGCTAATCAATAATTACGTTTGATACGACTAAATCGTAGATAATTAAAATTATCTATTACTTGATTAAGAAAGATGGATAATTTTCGTTATGTTTTTATAACAGACTAAACTTTTAATTAAAGGCGTGAATTCAATTTGTAAGTGCAACTCTTAACGAGTTGGTTAGTGGGTAAGCTACGGTATGATACGTAGCTTTCTCTGACCAGCAAGAAAGAGGAGCACAATGAGATACACACAGCTTACCCAAGAAGAACGATACCAAATTGCAGCACTTTTGAAAGCAGAACATGACCAAACTGAAATAGCGATGATATTGAGACGACATAAATCGACCATTAGTCGAGAAATTCGACGTAATACTGAACTTCGTGACCCAGAAGGAAATCAACCGAGCCATGAATAGATTAAACAATCGATCAAGAAAATGTCTTGGTATTAAAATGCCGAATCCAGGCATCAGCCCATCTGTTGCACTTGTGAGTTGAATCCGCGAGATTATTTTAAGTCAACAAAAAATATTATGGGCAACACAAATAAGAATAATGATAAAAAATTACAGACGATACTGGATCATACGCCTGCTGTAATTTATGCCAAGGATCTTGATGGAAAATATTTACTTATTAACAAACAGTATGAGGGTCTGTTTAAGATTAGTAATGATGATGTAATCGGCAAGACAGACTATGATCTCTTCCCGCAGGAATATGCCGATAAGTTCAGGAATAATGACAGGGAAATATTAAATGCCGGAAGATCAATTCAGTATGAAGAAACAGCACCGCATGAGGATGGTGAACATCAGTATATCTCAGTCAAATTCCCATTATTCGATGACAACAACAAACCATGGGCAATATGCGGTATATCAACAGATATTAGCGATCGCAAACGGATGGAGACTGCTTTACGTTCTTCGGAAGATAAATTCCGTACTTTATTTGAAACTTCTCATATTGGTATTGCGCTATGGGAAATGGATGGTGTTTTGCTTGAGGCCAACAAGGCATTTTTTAATATGCTTGGTTACAGTGAAGAAGATATATTTCAAGTCAAATACTGGAATATTAGCTCGGATAAATCCTCTGAAAATAAAACGAAACTACTTTCATTTTTAGCCGATAAGTGCGAAGTAGGGCCTTATGAAACAGAGCTTATTCATAAGGATGGTCGAAAAATACCTGTATTTCAAAATGCTATAGTGATTAAAAATGAAAAGGGTATTGAACGTATCTGGACATTGATTATGGATATCAGTATTCACAAAAATACAGAACAGGAACTGCAGATCAGAGAAAATAATTTTGAAATTATCTTTCGTAAAAATCCAGGACCTATTTTTATTACTGCTGTTGAGACAGGTGAGATTATTGATGTTAATGAGAGTTTTGAAAGGATCAGCGGTTATCGGCGTGAAGATGTAATAGGCCTTAAAACTAAAGAGCTTGAATTATGGGTCGATCCGAAACAACGCGATCAAATAATAGCGATATTAAAGAAAGAAGGATTCGTACATGATATTGAAGTTAGAGGTCGTTTAAGTAATGGAGAGATACATACATTTGAAATGTCGTTCGATATCGTCAACATCAACAATGAAAATGTGATCCTCACAATTTCGAAAGATATTACTGAACGCAAGCATTATGAACAAACACTGTTCCAGATTTCACAGGGTCTATCTTTAGAATTCGGTGAGAAATTATTGGTAAAATTGGTCAAATATTTAACGACTACCCTTAATGCTGATATCAGTTTTGTCGGACTTTTAGAAAATGATAACAGACATAAAAAAATACGAACCTTAAGTGTTTATAATAATGGCAAGCAAGTTGATAATTTTAGTTATGAACTTGCCAATACTCCTTGTGAGAAAGTTTTAGAACAACAAGTTTGCATCTACCCTGATAATGTACAACTGGATTTTCCTGATGATTTATTATTACAGGAAATGAAGATCCAAGGTTATGTTGGTGCTCCCCTGTTTAATTCGAAAAATGAACCTGTTGGTATTATTGTAACCCTCTATAGAAATGAAATTAGTCATCATACAATGGCTTTGAATATTCTTTCAATCTTTGCTGGGCGTGCTTCGAGTGAGATTGAACGCATGAACGTTGAAGCCGAGCAGATACATCTGGAAAAACAATTATGGGAGAGTCAAAAAATTGAGGCGATCGGTAATTTGACCAGCGGCATCGCGCATGATTTTAATAACATCTTGGCCAGTGTCATGGGTTATTCTGATTTAGCGATTAATCTGGTAGGGGATGATCAGGAAAAATTAAAGCGTTTTATTACAGAAATAAATAAAGCCGGAACCAGGGCCAAGGATCTTGTTTCAAAGATGTTGATGTTTAGTCGAAAGTATCCAGGAGAACCTGAAGCAATTAAATTACAACAGCATATTCTCGATATTCTCAATATGTTGAGATCGACAATTCCAAGCACTATTAACATCAGAACTGACTTTAGTTCACTTAATGATAATGACTTGATACTTGCTGACTCGGTGCAAATTCAGCAAATAGTAATAAATATGCTAATAAATGCACGAGATGCTATTGGCGAACAAGGAGAAATATTAATTGTTGCCAAAAAAAGAGCTTACAAGGAGTCTAAATGTTCTTCATGCAATCAAAATTTTTCCGGTGACATGATCGATTTATGTATTCAGGATTCGGGCATAGGTATATCTTCGGAAATGCAATCCAAAATATTCGCTCCTTTTTTTTCGACCAAGGAAGTTGGTAAAGGCTCTGGTATGGGTCTGTCTGTAGTACATGGTATTGTCCATAGCCATGATGGGCATATTGAGCTTGATTCAACTCCTGGAACAGGAAGCAAATTTTGTTTGTTGTTTCCGGCATATGAAAAACAGACTGTTAACGAAAAAAAAGTAGTCACAGTCAAACAGAAAAATATTTTGGATAATGTTGGTGGACGGATATTAGTAGTAGATGATGAAGAAGCGATAGTCAGTCATCTTGAAACGTTAATCAATAATAATGGTTATGAGGTTGTTACAACGACAAGTGCGGATGAAGCGCTAAAGCTTATCAAGCAAGAAGCAAACAAACTTGACTTGATTATTACTGATCAAACTATGCCGGAAATGACAGGCCTACAGTTGGCGAAAGAAACAAAACAAATAAGACCGGATTTACCGGTGGTTCTCTGTACCGGATATAATGAATCTATCAGTGAATCAAACCTGCATGAGCTGAACCTGAGTGCGTATTTTATCAAACCAATTGATTCGCACAAATTGTTATTCAAGTTAGGTGAGTTGTTATCACATAATAATATAACAAGTCAGTGACGACTTTCGTCTACATAAATATTGGGCATAAATACGGGATTAATACTTAACATCGCGCTTTATGTTAGCTCCAATAAAATTATTTCAGAATTGAATTTTCCCACTATTAACAGAAAGTCTTATATACCTTAAATACTTAATTTTATATATAAGATATTGATTTTATTATAATAATAAAGTTATGCCAGATATTAAAGTTCGGCGAATTCGTGCCGCTATATTAATCATCTCTAAACCGATTAATTCGATTATATCGGTGATATCGATAAGAAGATATTGTTCCAAAACAGTAAAGGAAACGATTTGTATGTATCTTAACAAGAGTTATTACGCGCCCAATGAAGTAGCGGACTTATTAATGGTGTCTCCGGTTACGGTGCGCCAGTGGGCACAAAAAGGAATATTAAAAGCCAGTATGACAGCGGGAGGGCACCGGCGTTTTCTACGTGAAGATATTGAATTATTTGCCCGGGCACGTGGACTGACATTACAGCCCAAAAACAAGCCTGAAAAACGGATTCTCATTGTTGATGATGATGAACAGTTTTGTCGTTATTTATTTGAACTAATAAAGAGTGTATCAGAAGGAGTCGTACTCAATGTTGCCCATAATGGATTTGATGCCGGTCGACAAACAATGATATTTCAACCTGATCTTATCTTGCTTGATCTGGTGATGCCTGATCTTGATGGCTTTATGGTATGTCAACAAATCAAGAAAGCTCATACCACCAAAAATATACGAGTTCTCGGTATGACCGGATGTTTGGAAAACAATTATGAATCAAGAATATTAGAGGCTGGTGCGGAGATGTGTTTGACGAAGCCCATTGATAACGAACGATTATTTGAAGCACTTGGACTCGGTGAAAATCATCAGCAACGTTCACTTACATAATATTGCTGGCGTATGAAATGTCCCAGATAAAAAGTATTTTAGGAGAAATGAAAAATGTCAGAGTATGAAACACATATTTTACTTGTTGATGATGAACCACATAACCTGGAAATCGTTTGCGAATATCTGAATGAATTTAATTATCGAATCAGCATGGCCAAAGATGGGGCTATTGCATGGCAAATGTTAGAAGATGAACCGGAAAACTATGATGTGATTTTGCTGGATCGTATGATGCCAAATATGAATGGCATGGAAGTCATGGCAAAAATTCAGCAACATCCTATCGTTAAATATTGTCCTGTGATTTTACAAACAGCAAAAGCCGGAAAAGAAGATATCTATGAAGGTCTACAGTCTGGCGCACACTATTACATTACCAAGCCGTTTGAGAAAGAGATGTTATTTTCAGTAGTAAAAACAGCAATAAGGGATAGGCAACTATTCAAAACACTGCATGACATAATGGACAAAAGTAATCAGACATTAGGACTTATGGAATCTGCTATTTTTAAATTTCAATCGCTGGAAGAAGCACATAATTTAGCCACACTACTTGCCAATACTAGTCGCAATCCAAGCAAGGTAGTAATGGGATTGGGAGAACTCATGATTAATGCGGTTGAACATGGCAATCTGGACATTGGTTATGAACAAAAAACATTGTTGAACAAGGAAAATAAATGGAATGATGAAATTAAACAGCGCCTTCAAGCTGATGAAAATAAAAATAAATACGCAGAAGTCAGATTCAAACATAATGGTTCTAAAATAGAAATTACCATCAGTGATGAAGGTAAAGGTTTTGATTGGAAAAAATATCTTGAGTTTGACCCTGATCGAGTTATGGATAATCATGGAAGAGGAATTGCCATGGCAAATAATGTCAGCTTTTGCAGGCTCGAGTATCTTGATAAGGGAAATGTAGTTCGTGTACATGTTGAAACATAGCTTGTTACTTCCATTTTCTTGTCCAAAGAATTTTGGAAAATGAAAAAAGAACAACAGCAAATATCTTTGCGGGTTACCACATTTTATTTAACGGCGATTTGTCTGAGTCTTGTTTATCTTTTTGTTCGTGATAGTAGCTGGCAGGGTTCTGGGGAATTGCATACCCTGATGGAAGCGATTGCAACCCTGCTGGCAATCTTTGTAGGCAGCATGACTTTAGTTCGATATTACAGTCAGCGTGATATTGTTTTTTTAATAATCGGCACCGGTTTTATAGGTACCGGTTTTCTGGATGGGTATCATGCAATTGTAACGTCGATCTGGTTTAAAGCGTTATTTTCGTCTGATTTATCCTCACTTATTCCATGGAGTTGGGTAGCATCACGACTCTATTTATCAATTCTGATTTTTATCAGTTGGTATATGTGGAAAAAAGAACAGGCTAAAAAATATAAACTGACTGAAAGACAAATTTATGTAGTAGCTGTGTTATCGACAACAAGTAGTTTTGTGTTTTTTGCCTTTGCTCCACTACCTGCTGCCTATTATCCAGGACTGTTTTTTCATCGGCCGGAAGAATTAGTGCCAGCAGTTTTTTTTCTGCTGGCATTGATCGGTTACCTTAAAAAAGGAAAGTGGAAAGAAGATTCTTTTGAATATTGGTTAATCATGGCGTTGATTGTTAATTTAATCTCTCAAGTCGTGTTTATGCCTTTCTCGAATCAATTGTTCGATGTTCAATTTGATGCCGCCCACCTGTTGAAAAAACTAAGTTATATCTTTGTACTTGTTGGTTTGTTGAATAATATGTATGCAACTTATCGCCAGGCAAAAAATGAAGTATTGGTGCGACGAAGAATTGAGGATGAGTTATTAGAAAGCAAGTTAAATTTGTTTAATAAGGTTGAAGAGCGAACTAAAGAACTATATGAGGCCAAACAAGTAGCAGAAAAAGCTAATCAGTCAAAATCTGAATTTATGGCGAATATGTCGCATGAATTACGTACGCCATTACATTGTATTCTAAGTTTTTCACAGTTAGGTAGAGATCGTCTGTCTAAAGACAGTATTGATAAAACAAAAAGGTACCTTAGCTTGATAAGCGAAAATGGTGATCGTTTACTGTGTCTGGTTAATAACTTACTTGATTTGGCCAAATTAGAAGCGGCTGGCATCAAAATTGATCGAAATGAAGTTGATCTGTGGCAGTTGACAAGACATTGTGTTGCTTTGCAAGAGGTGCGTATCTATGAAAAGGCATTAACGATTCATTATAATGATGAAAAAAGCCAGGCGTTTGCTCATGTTGATAAAGATTATATTGAACAGGTTCTGACGAACCTGATTTCCAATGCTATAAAATTTTCACCAGAAGGAAAAGTAATCAAGATTGAAATTGCAGATGATCAGTTGCATACAGAGCAGGCGAAAGTACCAGCCCTGCTATTTACAATATATAACCAGGGCATAGCAATACCTGACAATGAGTTAGAAAGTATTTTCAATAAGTTTATACAGAGTAGTAAGACCAGAAGTGGTGCTGGCGGGACTGGTTTAGGACTGGCCATTTGTAAAGAAATTATCGATGATCATCATGGCAGGATCTGGGTAGAAAATCATCCTGATGTAGGTGTGATATTTAATTTTCTAATACCTGTAGAAGTGTCAGATCAAATCTAAACTTCTACAAATTACACTATTCAACAGTAAGCGGAATTATTAAAAATCATAAATCAAAGACCTCGTATCTGACCCTTAAAGTTCGCTTCTTAAGTTCGAGAAATCAAAGAATAACCATACATTCATAGCTAAATAACACTAATCTGGCTAATAAAGTGGCCAAAATAACCTTATTTTATTGAAAATAGCATTATATTAGTATATAAAACATATATTTATATTAATAATAACTTGCCAATAAAGTGGCCAATATTAGACTATGGTAACAACAACATACGATTTTTCACCCTTTGTACCGAGTGAAGCGGCATTAAAAGCATCTGATTTGCCTGATAAGGCGGTGAGGCTCGTGAGTTCGTCCTCAGCATTATCTGGTAGTTTGGCAGGTGAAACACGAAATACCATTCGTGAGTATATGTCCGTTATTAACTCTTACTATTCCAATTTGATTGAGGGTAATAAGACACGCCCGCACGAGATCCGTGCCGCACAAAAAGGTGAGTATTCAGATGATCCCGAAAAGCGTGATTTGCAAGAAGAGTCTGTTTCTCATGTTCAAGTTCAAAGCTGGATTCAAGAACAAGCGATGGATCAAGATAGACTTTATATGCCCGATTTTTTTAAAGCGGTTCATCATAAATTTTACCAAGGTACTCCAGAAAGCTTGTGGGTGTTAAGAGATCAGCAAGGTGAAGAAAGAGGAAAGGTTGTTCCAGGTGAATGGCGCACAGAACGTGTTGATGTTGGGCAGCACATGCCACCCGATCCTAAAAACCTTGATGCATTAATGCAGCAGTTTTGTAATGTATATCATCCCAAACGTCATTCAGGTGATAAGAAGTTTATTGCCGTGATGTGTGCACATCATCGCTTTGTTTGGATACATCCATTTGCTGATGGGAATGGTCGTGTCGCCAGATTGTTTACTGATGAAGCTCTAAAAAGTATTGGCTTAGAGAGTTATGGAGTTTGGTGCCTAAGTCGTGGTCTTGCACGTTCATCAGATCAATACAAAGCATTACTTGCACGTGCAGATAACAGTAGACAAGGCGACCATGATGGTAGAGGTGCATTGAGTGAAAAGCATTTAATACGTTTTTGCGATTTCATGTTAGATACGGCAATTGATCAAATCGATTACATTAGTGATTTATTACAGTTGGACGAAATACATAAACGTATTGATAGCTATGTTCAGGCTCGAAATGATGAACGAGTTCCTGGAGTAACCGGTAAATTAAAAGAAGCAGCAGGATTAATTCTTTATAATGCTTTTGTAAAAGGGGAACTGCAACGTTCATTAGCTTATGAATTGTCCGGTATGCCAGGACGGTCTGCACGTCGATTAATAGGGCAGTTGAAAGAGGATGGATTGTTAAGCGAAACAAGTTCAAAATCACCATTGAAATGGGAAATACCTGAGCATGCAGAACCTTGGTATTTTCCGAATTTAGCACTGAGTGTTTAAAATATGGATATTAATCAAACATGTCACAATCTCCAGAGCTAGGTGGCGGTGTCCCATCCGACTGACTGATAGATAATTTTTGTGACAAACTGGCTCAATTTTTTTTAAAATTTATCTAATGTAGATAAAATTTTGTTATTAAATTTTTCATTACTTGTTGCAGTATTACTGAGTAACTTATTTAAAGACGAATAATCTAGTGGTTGCCTTGACCAGCAACAATATATTAATTACTCCTCCATGTTTGTTAATTGAGGGAGGTGGATAATAGTCTGTTATTAATCCCTCTCTCTCCGCCATCTAGCCTAGTCTCTGCGGAGTGTCTTTGCAGAGACTATTTAATTTCTCATGAATTCAAAAGCTTGCAGTACATTCATTGCTGTTATTTGTTCCATGTAGCGAACTAGATCATGCGAAATATCAAGAATTATTTGAATAGTCTCTAATCGCTTTTTTGCTAGTTCGTGCTGGTAGAATTACAGAGTAAATCCGAATTCGAGTCGTTGTTCTTTCCAATCTAATGGAATGCCTTTTTTGAGACGATCTAGAGCAAGTTTTGGTGGAATGTTACCTTTCATTATAGTTTCCATAATATCAAGTGCTAAAAAAGCTAATTTGATGAGATGAGCGATATAGCGTTGAGTGACATTTTCTTGCTTTTTTCTTTGACATGTCATCATTCTCTGAAACAGTTACACTGCAATTGACTATTAAGCTTGAAAGGTTCTCAGCGTATACACTAAGATTATATCAACCGACCAATTAAAGTTAAGCGGTGCTACTCTTTTGAGAGTCGGCTGGATTTAATTGTTATGAGTTTTCATTGAAATCAAAAAAAACCACTCGCTTCCACTTAGCGCTCAAATCGACTAAACGTGCTTCTTGCTCTGTACTGAGACAACCTTTATACACTCTTACACTAGAAGGCGTGGCGGCAGCCAACACATTAGAATAGATGCTTGCGATTGCATCAATTCTTGCGGAATTGACGCCTGCCTCTGGGAATGGCCAAAAGCGTTTGAATAAATTTTCCTCGGTTAGCCCCCAACTATTTTCAATAATGAACCAATCAATATTTCCACAAAAAAAGAAATCACCATCGACTTCTACTAGCTTAGTTTCAGTTGCACCAAGAAATTTTGCAGTGCGCTCTAGGATGTCAGCAATTCCAATTCCCGAAGGTTCAGACTCCGGAAAATAAATACCCGGATTACTCCGCACATGCTTTTCTAAATTCTCTTGGTTAAGTTCGCTATCGTTCATTTTTACTCATAACAGTATATCTAATGTTCGTTTTGGCTCGTTCTCATTGTAACTCTTCATTCAGCCATAAGCAGGCATTATCACTTGGTAGGTTTTATATAATTTGGCCATACTGATAAATCAGCATTACCCCACTTCATAATCATCATGGTTTTAAAATTATTAAATTCTGGATAATCTTTTCTACAAACAAGAATTTTTTGATTGTCGTAAATTTCGGAATCAGTTTCTATGTTTATTCTGTCGTACTCGACTGCTATTTCGTATAGTGATTTGAACCCAAAAGGGTATTCAAAGTCTGCTGAGATGCTTAAGTATTTTTCGTTCAGGTTTAAATGTAAATCATATATAAGTCTTTCACTTTCATAACGAAAAGTGAGCAGCTGTTCAGGATCAATAACTCCTTCCACTGTTGGTTCTACCCCTAAAAATTCTTTAATAATATCTACTGGCATTTTAAATTCCTAAATAATACATAATCTATTCTGGTTTTATTTACTATAGTTATATATATAGTAATTTACTAAGTAACTACCTTGTATATAGTACTATTAAATATCAGGAGAATATTAAATCGTGGCACAAGAAACATTACGCATTGGTAAATTAGCTAAATTGCTTGGTACTACAACAAAAACGCTTCGGTTTTACGAAGATATCGGTTTGTTGGGGCCGGCAATGCGTAGCGATGCAGGTTACCGCTTATATGATGTTAAAGCGACTTCTCATATTCGGCTTATATTACATCTACGCAAATTGGGCTTTACGATTAATAATTTAAAAAAGATATTTGTTAAAGATAAAAAACAATCATTCAGACAACAGGTATTAAGTTTAATGGATGAAAAGTTACGTGATACCGATGAGGAATTGGTAATTCTGCAGGGACGGCGGGAAGATTTAGCCGCCCGTCATCAAGCCTTATTATTAACTCCTAAAAATAGACCAAGTGAATGTATTTGTGATGCGCTATTGAGTCCTTGTACATGTATTGTAGATTCTTCTACAAAATAACCTATCTATGTTTTTTTTAAGAATAATTTTATACGTTTATTATTTTCTTTCCGTACTGCTGACTATATAAATCAAGCTTTTATCACCACTATTTGTAATCCCGTCAAATGAAGTACTACAATGATGATTAACCCATGCTCTAAATAAAATGCTGATTTCATTAATGAGATTAGGACAGATTACTTCGGTTCCTTAATGTAACAAGGAACACGAAGCTTACATGGACTACCGATTATTACAGCATTTCATTTGCTGAGCTGATGCACCAGTTGTTCGAGAAACCTTGTTGATTTTTAAGAAACTAACTTCGAGGAATTATTATGATTATTACAGCAAAATTATTATTAGAGAAAAAAACTAAAACTAAACTTTATACGATTGAACCTGAAGATTCATTTCAAGATGCAGTTGAATTAATGTCTGAAAATAGAATTAGTGCATTATTGGTTTTACAAAATGATAAAATGGTCGGAATAGTGTCGGAAAGGGACTACATTAGGAAAGCTGCACCTAAACGAATTGCACCGTGGGATATAACAGTAGGGGAGCTGATGACTGAAGAGGTTATTGTTGTTCCACCTTCTGAAAACATACAAAGTTGCATGCAAATTATGAGTAAAAATAAGTTTCGTCATCTTCCAATCGTCGAAGATGAAAAGCTACAGGGCATAGTTTCAATAACTGATATAGTGTCTGCATTACGTGTAGGGGTATAGATCCCTTGTTTCAATTCAATTTATACTCAGATCATTTTATGGACTAAATAATCTATGAGTATTATTAAATAATGATTAAAAATTGGTTGACCTTCCCCTTTAGGGGAAGGTTTAATATCTGACTATACATTATTATAGTTAGATAGAGATTATTAATCATGACAGAGAATACGGAAGAAGTAGTTCTAACTAATTCGCACTCGCCAACTTTCGGTCTTGAAGAAGGGCCAATTACAGAGGTTCATGCATTCTGGTTAGCAGGAATGAGCTGTGATGGATGTTCAGTTGCCGCAGTAGGTGCGAAAAATCCGAGCGTCGAACAATTACTTACAGCAGCAATCCCCGGTCTACCTAAAGTTATATTACACCATCCTGTTCTGGCCGTAGAAGCCGGTCATCGCTTTATGGAACCTTATTATAAGGCAGCCCGCGGTGAACTAGGCGCTCCTTATGTTGTTTTATATGAAGGTTCTGTCGCAGATGAGCAAATTGCTGCAGATTATGGCGGTTACTGGTCGGCGATGGGTATGGAAGAAATGGATGATGGCAGTTGGCGTCCTTATCCCACAGCAAAAATGCTTAAAGATCTTTCACCCGGTGCAGCAGCAGTCGTAGCTGTTGGTACTTGTGCAACCTGGGGAGGTATCCCAGCAGCGGTAGGTAATGTTACTCATGCTATGGCAACAATGGACTTCCTTGGTAAAGATTATCGAAGTGCACTGGGCCTACCTGTAGTAAATGTTCCTGGTTGTTCACCGATAGGCGATAACATCACGGAAACAATCACTGCAGTACTGATGTTTTTAGCAGGTGTTGCTCCATTATTAGAACTTGATGAATTAGGTCGTCCGGCCTGGATGTTTGGTCAAACAGTTCATCGCGGTTGTACGCGTGGAGGTACTTATGAAGAAGGAACATTCGCAAAAGAATATGGCGATCCAGAGTGTTTAGTAGAATTAGGTTGTTGGGGTCCAGTTGTACAGTGCAATATGACGAAACGCGGCGCATTAGGGAGTTCCGGTGGTTGTATGAATACTGGTGGCATATGTATCGGTTGCACCATGCCAGGTTTCCCTGATGCTTTTGCACCGTTTTATAAAGCACCTCCCGGGAAGTTTATTTCAGGTTCTGCTAGTAGAATGGTAGGGAGTTTCATTCGTCCACTTAGAAAAATTAGTCAGCGCAAAGGTAATATGACAAACCGCTGGAATAAAACAGGTTATATTCCAAGTGGCTGGGGCCATGTTGAGTCCCCGGGGATATTCATGAAAACAGCGCATTATTTTTATAAGAAAATTCAATCATGGGGAACCGAATTTCATCCTGATGGAACGAAGCTACAAAGAAAGTTACAAGCATCAGGACACACCTTTGTAAAAGATGCAGAAAAAAGAGCAGACGAAAGAATGCATGCCGAGGTGGAAAAATGAGTGCCAATGAAATTTATCAATGGTGGTTTATCTGGTTAGCTATTGGTGGTGGCATTGTTGTTGCCGCTGCTGCATTGTTAATTACCATTATTGTACTTGCACATAAAATTGCTACGTTAGCGAATGTTGCTATTGGTGTTGGACTTGAAATTGAAGCCAATACAAAATCAATCTGGCAACTCAATACGTCTAAGAAAGTTGCTGGCGATTTGTTAGATGGTGCAACTGCCATAGAAGAAAATGCAGGCACGATACTGAGTGTTTTATCAAAGAGTAAAGATGATCAAGTTGCTTGATCCAGAACGATAACGGGAAATTAAAATGACATTGCCTACATCTCCAGAAGCCGCAGCAGAATTCGTTTGGATTACATCTCTAATTGTTGGTTTAGTTGTTGCCCTTGTTGTCGCCCTATTACTTTGGATGATACATCGAGAAGCCAGTATTATTAATCAACATGTTTCAAAAATATGGGAAGTCGGTCAACGTATTGCCTGTAATACAATCCAAATACCCATACTTTATAGAATTAATGAAGTGGCTGGACAAATTTTAGCTAGAGCACTTGGTATTAATGAAGGTGCTGCTGCAATCGAAACACATGCTAAAGGTTGTCCCGGATGCCCACACTGTATGTTGGAACACTAGAATAGGTATTTTTTAAATATGGTTTTACTTACATTCTTAACAGCAACACTTGTAATCGTTTTCTTTCTAGTACTTGCCTATGGACTGATCAAGATCAGCTCAATGCTACGATCTATTGGCGGTACTCCTACTAGTTTTTTAGCTAAATTAAGATTGGGATTGCGTGCAATAGAAACTGAAACAGGACATTTAACGCCACAGGTAGTACTTCTAAATGAAGGATTAACCCAAGTGAGTGGTGGCTTAAAAGAAGTTGATAAACATTTAATCGGTGTTATTGATGGCGCTGTTAAACAAGAGAGGTATCAGTAATGGATCTAACGATGACACTACCTATGCCTGTGTACTTAATATGGGGTGGAACGTTATTAATTGTATTAATCGTTATCGTGCCACTTGCTGTTGGTTTATTGCATCGAACTTTAACGGCTGCCTGGTCGATTAGACGTTATATGTCAGAAATGCTTGAAAGTGGTGTTGGTATTGCCAATAACACGAGTTCAATTCCTGCATTAAACGATACTATCTCCGTTGCAGGTGATATGGTGAATACAGCAAAAAACCTTGAGGATCATTCTTCTGCAATAGCAGAAGTATTATCACAGAGAGCAAGTCAGGGGCAAACATCATGACGCATTTATTATTGTATTCGACATTAGCTGTAACGGCTGTAGTTGTGATAGTGCTTGTGATCTATTTGGTAGGGATCATTATTGCATTATGGAAAACGAAGAATGATTTAGCCAAATTAGCAGGTGGGTTGATTGCTGTACGTGATAACACACAACCGTTACCTGAAAATATAGAAAGTATTAATGGTGGTCTATCTGCATTATTAAGTGAATTATTAAATGTAAATGGAAACCTGGCAGCAATTGTTGGTGTCGCAACTGATTTAACGAATAAAAAATAATAACCAGGAGTAATCGAGTATGTGTTTTGAAAATTTACCGATCGAGTTTGATGCTGATGGCAATGCACATTTAAAGGAAGGTGTTCAGAATCCATACTCTTATGCAACACAAACTGCTGAGGAAAGAGATAAAGTATTAAAAGAACTGGCAGTGAAAAATGGTCAATTACAAGATGTCGATTATGATCCTGTGACCCGTGTTGCTGGTGCACTCGCTTTTCATAGCACAGTTAATCTTAATGAACGTAAGATTGTTGACACAGCATCAATGGCTACTCTATTTCGCGGGTATGAAGTGATTCTACGAGGTCGTGATCCTCGTGATGCTGCATTTATTAGCTCACGTGCATGCGGAGTTTGTGGTGGTGTTCACGCAACCGCTTCTGCTTTATGTGTTGAGATGGCGTTGGGTATAAAACCACCGCCATTAGGTATTGTTATTCGTAATCTCTTATTGAGTTGTGAATATCTGTATGACAATCCATTACACTTATTTATTTTGGCAGGTCCGGATTACTCTGAAGTCCTGATACGTGATACCAATCCTGAAATTTGGGCAAAGGCAACTAACGCTCCAGCAAAAAATCAACATATTCACGGTTATAACACTATCGGTGAAATCATGACCGATCTTAATCCATTAACCGGAAAGCTTTATCTTGAAGCATTGGAAATGACACGTGTGGCGAGAGAAGCCTATGTTTTACTTGGTGGTAAATACCCACATCCGGAAACAGTCATTCCAGGTGGTGTAACAACGACTGTTACCACGACTGCATTAAGTGAATTTTATTTGAAATTAAAAGTATTTTTTGACTATAGCAAACGCTGTATCGGTATTTGGGATGATGTTTATGATTTCATGTATGAAGCGAACCCTATGTATCGGCATATGGGCGAATTACCTGCGACCATGGTTGATTTTGGTCAATGGGATCATGAAGATTATTATGATGCTACCTATGAGAATTGTAATACATGGGGTGAAAAACGCTGGTCAACACCGGGGTCAATAGTTAATGGCAAACTTGTAACAACTCGATTAACGGATTTAAATGTTGGCTTTGAAGAATTTGTTGAGCACTCTTATTATGAACAATGGAATGAGCATAAATTCAAAACAGATCCATTGGGTAATCCATTAAGTCCTAATCATCCTTGGAATAAAACGACAATTCCACGTCCAGGAGAGCAAAACTGGAAAGAAAAATATAGTTGGTCATGTACACCGACTTGGGACAGACACACATTTGAAGCAGGCGCTTATGCAAGAGTGTACATGTCTGCATTAGCTAATAAACTTCCAAATAGTGAATATTTTGCTTCTACAGGAAATAGTTTGAAATTAAAGCTCGCCAAAGATCAACTTCCAGAAATGGAATTGGAATGGAAGGTGCCAAAAATATGGAATGCCATTGAGCGTAATCGTGCACGTGCCTATGCAGTTGGTTTTAATATGATGGTAACAATGGAAAATTGGGTACGAGCGCAGGATTTATTACGACGCGGTGAAACAGCAGTACACACACCTTTTGAAATTCCTAAGGACGGTCATCACATTGGTGTTGGCATGTGGGGTGCCGGACGTGGTTTTCTAGGTCATTGGGCAGAGATAGAAAAGGGTGTGCTTACAAATTATCAGATATCAACCCCGTCTACGGTGAATGCTTGTCCACGAACTCCGTGGGGTGAACCAGGACCCTATGAACAAGCCGTTTTGAATACACCTATTATAGAAACGAATTTTAAAGATCATTCTGACTTTAAGGGTATTGATGTGTTACGTGCATTGCGTAGTTTTGATCCTTGTATGCCGTGTACTACGCATACTATGGTTGAAGGAACTGATAAGGTCGTTACGAGGGAAGTTACCACTTGCGCGTGCGGTATTAGTTAAATGTTTTAAGCTGGATACTTTCCAGCTATATTTAATACATGTCAAAAATAGCAATAGGTCTAGTCGGTTATTTTCAATTTATCCGGGGTTATCCCTTAGGTCCGGAGTTCAAAGAGCGTATTGAAGCGATCAATTGGCCTGACCTTGATGTCTCTATCAAGGAAATGAATTGGGGGCCAATTGCAATTGTTCAAGATTTTCAAGCTCAAGCAATCGAATATGATCGTATTGTTCTCGTCGCTGCTGTTGATAGAGGATTAAAGCCCGGAACAATAACGTGTCGACAATGGTTAGGTGGGGAACTGGATAACCTGGCTATACAAGATCGAATTTTTGAAGCTGTGACCGGCATTATTAGTTTGGATAATCTACTTGTTATCGGTGAACATTTTAAGATTTGGCCGGAAGAGGTCATCACCATAGAAGTTCAACTTGCAGATACTAGTTTTGGTGACTTTGTATTATCCGAAATGGAATTAAATCGTGTAAATGGTGAATTCAATATTGTCGGAGAAAACCCGATGGCACCTGAAAATGAAAAAGTTGTTAATGAAATGATGACAGCGACTCAAAATGCAGTGATTGATGGAATTAAAGGAACCCCTAATCTGTATCCATTAACGGCTGATCAGCTCACACCATTGGCAGATGTATGCCATAATCAGTTATTGAATGATTGTTATGAAACAACAAAGCACTGATGTATTTAGAGAAAGAGCTATGACTGAACAAACAGAACAATCGACACCTAATCCAGGCGCTTTAGATCGACTTGTTAACCGCGAAGAGATCCTTCAGATATGTTATTGGTATCAAGGAGAAGGACTTGGTAATGTCTATAGTGCTAAGACTATACAGCCTTTTCTTAATTATGATGAAGATCTGATTGAAATAGCATTTAAGGAATTAATAGATGAAGGCTGTTTTGAGTTAGCAACAGGTTCTATAAAAGGATATTCTTTTACTGAAAAAGGAAAAACTCAAGGTGGTCGATTATTTGCTGATAGTTTTGCAGATTTTCAAAAAGCTGGTCATGGAGAATGTGCAGCAGGATGTTGTGATGACGGTGATCACTCTCAGTGTGGTGATGATTGTGCGCTACATTAATATCAGTTTACTTATTTAATATATTCAATGTCCTCTTCATCAACACCGGACGATTCTGAAAAACTTCCCGAAAACCCTCAGTCATTAATCGGATTTATGAGTAATGAAGAATGGGATGATCTTCTGTCCTATGTCGATAGTATGATTACTGAGATGGAAGAGTTACCTCTTCCAGATGTGAAAGAAAAAGTGTTTGAATTACTTGCGGGTATTGACTCCATTCATCGTGAAGGTCTATGGCGTTTAGTTAGATTATTTAAAGAGGGCGTATTGGAACAAGTGATTACTGATCCAGCTATTCATACATTAATGGAGCTGTATGATTTATTACCAGCTGAAGTTGATGACGAACCAGAAAAACCCGCAGAAAAACCAAAAGTAAACTTTCCGAATATTCCGATCAAAGTAGTGCCTTTAGAAAAAGAAGAAACACCAAAACCTACCCTTTATCCGCATTGGGTTCCTGCATTAAACAATAAAGAAGAATTAGAAGCTGGATCACTACGAGCAATTAATGTTGATAATCAAACAGTTATACTTTGTCGAGTTAACGATGAATTTTTCGCACTAGCAAATGCCTGTGCTCAGGATGACTCAAGTCTTGAACAGGCAAAATTAAGTAGCTATACATTGTCTTGTCCGAATCATCCAGGCTGTCTTTACGATATTCGATTAGGATCTCGAATTGCTGGAGAGGGGGAGATTGAATGCTACCCTGTACAAATAACGGATAGTGGCTCTCTTATGATAGGCATTGGTATGACCTTTACACCCAAAGTCCCTACTTTTTAATGGATACTGAAACGAGCGATAAAAAAATATTGATCGCCGGAGTCGGCAATGTTTTGCAAGGTGATGATGGTTTTGGAATTGAACTTGCCCATCGCCTAATGCAACGTGACGATCTTCCTCCAACTGTTAAAGTAATTGAGACAGGAATAGGCGGGATGAGTTTAATTCAGGAACTGATGTACGGTTATGATGCATTAGTGATTATGGATGCCTACAAAAATAACCATGATCCGGGTCATCTTTATATGCTTGAACCGTTGTTTCCTGATATGTCTGATTTATCCATACATGAATTACGAGATTATTTTTCTGATACACATTATGCAACACCCATAAGAGCATTAAACTTCTTGGCGCACATTGACAGTTTGCCCGATACAATTCGAATCATTGGCTGTGAACCGGAAGAACTTGATGGTCTTAAAATTGGTTTAAGTCCTCCAGTTGCTGAGGCGTTAGATGAAGCATTGGAAATGATTTTAAAGTGGCTTGATGAATATTTGAGTGAAACTCCCTGCAACGAACATAAAGCTGTTTAGATTATGGATGCACAAAAAGAACATAATATTAAACAGGATATTTCTACACCGATTAAAAATAAGCATCCACTTTATTTGATCGTCGGAGATGAAAAAGTTTCTGTTTGCGATCATGAAACGTTTAATCGTTTTAAATTATGGGTAGCCGATAAATTGACAGAAGGAACTGTCGAAACTTATCAGAATGATAATATTGCAATAGAGCACATGGATGATGAAGCAAAATCAGTTTACCCTCATTTGCTTAACCCTTGTGAATGCGGCACTTATTTACCAATTGAAGTTGACCCTTGTCCAATGTTATCCAGTGCGGTTGGTTTATTAAGTGACCTAAATCAAGTTAACCAATATCGAGAAAAGATGAAGCCTGACTTTGTAAGCTTGATGGATGCAATGATGAAAATGGCCGAGCTTAGTATTGATAAAAATATTACATTAGAAATCAGATAATTCAGGAATACATTATCAAATTATATTAGCAATGCCCTCTCTGGTGTCTGGTAGCAATATCTCTCGCAGACGTAGACCATCCCAGTGACCCACCTCATAGTCATGCCCCTTGAAACGCATTGCCCAGGTATCGGGAAAATATTTCTCCAGCATCAGCATGAGTCGCCTTGATTCTTCCAGCGCTCCGGCATCCAGGATCGCAATAACAATACATTCACCAAGACCGACACAGGTAGAAAATTTTATGATCCCGGTTGATGTTCTAAAGGAATGTAACTTGTTTAATATTTTGTAATATTTTAGTAATGATTTAGCAGGTATCCGTGCCAGAACAGCCGCAGTACCAGGTATACCTTCAGCTTGATCAGCGTTATCTTCTGATATCTCTAACTCCTTGCTTATTCCCTTTTCGATGAGCCAATCTCTCACCGGGTTTTGTGTTATTTGACCAGATTTGCCGTGACTGACATCGAATTGTTCATGAAAACCTTTGTCGATAAAATTTGGTGAAGTAGCCCATGCACCTACCTCATCTGTGCTTGCATCCCAGCGCATCGCCCAGAAAGAATCAGACCATTTGCTAAAGTTCCACATCATGTCCCGATGCGCATCGGAAGACATAAAAGCAAACATGTCCATTTCATTTTGCCATAAAGTGATCGTATAAAATTCGGTCAGATTTGAGATGCCAGTACTGTAACGAATCATTCCCCTGGTTTCGTACAATTGCCTGCGAACACGAAACCAGGCCCTGATCATGTGTGGGGCAAAGCGTGAACTATTTAATTTATTCCGGGTTGTTACAGCAAACATAATATGGTCACTAACTGTTTTAGACAGAACGGATGTCTATGAGTGTAATCGATTTAAAATATATGCAGTGTCACCAAAGATTAGTACTTGGCGACATAGAGAAGTTGTAAAACTTAATTAGTACAATTTTAAAGTACGTACAGAAGTGGACGATAAATTAGAATTAAATTTGTGAACCCCTGGTGGTTGGACTCCATAATCTAAACACACTGCCAAGTCTTGCCAAAATCGATGTACGGGCATCCCAACAATAAAGCATGCCGGCAAAAATCCAACCGGTCAGAAGAATCTTGGCACCTAACATCGCCTTACTTGCGATTGCCAACGTGCAGTGAGTACACTCAGGGCTCATAACAGCTAATACACCTATTGAACCAAAGCTTAATACAATGAGTGCTGTTAAAAACGACTTAAAGTAGGGTGATGATGTTAATTTTACCATGACGTAATACCTCAATTAATATCAATATGTTGCGCTATGGAACAACTGTCTTTCATTATAATTGATTATCGGAATTAATGACACTTTAAGGTCTAGATATTCTAAAATTATCATGAATATCATGAATATCATGAATATCATGAATATCATGAATATCATGAATATCATGAATATCACATGTCTCATGCTACATGCCTCACATTATTGATAAGTTATTGAATATATTAATAAAAAAATAGAATATTCGAGTCTGAAGGCAAGCAATTTTCCATTTAAAAAAACCTTGACCGTAGGTACGACTTTGATTAATTATAGATGAAAAAAAATATGGGGAAATGAGGTGGAAAAAGTAACTAAGAATTTACAAACTATTTTGAGTTTAGGCTGTTCAGTACTTTGCATAGCATGGTTGCCAATCACAAGTTCTGCAGTAGAAACATCACATTTGGGTACGATGACCGTACAGGAACAATACCAGGCAGCGACGGTAACCGTGATAGATATCGAACGTGGAGAAATTGAGGCTCAACATGCGACTTCCGCTTTTGATGCTCTTGATAATCAGCCCGGTTTAAATGTTACAAAGCGACTAGGTTTAACTGGATCTGGTCTAAGTCGACTTAGTATCAGGGGTAATGGCGTGGTTGGTCCGGCAGGCATACAAGTTCTTGTTGATGGTCGACCCGATGCAACAGTTTCATTTGCTCACCCCACACCCTCCGCATTAAGTCTACAAGATGTTGAACGAGTTGAAGTTATTCATGGCCCTTCACCTGTACTTCATGGCTCAGGTAAAACAGGTGTTGTAAATATTACTACGGGTAAACCAGAAGCAGGTTTTCACGGTTATATTGAAGGTAGTTATGGCAGCTTTAATACAACTGAAAATTTTGGTGGTGTCTCTTATGGTGGTGAACGTGGCTACGTACGAGCAAGTGGGTCTTATCGAAGCAGTGATGGCGATAACCCCACTTCTGCTGCTTTGATAAAAAGCATTAACGTTAAGGCCGGTTATGAGTTTAATGATATATTTAGTGCCGATGTAACTTTTGGAAGAAATGAGGACTCATTTGAAATATTTGAAACTATTTTTGTTCCCGGACCATTCACTGATTCTCGAACAACGAGTCTGGACTTAACGCAAACAGTATTTGATCTCACGCTTAATGCTGATTTTGACAAAGTGCAGTCTTCCTTGAAGTTTTATCATGATGACCTGGATCCTGAAAGCCAGATTTTGGATGACCCAGAAAAAAGAGCTAATGTATATGAAACTGGTATGCGTTTTAAAACAGCTTGGGAAGCTACGGATAATACTAAACTAATCGCAGGCGTTGATTACATGCGTGCACAAGCGGATAACTCTCCATTTCCAGCCCCACCATTTCAGTTAGCCATTGCTCAGGATAGAGTATCAGAACAATTAAATGAGCTTGGAATCTATGGTTACATTGAACAGAATTTAGGGCGACATGTTGCAGTGACTGGTGGACTAAGATATGCCCATCACAGTGCTGCTGATACTGAGCATGCAGAAGAGCTAGGCATAAGCTGGACTCCGGAATTGGATAATACTGATAATTTTCTTTATGGAACCACATTTCGGGCGAGAGCAACACGCGGATACCAAATGCCCACATTACAACAATTGTTCGGGGTATTCCGCGCAAAACGTACTGGTCCTGCTAATTCAACATTGAATGCGGAAATCGTCAAACAATATGAACTTGGTTTTAATAAATCTTTTTCAAGAGCAAATCTGGATGTAGTTGTCTATGTCCAGGATGGTGAAGATTTAATTACTCTACCCTCACAATCAGCAGTGACGCCACCTCCTGAAAGTACGAATAGTATAGACTTTGCTAATCGCGGTGTAGAATCACGTTTGCATTTCTACCCATCGGAAAATTGGCAAACGATGTTGGGTGTTACCGTTGCTGATTTTGATAATAACAGTAACCGGTTTTTACGCGTACCTGAGAAAACGATTGATTTTGGTGTGACTTATCATCATAGTTTTAAAAGACACCATGATTTTTCAATCAACTTAGCAGGTCGTTTTGCCAGAGACACGTTTGATATTCCAGTTGGAACTACCACACAAGTTCAACTTGATAATTATTTCATTGGCGACATTAAAGCTAATTATCACGTTAATAAATATGCGAGAGTATTTTTTCAAATCGATAATATTACTGACTCAAACTTTGAGTTTGTATCAGGTATTCCTGTAAATGGAATTGGCGTATCTGGAGGAGCAAAACTAGAGTTTTAATTTTTACAGAACAAACAAAAAGCTTAAATTAGCTTTTTAAACATTAAGCTGTTTTAAATTATCTGCAATTGCTTTTGTAACATCCTCACCCTGGTTCCAGGTTTAATTAGGGTTTTCCACTGGGCTATTGTATAGGAGTGTTACATCATGGAAAAAAGTTGAGTGTAAGAAATAGCATTCAATAGTTTTAACCATTGCTACATTATTGATCATCCAGATAAAATGACTAAGTATTAGCATAAAGTTATTTTTACTTGCCAATGAATTTGAAAAATGATTGATAAAATAGATTCGGTGTTAAAGATAATCGGTGTTGTCCATTCCAGTTTACAGACTACGCAAGATCCACCTGCTGAAGGCAAGCACAAAATGCAGGAAGCCACTCTGGAAATATTTCCGGAATATTGTCTTGGGTTGACGGGTATGCAGGATATGCAACAGTTACTGGTATTCTATTGGTTACACAAGGCAGATCGCGAAGTGCTAAGAGTTTATCCGGGTGGTGATCGCAATAAGGAAATGATCGGTGTCTTTCGAAACCGTAGTCCATTACGGCCAAATCCGATCGGTATAAGTCTTGTTGACCTACTTGAAGTGGGCGTTAACGATCTTCACGTACGCGGGCTGGATGCTATCGATGGCACACCCATTATTGATCTAAAATCGGCCCCATAAAATTCTGCCGGTATACGAGATTCCAGCCTGCCTGTAATAAGCTTCGTAAATCGATTTATTGAACTGTCAATCGTCTAGCTGGTTTTCTGAATTTACTACTGCTTTGCGTGGCATCCGCAGATATCTCATTAAGTCTGTAAAACTTTGGCGGTAATACCATAAGGCACCCATGCCAGCAAACATCCAGGCAAATGTTAATATTTCAGCTCGCGGCAGTGCCCACTTGACCAGGCTTACAGAACAGCCAGTGCATAATGGTTCCGCCACGGCCATCTTAATCATGAACCAGAAACTGAGCGTCCCAAGCGTAATAAGGTAGGTGCGAGCAATAATTGCGAAGGTTGGTTTCCCCATTTCAATGCCCCTTAAATTTAGTATTGTCCATGAAGTTAAGTATTGTCCTAGATAACGACAAGGTCAAGCTTATGAGTCAAACCATTAGAAATTTTGTGGGTTCCCAAGAAATCCCTGTAATTGAATATCTTCTCAAATGACTTGAAATTAATATAACTCATTGTATTTAATGTAATAATATTTTTATAGTAAAATTGACCTCATTGACCTCATTGACCTCATTGACCTCATTGACCTAAGGTTAAGCTTGGTTTAATCTCAGATTCGAAATTCAAACTATCTCGAATGGTAGTAAATCTTTTTTGGGGAGAGGATGTATGACGATATCAACCAGCAGGCGCCTGCTTGCACGGGTTTTCTTAATTTTTTTATCAACGTTAGTGTTGATTCCACAACTCAGTTACGCAGATGAAATACCTCTGCTTGAACCGGTAGAAGTCTCCGTACCATCGCAGGCAGATCGGTCGTACTCGGTCACTATTATTACGCGAGACGACACGGAGGGAATGCACTTCACGAATCTCAATGATGCGTTATTCAGCGGTACACCTGGTGTTAGCACATCAAGGCGATCCGAGACTGGTTTTGGTGGTCCCAATGCGGGATTTCTGATCCGTGGTTTAAATGGGGCCCGAGTACCGGTGTTCGTCGATGGCATTCCGATTCAGATCAACAACCATTTTCACGCCCGTGTGGATCGCTATTCATCCGATATGATCGACCGTATGGAAATTACCCGCGGTCCCTCGGTGTTGAAACACGGCGCCAGCGCAGTTGGTGGCGTGGTTGACATCTACACCCGTAAACCGGGTAAAGGCTTCAGTGGCTTTGTTGAGGGCGCCTATGGCAGATACAACACCCAGGAAGTCTTTGGCGACATTGCATACGGTTGGGGCAGTGGCAGTATCCTCTTTAGTGGCAGTGATCGTCTAACCGATGGTCCTCCTGTAGTCGCGGGTCCCAGTGCTGGTGTCGCCACTGCAGAAGCACATGACCTTACCAACGTCAATTTAAAAATCAGCCAGGCCATCAACGATACATGGAGTGTCGGCTTTCGCGGATCCAATGCACAGGAAGTTCCAGAGGATTTCCCATTTTCACCAGGCGTCTCCCATCGCCGATTTGGTCAGGATGAAACTGACCTGGTGTTCCATATTGACCGTAAGACGGCGTCCTCAAACTCGCTAGTTGCCTATCATGATAATAGGCTAGACAATTTCAATGGTAACTACACCAACGGGGTACTAAACGCTGGAACGACCTTGAGTAGAAGAGTAGAAACCGAAACCGGCGTCCTAGCCAGACATACATGGCTGCGTGGGGGAGGTAATACAATTACGCTTGGCGGAAACTTTGTGGAATACAGCGATAGTAGGTTTACAGGTTCCGCTCAAGATGACCAGAGCAGTCATTACAGTGGCTATATACAGGCGACTCAGGCCATTACAGACAGCATTACTGTTGATGGAGGTGTAAGGGTTACTGCGGGTGAGGATTTTGATACTGAATTATCACCGGAAATCGGCATAGTCAAAAAGTTCAGCCCAAGTCTCGCAGTACGCGTACGTGGCGGAAAGGCATTTAGAGTGCCAAGACTGGGTGAAGTCGATACAAATAATGATCCGTTAAGAGATCCGGAATCGTTTTACCATGCTGAGGTTGGCGTGAATCAGCGTTTCAATAATGGCGCCGAATTTGATATCACCGGGTGGTGGATGAAAGGTGACAATCTTATCGTCAGTGTTACTGGTGGTCAATTTGGTACTGAAGCGAGTACGGGTAAATTTAACCAAAGCGGACTCGAGGCATATCTGTCGTTCCCATTAACTAAGCATCTATCTGGTTATACCGGTCTTACATTGATGTCACTGGAGACAACGGGTGCCGCGCCGCAGACAACTTTCGACGCAGGCTTGCAGTATAGACAAGGTCCGTTTCGGGGAAACCTGGCGTTTCGCGGTGCGGGTCGCAATGCGGATCCCAACCTTGCATCTGAGAACTACAATGTTTTCGATGGACGTATTCAATATAAGGTACATAAGTACCTTGAGCTGTTTGTAAACGTGGACAATATTACCGACACCGACTACGTGACCAATTTTAGTACCTTTGCCGGTGGCTTTAATAATGTAAATGTTGAAAGGCTGATTATGCTTGGTGGGCGGTTGAAGTTTCGTTAACAGCATTTGCTGTAAAGGTAGTGGCAGCAAGTCACCCAGACTCGTCTGCTTCAGGTGGGAGATGGATAAAGGTTACGTCGGATGATTGAAATATTCTACGCTGGTGGGCCAGTGATGTATCCGCTGTTGCTGTGCTCGGTCATTACCGTAGCAATTATTTTTGAACGTAGTTTCTTTTGGTTGCGATGCCGTAATGGCCGTCGTCCTGAATTGATTACTGAACTTTGTAGCCGGACTGAAAACGGACAACAGGAATTTTCGGATGGAATTAACTCCGACATAGTTGCTAGGGTACTTATTGAGGGTCTTGAGAGTCCGCTTTCTGAAATGTCCTGGCGACTGCAACAAGCAGCTGTCCGGGAAGCAGTGGAAGTCAATCGCTATCTTGATGTTCTAAATACCATGGTGTCTCTAGCACCACTGCTGGGCATCTTTGGTACTGTATTGGGGATTATCGAATCCTTTCAGCTCCTGGGCGATGCATCGTTAATTGATCCGGTCGCTGCCAGCGGCGGACTGGCGCAGGCGCTCATCACCACCGCCTTCGGTTTGGGCATTGCTATGCCCAGCCTCATTGCTTACCAGATATTTCAGTCGAAGTCTGCAAACCTCCGATTTGAAATGGAGACACACGCCACAGAGCTTGAGCTTTCACTTGGACTGGAGACCACGGTCTAGAACTTAACGTTTTAGTCAATATCCATGAAGCTTCCGGAAAATACTTTAGCTACTGAACCGCAGGTGGAAATGATTCCTCTCATCGATGTGGTGTTTCTTGTATTGGTTGCGTTTATTTACGCCAGTATGTTCATGACTTATAAGACTGGTCTGTCTGTCGATCTGCCTGAGAGCAGTCAGGCGGAAACAGTGATGTCAGAGGTGCTTACACTGACAATCATGCGTGATGGGTCGCTATTTTTAAATGAGGATCCAGTCACACCGGAGCTACTCAGTGATACGCTTTCGACTGCAAAAACAGTTTCTGGTGAGAAGCCTGCTTTGTATGTTATGGCTGATGGTGAAGCGCGTCTTGATCCTTTGATTAAGATCATGGATCTGGCACGTAAGGCTGGTATCACAAGTTTGACTATCGCAACTGAAAAACAGGTAAACGCGACAGGAAAGCAATGAACCAGAATCGTGCTTGGGCATACTTTGCAGTCCTGTTATCGATATTGATGCATGCCAGTATTGCAAGCCTGGGAAACTTCCAATTGAATGAAGCGGGATCTAAAGGTGGCTCATTGTCAGTCACAGTTGCCGGGCACTCTAATGATTCAGGACTTCAATCATCACAAAATATAAACACAGATTCTGTCCCCAGTTCTGAGAATACCCCTGTTTCAGAATTGAATACAGAACCAACACCACCGGATCCAATTGCAGCGGAAACGACAACCTCTACTGAGAATACTCCTGTTTCAGAATTAGATACGGTACCAACACCGCCGGATCCGATTGCAGCGGAAACGAAAACCCCTACTGAGGATACTTCTGCTTCAGAATTTAAAATAGAACAATCAACGGTTCCGGTTGCAGCAAAAAAAATAATCCGTACCGAGGTTTCTACTAAGCAAGAACAAACCGAAGAGCTACCAACCACGAAACCTGTGGAGGAGCCAAAGCAACTTGCTGAAAAAAAAGCTAAACCGGTTACTGAACGAGTAGAAAAAGCGCAAGCGCATAAACCAGTTGAACAGAAAACAAATCCTACAGCATCCTCTAAGCAAGCGAAAATGAGTCCTGCTACTACAGAATCACAATCTGCCGCAGCCTCAGCATCGCCCGAAGGGCAGGAAATGAATATGTCATCTATGAATCAAACTGGTTCAACGACTAGTAAAGCAACTGCAGGGATAGGGATAGTTATACCAATTACACCCGATGTAACTGCGATTCCCCTGTATCATTTGATTCCCAAACCACCTTACCCAAGTCGAGCACGTGACCATGGTGAGGAGGGTACCGTGATCATAGCAATTCTGGTCTCAACAGATGGAAGCGTTGCCGATGCAAATATAACAAAATCATCAGGATATCCGCTACTTGATGGCAGTGCCTTGTCTACCGTGAAGGCAAAGTGGAGGTTCAAGCCTGCCACTAAAAATAATAAACCGGTGGAGAGCTGGGTGCGAGCACCCATTCATTTCAGTATCTATTAGCATAGGAACAGTTGAACTAATTTAGCAGGAATAGTCTAGACTTATCTCAATAGCCTCTGTAATTGGTCGACGGAGATAATCTTATGAAGCGACTGGTGTTAATTGTTTTTCTGGGATGGGTCCTGGTCGGTTGTGCAGAGATCCCGGCACGTATAGCACAGCCCCCCTCCGAAGAGGATTTACAACTTGGTAAGGCATTGGTCAATATCAATGAAAATATTGACCAGTCGGTACGCTGGGGTGGCACCGTGTTGACAGTGTCAGAAGATAACGAGGAGGTCTGGCTTGAAATTCAACAGCGCGAATTGGATCAAGATGGCGCGCCACGCCAGACCAATGCATCAAAGGGGCGGTTTCTGGTAAAAACAGAACATTCAGCAGAGGAACTACAGAGCTTGATCGGTAGGGATGTCACAGTATTTGGTACCTTGAGTGGATCATATGATGGTTCCATTGGCCGCACGCCATACCAGTTTCCTGTGGTCAATGCCGAGGAACACTACTTGTGGGGAAGCCAAAATTTAGCAGCTAATTCCGGCTATGATGACGGTTATTTCCGTTATCCTTATCCTTACTATTTTGGTAGATACCGGTATCCTTTACATTTCTACCCATACACGAGTCGCTATCCATTCCAATACTATGGTTTCTATCCTCGAGCAGGATTTCGCTTCGACCACTATTATTGAGGGTAGAGTTTATGTTGGCAGGAAAAATAATCAGACGTAACAAACCACAGCTGTACAATGTTATTCCATGCCACCCGTATTAGAACTTAAATATTCTATACTCCACTTTTTGGGCCACATGCAGGAGGCTTGGGTCCCTTGCGCGTAGGCAAGGGCTGAGGTGCAATTTCTTCTTTGACTTCCAGCTTTCTCAACTTTGCGGCGATTTCACGAATTGCAGCGACTCCAGCACAATCCGGATCAAAGTCGATTGGTGCTTTGCATTGACGTTCAGCCTCCTCAAATCTTTCTTCAGCCGGGACGCTACCTATGATCGACATCTCATGCTTGACACAGAATTCCTCGATTGCAGCTTGATCAGATTCATTTTTAACCTTATTGGCAATGACGTAGATATGCGGAATTTCCAGTTCTTTGGCTAGCAGATGGGTTCTAGCCGCCGCCTCAAGTGATCGATAATATGCCTCGGTCACGACCAGCATAATATCAACATTGCGTGCTGTGCCGCGTTTCAGGTGCTCTAGTCCGGCTTCCATATCGGTTACTGTAAATTCGCTGTAACCACTCATTTCGGCAATGACGGCGCGTACTGCCAGATGAGAACTGCACATACAGCCACTGCCGGCACTGCCATCTGCTGGCTTGCCCATGACGATTAAATCAATGTCGCCAGGCGCTTTGGCAGCATAAGTACTAATTAAATCATCTTCAGTCAGCGTCATTTGTAGTTTACGTTTGCCTTCTTCATCTTCCTTGACCTCCATAATACTTGGTGGGATATAGTTAATTTGATCGGCATCATCTATTGATATCCCCAGGGTCAGTGCCAGATTGGGATTTGGATCACCATCGACGGCAAGGATTTTTGTTTTTTCGTCAGCCAATATCCTCGTCAAAGTCCCCGTTATGGTTGTCTTACCTGCTCCACCTTTACCTACTGTTGCAATTTTCATCTTGAGTATCCCCACATATAATTATGTTTCACATTAATGTCATTTATACATTATTTCACACTATCTTTAACTGTACTATTGTTAATCAGGTAACTGGATGATATCGGTTCACGCCATATTTTCTTTACTAATGCAATTTTAAACTCATCAAAATTCTTTTTATCTTCAGGTTTCTCTTTTTCTGTGTTTAATCGATCTACTAATTCATAGAATTCAATAGAGACAAAATCATCTCGAAGTGAAATTAAATGAGAATGTGTTTCATAATTAATTTTCCATTCATATTTCATGTTACCTGAACAACTTTTCTCGTGGTTAATATCCTCCGTCAATCTAAATTGATTTCTACTGATACAGTGTGTGACATATTCAATAGCATCTCGAACTCCTGGACCAGGATGACTGCTTACAATAAACAGGTTTTTACGATCCCAAAGGCTTTTTTCTGAAAATAAATTTGCAGCTAATTGCAGGGCACGAAAAGCTACACTCAAACCCCAAATAGAATCACCTTGATGATAATCTATTAAATCATCATATTGCAGCGTATAAACTTCTCCATTTTCAGCAATCTTGATACTTTGTTGTTGTGCCACATTCATTTAATGTCATTAACATATGCGTGGCAATTGTTCGCCCATCAGCATATCCACGATACGCTCACCACCAAATAAAGTTGAAAGTATAACGACACCAACTGGTGCAGCTTGCACCTCACCAATAATGGCAGCATTTTTACCTGCTGGATGTTCTTGCATGGCTGATAGTAATGTTTCTGCATCTTCTTTAGGTACGATAGCGATAAGCTTTCCTTCATTGGCAAGATATAAAGGATCGAGTCCTAAAATCTCGCACATACCTTTGACTTCTTCCCTAATCAGAATATCAGATTCATTCATTACCATACACAACTCACTAGCTTCGGCGAATTCATTTAATACTGTTGCAATGCCACCGCGAGTCGCATCGCGTAAGCAATGGATGTCAGAACAGGTCTCCATCATCATTTCGATTAAACTATTAAGTGCCTGGCAATCACTTTCAATGGTGTTTTCCAGCGCCATTTCTCCACGTGCATCAACAATAGCGGCACCATGATCACCTACAAAACCATTACAAATAATTACATCACCGACTTCGGCACGATGAGAAGCAATATTAATTTTTTCAGGAATAATTCCAACGCCGGCAGTATTGATAAATAGTTTATCTGCTGCACCACGAGGCACAATTTTCGTGTCACCTGTGACAATTGAAACGCCAGCATTGTCTGCCGCAATTTTCATTTCTTTTGTAATAGTGCGTAATAATTCGACAGAAAAACCTTCTTCAATAATATATCCGCAACTCAAATAAAGAGGTTTGGCACCACCAACAGCAAGATCATTGACAGTTCCATTAACGGCCAGCGTCCCTATATTTCCCCCCGGGAAAAAAAGAGGATCGACTACATAGCTATCGGTAGTAAATGCCAACCGTTCTTTATCATGGTCAAACTTATTCAGAATGAGTCTTGCCTGATCTTCTAAAGGTGCTAAATGGTCATTAGAGAAACTACTGAGAAAAACATCATCAATTAGGTCTCGCATTGCTTTGCCACCACTACCATGTGCGAGAGTAATAGTATCGCCTCTAACTTTTCCACTGCGACGGCGTATGTTTGTCTTTTTATTATTACTTGCCGGCTTATTCATGATGATATTTTATTTTTCGCTTCTCGCTTTTCGATCAATTCAGTTAAATCAACCCGTCCATAATTAAAATAGGCCGCACAAGCACCTTCAGAGGAAACCATTAATGCGCCGAGTGGTGTTTCCGGTGTACATGTCGTACCAAAGACTTTGCATTCCCATGGTTTAATAACACCTTTCAATACTTCTCCACATTGACAGGCTTTCGGATCAGCAATTTTCAAATTAGGAACAGAAAACTTCTTTTCTGCATCATAATTAGAATAAGCGTCTCGTATTTTTACTCCGGAATGATCAATTGAACCCAATCCGCGCCATTCAAAAAATTCTCTTAGTTCAAATACCTTGTTTACTGCATCTAATGCCTGGTTGTTGCCTTCTTCTGGAACGATACGTTGATACTGATTTTCAACTTCACAACGACCCTCTGTTATTTGTGTCAACAACATCCATATTGAATGCAGAATATCTAAAGGTTCAAAACCGGCTACAACTAAAGGCTTTTTATAATGTTCTGAAATAAATTGATAAGGTTTATTACCGATGACCATACTGACATGTCCCGGGCCAATAAAACCATCAAGCAATAATTCTGGGGAATCGAGAATAGCTTTAACAGTAGGAACAATTGTTATGTGATTACAGAATAATGAAAAATTCTTAATTCCCATTTTCTCTGCTGTTAAAACAGTTAATGCGGTACTTGGCATGGTGGTTTCAAAACCAATACCAAAAAAAATGACTTCTTTATCCGGATTATTTTTTGCAATATCTAAAGCATCTAACGGCGAATAAATCATCCGTATATCGGCACCTTCCGCTTTCGCTTGCAATAAACTTTTTTTAGAGCCAGGTACACGCATGGCATCACCAAACGTGGTAAAAATCACTTGCGGGTGTTCTGCCAGTGCAACACAATCATCAACTCTACCCATTGGAAGCACACAAACAGGACAACCGGGACCATGAACTAATTCTATTTTGTCCGGTAACATCTGTTCTAAACCGTAACGAAAAATAGTGTGTGTATGTCCACCACAAACTTCCATGAGCTGTAAGGGTCTTTGTTTACAAATATCAATTTTTTCAATTAATGAATTAATATCATTAATTAATATTTTTGCTTTTTCCGGATCGCGAAATTCATCAACAAATTTCATAAGTCATAGTTCCCAATGTTACCGCGTTCATCAGCCAAAATCGTATGTACTAAATCCCAAAGAATATGATAAATAGCCACGTGACATTCCTGTGTTCGATGGACACTGTCTGTTTCAACAACAATACAATGATCAAGTAAACCTTCTTCAGCCATTTGGCCACCATCACTGCCTGCTAAGCCAATAGTGTAAATACCCATTTCCTTCGCGCGTTTAAAAGCGGCTATCAGATTTTCTGAATTTCCACTTGTTGATATGCCAATAAGCCCATCACCTTTTTTTGCTAATGCTTCAAGTTGACGAACAAAGATGTGAGTAATGCCAACATCATTAGCGACAGCTGTCATCATTGCATTATCAGCTACAAGATTTATTGCAGTTAGTGCAGGTCGTCCTGTTGTTATTGGATGTAAAAATTCAACTGCAATGTGTGCAGCATCACAACTGGAACCGCCATTACCCATTGTCAAAAGTTGTCCAGAGGATTGATAAATTTTTGCAATGGTGTAAGCCGTATCAACTATTGACTGTGCATGTTCTTGAAATAATTTTTGTTTAACGGTAATACTTTCTTCAGCTTTTTGACGTACTGATTCAAGCAGTGATGCATTTTTTTTCTTTGGATCTTTTATATCGTTAGATAAAAAAGGATAAAGTGCTTCGAGTTGTTCTTTATTATCTGACATGACTTAAATCAAAGATTAGTCTGCTGAACTTGAACGTATAAGTTCCATTTCTTCTTGCATTTCACCTATTGCCATAAGAAGTTCCATGGTTTTATCTGCTTCTGCCTCATCTATACGACTCATGGCAAAACCCACATGTATCAATACCCAATCACCTATACAGGATTCGATAGGATGACCATCATCAATAATGCAAGTGATATTAACTTGTCGCTTCACGCCAGATACACTGACCATTGCCAGCTTATTTTCTTCGTCGGTGATCTCAACGATTTGACCGGGTATACCTAAGCACATAATTTAATCCTGGTTTATGAAGCAATTGATCTTGCAGCAGCAATAACAGCTTGCCCTAATGCTAACCCACCATCATTAGTAGGTAGTTTACGGTGTAATATTACACTAAATTGATCTGCTTTAAGCTGTGAAATGACTAATTCGGTAAGTATTTTATTCTGAAATACTCCCCCGGATAGCGCTATCGTCTCAATTGAATGATTGTTTTTATTATTTAAGATAATTTCACGAATTATACGACAAATAGCATCTGCTAGCCCTTTATGAAATCGTGCTGCAATGATAGATATTTCTGTATTTTTACTTAAGTCTTTGAATAATGCTTGCCACATAGTCGTTGGATCAACATAGAGTAAATTTTCTTCGCTTAGGCTAGTAGAAAATGAATAATTTAGTGAACTATCTTCATTAGATAGCGTGTCTTCATCAACAATAGCTTCCATTTCTATTGCTGCCTGACCTTCATACCCTACCTTTTCTCTGCATATATCAATCGCTGCTGCGACTGCATCAAATAAACGACCACAAGAACTTGCCAAAGGACTATTCACCTTGTTTTCCAACATAGCGTCATAGGTTACAAGTTGTTTAGACTCAAGGAATTTTGTTAAGCCTAGATCATTAAATTGTTCTTTGTAACTTTTCCAACCTATTGTTGAAACAATATGAGCATAAGTATTACGCCAAGGTTCATAAATTGCTTGCATACCACCTGGCATAGCAATCGGTTTAAATGTTGCCAGGCGTTCATAATTAACATAATCAGCAAGCAAAAATTCACCACCCCATAATTGATTATCTTCACCAAAGCCTAAACCATCCAAGGCAACGCCAAGTATTTTATCTGTATTTAAAGGTATATTATTTTCAGCCATGCAACTGGCAATATGCGCATGGTGGTGTTGTATTTTGTTCAATGTTGCATTTGTTTTGTCACAACGTTTTATCCCTTCTTTACTGGATAAATAATCAGGGTGTAAGTCAGTAGCAATATTTTCTGCTTTAAATTGATAAAGATCATGATAAAGATTCAAGTTTTTACAGTAATCAATAAAGGTTGCTGCATTTTCAAGATCACCAAAATGCTGGGAAACAATCGCCTGATCATTTTTAATAAAACAAAAGGTATTTTTTAATTCACCTCCCATCGCTAGTACTTCCGGACAATTAGAAAACCCTTCAGGTAAGTTTATAGGTGCTGGTGAATATCCTCTTGCTCTACGTAAAAACTGAACATCATTTGCAACAATGCGAACTACTGAATCGTCCATTCGATTTACAATGTCGCGATCATTAAATAAAAAGTAATCTGCAATAGAATTTAATTTTTGTTTTGCAATATCATTCTCAATACATTGAGGCTCATCTGAAATATTTGCAGATGTTAATACAATAGGGTTCTTGTAATTATTTAAGATCAAATGATGTAAAGGCGAATAAGGCAACATAAACCCCAAGTAGTTTTGTTCTGGAGCAACAGCATTCGCGATATCATTATTATTTTGATTGATTTTTAAAAGAACAATGGGAGCCGATGCTGATTTTAATTCAGACTCTTCTTGATTATTAACATCACAATAATGACGAATCATGTCTATATTAGATGCCATCATTGCAAACGGTTTGTCATAACGCTGTTTACGTTGTCGCAATTGTTTTACTGTATCTTCATTCAATGCATCACACGCTAAATGAAACCCACCGATTCCTTTAATCGCAATAATTTTTCCTTGAGCTAATAATGAACATACACGATTAATATCACTTTCTTCATTTAAGTTGTTATCTGTAACAACTTCTCCATCTGAATTTTCTAACCAAATTTGTGGCCCACATTCAGGACAAGCATTGGGTTGTGCATGGAAACGCCTATCTGATAAGTCTTGATATTCATTGTTACATTCTTCACACATCTTGAATGTCTTCATGGATGTATTGATTCGATCATAAGGAATCTTGTTTATGATCGTGAATCTCGGACCACAGTGAGTACAGTTTGTAAAAGGATAGTTAAAACGTCTGTTATTTGAATCAAAAATTTCTTCGATACATAAACCACAAGTACCTGCATCAGGCGCTATTCCAGTTAGAGGTTCTCCTGAAGTACTTGGTACGATCCTAAATTGGTCGGTATTTAATTGTTTACTATATGAATTACGTTTAATTGAATCGATGCGTGCTAGAGGAGGTGCTTCAGCATAAATACGTTCAATAAATTTATCTAAAATATCTGCAGAACCTGATACTAAAATAAGTACGCCATTTGCATCATTTCGAACTTCACCAAACAGCTCACATTCATTGGCTATGCGAGAAACAGTTGGACGAAAACCAACACCTTGAACGATGCCTTTTATGCGAATTTTTTCGCAAACGATTTTCACTGTTTCCGTTGTTGTGATATTCAAACTAAATTACTCCACTTAAAACGATAATTAAAAAGTGTTATATCATTATAAGTGTTTGATTAAGAGTTAAAATTATTTGTTGTCTGCTGTAACGTAAATGTACATTAATGTGAATTAGTTAAGAGTGGGTCAGCGACACTAAGTTACTGTTTTAATTAAATATTATCTATAACAAAAACTGCTTCGAACCCGAGTGTTGAGGGTTCGAAGCGACTGTGCAGGTGCCGCGAAGTCTTGCGACCTTGCAGTCGTCTTCGCCAATCATTAAAAAACCGACTGTAAAGTCGGTTTTTTTTATGTATTAAGTGAAAAGAATTCGAACTCTAGAAGAAGTATAATTATACAGATGATGTATTTCCCCATATTTTTAAAACTTCAGGATAGACCTTGTCTGGTTGTCGGTGGCGGTGAAGTTGCGGTTCGAAAAATAAGACAATTGTTAGCTTCCGGCGCACAGGTATTTGTCGTGGCACCAGAATTTGAATCTTCAATAATTAAGCTGAATGAATCAGGAAAAATAAACCTTCTTCAACAAACTTATGATGAAAGTTGTTTGCAAGATATGGAACTGGTGATTGCTGCAACGAATGATGTGTCGCTCAACAAATCAATTTCGCAGCAAGCCAAACTGAACAAAATATTTGTTAATGTAGTTGATAGCCCTGAATCATGTACGTTTATTATGCCTTCTATTATTGATCGTAGTCCTGTCATGGTTGCCGTTTCTACTGGTGGTGCGTCACCTATTCTGGCGAGATTGCTGCGTGCACGTTTAGAAACCCTGATCCCTTCAAGCTATGGCAAATTAGCAAGTCTAATTGCGCGTTTTAGAAATAGCGTGAAAGAAAAATTTCCAGATATTCGGCAACGTCGACGTTTTTGGGAACATGTTTTACAAGGGTCTGTTGCTGAAATGTTATATGCCGGTCAGGAAAAAAATGCATTGAGTTTATTAGAAAAACAACTGGAACAAGAATCACCGCACATCGAATCCAGAGGAGAAGTTTATCTGGTTGGTGGTGGGCCGGGAGATCCTGACCTACTTACTTTTCGAGCCTTACGTTTGATGCAACAGGCAGATGTTGTTCTTTATGATCGATTAGTCGCTCCTGCTATTGTTGATTTGGTGCGTAAAGATGCTGAGCACATTTATGTTGGTAAAGAAAAAAAGAGTCATGCACTACCTCAAAATGAGATTAATCAATTATTAGTTGATCTGGCAAAGCAAGGTAAACGCGTTTTAAGATTGAAAGGTGGTGATCCGTTTATCTTTGGTCGAGGTGGTGAAGAGATTGAATTGCTTTCCGAAAATAATATCCCGTTTCAGATTGTGCCCGGTATTACTGCAGCCAGTGGTTGTTCCTCTTATGCAGGCATTCCATTAACCCATCGTGATTATGCTCAATCCTGTTTGTTTGTTACCGGTCACCTTAAAGATGGGAGCATGGAACTTAATTGGACCTCGTTAGTGCAACCACGGCAAACTCTTGCTGTGTATATGGGAGCGCATGGTCTGGATGTATTAAGCCGGGAATTAATAAAACATGGTCTAGTGGAAACAACACCTGCAGCCATTATTCAACAAGGCACAACCAGTGAACAACGCGTTTATATCAGTACAGTAAAAAGTTTACCTGATATCGCCATTCAACATGAGATTAAACCACCAAGTATGATTATTATTGGTGATGTCATTTCTCTACACGAAAAACTTGCCTGGTTTAAACCCTGATTAATTAATCAGCTAAAACGCGTACTTTCATTTCAACTCGTTGCAAGGGATTATCGCGGGCATCCCGTTCTTGAGAAACGATTTTATCAGCGACATCCATGCCACTGACGACTTCACCAAAAACAGTGTATTGCCCATCCAGAAATTTGGCATCTTGAACAACAATAAAAAATTGCGAACCAGCACTGTCCGGGCTGCTTGAACGCGCCATGGAGAGTATGCCTCTGCTATGAGTGCGTTGACTAAACTCTGCTTTAACACTGTGATCCGGACCGCCTTGTCCATAGATTGATTTATTCGTTCCCTTGGTGTTTGGATCGCCACCTTGAATCATAAATCCAGGTATCACTCGATGAAAAATCGTACCGTCATAGAAGCCTGATTTAGCCAATGTTAAAAAATTTTCAACGTGTTTTGGTGCTATATCAGGAAAAAAACGTAGTTCAATATTTCCCAGATTGGTTTCAATGATGGCATTGGGCGATGTTTCGTCGGCAATAACATTGCTTGATAAAATTACGAACAAAAAGCTAAAAACGATATTTTGCAAAAATTTAATAGGCACAATAAAACTCCGTCAAATTACTACTGTTTATTTAGAGGCTGAAAATAATAAAAATTCAGTATTAAATGAATGGGCGAATTTTATATGAAAGATAATGTCATGTCACAATAACCAATACGTATTATCATGGGTATATGCATAATTTAGAACACTTGTTAAAAATTGATAAAGAGTCAATTTGGCACCCTTACAGTGCATTATCTTCAGATATCCCGGTTTATCATGTCGCTTCGGCTAACGGTGTACGTATAAAGCTGTCAGATGGTCGCGAATTAATTGACGGCATGTCATCCTGGTGGAGTGTTATTCACGGATATAATCAGCCTCAAATAAATAAGGCCCTGGAGCAACAATTGAAGGACATGGCGCACGTCATGTTTGGTGGTCTGACACACACACCGGCGATAGAACTTACCAAACAATTGCTCGCTATTACTCCCGAAGCATTGGATGCTGTCTTCTATTCTGACTCGGGCTCAGTTTCAATTGATGTTGCTATGAAAATGGCGATTCAATACTGGCATGCGAAAGGCGAATCTAATCGCCAGGGATTTATCAGTCTGCGCCATGGTTATCATGGTGACACTTTTGGCGCGATGTCAGTGTGTGATCCAAAAACAGGAATGCATAGTTTGTATTCTGATGCGCTTCCTAAACAAGTCTTTATTGAACAGCCACAATGCCGATTTGGTGAAATCTGTTCGGAGAAAGATATTGCGCCACTAAAACAAGCGCTGATTGGTCAAAGCGGGCATGTTGCTGCATTAATTATGGAACCGATAGTACAAGGTGCGGGGGGTATGTGGTTTTATTCTTCGGATTATTTAAAACAAGCGCGAGAATTATGTTATGAACATAATGTCTTATTAATTCTGGATGAAATTGCCACGGGCTTTGCACGCACAGGAAAATTATTTGCGTGTGAATATGCGGATGTCACACCGGATATAATGTGTATTGGTAAAGCGCTCACCGGCGGCACTCTTTCTTTAGCAGCTACTTTAACGACCAATGAGGTTCATCGAACAATTGATAACGGCGAGCCTGGAATATTCATGCATGGCCCAACGTTTATGGCTAACCCCTTAGCCTGTACCGCGGCATTAACCAGCATCCGTTTATTACTCGAATCAAACTGGCAAGAAAATATCAATCGTATTCAGCAAGGCCTGGAACAGGGCTTACGTCCTTGTAAGGATTTATCACAAGTTAACGATGTTCGAGTCTTAGGTGCAATTGGTGTTGTCGAATTAAAAGAAACTGTTGATATGAAAAGTATTGTGCCGCAATTTGTTGATGCTGGTGTTTGGGTGCGCCCCTTTGGGAAATTGGTGTATTTAATGCCGCCTTATATTATTGAAGATGATGATTTAAAACACTTAACTAATGCATTGGTGAAAATTATTTCAACTTTGTAAAAGTAGAGTGTCATAGTGCTTTTTAATTGATACCATCGCGTGCTCAATTTGTAAACCATAGCTGAATGCCGTTCAACTATGGTTTACAAGTTTTATGGTGACCTGTGCCGGTCCCCTCGCAACACGAAATTGTGAACCCCGCCAGGCCCGGAAGGGAGCAACGGCAGCAGTGGATGTGTGTGCCGGGGTAGGGACGGTGCGGGTTGCCTCCATATATTCAGCTTTCTATTGAGTACTTGCCGAGAAGGTATCCTCATGTATGATCAATGTTCTGGATTCAATATTTTTCCAATATTACTAAAGATAAGAACAGCAAATAATTCATGAGTTATCAGGTACTTGCCCGCAAATGGCGACCACGAACATTTCAAGATATGGTCGGCCAGTCACATGTATTAAAAGCACTATCTAATGCACTGGATCAGGATCGTCTGCATCATGCTTATTTGTTTAGCGGAACACGCGGTGTCGGCAAAACAACGCTGGCGAGAATTTTGGCGAAATGCCTGAATTGCGATAAAGGGGTCAGCTCTACTCCCTGTGGCGAATGTAATGCTTGTGTTGCGATTGATGAAGGACGTTTTATCGATTTAATAGAGGTCGATGCCGCTTCCCGCGCCAAGGTAGAAGAAACGCGTGACTTGATGGACAACGTTCAATACGCACCAACCAGTGGACGCTATAAAGTGTATCTGATTGATGAAATCCACATGTTTTCCAATCATAGTTTTAATGCCTTATTAAAAACACTCGAAGAACCACCACCGCATGTCAAATTTTTACTAGCAACTACAGAACCGAAAAAATTACCGGTCACAATTTTGTCACGTTGTTTACAATTTAATTTAAGTCATCTAACTAATGATCAAATTGGCAAACAAGTCGAAATGATTTTGACTGAAGAATCGGTTGGGTTTGATCAAGCTTCAGTAGAGTTAGTCGCGCGTGGTGCTGATGGCAGTATGCGTGATGCATTAAGCTTACTCGATCAGGCTATTGCTTATGGTGGCGGAGCGCTTGAAGAGTCTCAGGTACGCGCCATGATGGGAACGATAGAAAGCGCTGATCTCAATGGTCTTATTCAGGCATTGATTGATGCCGATGCGGAAGCACTATTAAGTACAATCGAAACCATCGCCTTACAAAGCCCGGATTTTGATTCTCTATTATCTGAATTATTAAGCTTGTTACAAAAAATCGCGATTCTTCAGGTGTTACCAGAGAATTCAGATAATCCACTTATGGCAAATGAAGCATTAGTGAACTTTGCCAATGCTATGAATAAAGAAGACACACAGCTTTATTATCAGATTGGCATGATGGGACGCAAAGATCTTTATTTAGCACCCGATGCGAAATCCGGTTTCGAAATGGTGATGATCCGTATGTTGGCATTCAGACCAATGGCCGCAGCAGAAATTGCTAACAAAACACAAACTTTAAAACCAACGGCGAATACAACTGTTTCGCAAACAAGTAGTAAGCCCGTTGCACAAGCCGTTAATACGTCCACTGAACCATCAACTGAAGTGAGTGTTAATAGTTCGCCAACAAAGAACATTGATGATAATTGGAAGGACATCATTGATGAGATGGAATTAAAGGGTTTGACCAAAGAACTGGCCGGGAATTGCGTTATAAAATCACAAACTGAAAGTAAACTTGAATTAGCATTATCTCCATCGCAAGAGCATTTACTAAATCCAGGACAAAAAGACCGGATTGAACAAGCGGTTAAAGCGAAATTCGGTGCAGATGTGGTGCTAACTATTATTATAGAAAACTCTGACAACGAAACACCGGCAGAAGCGAATGCCCGGATGGAACGTGAACGTCAGAAAGCAGCAGAAAACTCAGTGAATAGTGATCCCGCTGTGCAATCATTGCTTGATACATTTAGTGGAACGATTGATCAGGATTCAATTCAACCGCAATAGAACAGTTAATTACGAGGATAGATACTAATGAAAGGTGGCATGGGTAATATCATGAAACAGGCTCAGCAAATGCAGGCCGATATGGAAAAAGTGCAAAAAGAACTGGCTGAGGCAGAAGTTGTTGGTGAATCTGGTGCGGGCATGGTTAAAGTGACCATGAATGGGAAGCATGATGTCAAACGTGTTGAGATTGAATCTGACTTAATGAAAGATGATAAAGAAATGGTCGAGGATTTAATTGCAGCCGCAGTCAACGATGCAAACCGTCGTATTGAAAAGATGTCACAAGAAAAAATGTCCAGTGTGACAACGGGTATGGGACTGCCACCGGGCATGAAACTTCCGTTTTAAATAAAAATATTTTATTAAATGGTTGAACAAACGTTATTAGAACAACTGGTCGAAGCCTTGCGCGTTATGCCGGGTATAGGAAGAAAGTCTGCGCAACGTATTGCCCATCAACTCTTGCAACGTAATCGTGATGGTGCAAAACACCTTTCTAGAATCATGGCTGATGCCATGGAAAAAATTGGACATTGCCAGCGTTGTCGAACTTATACCGAAAACAAGCTTTGTCACCTTTGTGAAAGTACTCGTCGCGATGACAGTACCATCTGTGTTGTAGAAAACCCTTCCGATGTTGATTCCATAGAAGAAGCAAATTACAGAGGGCGTTATTTTGTTTTACTTGGCCACTTATCACCGCTTGATGGCATAGGTCCTGATGATATTGGTTTAAATGAATTTCAAAAGCTACTCGAAAATGAAGATTTAAAAGAAGTCATCCTTGCGACCAGCTCAACTGTTGAAGGTGAAGCAACCGCACACTTCATTAGCGAAATGGTTAAAACCAGTGGCAAACAAGTTACCCGTATTGCACATGGCGTTCCTATGGGCGGAGAACTTGAATACGTTAATAGCCTGACGATTGCGCATGCTTTGGATGGTAGAAAAGCAATCTAAGATAGTTGGTAGTTAGATTTTAGTATTCTATCTGAACTTATATTCAAAATAGTTGTAATTACCCATATTGGGTACTATAGTACCCAATATGGGTAATAGAATAAGCATAGCAAAGGCATTATTTTCAAAGACTCAGCAACGATTATATGGGCTGTTATTTGGTAATCCTGATCGTACTTTCTTTCTAAGAGAATTGATTGATCATGCAAAGATTGGGCGGGGAACAGTTCAAAGAGAGATGGAAAAATTGGTAGCATCCGATTTGGTGCAAGTAAAAAAAGTCGGTAACCAGAAACATTATCAAGCCAATAAAGAGTCGCCTGTATTCGATGAACTTGCCAGCATCCTGCGCAAGACTTCAGGGCTGGTGGATGTTTTGGCAAATGCATTAGCATCATTAACAGATAATGTTGACGCTGCATTAGTATTTGGTTCAATGGCGAGTTCTAAAGAATCTTCGGCGAGTGATGTAGATCTATTAATAATAGGTGACGTGGATTTTGCTGATGTAGTTAAGTCAATTTATGCAAGCCAGAATATTTTACAACGCGAAATCAATCCAAAAGTTTATACGCAACAGCAATGGAAACAGTTGCTCGCAAAAGAGGATAGTTTTGCCATAGAAGTAATGAAACAACCAAAGTTATTTATCATAGGAGCAAAGGATGAGCTTGGATAAGTTAATAGGGAAGACACTGGAAAAAATCGAACCAGACAGCACGACGATCATACGTTTATTAAATGCAGCAGATCGTAATATTCAGGATGCACATGTTAATAAGGTGAGTGACGAAAATCGTTTTGATGCTGCTTATAAATCGATTATGCAATTAGCAAATGCTGCATTACAGGCCAATGGTTTTAGAACACTTTCTAGCAAGCCCGGTCATCATATGACCATGCTCCAATCATTAAGTAAGACAATTTATCTTGATGCAGAAACGATTATTATTTTAGATACATTAAGAAAGCAACGTAATGCGACTGACTATTCCGGTCACACTGTGCCTGAAAGTGCGATGAAAGAGTGTTTGTCTTGTGCAGAGAACTTGTTGCATGATGTAAGGCACTGGATAGAAGAACATGCACCAGACTTGTTAAATGGATAATTTGCCATCAGATTATCCACCGAATCCTTATAAAGGATAATAGAAGCTGCATAATATGAAAATATGGGTTGATGCAGACGCCTGTCCTGTCGTGATTAAGGATATTTTGTTTAAAGCGGCAAAACGCACTGAAGTCGAAACCACTTTAGTTGCAAATCAAACTATTTCTATTCCTTTATCTCGTTACATTAAATTTTTACTCGTTCCTTCGGGTTTTGATGTTGCGGACAATGAAATTGTTAAACAATGCGCTATTGGTGATCTTGTTATTACGGCGGACATTCCTTTGGCAGCAGAAATAATAGAAAAAGGTGGCCATGCACTTAATCCTCGTGGCGAAATGTATTCTGCTAATAATATTAAAGCACGATTAACCATGAGAGATTTTATGGATACCATGCGATCGAGCGGGATACAAACTGGTGGCCCACCCGCATTAAATAAAAATGATCGTCAGGCTTTTGCTAATCAACTGGATAAATTTTTAACTAAGTGTAAAAAAGACTGATTTTATTTTTCTAACATAAAATGATAGAAAGTGTTGTTTAGATAAGCAGTTACATCATCAATTTCTTCATCAAACCAGGCGAGTTCTGCAGACAATTCACATTGGGTGATACGTGTGCTCAATTCATCCAGGCTATTTACAATTCTATTCTCACGCGTGTATTGCGTTTCATTGTGGCAGCGTAAGCAATTTTCATTGTGTAGTGTTTTACCATTCTCAATATCAATAGCTTGTGCCGACAAACTAAATAACAACAGTGTTATAAAATTTACCGATACAAAATAATTTAAATATTTCATGGAGTCTGACTTTTAAGATGTGCGATTCTTATCGGTGCTGGCGGGTGCGAATCATGAAACGCCGAGTATAATGGATCAGGCGTTAATGTATTTGCATTTTCACGATACAAGCTGACCAAGGCGGTGATTAAGTGATCTGTTTGTGCCTGACTTGCTGCAAAAGCATCGGCTTCAAACTCATGTTGACGAGAGATGAATGAAAACAAAGGCTGCAAAAAGAAAGTAAATGCCGGTGACACTATAAGGAATAATATCAACGCCATATAGGTCGAAGCTTGCTCTACGCCAAGGCCATTATAAAACCATGTTTCGTTAATTAGCCATCCAAGTATTGCCAAACCAATTAGAAAGACACTGCCTAATACGGAAATACGTTTCTTTATATGATTGCATTTAAAATGACCAAGTTCATGCGCGAGTACTGCTTCGATTTCATCGTGACTGAGTTCGTCTATTAAGGTATCGAAGAAAACAATACGTTTATTTGCACCAAGACCAGTGAAGTAAGCATTACCATGTGCTGAACGTGTTGAACCATCCATGACATGAATACCCTGACTTTTAAAACCATTGCGCGTTAACAAGTTTTCTATTCGTGTTTTTAATTCACCCTCTTCTAATGGACGGAATTTATTAAACAGTGGTGCAATAAATGCGGGATAAGCCCACATCATAAAAATACTAAAACTTAACCAGGTAGCCCAGACATAGAGCCACCAGTAACTACCACTGTTCTCCATAATCCATAAGACCAAAAGCAACAATGGCGTACCAATTAATAATCCAACAACACCATTTTTTATCATATCCATGATAAATATTTTTGGTGTCATTTTATTAAAGCCAAAAGATTGTTCTAGCTTGAAAGTTCGATAAATCGACAGTGGTAAGTCGAGTATCGTCATAATGACAAATACGCTAAGAATGAAGCCGGTTCCAGTCCAGATTTCAGATAGTTCAAATGAACGCCACCAGTTGTCTAATAAATGTAATCCACCTGCAAGCGTCCAGAGTAATAAAAAGACGGAGCTAATAATCAGTTCAGTCATGCCTGTTTTAACTTTGGCCTGGGTATAGTCGGCAGCCTTGTGGTGTGCTTCTACAGGAATTTTGTCACTAAAGGCTTCAGGCACGTTTTGGCGATTTGACCGAATATGTTTGATATGTCGTTGTACGAGATACCATTGGAGGACAATGCTGGCACTCAAGCTGCATAGGAATAGAGTGGTAAAAAGATTCACGCGGTTTTTAACTCCTTAACGATATTCAAATGAATTGAAAATAAGTCTTTAATTATGTTCATATTATGTAAATAGTGGTTAAAATAAATTATTCAATAAAAAAACTGGATACATCATGTCACAATCAGAAAATAACCTCATATGGATCGATCTGGAAATGACCGGTCTCGACACGGATAATGACACTATTATTGAAATAGCAACAATTGTCACCGACCCTCAACTTAATATACTGGATGAAGGTCCAGTAGTGGCAATTCATCAGCCTGACGAGCTTCTTGATCAGATGGATGAATGGAATACACGACAACATAATCAATCCGGATTAGTAGAAAGGGTCAAGAATAGTCCACATGACGTTGCTGAAGCTGAAAGTATGACACTGGATTTCCTCGAGAAGTTCGTTGCAAAAGGAAAATCACCAATGTGTGGTAATAGTATATGTCAGGATCGACGTTTTATGCACCGTTTGATGCCGAAATTGGAAGAATATTTTTTATATCGAAATCTCGATGTCAGCACGATTAAGGAAATACTAAAACGTTGGGCTCCTGAACAAGAAGGCTATAACAAGCAAGGGTCTCATCTTGCTATGGATGATATTCGCGATTCCATAGCTGAATTGAAGTTTTACCGCGAACACGTCTTTAAAATCTAATATGCCAAATAAACTTCAACGCTTGCCGGTAAAACTATATTCAGCCGAGCAAGTGCGAGAGCTTGATCGCATTGCGATTGAGGAATTTGAAATTCTTGGTTATACCTTGATGCACCGAGCTGCCGTATTTAGTTACCAAAAATTAAAAGAAAAATGGCCTGATGCAGAATCAATCACCGTTATCTGTGGTGGTGGTAATAACGCCGGTGATGGTTATGTGCTCGCAGGCCTGGCTCAGGAAGATGGAAAACAGGTTTCTGTTTTTTATTTACTCGATCCTGCAAACTTAAAAGCTGATGCAGCAAGCGCGTATAAATATTTACAAGCAAGCAATATCGCAGCATCAAAATTTTCCGCCGATGATTTGATTGATACAGATGTTATTGTTGATGCTATTTTTGGTACCGGTCTGGATCGAGAGGTAGAAGGCGACTTCTGTGATGCAATTAATGCTATTAATACAGCTTCCGTTCCTGTTTTATCAATAGACATTCCTTCCGGTTTAAATTCGGACACCGGCAGTATTATGAATGTCGCCGTTAATGCGGATGTCACAGCAACGTTTATTGGTTTAAAAAAGGGTATGTTTACCGGAGAAGGTCCAGAGTATTCAGGTGAAATTAAATTTAATGATCTTGATGTGCCTGAAGAGATTTATAAACGTCTGGATGAAAATGCTCAATCTATTTGCAGATTAAAACTTGATGATCTAAATCATGTTCTTAAACCACGGCAACGAAATTCTCATAAAGGTCACTTTGGACATGTGCTAGTCATAGGTGGCGATGAAGGCTTTCTCGGTGCGGCGCGATTAGCTGCAGAAGCAGCGGCACGAGTCGGCGCAGGTTTAGTTAGTATTGCGACACGTTCAGCCCATGCGGCTTTATTAAGTACGATGAGACCCGAAATTATGTCGCATGGCGTTGAAACACTGGAAGAATTAATGCCACTTATTAAACGAGCTAACGTCATAGCTATTGGACCTGGTTTAGGTCAGTCAGAATGGGCTAAATTATTGTTAGCGCGTGTGTTTGAATCCGAACTCCCGCTTGTTCTTGATGCCGATGCTTTAAACTTATTAGCTGAAGAAGAACAATCTTCTACAAATTGGGTAATTACGCCACATCCTGGTGAGGCGGCACGCTTGTTAAATACAGACTCAAAAATAATTCAATCTGATCGATTTAGATCTATAAATAGCTTGCATGAAAAATATACAGGTCCTGTTGTTTTAAAAGGTAGTGGAACATTGATTGCAAATACTAAAGGCGATTTATTTGTTTGCGATGCAGGAAATCCAGGGATGTCCTCCGGAGGTATGGGCGATGTCTTAACCGGTGTTATTGCGGGTTTGATCGCACAGGGAATTGAAATCAATCATGCAACAAAACTGGGCGTGTGTTTACATGCTAACGCTGCCGATCGTGCCGTTGGCACAGGCGAGCGAGGTTTGATGGCACTGGATTTAATGCCGCATTTACGCAAGCTGGTGAATCAGTAGATTATGTCGCTTATACAGCCTCTTTTACTTAAAGATGAATCCGAAACATTAGCATTAGGCGCTAAAATAGCGGTCACCTTGCAAGATGGAGAGATTATATATTTGAGTGGTGAACTGGGTGCCGGCAAGACAACCTTTGTGCGTGGTTTATTAAATAGCTTGGGGCATTCCGGCAATGTAAAAAGTCCAACTTATACGCTTGTTGAGCCGTATTCGATTAATGATAAAAATATATATCACTTTGATTTATATAGAATAAATGACCCTGAAGAGCTGGAAGCCATGGGTATCCGGGATTATTGCGATGGCGAGTCGATTTGTCTATTTGAATGGCCAGAGCAAGGCAAAGATGTGCTTCCTGCAGCTGATATCATCCTCTCGTTTAGCCATTGTGATTTAGGTCGAGAGCTAAACATCGAATCAAAATCATCGAAAGGTGAGAACATTCTCAATCAGTTTTAATTCTTTATTTTCCCTTCTTTTCTTATTCGATATCGCTTTAACTAAGCCAGCTATTCTTTATAAAAAACATGGATATAGCTTGATTTCTTAGAAAAAACTTGAAACTATTCAATTTATAGCTAAATTAATAATAATAAGGTTGGAATTGTCGGTTACCAAGATGCGTTTAATATTGTTTTATAGCCTTTTCTTTTTCTCTTCAATGGTCTTTGCCGGATCAGTGCTAGTTGAAAATGTTCGCGTTTGGGCGGCACCTGATAGTACTCGTGTCGTTTTCGATATTAGTGAACCAGTAGAGCACGAACTATCACTATTGACGGAACCCTATCGAACCGTAATCGACCTTAAAGCTTCCTCAATGAGTACCGATCCAGCCCAGCCCGGAGCTAAAGATAAATACCTACAAGCTGTTCGAGCAGCTAGCCGAAACGATAAGGATCTGCGTATCGTTCTTGATTTGAAAAAATTTGCCAAGTACAAAAGTTTCCAATTAAAACCAAACAAACATTATGGACATCGGCTTGTTGTTGATCTGTACAGTAATGAGGTCAAGGAAGTAAAGACAAGCGATTCTGAAGAAGAAATAGGCACAGCAAATATGCCGCGGGATGTCATTATTGCCATTGATGCAGGTCATGGTGGTGAAGATCCGGGTGCCAAAGGACCAAGTGGCGCGTATGAAAAAAATATAGTCCTGAATATTGCCAAAGATCTTTTTCGTGTTATTAACAAAGAACGTGGGATGAAAGCAGTTATGGTTCGTGAAGGTGATTACTACATGTCTTTACGAAAACGAATTAATAAGGCGCGTGAATATAAAGCTGATCTTTTTATGTCGATTCATGCGGATGCATTTCGTGATCCGAAAGTGCATGGTTCTTCCGTCTATGTATTATCAAAAAAAGGCGCAAGTAGTGAGGCGGCAAAATGGCTGGCGGAATCAGAAAATGCATCTGATTTGATTGGTGGTGTTAGTCTGGAAGGGAAGGATGATGTACTTGCCTCTGTCTTATTGGACTTATCACAAACAGCAAGTCTAGAAGCAAGTATCGATATTGCTGATCGCGTGTTAAAGGGACTGAAAGGTATTGGCAAAGTACATAAGCGCACCGTGCAATCAGCAGGGTTTGCGGTATTAAAGTCACCGGATATTCCATCAATCTTGATTGAAACGGCATTCATTTCAAACCCGAATGAAGAGAAAAAACTATTAAGCGCAAAGCACCGCACCAAGATGGCAAATGCGATGTTAGTCGGGCTCCGAGGTTATTTTCGCGATTTCGCACCGGAAGGAACCATACTAGCGTCACGTAAACACATCATTGAGCGTGGAGAAACGCTTTCAACAATTGCCCAGCAGTATCGAGTCAGTACTAATACACTGCGTCAGTATAACGGTCTGAAAGGTGATTTAGTGCGTGTTGGACAGAGTCTTAGTATTCCAAGAGGTAGTGGAACTTAATCTTTTAGACGTGAAACGTTAAGCGTGAAAGGTGAAACGTTTAACCTTATAATTAGCACTTTTCACGCTTAACCTTTCACGTGTCCTATGTCTGTCGAACATAATTTTCCTCGTATTCATCAACTCCCTGAATCGGTTGCTAATCAGATTGCAGCGGGTGAAGTTATTGAAAGACCTGCTTCAGTCGTAAAAGAATTAATTGAAAATAGTATTGATGCTGCTGCAACAAAGATTGAAATTGATATCGAACAAGCCGGTATTAGTTTAATACGTGTGCGTGATAATGGGCAGGGGATACATAAAGATGATTTAAAATTGGCTCTACAACCGCATGCAACGAGTAAGCTTTCCGAACTTGCTGATTTATCACAAATTGCCAGTTTAGGCTTTCGTGGAGAAGCCATACCGAGTATTGCGTCGGTGTCTCGGTTTAAAATGATGTCACGATTGACCGATGAAGAACAAGCATGGTCAATAAACAATACATTTAAAATAAAACCTGCTGCACATGAGAGAGGAACAACAGTAGAAGTTAATGATTTGTTCTTTTCTACACCGGGACGGCGTAAATTTTTAAAAACAGAAAAAACAGAATTCTTACATATTCAATCATTAATACGCGCTATTTCATTGAGTCATTTTTCGACGGGGTTTTTTGTTAAACATAATGAGCAACCCTTGTTTCGTTTTCCTGTATGTAATGATGATTTTGAACAACGTATAAAAAATATCTGTGGCGCTTCATTTTTAAATAAAAGTGTGCGAGTCGATTCAGAAAAAGACGGCATGCATTTGTGGGGTTGGCTAGGATTAAATGATGTTGCTCGTAGTCAGTCGGACAGACAATATTTTTATGTGAACGGTCGTATGGTTCGTGATAAACATGTTAATCATGCAATACGTCTGGCTTATGATGACCGTATTGCCACCGGGCGCTATGCTAGTTTTGTTTTACATTTACAACTGGATCCATCATTGCTCGATGTTAATGTGCATCCAGCTAAATCAGAAGTTCGTTTTTCCGAAATTAGAAATGTGCATGATTTTATCTATGGCAGCTTGCTGGATAGTTTAAAACAGCCGGTCATGTCTGTTACCCATGATGTACAAAGAGATGTGAAATATGAAATGAATAATGTTGGTGAGCAACAAACGGTTAATGAAGAGAGTCATATTTATCAAACGAATAGTTTTAAACAAGCAGACATCTTGCAAAGCAAAAAATCATCGTCAAAATATTTATCCTTGTTTTCAGATCAATTTGTTATTGCGACGATAGATAAGATTCAATATCTAATTGATGTTGCGAAATCGAGGGCATTAATAACCACAGATTATCTTCTTGAAAAATTTAAATCGAATAACATTATTAAACGCCCGATTCTTGTTCCTGTTGCTTGTGAATTAACTCAGGACAAATTAGATCTTGTTCTAAATAAAACAGCATTAATAAATCAATGGGGTTTTGAACTGGAACAAATCGGACCGACTCAGATTTTAATTCGTTCTCTACCTTCACGTTTAGTTCATGCAGAGACGATTGTATTAGTGAAAAATCTGTTAGAAGCAATAGCAAAAAATAAATCGGACAAAGAAATTGCAACAATACTTGCAAATCATGTGAATGATTCGGGAATAGAGTTGAATGAAGAAAGCACAATACAATTACTTAATGATATTAGTTCGTATGAAAATAATACGAATGTATCGGATTCGTTGCCCTGGCGAAAACTTGATGTGCAAACCTTGCAGTCACTAATAGATAATAATGTCTGACTCACCGTTTGTTATTTTTATTATGGGACCGACTGCCGCAGGCAAAACGGATCTGGCTGTTCATCTGCATGAAAATATAAATTGTGAAATTATCAGTGTTGATTCTGCTTTGGTCTATCGAGACATGGATATCGGTACAGCAAAGCCGAATAAAGATCTTTTGGCGAAAGTACCTCATCGATTAATCGACATATGTGATCCATTGGAATCATATTCAGCAGCACGTTTTTTACAGGATGCAAACAAAGCGATTAAAGAGATTCAAAATAAAGGTAGGACTGCCGTGCTTGTCGGCGGTACAGGCTTATATTTTCGCGCTCTGGAACAAGGTTTAGCCGAATTACCAGAAGCGAATTATCGGATACGTGCCAGACTCGAAGCTGAAGCAGAAGTAGAAGGTTGGCAAAGTTTACATAATAGATTGCGAGAAATAGACCCGGAAGCAGCAACACGAATTAACGAGAATGACCCGCAGCGAATTCAGCGGGCTTTGGAAATCTATGAAATTACTGGTAAAACGATGTCAGCATTGATTTCAGAGGGTCGCAAACAGGCATTTCCATATCCAATCAAGAAAATAATCCTTTCTCCTGAAGACCGCTCACTTTTACATGAACGTGTAAAACAACGTTTTTTAACCATGCTGGAATCAGGTTTGGTTGATGAAGTCGAATCTTTATATCGACGAGGTGATTTGTCTTTGAGTCTGCCTTCCATGCGTTTAGTAGGCTACAGGCAGGTTTGGCGCTATTTAGATGGTCTGACCAGCTACGAAGAAATGCAGGAACATGCCATTATTGCGACACGGCAATTGGCGAAACGCCAGATAACCTGGTGTCGTAGTGAAAGTCAGGCTAAGTGGTACGATTCACACGAACCTGAGATTTTCTCTAAAATCGTGGAAAATCTTGAGAATTAAGCGTAAATCCTGTTTATTTTGTAATATACTTGACTGACAAATAAGTATGTACTCGTGATACTTGAAAATGTGTATTTTAGAGTGCATTTGTTTTTATTCAGGGCAAGGCGCGACGATGCGCATGGCCGCTTCCTGCAAAGAGGAGCAACGCCGCCATGGATGAAAACAGGCGTGCTATAAATATGCATTTTCAGGTGTCACGGGTACAAATAATCGCATTGTGCTATAGCGATTCACAATAAGAATAATTAGATAGAAAGGAGAATTATCATGAGTAAGGGGCACTCATTGCAGGATCCTTTTTTAAATGCACTTAGAAAAGAACGCGTTCCAGTATCAATTTTTCTCGTAAACGGTATAAAGCTGCAAGGACAGGTAGAATCTTTCGACCAATTTGTCATACTTCTTAAAAACTCGGTGAGCCAATTGGTCTATAAACATGCTGTTTCTACCATTGTGCCAGCGAGAAATGTAAAGCTTCCCCGCACGGATGAGGAATCTGGCGAAGAACACTGATAATTATGCCCGTGATATCTGAAAATGCGTGTTCTGAGTGTGTTCGTTTTTATTCAGGGCAAGGCGCAACGATGCGCATGGTCATTTCCTGCAAAGAGGAGCAACGCCGCCATGGATGAAAACGAGCGTGCTATGAATAGGAATTTTCAGGTATCACGGACATAACTACTGGTAATCATTTGGAATCAAAATCTGCTGCTATTCAGCGCGCCTTAATCGTTCATGTCGATTTTGCTAAATCCATAGAAGATGGAGCATTCAATGAATTTGCTCAATTGGTCGAATCCTCCGGTCTGGATGTTGTCGATTCAATTAGAGCACCTCGTTTAAAGCCCGATGCACAGCTTTTTGTTGGTAAGGGTAAAACAGATGAAATAGCTGCAGTTGCAAAGCAACAGGCTGCGGATGTCATCATTTTCAATCATTCGCTGACACCGGCACAGGAACGAAATCTTGAACAACATATTAATGTTCGTGTTATTGACAGGATTGGGTTGATTCTCGATATCTTTGCCCAGCGTGCTCGAAGTTACGAAGGTAAATTACAGGTTGAATTGGCGCAGTTAGAACATTTATCAACGCGTTTAATACGTGGTTGGACACATTTAGAGCGTCAAAAAGGTGGTATTGGTCTGCGTGGGCCTGGTGAAACCCAGCTTGAAACTGACCGTCGTTTGATTGGTCAGCGAATTAAGGTAATTAAAGGACGTTTGCAAAAGGTTCGACAACAACGGGCTCAGAGTCGTCAACAACGTAAAAAGAATGATGTCCCGGTTATTTCACTTGTTGGCTATACCAATGCAGGCAAATCAACCTTATTTAATTACTTAACCGGCGCCAATGTGGGTGTCGCAGATCAATTGTTTGCCACACTTGACCCGACATTAAGGCGTATAGAGACAACTTCAGGCAGGAATGTAATTTTAACGGATACGGTGGGATTTATTCGTGATTTGCCGCATGAATTGGTCGACTCATTTCAAGCGACATTGGACGAAGTACGGGAAGCTGATTTATTGATACATGTTATTGATGTCGATAGTGAGCAACGTCAGCAGCGAATCGATGATGTAAATCAGGTTATTGATTTAATTGGAGCAACAGATGTTGCTCAAATCGAGGTCTATAACAAGATCGATCAATATCCGGAAATTGAGGCAAGAATTGAAAATATTGATAGTGATATCAATACGCGAATTTGGTTATCATCCCACACCGGCAAAGGTCTGGAATTCTTATTTGAGTGTATTGAACAATTTATTAGCCGAAATAGGAGGCCGCATTATCTGAATTTACCAGTAACCGCGGGTCAATTACGCGCCAAACTATTTGATATCGGCGCGGTCAGACATGAGGACGTCAATGAGAAGGGTGGCTGGACATTGGAAGTGGAACTTGAGGAGTTCAGATTGCATAAATTATGTGAGGAAGCCAGACTAGACATTTCACAGTTGCAGTCAGGGGTTAGTCGCTATTAATATCCCCTCCCTGAACTTAAAAAATTTAACAAACACTATATTTCGTTGGAGAATATTGAATGGGCTGGAATGAACCACCAGATGGTAATAAGGGTAAAGATCCCTGGGGTAATCGTGGCAATAATGGCGAGGGTCCTCCTGATCTCGACGAGATTATAAAGAAAATGCAAAAAGGCTTTGGTGGCATGTTTGGCAGCGGGCCCAAGCGCATGGATAACAATGATTCCATGTTTCCGTTTGTCATGGGTCTTCTCCTTTTGATTGGCTGGTTAATCTTTGATATGACCTATCTGATTGATCAGCAAGAACGTGGTGCAGTTTTGCGTTTTGGAAAACACGTTGAAACCCTACAACCAGGTCTAGGTTTTCGTTTTCCCAGACCGATAGAAAATGTCATTGTTGCCAATGTCGGACGAGTGCAACGAATGACACACAGAGCAACTATGCTGACTCAGGATGAGAATATCGTTGATCTGGAAGTTGCCGTTAAATGGAAAATCAAGGAAGACCCTAGTGATTTTCTATTCAATGTAAATATGCCAATTGCGACATTAAAACAGGTGACTGAAAGTGTTGTGCGTGAGGTAGTGGGTAAGAGTAAGCTGGATTATGTATTGACTGAAGGTCGAGCGGAAATTGCCGAACAACAAAGAGAGTTGATATCAACCGTATTAGATGAGCTATATCAGGTCGGTATCCACGTCGAAAGTGTAGAGATGTTGTCTGTTAAACCACCGGAACAAGTCAAGGCTGCATTTGATGATGCTATTAAAGCAAGGGAAGATGAACAGCGTTATGTAAACGAGGCAAAAGCTTATCAGAATAAGATAATCCCGGTTGCTCGTGGTAATGCAGCACGCTTACGTGAAGAATCGAATGGTTATAAAGCGCGTGTTATATCTAAAGCTGAAGGTGAGGCGAGTCGTTTTGAACAATTATTAACTGAATATCAACGTGCACCGGAAGTGACACGTGAGCGTTTGTATCTTGATGCAATTGAATCAGTATTTAGTAATTCCAATAAAGTATTTATTGATAATGATAAGGGAAACAGCTTGATGTATTTACCTATCGATAAACTGATTGATAAACGAAAAAATAACAGTTCAAGTTTTTCAAACCCTGAATTTAAAGATCTATCATCATCATCTATGACATCTTCGCTGGAGGATGCCAGACAAAAATTTGATAGCCGTATAAGGGGGGCAAGATAATGTCACTACTTCAAAAGATTTTTATTCCTATCGTTATTATTGTGGTAGTAGCTTCTTTCTCTATCTTTACCGTCAAACAATGGGAACAAGCAGTTGTCTTTGAATTCAAGAAAATAAAATCATCTGATTTTGATCCTGGTTTACATTTTATGAAACCGGTAATGAATACCGCGTCAAAATTTGAAAAGCGACTTCTTAATCTGGATCAACCGCCACGACGGTTTTTAACATTTGAAAAGAAAGACGTTATTGTGGATTACTATGCCAAATGGCGCATAGCGGATGTTGAAAAATTTTATATCGCCAGTAATGGTGGCAATATTGAATACGCAAAAACGGAATTGATTTCGCAAAGTCTGGATCAGGCATTGAGAGATGAATTTGGTAAACGTACCGTACAAGAAGTCGTTGCCGGAGAACGCGATGAAATTCTTAAAATTGTTACTGAGACTTCTAATCAATTAAAAGAGAGTTATGGTATTGAGATTGTTGATGTCAGAACCAAACGTATCGATTTGCCAGACGAAGTCAGTGATGATGTATACAAACGTATGCGTTCTGAACGAGTTCGTGTCGCTGAAGAACTTCGAGCACAAGGTAAAGAGGCGGCGGAAAGGATTCAAGCTGTTACCGACAAGGATCGTGAGATAATTCTGGCCAATGCTTATCGCGATGCTGAAATCATTCGTGGTGAAGGTGATGCTCAGGCAACTGAAATTTATGCGGTTGCTTATAGCAAGGATAGAGATTTTTATTCATTTTATCGTAGTCTGAGTGCCTATCAGAACAGTTTTAATAATGGTAATGATATATTACTGATTGATCCTAAATCAGATTTCTTCAGATATTTTAATAATTCAAAAGGTAACTAACTTTAATACAGAGTGAAGTGAATCAGATGGATTCACTCGGTAGTTATCGGGATTAAAATGGTGAAACTGATTGTTTGATATTAATTTTTCTGATCTCTTAGCTGCAATAGCACTGGTTTTCGTTATAGAAGGCTTAATGCCTACTATAAATCCAGATGGCATGCGTAAAGTGTTCTCAATGGTATCTCAAATGGATAATCAAACATTACGCTTTTTAGGTGTTTCGAGCATGATATTTGGTGTGATACTCCTGACTATTGTTAGATAGATTTTATATAGATAAATTATGACTATTATTAATCGTTGGTTACTTCCCGAAGGTGTTGAAGAGATATTGCCGCCAAAGGCAATGCAGCTCGAACACTTATGCCGAACGATCATTGATCTGCTTTCCAGTTGGGGATATGAATTCGTTATTCCTCCTATGATTGAATATCTGGAATCTTTATTGACAGGCACAGGTGAAGATCTTGATTTAAAAACATTTAAGCTTACCGACCAATTAAGCGGTCGTTTAATGGGGTTACGAGCAGACATGACGCCACAGGTTGCACGTATAGACGCACATCTTTTAAAACGTGATACACCAACGCGACTTTGTTACCTCGGTTCCGTATTGCACGCACGTCCAAGCAGATCGGGGGAAACACGTTCGCCGTTACAATTAGGGGCAGAACTCTATGGTCACGCAGGTGTAGCTAGTGATATTGAAATCGTTAAATTGATGCTGACAACGTTAAAACACGTCGGTGTTAATCAGGCTTATATTGATCTGGGGCACATTGGCATATTTCGGACATTAAGTGCTGAGTCATCATTGGATGCAGGACAACAAGCCGCCGTATTTGAAGCATTACAGCGTAAAGCGAAAGACGAATTAAAATCGTTGTATAAGGACTGGAATGTGACAGACGATGCCAGTAATGCCTTACTCGATTTAATCGATCTCAATGGTGATGTATCAGTTTTGGCTGAAGCGGAAAAGTTGTTTAAGAAATTATCTCCCGAAGTGTCAAATTATATTGGCGAGGTAAAAGCATTGACTGATTCGATAAAAGATCAATCTGATGTTGCTATCAATATCGATTTGGCAGAATTACGTGGTTATCACTATCACACGGGTATGGTTTATACCGCATTTGTTCCGGGTAAAGGTGAAGGTATCGCTTTTGGCGGTCGTTACGATGATATTGGTCGTGCTTTTGGTCGAGCCAGACCGGCAACAGGTTTTAGTACGGATGTGAAGTCCTTATTAAAATTTCAAAAGACCGAAGAAGTTGTAGCAAAAAGAATCTTTGCGCCGGCATCTGATGATGCTTCATTACAGAAAAAAATTGATGAACTGCGTAGTTCAGGAAAAATTGTTGTGCAAGAGTTACAGGGGCAACAGGCAACAGCAAGCGAAATGAACTGTGAACAACAACTCACACAAGAAAAAGGTAAGTGGGTCATAAAATAATTATTTAATTTATAAGATATAAAAAATGGGTAAAAACATAATAATATTAGGCACCCAATGGGGTGACGAAGGTAAGGGAAAGATAGTTGATCTGTTAACGGAAGATGCTGCGGCCGTTGTGCGCTTTCAGGGTGGACACAATGCAGGTCATACCGTTGTTATAGAAGGCAAGAAAACGGTTCTTCATTTAATTCCGTCAGGTATTTTGCACGAAGGTGTTGAGTGCCTTATAGGTAATGGCGTCGTGCTAAGTCCGCATGCGTTAATGGAAGAGATTACTATGCTGGAAGAAAATGATATTCCGGCACGTTCATTAATAAAAATTAGCGAAGCCTGTACCTTGATATTGCCATATCATATTGCGCTCGATCAGGCGCGTGAAAAAGCCAAAGGCAAAGCAGCGATTGGTACAACGGGTAGAGGGATTGGTCCTGCCTATGAAGATAAAGTAGCACGACGTGCGTTACGGGTTGGCGATCTTATGAATGATGCGCTTTTAACAAGTAAGCTGGAAGAAGTATTGGAATATCATAATTTCATGCTCACAAATTATTATAAATGTGATGCGATTGATTATCAGGAATCTCTGGATGATATAAGAAAATTATCTGAAGACTTGATTCCCATGATTTCAGATACGGGTAGTCGTCTTAATGAATTACATGCCGAAGGAAAAAATATCATGTTCGAAGGTGCGCAGGGTACCTGGCTGGACATCGACCATGGTACTTATCCTTTTGTCACGTCTTCAAATACCACTGCAGGTGGTGCGGCTACCGGTACCGGCTTTGGTCCCTGTTATTTTGATTATGTATTGGGAATTACCAAAGCTTATACCACGCGAGTCGGTTCAGGACCGTTCCCGACAGAACTATTCGATGATATAGGTGAACATCTTGGTAAGGTAGGACATGAGTTTGGTGCTACAACAGGTAGAGGAAGACGTTGTGGCTGGTTTGATGCTGTTGCACTCCGTCGTTCAGCACAAATTAATAGTTTAACCGGTTTATGTATTACGAAACTGGATGTGTTGGATGAATTGGAAACAATTAAAGTTTGTACGGCTTATGAAATGAATGGTAAAACCATTGATATTCCACCCATCGGTGCTGAAGCTTTCGCTGAATGTAAGCCAATATATGAAGAACATCCGGGTTGGCAATCAAACACGGTAGGCGCAACCGATTACAATGATTTACCAAAGAAGGCGACTGATTACTTGAATCGACTTTCTGAAGTAACAGGCGTTCCCATTGATATTATTTCGACGGGACCCGATCGTGCAGAGACAATCGTCCTGAAAAATCCGTTTGATTAAAATTTACTTGGGTTTTAAAAAATATAATACGCCAGGTAATTGAAGGGATGGTAAAGCAAACTGTTTTTTGTTGAGAACATCAGGAGATGTGAATAAGGATAATACATGACGTATTTATTTAAGTTTCGCGGTTTCCTGCCATTCATCATGATGGTTTTCCTGAATGCCTTTGTTGATCTTGGCCATAAGATTATTATTCAGAACACAGTATTCAAGGTCTATGACGGTCAGGAACAAATTATTTTAACGGCGATAGTCAATGCATTAATTCTCTTACCATTCATTCTACTTATTTCTCCTGCCGGTTATTGCGCCGATAAATTTCCAAAAAATAAAGTCATGCGAATTAGTGCATGGCTTGCTGTAGGTATCACACTTTGTATTACTTTATTTTATTATATGGGCTGGTTCTGGTCTGCTTTTGCAATGACGTTTATGTTGGCATTACAAAGTGCCTTTTATTCGCCGGCTAAATATGGCTATATCAAAGAACTGGTAGGTAAAGATAACCTGGCAGGTGCTAATGGTCTGGTTCAAGCGGCGACAACGATAGCTATCCTTGCCGGTATTTTTGTATTTTCAATTTTGTTTGAACATCTTCTAGCAGATGTAATATTCACCGACACGTCATTATTGCTGGAAAGCATCGCACCGATTGGCTGGGCATTAGTTGCCTTTAGTGTTATGGAACTATTTTTTGCCTACGCTTTGCCAGAAAAGTCTCCTGTTGATGATGCGATGAAATTTGACTGGAAAATATATGCTAGTGGTTCCTATTTAAAATCAAATATTCGCGCTGTATTAGATCGCGAAATTATCTTTTTATCGATTATTGGTTTGTCTATTTTCTGGGCTCTCTCCCAGGTGATGTTGGCTGCATTTCCCGCGTATGCAAAAGAGTCGATGGGGATTATGGATACGGTCATTATCCAGGGCACCTTAGCCTGTGCTGGCATAGGAATTATTTTGGGTTCAATTATTGCTGGACGTATCTCCAGAACTCATATTAAAACAGGAACGATACCGGTCGGTTCGATTGGTATTGCGCTTTGTTTAATAGTCTTGCCGATACTTGGTAATATTTATTTTCAAATGATTAATTTCTTTGCCTGGGGTGTGTTTGGTGGTTTATTACTTGTTCCACTCAATGCTTTGATCCAGTTTCATGCGAAGGAAGATAAACTTGGTCGTGTTCTGGCAGGTAATAATTTTATACAAAATTTATTTATGCTGAGCTTTCTTGGGCTTACTGTCATGTTTGCCATGATGGGTATGAACAGTTTGGGTCTATTTAATATTCTATTTGTCGTAGCAGTTGTAGGTGCAATTTATACCAGTTATAAATTACCATAATCATTAGTTCGTTTTATCGTTAGTTGCATTACAATAGTCGATCGTTATTCTTGTTTTAATAAGTAGGGTCAGATTGGACTTTATTTATGCTACTTTATAAACAGGCATTTCTTTAAGCTCATCGCCTAATTCATTTTCAGCATTCCATAAATCATGAGCTTGTTGCAATCGGAGCCAGATGCCAGGACCATTGCCCAATACTTTTCCTAAGCGGATAGCAATATTTGGAGTGACAGGATTATCTTCGTTGATAATTTTGTATAGTTTATTACGGGAGATGTGCAGATCGCGTGCAAATTGCGCGGTACTTATACCTTGAACCTTCAATTCAATAATTACGTCTTTCAATATTGCCCCCGGATGAGTGGGTTGTCTGGTCATAATTTATTTCCAAATGACAATCTTAAAATGTTTGAATGGTGCCCAGAAGAGGACTTGAACCTCCACAGGATTACTCCTACTAGCACCTGAAGCTAGCGCGTCTACCAATTCCGCCACCTGGGCATTTGTTTTTGTGTTGCACCATATTATACATTGAGTCTTTTCAAACTCGACGCGCTACGCGCGGTCGCTCATAGGCTAATGTGTCTACTCGCCGTTCACGCCATCCTGGCTGTCACGGCATTCGGGCTCCTGCCCATCATTCCGCCACCTGGGCATTTGTTTTTGTGTTGCACCATATTATACACTGAGCCTTTTCAAACTCGACGCGCTACGCGCGGTCGCTTTCGGACTCCTCGACTCTGTCTCCTGATTCGTTCTCGGTCTCTGTTCCTGACTCGACTCTACCGATTACTTCCTGTAATCGTACCCTCTGCATCCATGCAGTCGTGTCCTTCGCGACACTTGGACTCCATGTCCATTGTCTACCAGTTTCGCCACCTGGGCATGTGTTATAGTGATGGACTTTAACAACGGCGGACTTTAACAGCCCTCCGAATATTGTCAATTCATCGAATATTAATGAGTAAAAAATCTAAACCAAAAGCAAAACCAGAATCATCCTCAAACAGGAAGTTCGATTTACCTGAGCGCGAAGATATTATGGCGTGTCTACGTGAAGCAGGGCGTCCGCTTGCGCGTAAGCAACTGGCAGAAGCCTTTGTTATTCATGATCCTGAAATTCGTCGTGCCTTAGGTCGTCGGCTTAAGGCTATGACGCGTGACGGGCAGTTAATTCGTAATCGCCGAGGTAGTTATGGATTGATTGAAAAAATGGATTTGATTAAGGGCCGTGTTATTGGCCATGCTGATGGTTATGGTTTTGTAGTGCCAGATGAAGATGGTAAAGATTTATTTCTCTCTGCGCGACAAATGCGAACGATATTGAATGGTGACCGTGTTTTGGTTCGTCAGGTTAATGTTGATAAAAAAGGCAAGCGAGAAGGTTCTCTGGTTGAAGTATTAGAGCGAGCCAATCATCAACTTGTGGGACGTTACTTTGAAGACAAAGGCATCGCTTATGTTATTCCTGATAATAAACGCATCAGTCAGGATTTCTTAATTCCTCCCAGTGATAAAAATAAGGCTAAACACGGACAATATGTCGTCGTAGAAATACTTCATCAACCGGAAAAGCATCGTCAACCAATAGCTAAAGTTCTTAATATTATCGGTGATGGACTTGATGGAAGTATGGCAGTTGATATTGCCATTCGCAGTTACGAATTACCGTTTGAATGGCCTGATGCTATTGATGAAGAGATTAAAGGTTTAAGCGATAAAATCGAATTGGATGATATCGGTAATAGAAATGATATTAGAGATATTCCATTAGTTACTATTGATGGTGCAGACGCGCGTGATTTTGATGATGCGGTTTATTGTGAAAAAGATGGTAATGGCTGGCGATTATTAGTTGCGATTGCTGATGTATCTCATTATGTAAAAAAACAAGCTGCGCTAGATGATGAAGCACGCTTGCGTGGCACGTCAGTTTATTTTCCTGAACGTGTTATCCCGATGTTGCCAGAAATACTATCTAATGGTTTGTGTTCACTTAAACCTGAAGTTGATCGTTACAGTCTGGTTTGTGAATTAAATATTGATGCGAAGGGTAAGGTTAAACGTTCCTCTTTTTTTAAAGGACTAATTCGATCGGCAGCACGATTGACTTATGATGAGATGCAATCAATTGCTGTTGATAAAGATCCAGTCGCTAGAAAAAAACATGGTGATTTAGTCACGCATCTGGATAATTTATTCCAGCTTTATCAACTCTTACATGCAGCGCGAAAGAAAGCAGGTCTGATTGATTTTTCTTCGATGGAATCTCGTTTTGAATTTAATGATGATGGTCATATTGATGCAATACATCAGGTAGAAAGAAATGAAGCACATCGTTTGATTGAAGAAATGATGCTGTCTGCCAATGTTGCTGCTGGTGAGTTTTTACAAAAGCATGAAATACATGGCATGTATCGTATTCACGAAACACCTAAGCTTGAGAAGCTCGAAGATGTACGAACATTATTATCTCAACTTGGTTTGTCTCTGGGTGGTGGAGATGAACCAACGGCAAAAGATTATGCAAAATTAATGAAAGTGATGCGACTACGTGATGATGCGCAAATGTTAGAAACTATTTTATTACGTAGTATGCCATTGGCAGCATATAGCATGATAAACGAAGGACATTTTGGTTTAGGTTTTGCTACCTATGCCCATTTTACTTCACCGATAAGGCGTTATCCTGACTTAATGGTTCATCGAGCGATTGAACATATTATTTCCGGAAATGCTGCGGAAACATTTCAATATTCGCAACAAGCGGTACTTGAATTAGCTGAACATTGTTCGATGACAGAACGTCGTGCGGAAGAAGCCTCGCGTGATGCAATACAACGACTTAAATGTGCTTATATGAAAGACAAGGTAGGCGAAAGTTTTGAAGGCATGGTTAGCTCGGTAACTTCTTTTGGTTTATTTGTTGTGTTGGATGATATTTATATCGAAGGATTGATTCATATAAGTACTTTGCCGGTAGACTATTATCATCATGATGAAATCACGCATACCTTACGAGGCGAGCGTGGTGGTAAAGTCTTTAAATTAGGTCAAAGATTGAAAGTGTTGTTAACAAGGGTTGACCTTGATGAACGTAAAATAGATTTTGAATTAAAAGATAATGACTAAACGAACGGAACAAATTTTTGGACTGCATGCGGTTAAGCAGATGTTAGATACTTCACCGGATAGAATTCTTAATATCTGGATACAAGAAGCGATTAATTCTGAATCGGTGCGTTCACTTCAAGAGATAGTTAATAATTTAGGACTGTCAGTTCAGACTGTACCGCGTTCTACTTTGAGCAGGATGACAAAGAATCAGAATCATCAGGGTGTAATTATTGAAGTTAAACCAGCGAAGAAAAAAAACGATAATGATCTTGATGATGTACTGCAACTGAACAAGGATAATAATCCTTTATATTTGATTCTTGATTCAGTACAAGACCCGCATAATTTAGGTGCTTGTATTCGTACTGCTGATGCGGCAGGTGTCGCCGCGATTATTATTCCAAAAGATCGTTCCGCCAGTATTAATGAAACTGTCAGGAAAGTCGCCAGTGGTGCGGTAGAAAATGTGACGGTCATTTCTGTTGTGAATCTTGTGCGAGCGATAAAGAAGATAAAACAAGCAGGAGTCTGGGTCGTCGGTACTGCGGGTGGGGCTGAACAGTCTATTTATGACCTGGATCTGAAGGTGTCGACCGCCATCATTATGGGTGGAGAAGGTAAGGGTATGCGTGATTCGATTCAGAAAGAATGTGATTATGTCGCTTCATTGCCCATATTGGGTCAAATAGAAAGCCTCAATGTATCCGTTGCTACCGGCGTTGTTTTATATGAGGTCATCCGCCAAAGAGGAGTGGTATAGCCCAGTTTTTTACTGACTTCGGCCGAAAATTAGATTTTCAGTCATATTTAGTCTGATTTTTGCTGTTTTAGTCGGAAGATGGATTGCGGACATCAATCCAATCCTTTAGAATCGCGCCGACTTTGTCCTTGTCTCACTCTGAAATACGGGGAGACTTATAAACCTAGAGGATTTGCAATGCGACACTATGAAATTATATTTCTGGTTCATCCGGATCAGAGCGAACAAGTACCTGCGATGATTGATCGCTACAAAGAGATGGTCACTGGCAATAACGGTACTATCCACCGCCTTGAAGACTGGGGCCGCCGACTTCTGGCATACCCAATAAACAAAATCCATAAAGCACATTATGTTCTTATGAACATTGAATGTGATGCCGATTCCTTAAAACAGCTTACAGACGCATTTCGCTTTAATGATGCTGTTGTACGTAATCTGGTTGTTAAGAAAGATGAAGCAGTGACTGTCGATTCTCCGTTGATAAAAATCAAGGAAGAAGAAACCAGGCCAGCGCCAAGCGTTGCTGCAGAAGCCAAGCCAGAAGCTAAAGCTGCTGAAGAAGCTAAACCAGAACCTGTTGCCGCTGAAGCTGCGACTGAAGAACCTGCTCAGGAAACAGATGCATCATCTGACACTCCTGCAACTGAAGAATAATAGGGGATTATCAAATGGCTCGTTATTTTAAACGTAAAAGATTTTGTCGCTTTACCGCAGATGGTGTTAAAGAGATCGACTATAAAGATATCAATACACTGAAGAATTATGTTTCTGAATCAGGAAAAATTGTTCCTAGTCGTATTTCAGGAACGAATGCCCGTTATCAACGTCAGTTATCAACTGCAATCAAGCGTGCGCGCTATCTTGCTCTGATTCCTTACTGTGATGCGCATTAATCTGATTTAGTAGAATAGATGTTCATCTATTTAGATGAACTTAAGAAGTGTTAGAAGCTGTGTGATTCTGACTTTTTGTAAAACATTAAAGTGATTGGTAACTACATACTGAGTGGCAGGTTTCAAGCCATTGTCGCAACAGCATTGAGCGCACTTGTTTCGATGTTGATGTTACCGTTTGCTTATCTGATTAGCGGCTCAGTAATTGCCCTAATAACCCTAAGGAAAGGGGCAGCCATAGGGCTGCAGACGTTATGTGCAAGTTTATTAGTGCTAACTGCTTTTTTTATGCTTGCAGATTTACCAGCACAATTGAGTATTGCTTATGCGGCGGTAATTTGGTTGCCTGTCTGGATTGCTTCTACGGCACTGCGCTTAAGTGAACGACAAGGCATATTAATTTGCACGGTTGCCTTACTTGTTATTTCGCTGATAGTTGCAGCCTACGTCACTATTGGTGATGTAACTAACTGGTGGCAACAGTGGTTTGACCTAATGCTTGAAAAAGCGGTGCCACTTGAGCGAATTGATCAATATAAGGATGTATTGAAAGTGGGTGCCACAATGATAAATTCATTGATGGCAACGGCTTTGATGATGAATATTATCATGGCTACATTTTGTGGCAGGTGGTGGCAATCCCGGTTATTTAATCCGGGTGCGTTTCAAAAGGAATTCTATGCATTGCGTTTACCAACGGCGATATTGCCTTTGAGCGGGATTATTATGTTGTTGGTTTTCACGCTTGCTGAACCATGGCAGAGCATGCTCAGGGATAGCACAGTTATTTTGATGTTCATGTATGTAATACAGGGCATCTCATCAGTGCATCGGAATGTTGATGAATTAAAGCTATCAACAGCATGGATTGTATCGATGTATTGTTTATTAGTATTGATACCACAAATGGGGCTGCTTATTGCCTGTTTGGGTATGACGGACGTTTATATTAGTTGGCGTAGAAAAAAAGAGAGCTCGGAAAACGGATTGTAAGACGTGAGACGAGCCAGTAAATAAAGAATCTGTTATTATAAAACTGTAATGAATTGAGGTAGTCTGATGGAAATTATCTTGCTTGAAAAAGTGCATAAACTTGGTTTACTAGGTGACCGAGTCAAGGTTAAACCTGGTTTTGGTAGAAATTATCTTATTCCTAGCGGAAAAGCTGTTTCTGCAACAGCCGATAATATTGCCAAGTTTGATGCTCGTAGAGCTGAACTGGAAAAACAGCAACAAGAAGCTGCGGCTGTAGCAACGGCACGTGCTGAAAAGCTGAATGAAGTCAATGTTTCTATCGCACGTAAAGCAGGCGAAGAGGGCAAATTATTTGGTTCAGTTGGAACAGCAGATATTGCTGGCGCTGTGACAGAATCAGGTGTTGAATTGTCCAAACATGAAATTAGATTGCCTGAAGGACCGATTCGTAGTCTTGGCGAACTTGAACTTGATGTTCAACTTCATGCTGATGTAATTGCGACAATTAAGGTAAATGTTGTTGCGGAAGAAGAAGATTCCTGATTTTCCGAAAGCCGGTACAGCGTTAATATTAATTCTTCTAGATAGCCACTTGTAACAGGTAAGTCAGGCTATCTGATTTAGTTAGATCGTTTCTTGAATTTATAGAAATCGATCCAGGGGAACTTGATGCAGGAACCGGTACAAACACCCTTCTCACATGATGCTGAAACAGCAGCATTAAAAATACCGCCACATTCTATAGAGGCCGAGCAGGCTGTATTAGGCGGTGCCTTTCTCGATAAAGAAGCCTGGGATAAGGTAGTCGAGCGAGTACATGAAGAAGATTTTTACCGCAAAGATCACCGCACTATTTTTCGGGCAATCAGCCAGCTTAGTGAAGATGGTGAACCTTACGATATCGTTACCGTTGCTGAATGGCTGGAAAATCACCAACTGCTTGATGAAGCGGGAGGTATGCGCAAACTTGCCGAGCTTGCCGAAAATACACCTAGCGCAAGTAATATCAGTGCCTATGCTGATATTGTTCGTAAACGTTCTATTTTAAGACAATTAATTTCCGCAACGTCTGATATCAACGACACCGTTTTTAATCCGCAAGGGCGAAGTAGCGAGCAAATTCTGGAATATGCCGAGCAAACGGTATTTGAGATTGCCGAAAGAGAAAACCACGGCAGGAAAAGTTACCAGGTCATCAAGGAATATTTAAAAGGTGCTTTGGAGAGAATAGATGAGCTTTTCCATAAGGACAGCCCGATTACGGGTATTGCCACTGGTTATGATGATCTGGATATGAAAACAGCGGGTTTTCAGCGGTCTGATTTGATTATTGTTGCTGGACGTCCCTCTATGGGTAAAACAGCCCTGGCTATTAATATTGCTGAGCATGCCGCAATCAAGGAAAAACAAAGTGTCGCTGTTTTTAGTATGGAAATGCCTGGTGAACAGTTGGCAATGAGAATGATGTCTTCATTAGGTCGAATTGATCAACATAAAATTCGAACTGGAAAATTAGGCGATGAAGATTGGCCAAGGTTGACTTCGGCAGTCAGTATTTTGCAAGAATCAAATATGTTTATTGATGATACACCGGCATTGACGCCATCTGAGTTGAGGGCACGCTGTCGACGTATTTCGCGTGAACATGGGCTCGATCTTGTGGTTGTCGATTACTTACAATTAATGCAGGTTGCCGGGACTGTTGAAAATCGTGCAACAGAAATTTCTGAAATTTCACGTTCTTTAAAGGCAATGGCGAAAGAACTTAACGTTCCTGTTATTGCACTATCTCAATTAAATCGAAGTCTGGAGTCACGAACTGATAAACGACCGGTTATGTCAGATCTTCGAGAAAGTGGTGCTATCGAGCAAGATGCGGATGTGATTATCTTTATTTATCGTGATGAAGTTTATAATGAAGATAGTAATGATAAAGGCACAGCGGAAATAATCATTGGTAAGCAACGAAATGGTCCAATAGGGAAAGTGAGACTGTCTTTTCTTGGTCAATTCACACGATTTGAGAATCTTGCAGATGATTATATTCATTCTCCTTCTGGATTCTCTGAATGACACGACCATCAAGGGTAGTCATTGATAAACAGGCTCTAAAACACAATCTTCAACGCGTACGGGAGCTTGCTCCGAATTCAAAAATTATGGCCATTATCAAGGCCGATGCTTATGGTCATGGTTTGGTCAGAGTCGCTCAAACACTCAGTGACGCGGATGCCTTTGGTGTCGCTTGTCTTGAAGAAGCCGAGCAGTTAAGAGCGGCAGCAATTAAAAACCCTATTGTTTTACTTGAAGGTCCACATAAAGCCATTGATCTTCCCCGCATTGTTCAACTTCAATTAGACGTTGTTATCCATAATGACTTACAACTGGAAATACTGGAACAGGCAAAGCTTAATGAACCGCTACAAGTATGGTTAAAGATTGACACGGGTATGCATCGACTGGGATTCCCCGTTGATAAAATAAGTGACATATTAGAACGCTTATCAAGCTGTCCTAATGTAAACCTGGCTCCGAAATTAATGACTCACTTTGCGACTGCAAATGAAAAAGATAATCCTTTAACAAAACAACAGTTAGAACTTTTTAATAAAACTTCTGATGGCCTGAAATATGAAAAAACCATCGCGAATTCTGCGGCGATAATTAATTTTCCTGAAACACATGTTGATTGGATACGACCTGGTTTGATGCTTTATGGTGTATCTCCGATGAAAGAAGATCATGCTAGTGAACAGGGTTTAAAGTCGGTAATGACTTTGGAGTCAGAAATTATTTCAATTCAACATTTATCAAAAGATGATTCTGTTGGTTACGGTGCAACATGGCGTTGCCCGGAAGATATGCCAGTCGGTGTTGTTGCAGCGGGATACGGCGATGGTTTTCCCAGACATGCCAAATCAGGCACACCAATACTTGTTAATGATGTTCGATGTTCATTAATCGGACGAGCTTCAATGGATATGTTGACAGTAGATTTGCGCAATCAACCGAATGCCAAAATAGGTGACAGAGTTGTTTTATGGGGTGAATCATTGCCTATCGAAGAAATTGCGCAATACGCAGATACCATCCCATATGAATTGTTATGTGGTGTGCATAAACGTTTGGAAATCGTCGAACATGGCTAAGGATGCATCTATTAATGGTCTTTTTCCGCGATTGCGGCGTCAGCTCCGTGCTCTAATCCTCATGTATTACACATACACTGCGGTTATGCGCGCGGTGCTTTCTTGCACTCACGAAAAAATCCTCATTAATAGATGCATCCTTAAGGCATGTCGTTAAATTATGCGAACTAAACTTTTATTCCAGTGTAATGAATGTGGTGCGGAAACACCGAAATGGGTTGGGCAATGTCCAGACTGTATGGCATGGAATACACTTCAAGAAACTGTCATAGAGAAAAAAACATCAGCCAATACGAGTCGCTTTCGTGAACATCTTGCCGGACCCGCTGAAGTTTGTTCATTGGGATCGGTCGATGCCAGTGAAACACCGAGACAGAAAACAGGTTTGGTTGAACTGGATCGGGTTATGGGTGGTGGTCTTGTTACCGGGTCTGTCACTTTGATAGGTGGTGATCCGGGTATTGGTAAATCAACATTATTGTTACAAACATTGTCTAGTCTTGATAGATCATCAGCTGTAGCCAGTTTATATGTCACAGGTGAAGAATCTGCACAACAAGTTGGTTTACGTGGTCAGCGTCTAGGCTTGTCATTAGATTCACTGCGGATATTAACTGAAAATCATCTTGAACGAATTCTCAGCGTAGCAAACAAGGAACAAGCAAAAGTTATTGTCATTGATTCAATACAAACGGTATACAGTGACATGTTGCAATCTGCTCCCGGTTCTGTCGCTCAGGTAAGAGAATGTGCTGCTCAACTAGTTCGCTTTGCTAAACAAACGAATACCTCTTTGTTTTTAGTAGGGCATGTAACTAAAGAAGGCGCGTTAGCTGGTCCCAGAGTGTTAGAGCATATGGTTGATACGGTGCTTTATTTTGAAGGTGATAGCAGTAGTCGCTATCGGGTAGTACGTGCAGTTAAAAATCGATATGGCGCGGTCAATGAATTGGGTATTTTTGCCATGACCGATAAAGGATTAAGAGAAGTGTCAAATCCTTCTGCTATTTTCTTATCGCGCTATGATGATCACGTTTCAGGTAGTGCCATTATGGTAACAAGAGAAGGTACGCGTCCGATGTTGGTCGAAGTTCAGGCATTGGTTGATCAATCACACTTGGGGAATCCAAGACGTGTTGCGCTTGGTCTGGAACAAAATCGATTAGCCATGTTATTAGCAGTATTACATCGGCATGCCGGTATTTCTATGAGCGACCAGGATGTCTTTATCAATGTTGTTGGCGGCATGCGTATTACAGAAACAGCGGCTGATTTACCTTTGTTGCTGGCGATTGTTTCAAGTTTTAAAAACAAACCGTTACCCAATAATATGATTATGTTTGGAGAGATTGGTTTGTCAGGTGAAATTCGACCTGTACAGAATGGCATTGAAAGATTGAATGAAGCCGTGAAACATGGCTTTAAACAATCCTTGATTCCGATGGCAAATAAGTCAAAAGAGATAAGCTCCGATATGGATATTGAAACAGTAACGCATCTATCCCAGGTAATGGAAAAAGTGGGTTTGTAACACGTTAACCATTTTAATTAGTCAGTTTTTTGAATAACTATTGGAATTTCTGGCAGTTAGCACATATTTTTGATAAATTCCCTTTTGATTTTCTTGCAGTTCACGCTAGTATTCCATCTTGTGTTTGAGTTTGCACAACTAATAATAATAAACAGGGATGTGTGATTTTGGATTTATAAATTAAAATGACTGATATGAAACGTATTCTCATCGCTGAAGATGATGGCACCACACGTACGCTTCTAACCAGGATGTTGGAAAATGCGAACTACGAAGTAGTTAGCTCGGAACGCGGAGAAAAGTGTCTGTTTTTGGCACTAGAACGAGATTTTGATGGAATTCTCATCGATATTAATATGCCCGGAATTAATGGTATCGATCTATGCCGTCGATTGAGGAATATGCCTCGGTTCAAGGTTGTGCCTATCATTATTGTTACTTCCTTAAATGACGCGTCCAGCCTTAACGAAGTTTTTCTTGCCGGTGCCACAGACTTTATTGTCAAACCAGTTAATCCCATTGTTTTGAATGCGCGATTGAGAGCCCATATTGAGAGAGTAGAATATTTCAATGAGGTCGAGAATATTCGCGATTATTTGAGCCGCTATATTTCAACACGGACACAACGGATGGCTGAGGCTTACGCTTTGACTGGCTTATTACCGATGCCGGAACAACATAATGTCTGTGTCATGTTTACTGATATCCGCGGTTATACCAACCTCAGCCATAATATGGATCTGGAGGTATTGTTTGCTCAGGTCAGTGAACATCTCGGTAAACAGGTTGAATTGGTGCATAAATTCGATGGTTATATCGACAAGTTTGGTGGAGATGGTTTGATGGCTATCTTTGAACATGATGACGCTGCTGTCCGTGCTTGCCACTGTGCTCTGGCGATTATGCAAATGTGTCGGCAACAGATTGGCGATACTGATGTTATTTCGTTACCTATCGGTATAGGCATACATTATGGACCGGTTTTAATAGGTAATATCGGTTCTGAAGAACACCTGGATTATTCAGCTCTTGGTGAAACTGTGAATCTATCCTCTCGTCTATGCAGTCATGCTGAATCAATGACGATTGATGTTTCTGAGGCATTGATGCTAGAAGTAAAAACAGATGATCGATTGAAGTTTACAGTTCCTGAGGCGGTAAATGTTAAAGGCTTCGATGAGCCTGTTCGGTTCTGCAAATTGAAAGAAAACTCGAATGAAAAAAACGGTGCTGAATTAATAAGCTAAGAGTTATTAATAAGGGATAAGCAAAATTATTATAAACTAATAATCCTATATCTCTTATTGTTCCAGCATATTTGAAATCTCTCGTTCAAGTAAATCTTCATCTCCCAGATTTAATTCAACCAGTCTTTTTAAGGAAGTGACACTATCAAGATCGATGTGTTCACAATGAAATCCCAGGTGCTCTTCTTCCGTATGAGCAAGTTTAACTTCCATGTCGATTTCAATATCACTGCTATCCAGTTGAATCGCTAATTCGAAATTTCCATCATTGTCTTGATCCCAATTATCAGGTCTTAAAACTAAAGCACCTTTTAATGAAACATCCAATAATTTGGATTTCCATTGTTTATTCCCATTTTGCAATATCACTGGCGCATCAAAGGCAATACGACTGAATTGGCGCTTATCTGAGCTGATTGCTTGAAGATTCATATGTATCTCTCCCATCTATTTGCAGAATATAAATGCAAAAATTAGACCGGCTTTGAATCTTCACTATTTTCAGTGCTTTCTTGAAGAGTTTTGAGTCGTGCCATTTTTACTGAATTTTCAGAGACTTGCGTAATTTCAATCAAAAAACCATCGATTTTTAAAGTGGTTCCGGATTCTGGAATATATTCCAAACGTTCTAACAGTAGGCCATTTAATGTCTTGGGTCCTTCTGTAGGTAGATTCCATTTTAATTGACGATTTATTTCGCGCAGATGCACGGAGCAATCGATTAGGTAGTAACCATCATCCTGTTCCTGAATATCCAGATTATAGGCTTGCATATCGGTAGTAAACTCACCGACGATTTCCTCAAGTATATCTTCTAAAGCTACCAGTCCTTGAATGACACCATATTCATCCACAACAATTCCAAAACGACGTTTATTTTGTTGAAAATTCAGCATTTGCGTATGTAAAGCCGTGCCCTTTGGAACAAAATAGCAATCTATCAAGAGTTCCTTAATTGCTTCTTTAGTCAGTTCGTTTTTATTATTTAGTATGCGTGTCATACGCCTAAGGTGAAGAATGCCGATAATATTATCGATATTTGATTCATAAACAGGCAAACGAGTATGTTGGCTGTGACTAATTTGCTCGATTATTTCATTAATAGGATCAGCTAGATCAATGGCTACTACTTCGTTACGTGGCACCATAATGTCATCAACAGTAACATTCTCCAGTTCGAGAATATTAATTAGCATGCTTTGATGGCGTTGAGGGATGAGCGACCCTGCTTCATGCACAATTGTTCTTAATTCATCACGAGATAGCGGCGCGTCTTCCTGTTCTTTAATATTTAAGCCAACTAAAGACAATAAGCCATTTGATATGCTATTGACCAGCCAGACTGCCGGATAAACAATTTTCATTAATGGTGAGAGTATATAGCTGGCCGGAAAGGCTATTGTTTCTGGTTTAATAGCTGCCAATGTTTTTGGTATGACTTCTGCGAAAATAAGAAAAACAACCAGTAATACAAAAGGGGCAAGAGCAACACCAAGATCGCCCAGTAAACGGATACCAATCAAGGTAGCAATTGACGCAGCAATAAAATTAACCAGATTATTGCCAAGCAAGATGAGACCAATCAGGCGGTCAGGACGTTGCAGTAATTTTTCTGAAATAATGGCGCTGCGTTTTCCTTCTTTGACCAAATGACGCAATCGATAGCGGTTTAACGCAATCATGGCGGTTTCCGAGCTGGAAAAGAAAGCAGAGAAAATGACTAGAATAAAAAGGATTCCAAAGAGAACCGATAACGGTATGTCGTCCAAAAATTAATAACCTCAATAATGACCAGAGGCTATTTTGATGGATCATCCCATACTTATTCAAGAGTTATTAAGAAAATTTAGCTATTTATACGCGCTGTAAGATGATTTCAAGGACAAATTTAGAACCAGTATAGGCGAGTAATAATGCAGCAAATCCGCCTAGAGTCCATCGAATGATACGTTTGCCACGCCAGCCCGCGTTCCATCGTCCCCAAAGTAAAATACAATAAATGACCCAGGCAAGTATCGATAAGACAGTCTTATGGATGAGATGTTGAGCAAACAAATCATCAATAAACATCATGCCTGAAGCCAAACTCAGGCTTAAGGTAAAAAATCCAATGATAATGAATTGAATTAGTAGCTCTTCCATGACTTGTAATGGCGGCAATGTATTCATGATTTTTGCCGCGCGTTTAGTCTTAATTAACCTTTCCTGAACGGCAAGCATGATTGCTTGAACAGCACTAATCAATAACAAACTATAAGCACAAATAGACAACAAAATATGAATGCGTAAGCCGGTAGATAAAGAATCAGTAAGAATCCGTGCATCGGGGATAAACAATTCTAGCAATATTGCAAATGCTGCAATGGGGAATAGGAGCAGCAGCAGATTTTCCAAAGGGCGGAATAATGAGGTGAGCAAGACAATCAATGCTACCAGCCAGCCAATTAGCGACACAGCATTAAAAATGCCGAAATCCAGACCATTTGCCAAAATGATTGATTGATACAATAAATGAGCATGTAGTATTAGCGCGATAGCGCCAAATAACATGACTGCGGGGCGAGTTTTGCTGAAAATGTCTAAAGCGCTATATATTCTGGCTCCCAAGAGGGAAGCCGATGTCAGGTATAGCAAAATAGCGATTATGGCTTGAATACTCATATATTGATGTGGTTTAAACTAATACCCGATGATTGCATATTCTGACGGGCTGTAGAAGTGTTGATTATGTTGCAGTAGTTTTCAGTAATTTTTTAAGTTATGCATCGAATAAGATAGAATAGCGGCCGATTTCCACCATATTAAAGATAACTAAAATCATTATGTTTGATGCTCTTTCTGAAAAATTAAGCCGGGTTTTTAAAGATCTGCGCGGCCATGGTCGTTTAAGCGAAGAAAATATCAGTGATGGCTTGCGCGAAGTACGTATGGCCTTGCTGGAAGCGGATGTCGCTTTACCGGTGGTTCGAGATTTTATTCAACTTGTTAAAGAGCGGGCACTTGATAAAGAAGTGTTAACCAGCCTCACCCCGGGTCAGGCTTTAATCAAAATCGTTAATGATGAATTGATTTCCTTAATGGGTGATCAACACGAGCCATTAAAACTCAATACACAACCACCAGCAGTTATTCTTCTCGCCGGTTTACAAGGTGCAGGCAAAACAACCACTGTCGCAAAATTAGGTCGATACTTAAAAGAAAAAGAAAAGAAAAAAGTCGCAGTGGTGAGTTGTGATATTTATCGACCAGCAGCAATAAAACAATTACAGACCTTAGCGAATAATAATGATTTGGTCTGGATTGAAAGTAATGAGAAGCAAAAGGCAACAGACATCGCCAAAAATGCCATGGATATTGCCAGAGTCCAGTTGATTGATGTGCTTATTGTTGATAGTGCAGGACGCTTGCATATCGATGATGAAATGATGCAAGAAATTCAAGCTGTACATAAAGTGTTGATGCCGGCCGAGACCTTGTTTGTGATCGATAGTATGACGGGACAGGACGCGGTTAATGCCGCTGCTGCATTTAATGAAGCTTTACCATTAACAGGCTCTATTTTGACAAAAACCGATGGTGATGCGCGTGGCGGCGCTGCGTTAACGGTTAAACATATCACCGGTAAGCCGATAAAATTTATGGGTACGGGTGAGAAGAGTGATGAAATATCTGCGTTTCATCCCGAACGTATAGCATCTCGTATTCTGGGTATGGGCGATGTTCTGAGTTTGATTGAAGAAGTCGAAGAAAAAACAGATCAGAAACAAGCGATAAAACTCGCAAAGAAAATAAAAACAGGAAAGGGATTCACTCTTGAAGATTTTCGTGAACAATTAAAACAGATGGGCAATATGGGCGGCATTGCAGGATTGATGGATAAGTTACCCGGAATGAATCAATTACCAGCAGGCGCAGCATCACAGGTTAATGATAAAGAGTTTATTAAGTTAGGTGCGATTATCGATTCGATGACGCGAAAAGAAAAAATTAAGCCAGATATTATCAACGGTTCACGCAAAAAACGTATCGCTAAAGGCTCAGGTACGCAGATTCAAGACATTAATAAATTGTTAAAACAATTTAAACAAATGCAAAAGATGATGAAAAAGATGGCTGGCAAAGGTGGCATGGCAAAAATGATGCGAGGTATGGGCGGCATGGGAGGTCAGATGCCACCGGGTATGCCGCCTTTTAAGTAAGATTGTTTATTTATTTTTAAATACGAAAGTAACTAGTAATGTTGTAATAACAATCAGGCTAAAACAAACCAGACTCCATTCTGCAATACTAAAGCTTAAAAAAGTCCAGTGAACTTCGGCACATTCGCCGGAACCGCTTAAAATCATCTTCATTGCGTCAGCAAACGGAAAAACTTCCAGCATATATTCCAGTCCAGGACCGCATTCAGGTACCAGTTCCGGTGGTAAATGCTGCAACCATGTTTGCCTACCTGCAATACCAGCACCAATTAATGCGGTGATAAAAATCAAGACATTATATGTAAGGCGCATAAGATTCTGTGGATTGTGAATTACACCTATTAGCGCAATGATGGTGATTACAATATAAGCAATGCGTTGAAATGAGCAAAGCGGGCATGGCTCAATGCCTTGAGCATGTTCCAGATAAAGGCCATAGCCGAGCAAGGATGAACAAACAATAAATAAAGCGAGATAAAACAGTCTTGTAATAGTCATGAAGTAGAAATTTTTGGTTAATTATAATTGCATGATATCGTGTAGACACTAAAAATAAAAATTTGTTCAGACATATAAACATGATTGCCGTTAGAATTTTTGAAATAACCTTTCCTATCTTTGCCATAGTGTCAGCAGGTTTGCTATACGCTCGAAAATTTAGGCCAGATATGACGTTGCCAAATCGACTGAACATAGATATTTTTATCCCTTGTCTGCTTTTTAGTGTTATTTATGAGCGTGCTGGTGTTTCCGGCTTATTTGGTAATCTTGCCCTGGCAATTAGTCTTGTCGTGATTTTATCTGGCGTAATGGCTCTCATTGTTTCCAGACTTTTTAAAATAAATCCAAAAAGTTTATGCCCAACCATCATGTTTGCTAATGCTGGAAATCTTGGTTTACCACTTATTGTCTTAAGTTTTGGTGATGTTGCCCTTTCCGCAGCGGTCATTTGTTTTGTTATCTGTAATTTTTTTCATATTACTGTTGGTAGTTACCTGTTGAACAAACAGCCCAATATTTTAAAGATATTTTTATCGCCAATGATTCTAGCTGTGTTATTCGCAATGATATTGAGTCTGTTAGAAATAACAGTTTCCAATACAATGTTAGAGCCGATCCGTATGATGGGAAATATCTGTGTGCCACTGATGTTATTCGCTTTAGGCGTACGATTGATTGATATGAAATTCACTGAATGGAAGGTCGGAATGCTGGCCGCAATACTAGCACCGGTTAGCGGGGTTATTATTGTGTTATCAATACTTCCTTTTATTGAATTAACGCAACTAGAGCAAGGCGCATTATTTTTATTTGGCGTTTTACCACCAGCAGTAATGAATTATATGTTTGCAGAACACTACAATCAGGAACCATCAAAAGTCGCAGCGATGGTGTTATTTGGGAATGCCTTAAGTGTCATATCAATACCAATGGCATTGGTATATGCATTACCGAGGTTTGGGTAGGCATTAATACGTCATGCCGTACTTGATACGGCATCCAGTCAAATAAATAAAAAATCATTATTTTTTAATATTGATTTCGCCTGTAGGCGACTAACTTCTTTTCATAAAGAAGTCACCAAGAAAACTTTTCCCTGATACGTTGGCCTGCGGCTTCCCAAAGTGAATGCAATTGCCTACGCGTCGCCCATAGGACTCGTCCATGATCCGATGGGCTAAAAATCACATCCCTGTGATTTTTCCGCTACCAATTCCATTCACTTTGGCAACGTATCACGGGATTCACTGAATTGAGCACCTAGAGCTTTTCGTTCAACAATTTTATGCCAATGATAATATTCAAAATCATCTTTAGTTAATTCATGTGGAAGTTTGAATTTGTATTCAGTCATATAAATTGGTTCTACTGATTCAGATGGTCTGGGTGTACTGTTTGGAGCTGATACATATGGTGCAAGAAGAAACTCTTTACCATTTGGATGATTGTCTATAAACATTCCAAGAGCAAAATCTTGAGTGGTGGCAAAACCTTTACAGAGTATCTGTTGCATAAATAATGGAAAATGTTCTTTTCCGAATTTTTTTAGAATATTTTCTTGCTTAATATCTTCAGCAAATTTTTTAAATGATTCCCTCATAGGGTTTGTATAGATGAATACATAATAACTGTCTTCATCAACTATAAAAGTAAGACAAAGATCACCTTGTGTTTGATCCTCTTTACCAGTCCAATTATGTAATACGTCAAAAAACTTTTTTGCATATTCTTCGGTTTTAAGCCATATCCCAACAATTTTTCTGCTATTTGGATCTTCTGGCTCCCCAATTGAAACAATAACATTTGCAACCCATTGGTCTGGATCGTAGTCCAGTATCATGTCGCTTACATACATAGAGGTGTAATAAAATAGTGTGCGTTCTAGAAACCAGTCAATCAAAACTAACATTATTGAAATAATTAATGCGAAATACCAAGTAAAAGTGAAGACGCTTAATACAATTCCAAGTCCTATTAAGAAACGAAGTATCCATCTAACAATAGTTTCATTCTTTTCATGCAAGTACAGACGAGGCAGTCCATTTTTGAAATCGAAACGTTTTTTGCCCCAATGAAATTGGCTCATCGATTTAGAAAAGTCGATTTGTAATTAGAATAAGAAGAGCATTTTATGTGAATTCTGAAAATGTTCATTTTTAAACTTTAGCGCGATAGTTAAATGAACTCCAGTATTTCCCGTGATGCTTTGCCGAGGAGGTGGGCTGTTATCGGGGCAATTGTGCATGGAGGCACAATTGAGCGCATTGGATCAGGGATGAGCCTATGCGCGACCCGAATAATAGCACGCCGACGAGGACAGCCGCAGGCCAAAGCATCAGGGAGGGGTTCTTTTGCCTACTTTTCTTTAAAGAAAAGTAGGGCGTCATGAAGACGAAAAGCGAGGTAAGTTATGTTAATTAAGTAAATCAGATGAAATTCATAGTCAGTCTTTATGGTTTCTGTGATGTTTTGTGACGGATTGCTTTTCAGGCTGTTTTATCTGTGCATTATTGAAGAATACTTCATCTAACTCTGGAATATCATCAAAGTTTATTTCGGAGTCATTCATGGTTTCGAGTTTTTTAAAATTCGTTTTACTTGAAGCCGATTTCTTCATAATATTTTTCTCATGTTTTGCATAATTCAGATTAACATTTTAGTTTATCATTAAAAAATTCGGCCATTCTTTTTTCTATCCAATACTCTGCATTAAAAGGTGATTTTCCATAAACAAAGCCGACATGACCGCCGTGTTTTGTTAATTCCAGTGTGGTACTTGATGAAAGCTCATCTTTAGTTGGAATGGCTTCGGCACTCATGAAGGGGTCATCTTTGCTGTGTAGTATCAAGGTGGGTGTGGTTATATTTTTTATAAACTGTTTAGAACTGGATTTAGTGTAGTAGTCATCGCCGCTTTTGAAACCGTGTATGGCTGCTGTTACATTATGGTCGAAAGAATGAAAGTCCGTCCATGTATCGAGCTTATCAATATCAAAGGGCGCAGGTCTTTCCTTGAATTTATCACGCATTTTCTTGCTGAGGCGATTAATTAAATGCTGTTGGTATATTTTTGAAAATCCGCTGTTTAATTTTTTTGCACTATCAGCTAAATCAAAAGGAACTGAAATTGCCATAGCACAAGTTAATGGGCATTCGTCACTTTGCTCACCAAGATACTTAAGCAGTACGTTGCCACCTAGTGATACACCTATTGCTGCCAATTTCCGACCTGGATAACGTGTTTTTAATGTTTTAACAAAGGTGTCTAAATCACCGGTTTCACCGGAATGATAGCCTCGATCTAATCTGTTATGTTGTCCACCACAACCTCTGAAGTGCATGAGTACGCCTTGCAAGTTGTTGTCTTGAATCGTTTTTAATATTCCTTTTGCATAGGGTGAGTCTATTGAACCTTCAAGACCATGTAGCAGGATAACTATAGGACCTGTTTTTATTTCTTGCGTCCAACTTAACTCAATAAAATCACCATCAGGTAATTCAAACTGTTCTTTGTTGAGTGTTAATTTAGTTTGTCTTCGAAATAATGTTGGGTAGAGTGTTTGCAGGTGATGATGTCTACACCACCAGGCTGGTTTGAATTCACTTGAAGTTATTTTCATGCCTTATGAGCTTATTTCATAAGGAAGGCTGTCTATTGTGATTTGATTATGATCAAAAAATAGTTTTTCATTTAACTTATCTAATTCAATAACGGCGAGACCATAAAAGTTGCCATCAGGATGTATTGCAGAATTTATTATTGTGCCAACCTTGTTTTCTGTTTTATTTTCATAAATATTGTTGCCAACTTTTAATTCGACTTCTGAATTTATTAGTTGCAATCGTTTTTTTACTTCGCCACGATAGTGCATACGCGCAATAATTTCCTGGCCGGGGTAGCAACCTTTTTGATAACTCAATCCGTTGAGTAAATCGAGATTCAACATTTGTGGCAAGAACTGTTCCTGTGTTGTAGATGTTATCCATGGTAGTCCGGCAAGAATATCGAGTAAATCCCAATTAGGACTATCCGTTATTTTTAATGACTTTGTTAGTTCAGATACTTTGCTATTAAGAATTTCATTGTTGCCCGTTATCAGATAACGGCTTGAATTATCAGGCAGACATATAATAAAGAGACCATCAATGGCTTGTACTTCGCCTGGTTTTGTTGAAATATTTGATCCCAGTAACGATAGATCGTTAGTATTAGCCAAGCCAATCAATGGTGAATTATCTGAAATATCATTTATCGTGACATCAGAACGCATAATAAATATACCAAGTCTTTGTTGCACAAACCCTTTTAAATCCTCTTTGAATAGCAATAGGTAGGTTGTACCGGTATTGATGATTAAAAAGTTGCTAATGACCTGGCCTTTAGGATTACACCATGCAGAAAATTGTGCAGCCGGCTCCTCTATTAAATTTAAATCATTAATAAACTGACCATGTAAAAATTCATGGCGGTCGTTACCCCCAATGGCTAAAAGCGAAAATCCGGAAAGAGGTGAGACTAAGGGTGCTTCATTTAGGTATGCCATGTGTTTAAAAGAATAGAATTAGTTAATATTTCTGGATTTTCGAATCAAGCTGACAATATGGATTAGATCGTCTTTTGCTTCGTCTTTCCCCATGATCCAATTCAGAATATCGAGATCGGCTTCGTCCAGTAGTTGTGTAAACGCATTTTTATCAGTGATGTTGAGGGTATCATACGATTGTTCTAAAAAATCTTGCAAAACGATATCCATTTCCCGAATACCGCGTCGGCAACGCCAGATTAGTTGTGAACGGTTTAACTCCATTTATTTGGGGTTTTATAGGGGAACATCGCAGGATTTGATTGTGATGAATAAATCACATAGAAAGGCAATAAGTTGAACAACAAATACGCTTCACTCTTCACCTTTCAATTTATCACTTCTCAGACTGTACGTGACACCATTAGTTTTTTTATCTCGGCAATGGCTTTTGCCGGATTCAAATTTTTTGGACAGGTATTAGTGCAATTCATTATGGTATGACAACGATACAGACGGAAAGGATCTTCCAGTTCATCTAAACGTTCGCCAGTAAATTCGTCACGACTATCTGCTATCCAACGATAGGCCTGTAATAAAATAGCAGGACCGAGATAACGATCACTATTCCACCAGTAACTAGGACAACTGGTCGAACAACAAGCACAAAGAATACATTCATACAGTCCATCAAGTTCTGCTCGTTCTTCTTTCGTTTGAAGTCGCTCTGAATCTGGGGGCGGCGGTGTTTGAGTTTGCATCCACGGTTTAATTGACGCGTATTGCGCATAGAAGTGTGTCAGGTCTGGAACCAAATCTTTGACTACCGGTAGATGTGGCAACGGATAGATAGGGATATCACCTTTAAAGTCAGCAATGGCTTTAGTACATGCCAGTGTATTGGTGCCACCAATATTCATGGCACAGGAACCGCAAATACCTTCACGACAGGAACGACGAAAGGTTAGCGTAGAATCAATTTCATTTTTAATATAAATAATGGCATCCAGTATCATCGGGCCGCAGTTATCGAGATTTATTTCATAAGTATCTAATCTCGGGTTGTCACCTGAATCAGGTTCCCAACGATAGATACGAAATGTTTTTTTATTAGTAGCGCCTTCAGCTTCAGCAAAGGTTTTACCTTTTTGTACTTTGGAATTCTTGGGTAATGTAAATTCAGCCATAACTTATTCTCTGTTGTTATATCGCTATTAATAGACGCGTTTCTTTGGTGGAAACACATCAACCTCATCTGACAATGTGTACATGTGCACCGGTCGGTATTCAAAACTGACTTTGCCATTGCTATCTATTGAAGCAAGTGTATGTTTCATCCAGTTTTCATCATCACGATCCGGGAAATCTTCACGCGCATGTCCGCCGCGACTTTCTTCGCGATTCATTGCGCCATGAATACTCACCATTGCACATTGAAGTAGATTTTCCAGTTCCAGTGTTTCAACAAGATCGGTATTCCATACCATGCCTTTATCTTCAACTTTGACTTTTGAGAAAGAATCCCAGATTTTTTCCATTTCATCGATGCCGTGCTGCATTGATTCACCAGTACGGAATACGGCAGCATCATTCTGCATTGTACGTTGCATTTTATCGCGTATTTCAGCGGTCGGTATTGAGCCCTTGTTGTAACGTAATTTATCTAAACGATCCAAACTTTCCTGACCGGCATTTGGTATATCTTTATGTGCCATACCGGGTTTAATATTTTCAGCACAATAATTTGCTGCGGCACGACCGAAGACAATTAAATCGAGTAGCGAGTTAGAACCTAAACGATTCGCACCATGTACAGATACACAAGCTGCTTCACCTATCGACATCAATCCTTCAACAATGGTATCCGGATCGCCATCTTTTAAAGTGACTACCTGTCCATGATAATTGGTTTGTACGCCACCCATGTTGTAATGCACGGTTGGTATCACCGGAATAGGTTCTTTGCTGACATCAACACCGGCAAAAATTTCTGCTGACTCAGCAATACCTGGTAAACGTTCATTAATTACTTCGGGGCCTAAATGTTCAAGATGTAGATGAATATGATCTTTATCTTTGCCAACGCCACGACCTTCACGTATTTCCATGGTCATGGAACGACTAACGACATCGCGCGAAGCTAAATCTTTTGCCGAAGGTGCATAACGTTCCATAAAACGTTCACCTTCTGAATTGGTTAAATAACCACCTTCACCACGTACACCCTCGGTAATCAAACAACCGGAACCATATATACCAGTAGGATGAAATTGAATAAATTCCATATCTTGCAGTGGTAAACCAGCGCGTAAGACCATGCCGTTACCATCGCCTGTACAAGTATGTGCAGAGGTCGCAGAGAAATAAGAACGGCCATAGCCACCAGTGGCAAGTACCACTTGATGTGCACGAAAGCGATGAATTTTCCCGTCTTCTAGATTCCACGCCATAACACCGCGACATACACCTTCATCGTCCATAATTAAATCAAAGGCAAAGTATTCAATATAAAATTCAGCTTCGTGTTTTAGCGATTGTTGATAAAGCGTGTGTAAAATAGCATGTCCGGTTCTATCCGCTGCCGCACAAGTTCGTTGTGCCGTTCCTTCACCATAGTTTGTTGTCATACCGCCAAACGGACGTTGATATATTTTCCCTTCTTCAGTTCGAGAGAAGGGCACACCTTGGTGTTCCAGTTCAATAACCGCAGGAACCGCTTCACGACACATATATTCAATTGCATCCTGGTCGCCAAGCCAATCAGAACCCTTAACGGTGTCATACATATGCCAACGCCAGTCATCTTTTCCCATATTACCCAAGGAGGCACTCATACCACCTTGTGCTGCAACCGTGTGACTGCGGGTAGGGAATACTTTAGTGATACATGCGGTCTTTAAACCTTTTGCGGCCATACCAAAGGTCGCTCTTAAACCAGCGCCACCAGCACCAACGACGACGATGTCGTATTTATGTTCAATAATTTCGTATGAATTTGTCATTATTATTTACAGTCCTAAATAAATCTTGAGCACAGAAATTGCGGCGCTAAGTCCAGCTATCCATACAAGGAATTTAACCAGAATCAGGCAAGTGATCTTTTGCCATTCTGAATCAATGTAATCTTCGATAACAACCTGCACCCCTAATGCGGCATGGTAGTAAAGTGAAAATAAGAAAAGCAGCATTAAAACGGCATTTAGAGGTTGTCCTAACCATGAAATGACCAAAGCGTATTTAGCTCCGGTAATAGCGGTCAGAGAATAAATAAACCATATGCTCAATGGCACAAGTGCAATGGCAGTTAAACGCTGTGCCCACCAATGATGTACGCCTTCTTTTGCAGAACCTAGCCCACGGACTCGTGCTAACGGGCTTTGCATACTCATAACGTAGCTCCAGGACAAAGTGTGACTACAGTGAGGATGATGCTAAAAGCAATCACGGCATAACCCGATTTATACGTTGTGGATATTTCCAGACCCAAACCGACATCCCAAAATAAATGTCTAATACCATTGGCGAGATGAAAATAAAGAGAAAAAACGAAACCGGTTAATATTATTTTTCCATACCAGGCCGAGCCGTATTGTTGCAAATTATTAAATGCTTGTTCACTAGTCGCGAGACCTACTAACCAGCACGTGAGCAGTAATGCACCAAGGCTGAGAAAGACGCCCGTTGCTCTATGTGTAATTGACAATATTGATGTCAATTGAGGTTTATAGACTTGTAAATGGGGTGATAACGGTCGTTTCACCGATTCCATAATTGATATCCTCTAAAATAATATGTGTTTATTTTGAACTGTAATAAACAGTTCTTTGCTAAAAGTCTATACAGCGCCCTTTTTTCTCCCAATCACCATAACGCGTTGGTTCAAGCCCCTTGGGGCCACCAATTTCTTTAAGTGTGGAAACAGATGGTTGCTGAACATTATCATCCTTGTTTCTTTTATTATTTATTTTTTTATTATTATCTTTCATCTAACTCATTTCATCGGAGAACATGTATATATTTTATGTTGCGTCGCAATATGAATTGTACGGTTATTTTAACCCAAAAACGCGTTAATATCTTTGCCTCAGAAATGGAATTCAAAGTAGAGATAATTGGTTTATGGACAAGATAGAAAATCCTTTTTTAGCGACGCTCAGGTTGCCCGTAAAAATTTCTCCTATTTTACTTATCGTTTGTATTGCTTTGCACATTATATGCCTGTTTTTACCCTGGTTGACGGGATTAAGCTTAATTTTCAAAATCATACTGACATTCGTGCCTGTGATCAGTTTTTACTTCTATTATTATAAATACCGGTTTTATAAGTCGAAAATGGGTGTCAACGAGTTAATTTTAAATGCTGAAGATATTTGGCGGCTGAAAATGAATGATGGTGCAATGCATTCTGCTAGCCTCGGAAATACGTTATTCGTTCATCCGTGGCTTACTATTATTTCTCTTATTTTTGAGAGTAGAAAAGAATATTTTATTTTTACGCCTGAAACACTCGATGCCGATCAGTTTCGACGACTTCGTGTCAGGTTACGTTTTCAAATAGGTGAGTAACTTATTTGAGAGTAAAATGCGTCCAACAGGCAATCCAGAGTTTCCTGACGGGCGTTATACTTACATTAGTGTCTAATAAGTTACATCCATCTCTAAGAATTTCATCACAAGTTTTATAAGCAAGTCGATTTAGAATTAAAACATGTTGTAAGTTATGATTTTCTTTTCTGTTTAGTGCTTGATAAGTCTTATCAAGCCTTATTTTTAAATCCAGGAATAACGGCGAAAAAACTTCTTTCTGTCTCATGTGTTTGTTTGCAGTGTCGACACCAAGCTCTAGCAAGTTAGCATGCTCGATAGTGCTTACTGGAATAATACAACGTGTTTCATTGATGTATGTTCTGGGTTGTTGTAAGCAGCCTATAAAATGAATGAGTGCTGCCAGTTCTCGCATTATATTTAAAGGATCAGTTTTTGTTTGATTCAGTTGCATCCCGCATTGATACGAAATCTCTCCGCTTGTTGATTTGTATAAAGATAAAATTGACTCTATTGAATCTGGTTGTTCTACGAATATAAACTGATTAAAGCATTCGATAATTGAATTGAATATTATAATTAATTTGTGATCAATTATGATGCATTCTTGCATCTGTTGTGTAACCGGATGTCTGGCTTCATTGTTAGACAGCCGTTCAATTTCTTCTTGCCACCATTTCAGTTTTATTCGTGCTATTCCGGGATCAGAGCATTCATGAATAATTTCACTTAACTCATATAGAAAGGCATGTAGAGTAATAATGATCGTTTTGTTTTTAACACTATCAAAAATAGTGGCGTAATAAAGATTGGAACCATCGGGAATTGCCTTACTGACACAATAATCATACGTTTTATCTATACCCATGATACTTGGAAATACATATTCATAATATGCTCGTTTTCATCCATGGCGGCGTCGCCTAAAGCGCCTACAGTTGGTGCTCCTCTTTGCAGGGAGTGACCATGCGGCATCGTCGCGTCTTGCCCTGAATAAAAACAAATACATTCTGAACACGCATTTCCAAGTATCATGGGTATACATTTTCAGAGTTCACTGAGCTTGTCATTTATTTCATCCGGACTAGATACCATCGCATCTGCGCTCCAGCTACTGGTGTCCTCATCTTTATCAATGTAACCATAAAGAGCGACTAATGTTTTTGTTCCAGCGCGGTTACCTGCTTCTATGTCACGCTGGGCATCACCGATATAGACAGTTGATGCAGGTTCAGCTTGAATAAGTTCACAGGCATGTAATATGGGAGCAGGGTGGGGCTTGCGTTGTTCAAGTGTATCGCCGCTTATAATGCAAGCAGCTCGTGTATCAAGAGATAGCGCTTTTAATAATGGCATAGTTAACCATGCTGATTTGTTAGTAACAATTCCCCATGTTTTATTACTGTTTTCAATCGAATTTAAAACTTGTTCCATGCCATCATATAATCGCGTTTCCGTTGCAATATTTTCAAGATAATAATTTAAAAATTGGTCACGAATATTATCAAAGCCGGGTTCGCCTTCTTCAAGATCAAAAGCCAGTTTTATCATTGCATTTCCGCCTAATGAAACAGTTGGGCTAATAAGTTCTAAAGGCAGTTTATCCAGGCCGTTTTTCAGACGTATGGCATTAAGTGCATTGGCAAGATCAGGTGCGGTATCTGCTAAAGTACCATCAAGGTCAAAAAGAACATTATTTATCATGTGGACTTAATGGTATCGAGTAGATAATTTACATCAGCTTGTTTTGTTAGTGAACAATGCTTTAAAAGAGGATTGTATTGCATGCCTGCCAGGTCATTTAATTTAAGATCAGATTCATTACACCAGCTAACCAGTTCTGAGGGACGAATGAATTTTTCATATTGGTGGGTTCCCTTCGGTAAAAGATTGAACAGGTATTCACCTGTTAATACAGCGAGCAGATACGCTTTAATATTTCTGTTTATGGTCGAAAACATGACGTGTCCACCAGGCTTAATCATTTTTGCACAGGCATTAATTATGGAGGAAGGATCGGGTACATGCTCTAGCAATTCCATGCAGGTAATCAAATCAAACTTGGTACTATTGTTTTCAGAAAAGGCTTCGGCTGTCGTGACCCTATAATTTATTTCTAGTTTATTATCTGAGGCATGTTGGCTGGCAATACTAATGTTCTCACTACTGGCATCTATTGCTGTTACATTTGCAGTTTCTTTTGCCATGGCTTCCGCAAGAATGCCGCCGCCACAACCAACATCCAATACCTGTTTATTCTGTAATGATATGTTATTCCTTATAAAGCGTAAGCGAACAGGGTTTATGTGGTGCAGGGTTTTAAACTCACCATTGTTATCCCACCATTGTTCTGCTCTGGAAGAAAATTTTTCCAGTTCATCTAAATCGATATTTTCTGTTTTATCCATTTATAACATTCATAAATAATTTTAGTTATGAAACTAGTTTAACTTTTTGATGCAAGATATTGAATAGAAAGTTTTATTATGTAAATCGATAATAAGTTATTGATATAACACTATTTTTTGCAATAGATTTTCATATAGCCGTATAGTAGTCTCATATTTATCAATAATTATTACAATTAAATACCACGCGATAAGGAACAATAATGAATAATAAACTCGTGTCTATTTTAAAAATATTTTCAATTGGTCTGAGCATGCTTTTTTTATCTGCCTGTGCAACGACAGGCGGACTAGATGAGCGTGATCCATGGGAAGGATTTAATCGAGGTGTCTATACATTTAACGAGACTATAGACAGCATTATTTTTGAACCTATTGGAAAAGTTTATGATGTATTAACGCCTGATATTATTGATGAGGGTGTAAGCAACTTTTTTGGAAATCTGGGTCAACTTGCTGTTATTGCGAACGATTTACTTCAATTTAAATTTGATCAAGCGGCTAATGACACAGTCCGTTTATTTCTTAATTCTACTCTGGGTTTGTTTGGTTTTTTTGATATTGCTTCAGAGGGAAACTTGCATTCAAGTGGTGAAGATTTTGGACAAACCTTAGCGCATTGGGGAATGGGGCCGGGTCCTTATATTGTTGTGCCATTTTTTGGCCCTGCCACTGTAAGAGATGCGACAGGCTTTGCAATTGATCGCACTGTGTTAAATCCAATAGCTTATGTCGATGATGACTTAACTAGAGCGGGTTTGCTTACGCTAAATTATGTCGATTTTAAATCTGATATATTAAGTACGACGGATTTAATAAGTGACGCAGCACTTGATGAGTATGATTTTGTCAAGAATGCCTACTTTGAAAAGAGAGCAAATCAAATTAGTGGTAAGGAATTTGAAGATTTCCCGGAAAAGTAAACGAATTTAATCTCTTTGGGTTTAATTCCCCGCAGCTTGCTGCGTTGTTGTCATTCCTGCGAACGCCTACATGGATGTAGGTGGTACGATTACAGGACGTAATCGGTAGAGTCGAGTCTGGAACAGAGACCGAGAGCGAAGCAGGAGCCAGAGCCGAGGCAGGAATCCAGTAAGACAATGACCGCTTTCAGCGGAACATTCATTTGACTGGATACCGGACTAAATCCGGTATGACGCCGTTAATACCCCGTCAGCTTGCTGCGGGTTAATTTAATCAGAGGTTTTTTCTGCTTAACTGGCAATTTTTATTTAGTCCAGGATAAGACGAGTATCATTAATCCCAATAGCATTGGCAAATTCGATTAATTTTTGTTGTTTGGCAAGTGCTTTTTCACTATCTATGCTGGTAAGTGCTTTTGCTTCAAGAAATTGTTTATAGATTGAATCATTCATTCGTTGCATTCTTTTGGTTTGTTTTGCAGCATCTCTATCCTCCTGTGTCAAAGTTGACCAGGATTCAATAAAACTATCCAAGCTAGCTTCATTCCAGTTCTTTTCACTCAAAAAATCTGCAATCAATGATTCCCCTGCCACACTTTTATTAGTTGTGATAACAGCTTCGCTCGATGTTATTGATTTATCCGAAGTGTTAGATATTTTAACTGTGGCTGATTCCGGCGGTTTTGGATAAAAAAGAATCACAGCAACAATCAGAGATAAAACAATAATGGCACTGACTAATATAAAAATGACAGGAGATTTTTCTTTGTCTTTTTTAGTTGTTAAGTTCTGTTCTACAGGGGGTGCATTTTTGGGTTTAGGCGTTTGTTTAGGCGGAATGATTTCTGTTTTGTTTCTTGCGATGCCTTCAGTGATAGCGTCATCAAGTTCATTAGAAGGGGGAAGTGGAGGCTCATAATCGATAGTTTTAACAGCGATGTTGCCAGCAATAATATCCTGAATAAGTTCGATACGTGATTTACGGTATACATTTTTACCGATTGTGCCTTGAGCATAATCCCTTGCTAGTTCACGTAATGTTTGTGTGCTCATTTTTAAGCCTTTTTATAGTGTGTTAGCCGACATCTTCACGAATGAGGCGAAAGCCGGTTACGTCATCCGCACTGCCATCATGACTACGTTCCAGAGAAATCTCACATTTTGAATGCGCATCTGTAAATGCGCCACCGCGAGCGGTTGTTGTATTTCCATCGGTTACCCATTCTTGTACGTTACCGACATAGTTTTTCAAGCCCCAGCCGTTAGACTTACCTGATTTTACACTGACAACACCCGTACCCTTAATTAATTTCTCGCTAACTGATACACGACAATTAAAATCTTTTTTAGGTTGTTTGCCTCCGGCATTGGCAGCATATTCCCATTCTGATTTAGTGGGAATGCGATATGTTTTACCGGTTCGTTCAGATAACCATGTGGCATAATCCTGAGCCTGTTGCAAAGTGATATTTGTTACAGGATCATTTTTAATTGCCTTATCTTTGTTAGGCTTGCAGCCAGCAGCGGGATTAAGTATGCAGTACTTACCCCAGTCACTAACTGAAATTTCATATTTAGCAATAGCAAAGGATTTCTCGAAGCCTTCGCCACTGGGTACGACGACCATTAATGGTCCTCGAGCAGATGAATGAATCATGTCAAAACAAATTGCTTTTGCGCGTTTACCATAACCGGCAAGTCTATTCTCACATTCAGAATCACTAGCAATAGGTTCCCATGGAGGGGCTTGGGCGGCTGCTCCAGTACCAGTATCTGTTGTAGCAAGGCTCTCTGCAGTCAGTTCTTTCTCAGCAGTCCTAATCTTGGGTTTAGTGACGGGTTTATGTTTTGCAATTAACTGATCTAATGCTGTTTCTTCATTACTGTAATCAGGACTGTCAGTCCAAAGACCTTGTGCACGAGCTAACAGATTTTTTGTTGATTTTAATTTTTTATAATCCTCACCAGCGGCTTCTTTATCCTGAAGATAAATTCCGTAAACACTATTCGCTTCCGCCGTTTTTGTTTCCAGTGTTTGTGAGAAAGCAATATAGTCAGGATGTGCTGAAAATTCTGCTGTTGCAGCTTCTTGAAGTTGTGTTGCTTGAGTTAGCTTGCCCGCTAATACAGCGGCATTAGCAGCAGCGAGTCCAGCCCACGGTTGAAGTTGCAGTTGCGTTCTTAGATCAGCCAATACCGCATTTGCTGGAAATAAACCAGCAGCACTTTGCGCAAGACCTGCAGCCGCATTTTCATTTGTTGTTCTAAGAGCTGTAATACGATCAGCTAATGTCTTGGCGGATGCTTTACTAAATTCGGCATAGCGTGCCGGGTTGGCGTTTTCAATTTGACTTATTTTCAACCTGACATCAACAGGAAATGATGTTGCTGTTTTAAATAAGCTGCTTAATTCAATTATATTTGCTTCAGACTGGTATTCATTTTTTAGCGTTCCCAATAAAGCATTAGTTGAATCAATTTCCAGACCTTTGGTAACAAAAGCGTAAGCGGTAGCATAATCTTTTGTTTCAGCGCTTTTTTGTGCCAGTCTGGCATGACTATCTGCCAGCAACTGCGGCGCTTCAAAAGCAATATAATTATCAGTTTCAGGAAGATCTGCTTTTAGTTGTTCAAACAGTTTTCCTGCCTCAGTAATATTATCCGCCTCTGTAAATGTCTTGAAGTCACTCTTATTTGCTTCGACTCGTGCTTTTCGATCTGATTCTTCGCGTGCACTGGTAACGGCATTACGCATATCCATTAACTCTTGTATGCCCGGTGCATATCGTTCACCAATATCAACATAACCATCAGCAGCATCAAAACGCTCTGCTTGTAGAGTTTCATTAGCTTTAGCAATATAAAGTTCAGCAATTTGACTGCGAAATTGTTCCAGATTTGTACTGATGCTTGAATCTTCAGTTACCAGACTTCCTAATTCCTGAATATTTTTAAGTAAACTTGTTTCCCATTGAGCATTGTCAATCTTCGCATCAGCTAATGCAGATTCAATATTACTTATATCGGCATTGGCCAATTCAGTAATTGCCTGTCGTCGCGCGTCACCTTTAAGATGAGCCAGTTTAACCTGGGTTAATTGTTGGTTGAGTTGTAAGCTATTCATCAACTCGCTAAAGTCAGAAACAAATGCCTTTGCATCATCAATGGTTCCGGAAGTATTGATAGTCTTAAGTTCTGTTTCGACTATTGGTTTGAATGATTCTGAAAGTGATGCGAGCGACTCACTGTCAGGTTTTAGTCCTGCCAGTTCAACAATGGTTGCTTGCTGTTCTTTATAATCGGTTAACGATGATAATGTACCTTGTACAACACTTAATTCAGATTCAAGTTGAGCAACTTTTTGTGCTCGTAAAATCTTGGTTTCTAAATCGACTAATCTCGGATCATCTTTAGCTGTGACCATCCCTGATTTGATCAGTGCAAGCGCCGCATCAAATTCATTTGCTTCAAACTTATCTAAAGCAAGAAGACGATATGCATTACTTGGTCTCGGGTCTTCAAGCAAAGAGTGTGCAGGATCGATTTTTCTGATCTTATCCAGAATATTTTTAGTGTTATCAATCAGACTTGAATCTTTTAGTGCAGCAATATATTCAGCGTTAAGTTCGCCGATAATTTGCTTCTTACTGTCCGATACAAGTTTAGTTTGTTCCTGTAGATAGATTGAATCAGGATAAAATTTTCCTATCTCATCTATAGTTTCATTCGCAGCTGGAAAATTATAAGCGTCACCACTGGTATCAATTAAACCTGCAATTTTATCGCTAAAGTAGTTTTGAATAGCTTCTTTTGATTCATTGGTGACAGTCGATTGATCTGCTTTTTCAAGAAGTAAAATTTCATCCAGCTTTGCAATAATGACTTGCTCACTGCCAGCATTTATTTCAACCACCATGGCTTCAAGTTCTTGTTGATGTAAATAATCCAGGGCAGGAGCGATTAACATTAAGCTAATTACAAGTAATACTGCCGCAGCAATAACAAATGGGTTCTTATGCCAGGTTGCCTTACCTTCCAGTTCTTCCAGAAAATGGGCAACGTTAGGGCTACGATCCTCACGAAGGAATGCAACAGAACGTCTTAATGCCCGGTTTTGTTTCTTGTTCAGCTTCTTTATATAAGGTGGAATAAGATTATTTTCTTTGGCCTTATTAGCCGGTAATTTATTGAAGGGGTGTTTGGTTGTTAATAATTCATAAGCAGTACAACCAAGTGCATAAGTATCATCACGAGTATCAGGTTCTTCGCCTTCTAACATTTCGTAACTGGCATAGGCAGGTGTTAATGCCCCGAGTTTACCTGGGTCAAACAGGGTTTTTTCTGCTTCACCGGTAACCGGGTTTTTAACAGCGCGGGCGATACCAAAATCCAGCGTTTTAACAACGCCATTAGTACAATAGAAGGCATTACCGGGTTTAAAATCTGAATGCACCAGCATACGGTCATGTGCATAAATTAAACCAGCGCCAAGTTGTTTGATGATGTCATAAGCTTCATCAAAGTCGAGACCACCTTTGGGACGTACTGTTTTTTTGATGTAGTCCTTGAGTTCCATGCCTTCCATCAATTCCATGGTGATGTAGACAGGCGTATTAGGACCACCAACACGATCGAAATCGTAGATGGTTGCTATATTCGGGTGGGCCAGTTTTTGTTGCCGACTTGATTCACGTTGTAGAGAAATAAAGGCTTCAGGATGATCCTTAAAATCATCGTTCAAAAGTTTTATAGCAACATGTGGTTTTTTATCTTTCGCTTCTGCTTTCAGTAAATCAAGCGCCATGTAAACTTTACCCATGCCACCGATGCCAAGCACTTTCTCAAGTTTGAAACGTTGTTTAATAACTGAGCCGACATCATAGCCGCCAGATAAATCACCAACAGGTGCAGCAGGGTCATTCCATTCTGTCCCAGCTGGGCCGGTAGCAGAAGTGATTGATGGTGTTGAGGTATCGGAACCAGGCATACTTATATCTATAATATCTGAACCATCAGTTGTTGTGCTTCCAGTCTGACTTGCTTTTTCTTCGTCACTCATGACAACGGTTGAATCGGGAGCAGCAGGGCTTCCTGAATCAGAAGGTTTATTTTCAACTACTGAATCTTGCGAAAAGACGGTAGAGTCTGCGCCACCTGATTGGCCGCTTTCAGTTTCAGACGCGTGGGAACGTCTAAATTCATTAACTTGGCGTTTTAATTGTGCGTACTGTTTATCGTCGAGTTTTTTCTGCGCATGAATTTCGTCGAGTTGAACAAGTATCTTGTTGGCGAACTTGGGTGACTTTTCAAGTAAACTACCGAGTTGCTTGGATAGAGACTCGAGTTTTAATTCACCTTTCGCTAATGCTTCAAGTGCTGCTTTAAAATCAGCCAATGTAGTACTCCTTCAAAAACGTAATTACTTTAATAGATCTTTGCACGATTGTTATTTTATCCTTATGGCGTTGTCGCCTAAAGCGCCTACTGTTGGTAAAACGTACTCAATCGGTCATTTATATGTATAAACTCCCTCATTCCGTGCGTTTTTGCCTCGCCAAAGAACAACTACCTGCTCGTGCAATGGCCTCTTACTAAATGTTAAATAAATACTCTAGTCTATATCAATGACAATGGCGGTAACATTATCGCCAGCACCTCGATCCAGGGTTAAGTCGATCAATTCTTTACAAATTTCTTCAGCAGTGCCTTTGCCTAGCATCTCCTCAAATTCAAAATCAAGCGTATGCTTGGTTAATCCATCACTGCATAACAAGTATCGATCGCCTTTTTTCATCTCTTGTATATCCATATCCAGGAAAAAATTCTGGGCAGCGCCGACTGCGCGTGTAATCATATTTCCATGTGGATGGACTTCTGCTTCTGCTCTGGAAATAAGGCCTTGCTCTACATATTGTTCAACTTGCGAATGATCGGTTGTCATTTGTCGTAGTTCATTATCACGTAAACGATATAAACGACTGTCTCCAGCCCATAAATAAACGCAGTATTTATCATACGCCAACATCATGACAACAGTACTGCCTATGGTTGTTCGTTTTGCACTTTCGCTTGCTTTCTGGATTAGTTTTTTATTGACATCGATCAATATGTCTTCAATATCGTCGATATATCTGTCCAGAGATATTCCTTCGTGTACTTTTTTCAAGGTATTGACAATCATTTGACTGGCGACATCGCCACCATCGTGCCCACCCATACCATCAGCAACTACCCACATACCTGCTTCGGTTCTTTCCAGCATCGAATCTTCATTGTGTTTCCTGACTTTCCCGGTATTCGTTATTCCATGTGAGTGCCATGAAAGTGAATTTTTATTACCTTGTTCGTTTGAAGAAGTCATTGTCTATCTGTATATAAATTATATGTCGATCATGATGATTGAAGTGTGAAAGATACAACTTCAGTAGGACCTTCTGCGAATGATTTACCCAGACTAATTTTTCCATTGGCTGTTATGGGAGTTTCTTCACGTCTTAAAAAATTATCTTCAGCGTTTTCCATACTAATATGAGTGCCATTTGTACTTTGGTCGATAATAAAAAACTTATTACGCCGTAATTCAATTCGAACATGCTGTCTTGATGCCAGTTTTTCATTAACAGGCATATCACAAGCCTGACTTCGACCCATTACTAGTCCCTGTTTATTTTGATCCAGCGTGACAGTTTTTCCTCCATAACTTACTTGGAGCGATACTTGCGGGACTTTTGGCATTTCCTGCATCATCCCTGTTGCCATTCGTGTGACATCTTCTTCTTGCCAAATGATTTCGAAAATTTCGATGTCTTCTTTTTTACCTTTTATTGGCGCACGATCAACGAACCGGGTGCTTGCACGCATAATGGCTTCCAGTAAATCGACGGTAGATTTTGTCGTAATGATCTGACCACCTTTAGCCTGCGCAGCCATTCTGGCAGCAACATTGACAGCATCACCAAAGACGTCGCCTCCTTCTAATAATGCGGGTCCGTAATGCATGCCGACTCTTATTTTTATTTCGGGTGCGCCTTCATCTCTCATTT
>Ga0209992_10000124_pt1 | contig 108156 bp, 101 predicted proteins | sample 2SBtaG_2_FD_182564 | JGI IMG/M metagenome (GOLD analysis project Ga0209992, IMG submission 182564) | Deep subsurface microbial communities from Kolumbo volcano to uncover new lineages of life (NeLLi) - 2SBTROV12_ACTIVE470 metaG (SPAdes)... | ecosystem: Environmental > Aquatic > Marine >... | reverse complement strand
AGGTTGGATTAACACCATTACTAACATCACTAACCATACTCAACTATGTTGACATTGACACAGAACAAGAAATGCTCGGCTATGGAATTGGAATAATCATGCTAAACATTGGAATGTACTTTGTAGCACCAACAGTTGTAGTAATTGCATTAAGTAAAAAACTTAGAAAGTAAAATTATTTTTTCTTTGCAAATGATGCAACACCAATTGCTATTCCAGTAAAACCTAATCCTATAGCAGCAATTATCATATAGCCACTCCATACATCTTTTTCCTCCTCAAATTCTTTCAATTCGTTAACTGTTTCTTGTAATTCTCTAATGTCACCACGTAGATCATTAATCTCTCTGTTAAAGTCATCAATTTCTACTTGATTTGATTCAACTAGAGGAAATTGTAAAAGTGTTGGGTCTTCAACCTTTTTAGGATGTAATGCGAGATTTATTGAAGTATCATTAACTGTTCCAAGAATATTTAGTTGTGACCATCCAGAAAATGTTGGAGTGATGGGGGCTTCATACATCCCAGATACATCAGTTGGCGATAAAGGTAATGTAATGCTAGCATCATCGACAATAAGTTTTATTTTCAGAGTTTTTTTCAAACCTTCTATACCTTTTTCAGAAACAAATTCTTGGTCTACAGGTTCAAGGCTTTTGTCCATTTCGCTAACATAAACAATAATTGCATTTGCCTCACCAGAAACTACAGGCCAGTTCTTCCAGTCAATCTCAATTCTATAATCACCAACAGCATCAACTTGATGTCCAAATGCATTTGAAGCCAAAATTGGGGACATTACCAAAATCGCCAGTAAGATCATAATCTTCATGTTTTGCGATTTTTTTAAAGGGAATAAAAACCAAGATAGTACAATTTTCGATTTTAGACTAAGATCATTTTTATTAACCTAGGCACAATCAATTTTAATGAAAACGAAGACTATAGGTTCGTTAATCGTTCTTTTAGCTGTTGCAACTACTATGGCATATGCACCAAGTGCATTTGCAGAACATAGTATGAATGCAGTAGTTGAAAACGCTGCTGGTTCATCAACCCCCGGTTGTGAGCCAGACTGTTTCCTTCCAGCAACAGTAACAATAGGTGTTGGTGGAATGGTGGAATTTGTTAACAACGACAATGCAGCACACACATCAACTGCAGGAACACCAACAGACGGTCCAAGCGGTGCTTGGGACAGTTCATTAGTCATGATGGGTACATCTTTCACAACTCCTGCACTAGAAGCAGGTGAATATCCTTACTTCTGTATGGTTCATCCATGGATGGAAGGATTAGTAATTGTTGAGGAAGAAGCACACGATGATCATGGTGATGATCATGGTGGCATGGAAATGGTTACACTAACTGCAGCAGACATTGCAATTAGTATAGATGACGGTGCAAAAGCAGATGAGCAAGTAACAATTGATGTAACAATTAACGGTGAACACGTTAACTATGACATAGTTGCAACTCACAATGGTGAAACAATCCTAGATGAGAGTGGTGTACACTCACACACAGGTGAACATAGCCATACAACAAGCGCACTTAGTGCAGATGCATCTGACGACAATCCAATTGATGTTACTGTAACATTCCAAGGATTTGGATTCCCAAACGATGAAAAAACCGGTCCAATAGGATTAACTAACACAGCACAAGCAGTTCCAGAATTTGGTACGATAGCAGCAATGATTCTTGTTGTAGCAATTGTTTCGATAATTGTAATTACTTCAAAATCAAGACTTAGCTTAACACCAAGACTCTAAACAAAACTTCTTTTCTTTTTCTTTTTTTATTTTCTTCTAAGCATTGCTATAATTGCTAGAATTACAGCTGCTGCACCAAGTGATAAGCCAAAGACACCAAAGTTATATGCATTTTCAATATCAACTCCACCAGCGCTTAGACTAACATCTCCAACGTTTGATTTTATGTTAGATACGTCTTTTTGAAGTGAAGATAGTGCATTCTTTAATGCACCTATCTCTCCTGCAGAGGATGAACCAGAAGTTGGTGGAAATTCAATAAGTGACTGACTTTCTACATCTTCAATTGGTATAACTACATCAATTGGTAATCCATTCAATTCTCCTACAAGTTTCACAGAAATAGAGCCAGTCTTTGTAGGAAGAATCTTTGCGTAATAGTGACCTGGTCTTGGATCAGAGTTGATATCAAGCTCTTTGCTTGCACCACCAGAAATTAAAGTTGCAGTCATGCTTTTGAAAGCACTTGTAACACCAGTCCTAAGACCTTCTTTCTCTCCTGATTCTGCAACTTCCACTACAATTGTATTAGATAATCCCACAATTGGCGGTTCATCTCCCCATCCAGCTTCAATTTCATATTTGTCTATGTAGATTGTAGTATGCGCATATGCCGATGACATTACAAAGCCTGAAACAAGTAAAACACTAAGCAGCAGAAAATATTTTATCACAGTTTCAACTCGGACAGACAAGTTATTATCTTTACTAAGATAGTACAATTTTCGAAGTCACAATTCTTTAAATTATGAGCACCTAGCTTTTAGATAGACTTGAAAATAATTTGGTTAATTCCATTCTTGTTATTGATAGGATTTCCACTAGCATATGGACATCCATTTCTTCTAGACTCAGAACCATCACAGGGGCAAAATGCTGCTGTTGGTACAACACAAATAATTACTCATTATTCAGAGGCAGTAGAGATCAATTTTTCTGAATTAAAAATTTATGATTCCAACGGAAATCAAGTAGATAATCGTGATACGGCATATTATAATGCAGAATCATCACTTGTAATCACCACATCACCATTAGAAGATGGTGTCTATACAATTGCAAGTAAGGTGTTATCAAAGGTTGATGGGCATTTAGTACATGCTGCAATTATTTTTGGTGTAGGTGATGTACAAATTGATGCATCATTATTAGAGTCACAAGAACAGTCAGAAACAACATTTATTCCTGAATCAATTGCAAGATTTCCAGGATTAGTTGGTCAAACTATTGTATTAGGAGGAATAATTGCATCAATTGTAATTTGGTCAACTGGACAAACAAGATTCAAAGAACAAATTGCTCTAATTGAAACTTCATTTAAAGCAAAATTCTCAAAAGTAATTGGTTTTGGAATAATTGCAGTTTTTGCTTCTAATTTTATAATGCTAGGTGTTCAAACGTGGAGACTTGAAATATCTCCCCTTGATGTAATTCAAACTACATTTGGTCACACATGGCTTACACGAATGATTCTTACTATAATTCTGATTGGAATATGGTTTTGGATAGAAAGAAAAAATCAAGTTTCAATCAAGACACAATTACCAATGCTTGTATTTGCGCTTGCATTAATTGCAACAACTACAATGATGGGTCATGGTGCATCAACTGAGTTGGTTCCACCAATAATTTTAGATTACGTACACAACCTGCTTTCATCAATTTGGATCGGCGGTGTAATTTTCTTAGGGTTTGTCGTTTTACCATCTATTACAAAATTGGATGGAACTGTTAGGGATAAAATTACCATTAGTTTAATTCCAAGATTTTCAGCAATGATAATAATCTCATTAGGAATTTTAATTATTACTGGACCAACACTACTTTGGTTCTTAGATAGTAATGTTTCCTCACTTACTGACTCTACATATGGAAAGTTAATCATGCTAAAGATTGCAATTGCGTCTGTAATGATTGCATTTGGAGGATTCTATCAAATTAGATTCATTCAGCAAGCCAAAAAAGACCTGAAATCTACTTCAGTTTTTAAAAAATTAAAAAGACCATTAAGATTTGAAGCAGGCCTGGGAATTGCATTACTTGCCGTTGTTGCTTTGTTAGTAAATTCATCTCTACCTGCTGGAGAGATTCAGTCAGTTAGTGCAGAACAGGGAATGACTGGGTATGAGTCTTCATTGTTTTCGGAAAATGCAAGATTTGATGTTATTGTTGCACCAGTTGGGATTGGAGTAAATCAAATTAATGTTATAGTTTCAGGATTAGATGATCAACCGCTTTCAGATATTTCTAGTTTAAAGATCAAAGTTTCAAATCCATCTAGAAGTATAGCATCAATTGAGGCAGAAGTAACTGAGAATAAAATATCTGGGCAAGATATTTTTACAAAATATTCTGCAGAGCCAACTTTTAGTTTTGCAGGAATTTGGCAAATAGAATTAGAAGCACAAAGAACAGAGAATGCAAATGAAAGTGTGTTGTTTGACGTTAGAATAAAGCCTGCATTATCTGACATGAGAACCGAAGTTACAGAGTATGAGATACCTGCAGATGATACTGCACCGTTGTATCCTGTGTATGATGGGAAAAATATTTGGATATCAGATGCACAAAAACCAAGATTATGGAAGTTTTCAATAGATGATGAGAAGTTTACTCCCTACACATTTAGTGGTTTAACCACGATTTTTATGGATATGGATAAAGATGGAAAAATTTGGTTTACTGATACACCGAATTCCAAGATTGGAAACTTTGATCCAAAAACAGAAGAGTTTGAGATTATTCCATTGCCACAGTTTACATTAGTTAATCAAAGATCAATTCCTACATCTGTCGCAATTGATCATGACAATGATGTTTGGGTTGCCATAATGGATCAAAGTATTTTGCTAGAATATGATCAGGAGACCAAAAAATTTGATATTCATAATACAATAACTCCAGATGCAGGACCTACTGCAATTGTGATTGATAGTTCTAACAATGTTTGGTTTGCAGAATCTCTCGTAGGAAATCTTGGAAGGATTGATGTACAAACAAAGCAAATGACAGAATTTACTCCTCCTGAGGGATCTCTTGCAGAACCATTTGCATTAATGATTGATAAACAAGAAAACATTTGGATTGCAGAGCACTTAGGTCCATCAATTACAAAATTCAATCCAATACTAGAAAGTTTTGATAAAGTTAACATTCCAAATTCAGAATCATTACCATTTGGAATGGTTTTAGACAAATATGACAATATCTGGGCTGCACAACATGTTGTTGATAGTCTTGTTGTACACGATCCATACAACAATAGAATTAGTGAAGTTATAATTCCAACTGAAGGTTCATTTACACAATTTGTAACAGCTGACGATAACGGAGATATTTGGTTTGTTGAACAACGTGGTGCAAAGATAGGTAAAGTTTCAATTAGTTCTGTTCCCGGTCAAACAACTGTTTTACAAGAATCACCTACATTTGAAATAAAATATGTGGAAATAGTTGCACCATTAGTTTCAGCAGGAATAATTGTCACAGCCCTATTTTATGTAAAAAGTATTAGAGACAAACGCAAGATTGATGAAATGATTAATAAAAAATCTGAAGATTAATACAAAATCATTCATGGTAGTTAACTACAATAATAGTCAAAAGTATTTGTAAACATGAAGATTCATTATACATTATTACTCAGTATAATCTCAATTTCATTATTAATTCCTGCTTTTGGTCACGGAACAGGAATTGAATCATCACTATTTGTTAAAGTAGACGATAGAGATATCAGATTAACTGTTGAACATTTAATGTTAGATAGTGATGAATCAACTAAAAAATTTTTTCAGATACATGCATACGATAGGACAAATAAAATAACAATAGAAAACATAAATTTTGATATTGCGTTATACAATGATAATAAATTAATTCTAGATGATTCTTTTTTTGAGCAAGAAGGATTACTTGTTTTAGATCTAAACACAGATAAAAATGGAATTTTTACTTTTAATGTAATAATTAATGCAGAAGATGAATATGGAATAATAACTAACTTAGAGTTTGAAAATCAGATTAGTATTGAAGAAATTACACATCACGCTCAAACTATTGAACAAATTCCAGTTGAATTTAGAGTAAAGTCATATTATGATAATATATCAAGATTTGTTTATAATCAAACTGAACAAACAGCAAAAGTTATAATTCCATTTGATTGGAGCGAACAAAATATTTCTCATACAAATGTTGTTCATACAGAAATAATGTTTCCAAAAGATTTTGTATCTTTTTTGGCTCCAAATTATTTTGGTACTGCAAATGGCATTGAACTTTTCAAATCTTCTATTTTTATTGATGATTATTCTGAAGAGGAAAGTAGGCTTGTACACTTTGTTTTATTAAAAGATCATGTGAGATACATAAAAACTCAAATGAAAGATACCAATATTGAGATTCCGGATACTTTGGAATTGATTCTAAGACAAGGAGATGAAATTAAATTTCCAATAAGTGCATACACATTAAGTGAAGAATATCAGGTTGATTTGTCTTGGGATCCAAAGGAAATCAAACCTAATGTAGAAACCAAGTTTATCTATACATTTCGTGATCCAAAATCTTTAGCTCCAATCAGAGATTCTGATTACACATTTACATTATTACAAAATAATAAAGAAATTTTTTCAAAATCAGATTATGCAAAAATTGGAGCAGATTACACAGATTATACATTCTCTAACGAAGAAACTGGTGTTACTGTTGCAAGATTTTCAAATATTTCAGGTAGTGGCCAAGCAACAGAATTTGCATTTATTGTATTAGAGGAAGAACAATCAGATGTTGTTTCAATTCCCGCATGGATAAAAGATCATGCCAAATGGTGGGTAGCTGGTGAATTTGATGATAATACATATGCTGATGGAATTGAGTATATGATCAATGTTGGTATAATTGTTATACCAGTTACTGAAAGTGATGCACAAAAACAGGATGCAGTAATTCCTGACTGGGTAAAAAACACTGCTGGTTGGTGGGCTGACGAAGAAATTCCAGATTCTGCCTATGTAAATGCGATTCAGTATTTGATTAATGAAGGAATAATTTCAATTAATTAAATATTATCTTAATACTATTATAGAAATTCTAGCCAGTGTTGATTGTCAAATGTTACCATTAAAAGATGAAAATCCACATCCGCCGGGATTTAAACCAAGGCTTACTATTGCGTTAATAATTATCAATGTGATTGTCTTTTTTGCTGAGGTTGCTGTAACTGGACAATTTTTTGAATTTTCAAATATGCAAGCAATGAATATGTTTTTGAATTGGGGAGCTGTTCCTGGTTGTATTACAGGACAAATTAGTGGTATTGATACTGGTGTTAACATAGTTAGTTGTCCCGCAATTCCAGAACTTTCGTTGCTAACTTCAACTTTCATGCATGGTGGTTTGATGCATTTAGGTGGTAACATGCTGTTCTTATGGATATTTGGTGACAACATTGAGGCAAAATTTGGAAAAATAAAATATCTTGGCATCTATTTACTTTGGGGAATAGGAGCTGGTCTGATTCACGTTATGGGTGATCCAGGAAGTGGAATTCCTGCTGTTGGTGCTTCAGGTGCAATATCTGGAATACTAGGAGCATATCTTGTAATTTTTCCACGTGCAAGAGTTATGACTTTTCTTATGTTGGGATTCTTTTGGAGGATGCTACACATCAAAGCAATGTACTTTTTACCATTTTGGCTTATCTTTCAAAACTTGTTACCATTCTTCATAGGTGGGTTTGGTGTTGCAGGTGGTGGAGTTGCATATCTAGCGCATATAGGTGGATTTGTTTTGGGTCTTGCACTTGGGTTCTTATACAAAAAATTGCATAGATCTGATTACACATACGGAACCAGATATGGCTATAGAGATGATTGGAGATAATTGGTGTAGTTAGTTTTTTATTGTTTTAGAATCCAGTTTTGTTATGTTAAATAAATTTACTATAATAGGTCTTATAATCGGAAGTATAATCTCAATTCTTGGTGCATCTTCAATGATTGATTCACTAAGTACTCCAAATGAAATACAAGAAGATTCTGTAACATTTGGAGTTGGTAATATGGATAAAATTCAGTTTATTGCACCAGAAAATTCATCTCAATCTATAACTGTCACTGGAGATACATTTGATATTAAAATCATAACACCAGAATCAACTAATGATGTAGATCAAAGTTTTAAGGATAAAGCGAGCTTCTCATGGACTACTACTACATCTGGTGAAATAACTATTATAATACAAAATACTGGTGATTCTGAGTTTACTGAAGATTATAAATTTGAATTAGAACGCGATCCACTGTTTTTTACTTACTCAATTTTAGTAATTGTTGCAGGAATTGTAGTAATTGGATTCAGTGCTGGATTTAGTGCTAGGAAACCTAAAGGCTTCTAACATAATTCTGCGATGGGATAAGATCCAATAATTTTTAGAAATGACGTGTCTTCTTTTAATTCTGTTAGAATTTGTTTGATATTTTCATTTGATTCATGACCAATAAAATCTACATAGAAGTTGTATTCCCATGCTGTTCCAATTTTAGGTCTTGATTCTATTTTTGTTAAATTTACCTTATGATCAGAAAATCGTTTAATGATTTGGTATAATGTACCAGGTTCGTGTTTAATAGAAAAGATTATTGATGTTTTGTCTTTTCCAGTAGCATCTTTTTTTTCTTTTGAGAGAATTAGAAATCTAGTATAGTTATTTGACTCATTTTCTATATTTTCTTTTATTATTGGCACATTGTAAATATGAGCAGCATTTCTACTTGCTATACATGCATTGTTTTTTTCCAGATCTTTGATAATTTTCACGCTACCAGCAGTGTCATAAGTTGGAACTGTCTTGTAGGAATAATTCTGTAAAAAATTTCTACATTGTCCCAGTGCCTGAGGATGTGAATAAACTGTATCTACATCTTCTAAACTACCATTTCCAATAAGACAATGCTCTATTTTGTGATATATTTCTCCTACAGCATAAAGATTTGATGAATATAGTGCATCATAACTTTCACCTACAGTTCCTTCAATAGAATTTTCAATTGGTAAGATGGAATAATTTGTTTTTTCACCTTCAGTATGTTCTATAACTTGTTTGAAGGTTGAACAAGAGATTGTTTCTATTTCTCCATGAAAGTTTTTTTGTGCTGCACTTTGACTGTATGCACCATTTTCTCCCTGAAAGGAAATTTTATTCATTATACTCATCAAATTTTAGAAAATCAGCATTTTCAAAGTCGGAGGATAATTTACGATCATCTATCCAACTGCATTCACTACATTTTACTGCATCACGAATTTTCACCACAGATCCAAAACATTTTCTACATTTTGTAAATAAAACTCCCAAATCATGTTCATCAATTGAAGCATGAATAGTTCCATTGACATGGCTGAGAATTTTCAATCTAACAATATCTTTTACTAGTGCGGCATTTTTTTTCCTCAAATGTCTAGTTACACAAATGCATTCGATGTTTGATTCTATTTTGGTACCATTGATGTATCCAATTGATACTGCAATCATTGAGCCTAAAGTGGCTTCAACAGTTCCTATAATGATATCACCTATTTTTGGAACGCCGATAGATGTTTTATTTTGTATTGATACTTGCTGTTCTGCTCTGTTTAATTCTTTAATTCCAATTGAGGAAGATCTTATTGTCTCTCCATCTTCAAATGTGTTTTCGCCTGGGAGGTATTCTTCTATAGTTGCAACCTTGTCCCCTGGTATTGTAAGTTCGTCTGCCATTGAATATTTTTTCCATCTATGACTATTATTTGTTTTTCATCAAAGCCAATGGGGTATCTCGAAATAGTTGTCGAGTTCTTCGTTTCGTAATAATTTTAACAATGCAGTTGCCTGTGGTGTAGATAAAACTGGTTTATCAAATTGATTATCTGTGGAGATTCTGGGGCACGCAACCTGAATAAATGCATCAATTCCTGTGAAGTTTTTCAGTCTCTCATTTGTTATATCTGTAAGTGCAATTAATTGAACTGATTTTCCTTCCTGTTCTAACTCTTTTTTAAATTTTAATGCTGTTACTTGTGCAAATTGACCTTCCTTGAGACCAACAATTATTCCAAATGTCTGTGCATCTGCTGCTTTGAAAATTGTTAAGGTTGCTTTTTTCTCCAAAGTTTCAGCAAACTTTGTAACATCTCTTAATTCATTAAAGTAAGGATCTAGTACATATGTTGGTTTTTTTGTTGACAAGGCAATTCCTGCTGCATGAAAATTGCTTTGACCAAGAAACAAGTTCACATCAGCAATTTCCTTGTTTTCCATTGCAGGATAAAATTCACAACCAAATACTTGTCCATCATTTAACTGACCCTTACCTTTTCCAATCTTTACGATAATTTTATTTTTCTCAAGATAGTTTTTTACATTATCTACTTCATGTAGATGCTGACTGTCAGTAATTAATGAAACCACTTTTCCTTTTAATTTTTCAATTGATTTTGGTAGAACTTTATCAAATGATATGTCATCGAATGCATTAATCATTACAACATTATTTTCAAATGTTTCAAGTTTGTTAGTATGTCCAATGTTGAATAAGATTTCAGCACCTAGTACTTTAGCTCCATTTGAATTCAAGTCACACGTTCCCCATGTTGTATCACCTAGAATAAAAGCAGGGATTCCAAATTTTTCCGTTATGTTTGTTGCTGTTTTTTGAACCTTAGGTAAAATTCCATCTGGACCATTTAATGCAACTGATATTGGTTTTCTTTCGGATATTACTTGAAATATTTTCTTTTCATCAATTATTATCATTTATCATGAAAACCTCGATTTTTAATTTAAACTAAACTAATCAAATGACTAAAATTGAAATTAGTTCTATTATCCGTATGAAATCACAGACAATGTACATTGGGTTTGATGATACTGACTCACCAAAAGGCATGTGTACCACATATCTAGCGTATAAAATGGTAAATCTTCTAAAAAAACAAAAAGTATCTTTCCTAGATTTTCCATATTTGATTAGATTTAATCCAAATATTCCTTGGAAAACACGTGGTAATGGAGCAGTAGGATTAACTATTTCAACAAATGATCCTCAGAAGATTAAACAATTGGTAAAAAATCTTATTCAAAGATATTCAGATACAAAAAATGGAGCAAACCCTGGATTAGTTTTCTTGGAAAAAGAAAAAATTCCTGATGAATTTAAAGAATTTAGTTCAAAAGCACTTTGGAAATTAATTCGTAGAGATGATGCAAAAAAATTTATCTCAAAGTATAATCTAGATTCATTTTATTTAGGTAATGGTCAAGGATTAGTTGGTTCTATTGGTGCAATTGGTTACAAATTTTTTGATCAGACTTTTGAATTGCTAAGTTATAGAAATGAATCCAAATTTGGTACAAAACGGAAAATTGACCGAAAAGAAGTTAAAACCATGCAAGAGAAAACATTTCCAGAGACGTTTAATAATTATGATGACAGTAGAGATAAAATTTTAATCTCACCACATGGACCCGATCCAGTATTCTATGGAATTAGAGGTGAAACTCCTTTATCATTAATTGCTGCATCAAAACTAATTAAACAACATGAAAAACTAAATGGTTATCTAATTTTTAAATCAAACCAAGGAACTGGTGATCATTTAAGAAATCAAATTGATTTTGAAAATTTTTCACCATATACATCTGGAACAATAACTGGAACTGTTGCAGTATCTCCTACTGTAATCAAAGGTGGGCATGTATTTTTTGCTATTAAATCTAAAAATAATGTCTTTCGGTGTGCTGTATACAAACCAACGAAGATTACTAATATTGCAAGAAATTTGATTGTTGGTGATAGAATTACAATTGGTGGCGGTGTTAGAAAAGCAACAAAAAATTTCGAGAGACTTGTAAATATTGAATTCATCAACATTTTGAAATTAGAAACAAAATATCAAACTGTAAATCCCTTTTGTAAAAAATGTAAAAAAAGAATGAAGTCAAAAGGAAAACATCAAGGCTTTCAATGCGTAAAATGTGGTAACAAATCATCGAAAAAATCATCTATTAAACTACCACGCCAAATTTCTAAAACATTGTATATTCCAGCAGTCTCTGCTCATAGACACCTTACTAGACCAAAGCAGAGATTGCATACAGTTAACCAAAAAAGCCAATTCTCTAGGAAAATTAAATGGATCAATAAATTCTAAAATTAAGTAGCGGGGAGTAGATTTGAACTACTGATTTTCGGGTTATGAGCCCGACGGGATGACCTGACTTCCCCACCCCGCTGAAAAAAATCTCATTATGCGGTATATACGCTTTTCAAATGCACAAATTAATAATAATATTCAATTAGATTTTTGATTGTGAACAAAAAAATCAGAATTGCTGGAATTATTGCTGCACTTGTTGTATCTATAGTAATATTGACATCTCCATCTAGCCCACCTCCTATACCTGAACCACCCAAAGATAATATGCAAAATCAATTTGTTGAGATTTTAGCTACTAATCTTGAAAAACCATGGTCTATTGATTTTGCAGATGAAAGAATATTCATTAGTGAAAAAGGTGGAACTATTAGAGTAATTGATTCTGGTCAATTATTAGATGATCCATTAGTAACACTTCGAACTGCTGATGTATTTGATGGTGGTTTATTGGGAATAACATTACATCCTAATTTTTCCCAAAATCATATTCTATATGCATATTACACATATGAAGAAGAGGGAGAATTATGGAATAAAGTAATTCAAATCGAAGAGTCTAGTAATAAAATCGTCGCGGCAAAAACAATACTTGATAAAATTCCTGGCTCATCATTTAGCAATGGTGGAATAATTAAATTTGGTCCAGATTCTAAACTTTACATAGGTACAGGTTCAGTGTCTGATTTTTCACATGAATCACAAAATTTGCAATCACTTGAAGGAAAAATTTTAAGATTAAATGATGATGGAACAATTCCTGATGATAATCCATTTGATGATTCACCGGTTTATTCGTATGGACATAGGAATCCAAAAGGCATGACATGGGATTCATCAGAAAATTTCTATATGACTGAGCTTGGTCCTACAAAAAATGATGAAATTAATTTAATTATTGCTGGGAAGAATTATGGTTGGCCTGATGTTGAATGTTACAATACAGATGAAAAGTTTGTAAACCCGGTAAAATGTTTTGATCCAAGCTTAGAACCAGGAGGAATAATTTTCTATTCTGGTGATAAACTAGATTTAAAAAATTATATGATTTTAGCTTCCCAGAAAGCATCAAATCTTTACAAAGTAGAAGTTGATGAGAATGATGTGAACTTGGAAGGAAGTATTTTAAGCGGAGTAGGAAGAATACGTGATGTCGCTGAAGGTCCTGATGGCTATTTGTACGTGATTACATCAAATACAGATGGAAAAGCATTTCCAAGTGATGATGATGATAAATTATTGAGGATAATGAAATAATATGACAGATTCATCCATTCCAAAATTCTTTGAAAAAAACCTAAAAGAAAAATTAACCATTGTAGGAGAATTTGCAAATTTAACAGATAGTGAGATTAAGATTTTAGAAGATGCCACAGGTGGAATTGATTTTTCACATGCAGATAAAATGATTGAAAACGCAATTGGTACATTTTCACTACCAATTGGTATTGCTACCAATTTTAGAATTAATGAAAAAGACTATCTTATTCCTATGGTTATTGAGGAGCCATCAGTAGTTGCGGCATCATCAAAAGCAGCAAAAATTGCACGAATTCATGGTGGATTCAAGGCAACAGCAGAGGGTAATTACAGTATAGGTCAAATTCAGGTTGTTGATATAGATGTACAGGAAGCAATTCCCAAAATTGTTTCGTCATCATCTGAAATTATTGATCTAGCAAATTCAAAAAGTGAGACATTGTCAAAACTTGGTAAAGGTGTAAAAGAGATAACATGTAAGGAAGTAAAAACCGATTCAAATTCAATGTTAATTGTTGAGTTATTAATTGATGTAGGGGATGCAATGGGCGCTAATGTTACTAATACAATGTGTGAAGCAGTTTCTCCATTAATTGAAAAATTAAGTGGTGGAAGAACATTGTTGCGGATACTTTCGAATTATTCAACAAAAAGAATGATTACAGCATCTGCAATTTTTGACAAAGATAGTGTTGGTGGTGAAAAGGTAGTTGATGATATAATTTCTGCATTTCAATTTGCAAATAATGATACGTTTAGAGCTGTAACACATAACAAAGGAGTAATGAATGGAACAATCTCAGTTGCAAATGCTACTGGTCAAGATAGCAGAGCAATTGAGGCAGCAGCACATGCATACGCTGCAAAAAGTGGAATGTATAGATCATTAACTGAATGGGTAAAAGATACTGATGGAAATCTTTTAGGAAAGTTTGAACTTCCTTTGTCAGTAGGTATAGTAGGAGGCGTCATAAACAATCACCCAGTAGCAAAAATCTCAAAAAAAATCTTAGGCGTGAGTTCTGCACAAGAATTAGCGTGCGTAATGGCATCTGTTGGGCTTGCTCAAAATTTTGCTGCAATGAGAGCACTTGTGACTGAAGGCATACAAAAAGGACATATGAAACTCCACGCACGAAAACAGGATTGACAATTATTAACAAATTCAGTTTATATAACCTAGGTTAACCATGATAAAAATTGCATCAGTAAAATTCGCTATTCCTAAAGGAAGTCTTGAAGAAGCTACATTCAAGCTACTCGAAAATTCGTGGACAAAAGTTAACAGAAAAAGTCGAACTTATCGGGTATACCTAGATGATTCTGAAATCAAAGTAAAAATGTTAAGGCCACAAGAGATTCCTAATCTAGTCGCTGATGGTCTTTATGACGTTGGTATAACAGGCAAGGACTGGATTAATGAAACAAAGTCAGATGTAGAGCCATTAGTTGATTTGGAATATGGAAAAATCAAACTAGTCATAGCCATGCCTGACAATTACAGATACAAATCATTGGATGATATGATACTAGATTATTCTAAAAAGAAGAAAGTACTTCGAGTTTCCTCAGAATATCTAACAAATGCTTCTAAATTCATTAAGAGTTGTAAGAATTACAAAAAGCGTTATGGCTCAAAGGATCCTATGATTGTCACACCATGGATGCGTGTTGGAACCAACAAGAATGTTCAAATTCACTTATCATTTGGTGCAACAGAGGCAAAACCACCAGATGATGTAGATGCTATAATGGATGTTACAGAAACTGGTACCACTTTACAGCAAAATGGATTGAAGATTACAGATGTTGTAATGGAGTCCAGCGCACACCTAATAGCCAATAAGCAATCATTGAAGGATAAGAAAAAACGTGAAAAGATATTCGATATTGTTACTCTAATGAAAGGTGCTGTACAAGGAAGAAAGTACTTGCACTTGTACATGAATATTAGAAAATCAAACTTGAAGAAATTACTAAATGATATTCCGTCACTGAAAAAACCAACAGTCAGCCCTCTTAGTGAAGATGGCTGGTATGGTGTAAACACTGTAATTCTCAAATCAGATTTCCACAAATTAATTCCGAAATTGCGAAAGATCGCACAGGGATTAGTGGTACATGAACCAAGACAGATTCTTGAACTTGAGGAGATAAAGCGTGACGAAGAGAATTGATCAAGATATTACAGGTTCGTAACGTAGACAGTTTCATAGAATCTAGGCGTCAAAAAACCTCTACAAAAGATAGAAAAGTTGTTCAATCAATACTTGATGATGTTAGAAAGAATGGAGATGCTGCTGTTAAGAAATACGAACAGAAATTCAATCGAAGAAAGACCAATTCACTACGTGTAAGTAAAAAAGAGATCAAAGAAGCAAAAATCACTAAATCACAGTTTAATGCATTACGATTATCTACCTTAAGATTATCAAAAGCACAGAGAACTCTTAAGAAAAAATTACTTGATTCAGTAAGTAAACTTCCAGGAATTTCGTTTGTGCCAATCTCAACTGTAGGTTGTTATGTACCTGGAGGTCAAGCTAGATATCCAAGTTCTGCTATAATGTCTACCATTACTGCTGCTGAAGCAGGTGTTAACAGGATTGTAGTCATTTCACCACCTGATTTTAATGGAAACATTGATCCGATGACAGTTTATGTTGCACAAAAATGTGGTGCAGAACTCTACAAAGTTGGTGGTGCGCAAGCAATTGGTGCATTAGCATACGGAACAAAATCAATACCTAAAGTTGATAAAATTATTGGACCTGGAGGAAAATTTGTCAGTATTGCTAAAGCAATTGTCAGCGAACAGACATCAATTGATATGATTGCAGGACCAACAGAACTTGGAATTATAGTGGATGCAAGTGCAGATCCTGAGTTGGTTGCATTAGATTTGATTTCACAGGCAGAGCACAGTAATGATACAATGTGTTTTGTTGTTACAAAATCAAAAACTATAGCAAAACAAATTCAAAAATCACTTGAAAAATTAATTCCAGTTGTAGAGAGAAGTGAAATTGTGAAGCAAAGTATATCAAAAAATGGATTTATTGCAATATGCAAGAATCAAGACGAAGTAATTAATTTTGCAAATAAGATTGCACCAGAACATATGGAACTTATGGTAAAAAATGCCAAAACACTATCAAAAAGAATTACTGGTCCAGGTTTAGTTCTAATTGGTAATAATACACCATCATCAGCAAGTGACTATCTATTAGGAACAAACCACATTCTTCCAACAAGTGGATTTGGAAGAACTAGAGGCGGATTGTCAGTATTAGATTTTCTAAAATTAAAGACTGTAGTTGAGACTAAAAAAGCAACACTAAGTGAAATCTCGAATGATCTAAAGACATTAACAGATGCAGAAGGATTACCAAACCACTACAAAGCAGTAGAGAGGAGATTAAAATGAATAGTAAATTTGAAAAAAGATTAAGTGAACTTTCCAAGCTAAAGGGATATCAAAAACCACAAAAGGTTTCAGATGCAATCAAGCTTGATTCAAATGAAAACTTTGCAATCAAAAAAGAGTTTCAGGCAGAATTAATCCGAGAAGCACAAAAACGTTGTGATGTAAGACAGTATCCACTAGGCGATGTTGAAAATCTTATTTCAGAACTTGCAAAGTATCTCAAGGTTCCTGCTAACATGATTGGAGTTGGAAATGGTTCAGACCAAATTCTTGATTTAATGCTAGTAAATTTGTGCTCCAAAAAAACTAAAATTCTAACATCTGATCCAACTTTTGGATTCTTCGAGGAAAGATGCAAATTATATTCAGTCCCAACGATTAAAATTCCATTTTCTGAAAAGATGAAACTCAACATAGATGATTTCATAAAAAAATCCAGTTCTGCAGACATGATTTACCTGGATTCACCAAACAATCCCACAGGATTTCAATTCACAAGAAGCGAACTGAAGAAGCTAATCAAATCATTCAAGGGACCAATAATTATTGATGAGGCATATGTAGAATTTGCAGATTCATCAGTGGTTAGTCTTGTGAAGCAATTTGATAATCTAATCGTAGTACGAACACTATCCAAGGCATTTGGATTAGCTGGTTTAAGACTGGGATATTTTGCAGCAAGCAAGAAAATAGTCGATGTCTTTACAAAAATTATACAATATCCATATCCCCTAAACACACTAGCAATTCAATGCGGAATATTGGCCTTGGAGAAATCAAACAAAATAACAACAATTTTTTCATTAATCAAAAATGAAAGAAAGAAAATCATACAAAATCTAAGAAAAACTGGAGCATTTGATGTATTTGACTCAAATGCAAACTTTGTACTTTTTGATGCAAGAGGAGCAGATAGAAGAGTATACAATGCACTAATCGAACAAGGAATTTCTATTCGTAAACTTGGAAAATTAGGCATACACAAAGGTTGTCTACGAGTAACTATAGGAACTTCTGAAATGAATTCAAAATTTTTGCTAGCAATACGTGATCTCTTAGAATGACTATGAAAGATAATTCAAGCAGTATACTTGTCTCAGATTCAGTTGTTAATGATATAAAGAATATTGATGCAATAATTTTTGATTGTGACGGTGTTCTTGTTGATATTACAGAATCATATGACACTGCAATAAATAAGACCGTATCATATATCTTAAATGATATCTTAAATGTTAGCGTTGAGAATATTGTAACACCAGAAATTCTTTATGGATTAAAATCAAAAGGTGGATTTAATGATGAAGTTGCAGTTTGTTATGCAGTAATACTTACTTCGTTTGCAGCAAAAGAATTAGGAAAACCATTTACAGAAGTAATTAAAGATGTAATTGAAAATTCAAATGAAAGAGGAATACTTTCAGTAGATGATTTTCTACAAACTATTGGTGTTAAAATTACTAGTATCAAAGCAAAATTAAATTATTTTAGCTCACACGAAACAAGTTATATCTATACAATATTTGATCAGATTTTTTATGGTGCTAAGCTATATGAACAGATTTACAGCAAACCTGCAATAATAGAAACTAATGGGCTAATAGAAAAAGATGATGTTTTAATTAATTCAGAAATAGTCTCTATACTGCAAAGAAAATTTGCAAAAAAAATTGCAATAGTTACTGGTAGGGGAAAATTTGCTTTTTCCTATTCATTAAAAGACTTCTTAGACAATTTTGATATATCAAATTCTATATTTCTAGAAGATGAATCAAAAGAACTTGCCAAACCAAATGTTGAGCCACTTCTAAAATCAATTAGAGGCTTGAATTCAAAACACTGTATCTATGTAGGTGATTCAATGGAGGACATGTTGATGGCAAATAAAGCCGCAGAAATGGGTTTCAAAACGACTTTTTGTGGAATTTATGGAACAAGCAAAAAGCCTGAAATTAAACTTGAGATGTTCAAAAATAACAATGTGCCTATAATTTTAGATTCAATTTTACAGCTTCCGAAGGCATTAAATCTGGTTTAATTACATATCAAACTCGGTGTTTTCATGAAATCAAGAAAATCAAATCTAAAAAGAGAAACCAAAGAAACTAGCGTTACGGTAAACCTAAACCTAGATGGTACTGGAAAAACTTCAATTAATACTGGAATTAGCTTTCTAGACCACCTAATCACATCTTTTGGTAAGCACTCCATGATGGATATTTCTGTCAAAGCAAAATCAAAGGATGGTATTGAACATCATTTGATTGAGGACACTGCTATAACAATTGGCTCTGCAGTAGACAAAGCATTAGGAACCAGAACAGGGATTACAAGATTTAGCTATGCATCTGTCCCCATGGATGAATCACTTGCAGAAGTATCAATTGACTTGGTAAAACGACCATTCAACAAGATATCACTCTCTATGAAAAGGAGCAAAATTGAAGGAATGTCTAAAGAAGATATAGAACACTTCTTTCAATCTCTAACCCAGAATCTGAATTGTTGTATCCACGTTACTGTAAAGTATGGAGAAAATGATCACCACAAAATTGAGGCTGCAATTAAGTCAATAGCAGTAGGACTGAGAAATGCTTCTTCAAAAGATTCAAAGCAAAAAGGAATTCCAAGTACCAAAGGCGCAATGTAATGGTTAATGTTGCAATATTTGATTATGGTGCAGGAAACATCTTTAGTCTAAAGACTTCACTTGAAAAAAACGGGGCAACTGTAGACGTAATTACCAGTTTTGATCAAGCAAAAGATTTTGCTGGAATCTTATTACCAGGAGTTGGAAACTTTGATCCAGCTATACGTAGTATACGAGATTATTCTGCTATACAGTTTAAAGATTTTGTAAAAGATAAGATACCAGTTTTAGGGATATGTCTTGGAATGGAAATGTTCTTTGCAAAAAGCGAAGAAGGAAAAGAAAAAGGTCTTGATGTTCTCAATGGTGAGGTTGTGTTACTACCAAATAATATGAAAATTCCTCATATGGGATGGAATAGTTTGCAGATTAAAAAACAAAGTAAAATTCTAAATGGTGTTGATGATGGTTCTTGGGTATATTTTGTACACTCATACAGAGCAAAACCATTAGATGAACAGATTGTTGTGGCAGATGCAGATTATGGAATTAATGTACCTGCTGTAGTGGAAAAGGGAATCTACTTTGGAACACAATTTCATCCTGAAAAATCTGGAAAAGTTGGATCATTAATGATAAAAAATTTTCTCAGAGAGTGTAAACAATGAAGATAATTCCAGCAATTGACCTAATGAATGGAGAAGTAGTTCGTCTTGTCAAAGGTGATCCAAACCAAAAAACTGTTTATAGTAATAATCCAGTTGAAATAGCAAAAAAATGGGAAAATTCTGGTGCAGACATGTTACATCTTGTAGATCTTGATGCAACACTTGGATTAGGTAATAATTATGAAACATTAAAAGAAATATGTCAAAATATTTCTATTCCTGTTCAAGTAGCGGGTGGCCTAAGGGATGTCACAAAAATTGCTAACACGTTAGAGTTTGCACAGAGAGTTGTTATTGGAACTTTAGTAATGCAATTAAAACAAAGTGAGCAAGAATCTATTTTGTTAGAAATGGTCTCACATTTTGGAAAAGATAAACTTGTAGTATCTATTGACCATGTTGATGGTGAAATAGTTACACATGGATGGCAGAAAAATACTGGGTTGAAGCTACAAGATGTCACAAATGAATTTGTCAAGGATGGATTTTCAGAGTTTTTAACTACAAATGTTTCTAAAGATGGAACTTTACAAGGTCCAGATATTATTTCACTAAAAGAAGTTTGTCAAATAAATGGAACAAATATTATTGCAAGCGGTGGAATATCAAAACTTGACGATGTACAAGACGTCAAAAAATATAATCCATACGGGGTAATTCTTGGAAAAGCACTTTATGAAGGATTAATTTCAATTGAGGAGGCAAAAGCAATTTGACACTAACAAAGCGTATAATTCCATGTCTTGACGTAGCAAATGGCAGAGTTGTCAAGGGATTACACTTTGAATCAATAAAAGATGCAGGTGATCCTGTTTTGTTGGCAGAAAAATATAGTAATGAAGGTGCAGATGAGCTAATCTTTCTTGATATAACAGCATCATCAGAACAGCGTGAAACAATAAAATCACTGGTAAAAAAAGTTGCCCAAGTAATTGACATTCCATTTACAGTTGGTGGAGGCGTAAAATCACTACAGCATGCTAGAGATATCTTGCTTAATGGGGCTGATAAGGTAGCAATTAACACTGGTGCCGTTAAGAATCCTAGTGTATTAACTGAATTAATGGAATTATTTGGTCGCCAATGTGTGGTTGTAGCAATTGATGCCAAAAGAAACTATAATGTTGAAAAGGGAAAAAATATTTTCACTGAGAATGATAGACAATTCTGGTTTGAAGTTTTCATTTATGGTGGAAAAAAAGGTACAGGTATAGATGTGATTGATTGGGCACAGAAAGTTGAAACTTTTGGTGCAGGTGAGATATTACTAACTAGTATAGATAAAGATGGAACAAAAGATGGATATGATAGTTTACTTACTAATCAAATTGTAAATAATGTATCAGTTCCTGTAATTGCTTCAGGTGGTTGTGGTAGTCCCGAACATATGATTGAAATTTTTAAAGAGAGTAATGTAAGTGCTGCATTAGCTGCATCAATATTTCATTATGAAGATCATTCTGTTGATCGTGTAAAACAGATACTTAAGAATAGTGGTATTCAAGTTAGATACTAAATTTTAGAATATATCTTCTACTCTATGGAATAACATCAACATCACCAGAACCTATTGGTACCTCAATTCTATTATCAAGTGCGTCTTCAATTAATGATTCCTCACTACATACATCTTTTGTCCAACTTTCAAATCGTTCATCATCAGCTATTATCTCATTAACAATATTGAATTGTATTTCTCTAGTTTCTGTGGTTAAACCTGTTCTTTGGTCATTTAGTGTGACACCTGATATTTTACCTGTCCATGTTCCTACAAGATCATCTACTGTACAAATGCTATAACGGCTTTCTAGTAAAGGTCTAAAGTAAATATTTGGTGATGGGTCAACGCTGCCATTAAACTTGAACTTGAAGTATAAATTTCCGTCTTCATTATAAAATTCCACCTGACCATTTTCAAGAGGATTTAATTCCATATTGATAAAAATAACTTCGCCAATCATGTATTTTTCTTTATTAATTGTTAAACTTCCTACTGTTTGTTTATTGTCAGGATATGTTACATGACCTTCTAGCATTCTATTACTTTCAGTTTCCATCTGATAAGCCACAATACCGATAATTATTGCAATTACTACTACTACTCCAATTGCAACTTTTTTATTCACAGTTTTTTTGCTTTTTTTAACCGTTTAAATTTTTTTTTAAATTTTATTTTTAGTTAAAAAAATCATTTTTTTAATCAAAATATTATATTTTTGAGTGGTTTTCTTCTAATTCTGAGTAAAATTTGCTAGTTTTCAATAAATTAATGCGACAATTTATTCCTAAAAAGTTAAGTATTACTTAACTTCATATTAGGATATTTTAAGAACAGAATTTTAAATGATTATGTATGACTAAAACACATCTAGAGTGCAGGGAATGTAAAAAGAATTACGAATCTACTTTCAAGTATATTTGTGATGAATGTTTTGGACCACTTGATGTACACTACAATTTTCCCAAAGTAACTAAAGACACATTTCATAATAGGGAAAAAACATACTGGCGTTATCATGAACTTTTACCAATTCACGATAAAAAAAATATAGTTAGTATTGACGCAGGAATGACTCCATTAGTAAAAGCTGAGAAACTTGGTGATGAATTAGGTCTGACAAATTTATACATTAAAAATGATTCAGTGAATCCAACATTTTCATTTAAAGATAGACCTGCTGGTGTTGCAATATCTAAAGCAAAAGAATTTGGCTTACAATCTGTTGGTTGTGCATCTACAGGTAACTTGGCTTCAGCAACTGCTGCTCATGCAGCAAAAGCAAATATGCCATGTTATATCTTTGCACCAAGCAATATTGAAACAGCAAAAATTGCACAGGCATTATCATACGGTGCTGAATACATTTCTGTTGATGGTACTTATGATGAAGCAAATAGAATTGCAGCACAAATTGGTGATAGAAAGGGGGTTGGTGTAGTTAATATCAACATGAGATCATACTATGTAGAAGGTTCTAAGACTTTAGCTTATGAAGTAGCAGAACAATTAGATTGGAATGTTCCAAATCACCTTATAGTCCCCACTGGAAGTGGTGCCATGTTAAATGCAATCTGTAAAGGATTTGAAGAATTACAAACTGTTTCATTACTTGATAATTTATCTTCAATGCATATGCATTGTGCACAACCACATGGATGTGCACCTATAGTTGATGCATTTAAGAAGAATTCTAATAAAGTAATCCCAGTAGAACAACCTGAGACTGTTGCAAAGAGTCTAGCGATTGGTGATCCTGGTGATGGTCGTTATGTACTAAAAAGATTGCAACAATACAACGGAGTTGCAGAAGAAACAAACGACGAAGAAATCCTAAATGCAATTTTACTTTTAGCAAAAACAGAAGGAATATTTACAGAACCTGCTGGTGGTGTATCTGTATCTATCCTGAAGAAAATGGTCGAAGAAGGAAAGATTGACAAAAATGAAACTACCGTTTGTTATGTTACTGGTAATGGTCTAAAAGCCACTGAATCAATTATGAGTGTATTAACCAAACCTCAAGTAATGCAAGCTGATGTTGCAAAAATCTCAGCAGTGATAGGATAATGAGAAAATGACCAAAATTACCTTCACAATACCATCAGTCCTTAATGCGGGAGGTGGTGAGAAGAAAACAGAACTAGAAGCATCAACCCTCAAAGAATCGTTTGAAAAAATTTCTGAAATAATGGGTGATGACTTTAAGAGAAAAGTTTTAGAATCTGATGGTTCTCCACGCTCTTTGATTAATATCTACATTAATGGAAAAAATGCTGCATTTGATAGCGGTCTTGATACACCATTGAATGAAAATGATGAAGTATACATTTTACCTGCTGTAGCTGGAGGCTCTGAACTTTCTGAAAAGGAACTTGATCAATATTCAAGACAAGTAATGTTAGAGCAAATTGGCTATCAAGGTCAGTTAAAATTAAAGAATTCTACTGTTTGTGTTGTTGGTGTAGGTGGACTTGGTAATCCAATCACTACACGTTTAGCTGCAATGGGTGTAGGTAAACTTCGAATTGTTGATAGGGATGTAATAGAACTTTCAAACTTACATAGGCAAACAATGTTTGATGAGGATGATGTAGGCCAAGTTAAAGTTGAAGTTGCTGCAAGAAAATTGAAAAAAAATAATCCCCAAGTTGAAATTGAGGCATTACCTATTTCTATAAATGATTATACCGCACTTGACGTCGTTGAAGGATGTGATGTTGTAATTGATGCACTTGATAGTGTTAATGCACGTTATTCACTCAACAAAGCATGTGTAGAAAAAAACATTCCATGTGTTTTGGGTGCTGCAGTTGGTGTAACAGGCCAGGTTTTTACAGTAATTCCAAATGAGTCAGCATGTTATTATTGCATGTTTCCAGCATTAGATGAAGATTCAATGCCAACGTGCAGTTTAGAAGGTGTACACCCATCAATTCTTTCTGTAGTGGGAGGAATAGAAGTTCATGAGGCAGTTGATGTTTTAATCGGGAAAACACCAAAATCATCACAGAAATTCCTAAGTATTGATCTAGAAAATTTAGAATTTTCATCTGTTAGGACATTTAAGCAGGATGAATGTTCAGTATGTGGAACTGGTAAGAAAAATGAAGTTCCAAAACAAGAACTTATCCTAGAAGAACTGTGTGGAAGAAACAAAGGTAAAAGAACATTTTCAATTACACCTACATATACTGTTGAACTAAATGTTGATAATATAACAAATATTGCAAAAGAAAAAGGATTCTTAGTTGATAATCAAGGTGATCTAGGTTTGTCTATGCGTACAAATGATCTTTCTGTTAGTTTTATGAAAAGTGGCTCTGCTGTTGTAGTAGGATCAAAGGATGAACCTGAGGCAATATCATTGTATAAAGATCTCATAGGAAGATCGTAGACTTTATAGAGTAAAAACACCGTTAAAATTAATTGAACATTTTTGTAACTGGTGGAGCAGGATTTATTGGAAGTTATCTAACTACTTCATTATTACAAAGTGGTCATTCTGTTACAATTTATGATTCCCTTGTTAATAGTTCACAAGATAATGCTAAAAGATTAGAAAAACTAAATGCAAATTTCATTAATGGTGATATTACAGACTTCGAAAATGTGTCAAAGTCTCTTACGGATTTTGATATTTGTATTCATCTGGCGGCACAGATTGATGTATCAAATTCAATTAAAGATAAAAATTACAATAATCTGGTAAATATCTCTGGTACAAAAAATGTACTTAATGCATGCGTGAAGCATAATGTTGATGTAATTGCAGCATCTACTGCAGCAGTCTATGAGGATTCTAATGAAATACTATCAGAATCATCATCACTAAAACCAAGTTCTCCTTATGGAGAAAGTAAACTTGTTATGGAACAGCTACTTGGTGATTTTTCAAAATCACATGGAATCAATTGTATAAATTTAAGAATGTTTAACGTCTATGGAAAAGGTCAGAATGTCAATTATGCAGGTGTAATAACAAGATTTCTAGAAAATATCAAAAATGAGGATGATCTCACAATCTTTGGAGATGGAGAATCTACAAGGGATTTTGTGTCTGTACATGATGTTGTAGATTGTATTATTTTATCTATGAAAAAAATCAAGGGAAAACATGGTCAATCATATAATGTTGCTAGTGGTACAAGTACAAAAATTAAAGATCTTGCCAGAACAATGATTTCTATTTCTAAGAAAAATAATATTGAAATAAGTCATATTTTACCTAAACCTGGAGATATTGTTAATAGTCATGCCAATATTTTGCTTACAAAGGAAACTTTTGATTATTCTCCACAGATATCACTTGAAGAAGGACTTGAACAATTGATAAACTCATGAATCTTTTTTTGGATATGTATTTAAAATATCAGTTGTGAGGTTTAATCTAATGAATATCAAAATTATAATTTCTACTATATTTCTACTATCGATATTACCAGTAATTTCAATAAGTACAGCTCAAGATATTATCCCGGAGGAATCAAATATTCCCACAATTCAACGAGATGTCCTTCCTGTTTATCCATTTGTTCAGATAGTTCATAGAGATTCTAATGATAATCTGTTAGCGTATATCGAGTCAGATAGACTAGCAGCTATTGATAAGGAAACCATTATTGCAGTAATGGATCATCAAAGCACTTTGGGTCTTGGTGATCCTGTTTATAAAATTGGTAAAGATCAAGTTCAGGTTATCGTCAGGCAACAAACTATAAACATTGAAAAAGAATCATTTTTTGCTGATACAATTCTAATCGGAGGAATAGGACTAGAAGAAGATGAAGAGTCAACAATTGTATTGCGATTCAATCATGATGGGTTTATTGCATTACCTGGAGACCAGATAACATATTATTGGAATTTTATTCGATATCTGTAGTTTTTGCCCTCGAAAACAATAATCCAACTCCTACTGCAAAGAAAACTATCAATGACAAGTACCTATATGGTTGATTTGTTTCATTTAAGAATCCACTAGTTATTGGTGAAATAAGGAGAATTCCTCCAATTAGAATTAAAATGCTGGTTGAATACTTGTTAGTCTTAGACTTTATGAACAATCCTATTGTTAATGGTAACAAAAATACTACAATTAATCCATCAAGTCTCAGTTGAAATGCAAATGCCGTAAATCCTATCCAAAAATCATTCCATTCCCAATCAACTTTAACAAAATCTTGTGTGCTACCATATCCAAGTGAAACTAAGAATATCAAAGATATAGATATTGTAATTATTATTTTTTGTTGTTTTGATATTTCTGAATTTAAAATAAAAAATAATGACAATGGTCCGTATAGTATGACTGAAAGTTTTGTAAATAATGCTAATAAGTAAAACATAGGAGATAATGGCCACGTTTTAATCATTGCATATAATGACAACAAATACAACATAATCCAAAATGATGCATAAGTTGCCGAAGTATCAAATGTTAAAAATAAATTACTTTGTAAAACTAAAACTAGTGAAATTATCCCTGCAATTCTGTTGTTTGTAATTTTACTAGTAAATAGATACGTGATAATTAATAATCCAATACTAGATAGGTATGGAATGACATAAAAATTTCCAAAAATAATCTGAGATATTTTTAGTAATGTATGTTTAAAATGTGGTTCACTACTTAATTGGTCAGGCCATATACTTTGCATATTGATTATTCTGTTTTTTAATCGATCCCAATCAACATATTCTTCGTCTATTAATGCATGATATGTTCCAAACCCAATTTCAGTATATGAGATTGATATGTAAATTCCAATTAAAATAATAACTATGATTATAGAAATTTTTTGTGATATTTTGAATTTAGTAAACGTTTTAATTTTTTCATTTAATTGACTTTTTCGTATTAAGAAAAAAAATATCAGAACTGAAATATTTGTTACAATGAGTGGAATTGCTAATATGCCAAACTCAAATGGGTCATTTTCAAATTGTGTAGGAACTCCAATCCCTTCTGATTTCGGTATAAAGAATACCTCTGAAAATAAAGCAGGAAAAATTACTGGAATTGAACTTATCAAAACTATGGAAATTGTGAAGGTAAATGCTATCCAGGAAATCTTGCTATATTTTTTTACATTCGTATTACTCATCATGATGAAAAATGTATCTTAGTTTTAAGACTTTTACATTAATTTCTGTATAAAAGCTTGTAAAAGTTTGTATGTCAATAATTTTGCTAGATTACTGTGTGTTCAATAATAGGTTATTTTGGAGCTAAAGATGCTGCTCCAATTCTTGTTAGGGCTTTACAGAAGATGGAGTATCGTGGATATGATAGTGTAGGAATAGCTACAAAAAATGACGATCTGATAACTGTCAAAAAAGGGGTAGGTAAGGTGTCTGATGTAAATAATCTGCTAGATTTGAATAGTATGTCTGGTAAGATAGGAATTGGACATACTAGATGGGCTACACATGGAAAAGTTTCTGAGAACAATGCACACCCACACTTTAGCAATTCTGGAAAAATTGCAATAGTACATAACGGCATAATTGAAAATTTTTTAGAACTAAAAAATAATTTAATTTCTGATGGTTTTACGTTTCATAGTGAGACCGATTCTGAAGTTATTGCTAATTTAATTCAACAAAATTTGGCAAATTCTTCAGATGTAAAATCAACAATTCTTAAGACAGTATCTCAAATTAAAGGTCATTATTCATTTATAGTTATTTTCGATGATGGAACTTTGGCTGCGGTAAGATTTCATGAACCATTAATTATTGGTATTGGAAAAAATAGTTATTATCCATCAAGTGATGTGTTAGGCTTTATTGAAAAAACTGATGATGCTATCTATATTGAGAATGAAAATTTTTCAATAATTAATGATTTAGGTTTACAGATTTTTAATTTTGATGGTACTGAAATTAAATCTAATATTACCAAAGTTTCTAAAGAATTTGCAGATGTTTACAAAGGAGACTATGCACATTTTACACTAAAAGAAATTTCTGAACAACATAAAACAATTCTTAGTGCAGGTAATGATGAACAGATTCAAAATGTTTGCCAACAAATTTTAGAATCCAAGAATTTGTACATTACTGGTAGTGGTACAAGTTATAATGCAGCAAGGATCGCAAAAATTCTCATGTCAAACTATGCAAAAATAAAGATTGAACCAATAATTGCAAGCGAACTACCTTTTTCACCTGACAGTATTGAGAAAGATTCAACATTGATTGCAATTTCACAGAGTGGAGAAAGTGCTGATGTTTTAGAAGCAGTTAGAATTGCAAAAGAGTCAAATGCAAAAATTATATCAATTGTTAATCACCCAAATTCGTCACTTTCTCAGGAATCTGATATTGTGGTTAGCCTTAGCTGTGGTCCAGAAATTGGAGTTGCAGCAACAAAAAGTTTCACTTCCCAACTTGCAATATTGTATAAAATCACAAACCAACTTTCTGACATGCGTATAGATCCAAACTGGGAAGAAGTATCAGGCTCAATTTTATCACAGGTACAACTTGTAGGAGGAGAAAATTCTAAAATCAGACAGTTAGCAAAAACACTGAAAGATGTTTCTGATATTTACGTCCTTGGTAGAGGAATTCATTTTCCAATTGCAATGGAGGCAGCACTAAAACTAAAGGAATTAACTTACATACATGCTGAAGGGATTCCTGGTGGTGAGTTAAAACATGGTCCATTAGCTTTGATGGATTCGAATGTTTTTGTTATAATAATTAATCCAAATGATGCAACATATACCGAGACATTGAACAGTGCAAATGAAATTAAAGCAAGAGGAGCAAAAATTATAGGAATTTCAGATAAGAAAAGTGATGTTTATGACTATTGGATTGAAATTCCATCGATTGATGATGCATTATATTCAATCATTGAGATTATTCCTATTCAATTACTTGCATATTATTCAGCGATTGAAAAAAATACAGATCCAGATTATCCTAGAAATCTTGCAAAATCTGTGACTGTAAAATAATATTATTTCTTTAGAGAGATATTATTAGAATAAATTAAATGGATTGATTTTTAATAATTATTAATTGATTACTGAAGAAAATATCCAGAAATATGATCCTGATGGAATACACAATGCTTATGATAAATGGGCCAAATTAGCATATGATGCATACAATTCTGAGCTTGATGTAGTTGATTTCAAAAATATTGACCATATAGTTTTTGCAGGAATGGGTGGATCAGGAACAATAGGTGACATCTTTTCATCAATACTATCTAAAAAGAATATTCATACTACAGTTGCAAAAGGTTACCTGCTTCCCGAAACTGTAGACGATAATACACTTGTTGTCACAACTAGTGTTTCTGGAAATACTGCTGAAACTATTTCCATACTACAATCTGCAAATGAAAAGAATTGTCAGACAATTGCATTTTCATCTGGTGGAAAAATGGAATCTTATTGTTTAAAAAATAATATAGAATTTAGAAAGATTCCACAAACACATTCACCTAGAGCATCATTACCAAACTATACTTATTCTATTCTTGGAACTTTAAATTCAATTTTTCCTATAAATAAAAGCGAAGTAACTGAATCAATAGATGAATTAAAAACAATTTCAAATCTTATATCATCCAATAATTTGTCTCCAAGTAATGTATCACTTGAATTAGCTAATTGGATAGATGGTGTACCAATTATTTACTATCCTTGGGGGTTAGAAGCAGGAGCAATACGTTTTAAAAATTCGTTGCAAGAAAATGCAAAAAGTCACGCATTTGTTGAAAATGTGATAGAAAGTGGTCATAATGGTATAGTTTCTTGGGAAAGATCTTCAGATATGGTCCCAATTATGATTAAGGGTGAAGATGATCACATAAAAACTAAAGAAAGATGGAATATTGTTCGCCAATATTTTAATCATAATAATATAGAATACAAGGAAGTAAATAGCGTCACAGGAGGAATCTTATCAAAAATTATGTGCTTGATATACGTGTTAGATTATAGTTCAATATATTATGCAATACGATTAGGAATTAATCCAACACCAATAAAATCAATTGATTTTATCAAAGATAAATTGTAAATAACTGATTAATATTATAATTTTTTAACATATTATATGTCATCAGATGAACTTGTTTCAATTGTAATCCCAATTTATAATTCTGAAAAATATCTTAAAGAATGCCTCAATTCCCTTTTTGAACAAACTTATGAGAATATTGAGATTATAGCAGTAAATGATGGATCAACAGATAGATCTTTAGAAATCTTACAGGACTATTCTGAAAAGATACAAATTTTTTCTCAGGAAAATAACGGATTATACTCTGCACTCAAAGTTGGATTATCAAAAATTCAAGGTAAATGGTGTAAGTGGTTCTCCCCTGATGATGTATTATATCCAAATGCAATAGAGATTCAAGTTAACGAAGCGAAAAAACAACCAGATAACACAATTCTATATTCTAATTGGGACATAATTGATGAAAATGGTAAACAATTACGTGAATTTCATGAATCAAACAACAATGGGCTTTCCAGTTTTGAGTATAATATCAGATTATTACATGGTCAACAAATCAATGTCAATACAACATTAATCCCATCAATTTTGTTTCAAAAACCTGGTGTTAGAAATCTAGAAGAGCCTGTTGCAATTGACTATGATTTTTTTCTTAATTGTGCAATATTTCATGATGTTAAGTTCCATCTAGTACCTAGATCTTTAGTAAAATATAGAATTCACGCAGACCAATTATCACATAAAAATATTTCAAAAACTTTGGATTTCATTTCTAATCTTAAAGATGAATTATTGATGAACCTTGACGAATCACTACGAAATAAATATAATTTTGGTATAGAGGAATACAAAAAAACACAGCCTAAAAAAAATAAGACATTAGAATTTGGAATGAAGTTGTTATCATCAGCACCTTCTTGGGCTTCAGATAGAATTCTTACTCTATATCTTAACAAAATTCGTCACAATCGTTAACACTATTTTTATAATACTTTTTATCAGCAACAAAAAGAGCCTAAACATGAATAGACCAAAAATATCTATAATAATTGTAAATTATAATGGAAAGCAATTACTTCAAAAATGTTTAGAATCACTTTTCAAAACAGATTATGAAAACTTTGAAGTAATATTAGTTGATAATAACTCGACAGATGGAAGTATAGAATTTGTTACACAAAACTATCCACAAATTATTGTTATAAAACTTGATTCAAACAAAGGATTTGCAGAACCAAATAATATAGGTGCAAAAATTGCAAAAGGTGAACACTTGTTATTTCTTAATAATGATACTGTTACTACCACCAATTTCATTTCTGAAATGGTACAAGTTCTCCAGAAAGATGAACAAGTAGCTATCTGTCAAAGTCTTTTATTAAAACCCAATGGGGATGTGGATTCTAGTGGTGATTTTATAGATAGAATGGGCATAGTATATAATTCAAAAAAGATGACTGAACAAATTAAAGAAATTTCAAGTGCTAGAGGTGCTTCTATGATGATCCGTAGAAAAATTTTTGATAAGTTAGGTGGATTTGATGAAAAATTCTTTTTTTCATTTGAGGATGTTGATCTTGGATGGAGGAGTTGGATATTAGGGTATAAAGTAGTGATAGTACCAAATTCTATAGTTTATCATAGTGCAGGTAAAACTTCTTCAAAATTAAAATCTGAAGCAGCTTTTCATGGCCTAAAAAATCAGCTAGCCATGAAGATTACTAATTTTGAGCCAAGATTTGCATTAAGAAGTTTATTGCTATTCTTTTTTGTTTATGGTTCACGTGAAATTAAGATCTGGTTTGATTATAAAATAAAGGGATCTACTACAATGACATCAACAAGTTATGAGAATAAAATAGCTGACAATCCAAGCCTGAAAACTGTAATTAAAAGCATTGTTTGGATTTTTAATAATATTGGTTATTTACGTTCTAAGCACAAACATGTTAATAAAAATAGGATTTTGAGCACGACAAGCCTTCAGAAAATCAGAATTATTAGTAATGAAAAACAATAGATTATGAAAAATTTTGAAATACTGATTTAAAATTAGATCTTTTGTGCATATATTCCCAAGTTACCTAAATACAACGGTATTTGCATTTTATCTATTGTTAACTGATTCTGAATTTTTGATACGACACTCTTACATGAATCACTAATTGGCATTAATTCCAATAACCTTGATAGTGCAACTGAGTTTTGAACAGGAAAAACCTTAATCACTTTGAACTTGTTTTTTTCAAAAATTTTTCTAATTGTAGATAGATCATACAGATATGCATGACCAATATCAATAATAGGACTTTTTTCTTTTAGAATTTTGTATGAAACAGAACCAATATTATGATTTATTGCAATGACAAATCCATCATCATTAAGAATTTTTCTTACATCCTGTAGAAATTGATTCGGTTCAAGTATATGATCAAATGTTTGGAAAAAACTCACCAGATCAAATTTTTCATTATTTAATTTAGAAAGATCAAACATACCAGGAATAATTTTTTCTTTTATTTTTTCAGATGCCTGGTTTATAGCATCAAGGCTAGGTTCAACACCTCTTATATTGGAAAATCCCATTTCTTTTGCAATTTCTAACATAAATCCATTTGAACAACCAATATCAAGATAAGATCTTTTTTTAATTTTATTATTTGTTAATAATTCATGAATATATTTCCCGTATGTTTTCTTCAACGGCTCATTCTCTTTTTCTAATGAGTATGTACAATCACTATGTTCGTATAGATTATCAATTAATGTAGAATCAACTATTGGATCAGAACGAACAAGATTACAATTATTACATTTAACAATTTGATAATGGATATAATCTCTCTTTCTTCTTGGTGCATATTCAGCTGAACTAATTCCATTTAATGGTAGATTCTTAGAATGTAAGATAGTTGAATTATCATATGTTTCACAAAGTGCACATTTTGTCTTTTTCATATTATCTTCCAATATTATATCGCCATCTAAATTACGATTAAAAGCTTTTTTGTTAAAAAGGAATTTGCTATGATAATTTAAAGAGAATCAAAATTTTTAATAACAAAAAAGAGGAAGATTAATACCAACCGTTTTTAATATTCCCTTTTCACTGCTAAACATGCAGGATCTAAAAATATCAATTAGACAGTTCAGAAATGAAAATAAACTACCGATTTTAGTTACAACCATCTTCTTTTTCACCTTTTTCTACATATCATTTTTCCATCATCTAACTTTTACAGAAAATGACGGAATTTTTTATTATCTAATTGGTGAACAGATACTAAGTGGAGATATAGAAAATATTGGAATAGTTGGTGCACCAATTGGTGGTCCAATACTTTATGCAGCATTTGGAGATTTACTAGATGATCCTTTTATTGCCGGAAAAATAATTTCTCTATTAGCCTGTACTGGAATAGTTTTTACATCATTTTTTATTACAAAAAATCTATTTGGAAGCAAAGTTGCATTACTTACACAAATATTTTTTGCTGTTAATCCAAAAATTGCTCATTTGTCAATAATGGTTCTAAATGAGGCTGCACCGTTGTTTTTTATTTTTGCTTCGTTATATTATGCTACAAAAAAACAAAAAACTATCTATGATTTTTTACTAGTGGGAGTATTTCTTGGAATTGCATTCTGTTTTAGATATCAAGCGGCATTTATTCTCATAGCATTTTTAATATATTTAGTAATTTTTGAAAGAAAAAGAATCATTGAGTTAAGAAATCTATGCCTCACAGTTATCTCTTTTCTAGCAATAAGTGGTCCACTTCTAATTTACAACTATGCTACATTTGGGAAATTTTTAACATTATATCCCAACATCTATTTTCTTGATTTATTCAAATTTCAGACAGAAATTTGGCGACAAAATATGGAAAATATACTACACGAGAATGTTCTTTCCGCCTTTTATTTAGACTCGTCATTATTTTTAAAAAATTATTTTTATAATTTACTCTTCCATAATCCAGATCATCTTTTTAAATTTTCAATAGATGTTTATGACACTTTGTCGATCATTCCACTATTTCCAATACTAGGTATTCTTCCTGTAATTGGAGGATTTTTGTATATTACAAAGATTAACTTTAATAAAAAACAGGCTTCTATTTTATTATCTACATTTTTCTTTACATTTTTAATCATTGGAATATTCGGAAATATTGAATATCATTTCATGTTATTAGTAATAGTACCACTTGTTACGATAGGAATTATCAATATTAATCGTATTCCAAATAATGTTAAATTTCTTATAATTGCATGTGTTGTTTTTCTTACTTTAATCTCTACACTTCCTGTCTATAGAGCATTTCATCTCTTTCCTATTTGGTTAATATTTCCTGCTCTTAGTTCATTATTTTTTATTGAATCAATACCCGCTATTCAATCAAAGATAAAACAATTAATTAATTCTGGAGTAAATAGAAATGAGAATTAATATAATAATAATTTCTTTATTCTTATTAGTTAGTGTTGGATTTACTTTCATGCTTACACTATCAACATTTTATCAGAGTGAAGATACTAACGTATCAAAATTTGATATTTTAGAAAGTTTTCTTTCTGGTGAACTAAAAAATTCTGAAGAAGATGTAAGAAAAATTATTGAAATACTAAAACAAGATGAAAATATTGGAGATAAATTTATCATGGCATCTTCAAAAACTTATTCATATTATACTGATTCAAAATTAATTTATGCACAATTTACTGAGGGTCCAGAGAGTGGTACGATTAAAGATTTCATAACAAAAAAAGATTGGTCTTATTATGAGCGCTATTTTTCTGCAATTAACAGTATTCCAGCACAAGAAAATCTTGATATAAAACAAAATCCTGATTATCTGATTTACACTTATACTACTATAACAAATGACCCAAATACAACCTGGTACAAAAATGATAATGAATCTACAATTAGATTACTATCGACTCCAGATGATCCTGATATTCCTGAATTTCTAAATCCAATTTTCTTTTCATCTTTTGGAACGGGTGGAATAGTTGTATACGAAGTTAATCTAGAGAAGTAGATAGACAAAAAGTATATGACAAGCGTTCTAATTCTTAAGTGATGGAAGGGAAGTTGCAACAACCAATGCTAGAAGATATTTGTAAATCTATTAGAATTGATGTTTTAAAAATGATGCATAAATCATTCAGTTCACATATTGGTGGGTGTTATTCTGTAATTGAGATACTTGTTACACTTTATTTTAAAATTTTGAACGTAGATCCAAAAAATTTGAATGATAACGAGCGTGACATTCTTTTATTAAGTAAGGCTCATAGTAGTGCTGCCCTTTATGCTATATTAGCAGAGAAACAATTCTTCCCAAAGGAATACCTTGATACTTACTATCAAGATGATGGAAAATTACCTGGACATTTAAACAAGAAAACAGCACCTGGAATAGAATTCTCTTTTGGTTCATTAGGCCATGGATTATCGGTTGGTTGTGGGATGGCACTAGGCAATAAAAGAATGAATAACACTGGTAGAATTTTTGTTGTGTTAGGGGATGGAGAATGTAATGAAGGAAGTGTATGGGAGGCAGCTATGTTTGCATCACACCATAAACTATCAAACCTAACTGCAATAATTGATTATAACAAGATTCAAAGTTTTGGATCAACAAATGAAGTGATTAATCAAGAACCAATTTCCGATAAATGGAAATCTTTTGGATGGCAAGTTTTTGAAATAGACGGTCATAATCATAATGAATTATTAGATGCATTTAATTCACCTAACGAAAATTTACCAAAAGTGATTATAGCACATACTGTGAAAGGGAAAGGAGTATCATTTATGGAAAATAGTTTGGATTGGCACTACAAATCACCTGATGATGAGCAATTAAATTTAGCTCTCAAAGAATTGGAGTGAGTTTTTTGAGAACTGCATTTATAGATACATTAAGAGAACTTGCACGTAAGGACGATCGTGTGTTTCTTCTTACTGCCGATATGGGTTATTCTGTTTTTGAAACGTTCATGGATGAATTTCCAGATAGATTTCTTAACACTGGAATTGCGGAACAAAACACAATTGGTATTGCCGCGGGATTAGCTTCTAGAGGCAAAATTGTTTTTGTTTATAGTATTATACCATTTGTAACAATGCGATGTTTTGAGCAAGTTAGATTAGATTTAGCTTATAATTTTATGAATGTAAAACTTGTAGGAGTCGGTGCAGGCTTAACTTATGGTCCATTGGGTTCTTCTCACCATGCATTGGAAGATATAGCAATAATGAGAAGTTTACCTGACATGACAGTTTTATGTCCAGGAGATCCTATTGAAACTAAAGAGTTAGTCAAACGTAGTTTTGAGTATGATGGTCCCGTCTACATACGATTAGGAAAAAATGGCGAACCAAAAATTCATTCTGATGGGACTAGAATTGAAATTGGTAAATCCATAACAGTATTGGAGGGTAGTGATCTAGCATTAATCACAACAAGTAATATGTTAGAAACAGGAAAAAGGTGGGTCGACGAATGGAAACAAGATGGAATAAATGCATCTCTGATAAGTATGCCATCGATAAAGCCTTTTGATTCTTTTACAGTTGAAAATTTAATTGATGATGAGATTCCAATCATAACGCTAGAAGAGCATAGTGTTATTGGTGGACTAGGAAGTATAGTTTCAGAAGTAATTGCTAAAAAAGGAAAATCAGTAAAATTTCAACAAATTGGAATAAATGATGAATTTTCACATATTATAGGTGGGCATGATTTCCAGAGAAAAAAATTCTCACTTGATGCAAAGCCATCTTTAAAATTCATAGAATAATTATCAGATATATGTCAGAATTTAAGATAGCCATACTTGGTTGTACAGGACACGTAGGAAAAAATCTTACTTATTATTTTGGTAAAGAACAGGAAAATTTTCAGCTTTTTCTATTTACTAGACATGATACAACATATACTTCCGATAATCTAACACATTTTTGTGAATTAAAAAATAATTTTGAAGTATGTAATTATAATGAATTCAGTGATTCAAACTATGATGTAGTAATTAATTGTGTAGGAATTAGTGATACCGCAAAAATAGAATCCGAAGGCATTTCAATTTTGAAATTAACTGAAGATATAGATTCAATGATATTGGAAAATATACAAAAAAATACTAACATAAAATTCATTAATTTTAGTAGTGGTGCAGTATATGGAGAAGAAATTGACTCTCCTATAAAAGATTCAACTTTACCAAAAAATTCATCTAATGATATTTCGTCATATGCATCGGCAAAGATAGAATCAGAATCAAGACACAGAGAACAAGATAAATTAAATATAATTGATTTAAGATTATTTTCTTTTTTTAGTAGGTTTATGGATCTAGATTCTAGATTTTTAATATCAGATATTATTCGTTCTATTAAACAAAATAAGACACTAGTTACAAATGAATTTAATTTTTTTAGGGATTATATACATCCCAAAGATCTTTTTTCATTCTTGAAAAAATGCATTGATAAAAATCCTATCAATGAAGCGTTTGATTTGTATAGTAAGAAACCAATAGCAAAATTTGATCTCTTAAAGTCATTACAAGATAAGTATGGCTTACAGTACGAGATAACGGCTAATTCTGGATTCTCTAGCCCTACAGGTTTCAAGAAGAACTACTATTCTGAATCTAGAAAGGCAAAACTTCTAGGATATGAGCCTGAGTATTCGTCTCTTGCAACAATTGAAAATGAAATGACGTATTTCCTCCATTAATAGAAATGATTACCCCAAACTTTATCTTGAAATAATAAAACGGAAAAAAGTTAGACCATACTGTATAGCACGTGGTTTTTTATCAGAGCGAGTTTTGGACCTACCTACTCTTCTTTTGAATGTGATAGGCACTTCAACTATTTTCAAATTATTCTCAATTCCTATCATTGTCATCAGTATTGCAAATAATCCACTATTAGGTGTAATTACTGGCTCATTGCTATTTTTTTTAATAAATTTTTCAATGATCTTCTCTAGAGATTCTTTTCTAATGCATCTATGCATACAACCTACATCAGTAAGTTCTACTACGCCCAAATGGAGAAGACTGAAATATTTTAGTTGAATTAACTTCGCAAGAAGATAATTTCCCCAGACAAAAAACATACTATTCTGAGTTTTTTCTTCTGAGAGTACTTGCCTTTGTCTTGTTCCAATTACCATATGGCAATTATCTAGATAAGGAAGCATTTTTTCCAAATCATTAGCGCTATAGGTTCTATCACATTCTGTGAATACAACAATATTAGAATTAGATTTTAATGATTCTTGCATTCCTATAATACAAGAATCTGCAAATCCCTTGTTTTCATCCTTAGTAACTACCGTTGCACCACATGATTTTGAAAGTTCCACAGTTCGGTCACTGCTATGATTATCAACAATAATTACCTCTTCTACAAATTTTTGATTTTTATAATCCTGAATCACACTTTCTACATTCTCTTCTTCATTGTAAGTTGGAATTATTACAAAAATTTTTGGATCAATAATGGGATTTACGCTTAGATAATGTAGTTGTGGATCTGTCATATAGAATTTTCTTGTATATGCAAAAATTAATGCTGAAATAATCCATAATGCATCAATCAATAAAATCCATTTTAGGTACACAGACAAGAAAATATTTTCAATGAATGTACTACCAACAACTAATGTCTGTATTCCATCAACTATGAAAACATAGAGATTTGAAATACCCCAACCTAGATTAATAAACAAAATAATGATAAACGATACTACAATAACTGAATAAATTAATCCCATGATTCAATATTTCATAAGTGCCATTACTTATGATTTAGCATTGAATAACTTCTTGCTACTCATGAGAAATCAATTTAATAGTACTAATTCTTTAGAAATTCAGTTATTATGAAAGCAGTTATTCTAGCTGGTGGTTATGGTACGAGAATTTCAGAAGAATCTCATTTAAGACCTAAACCAATGATTGAAATTGGAGAAAAACCAATTTTATGGCACATCTTAAAGACATATTCTAGTTATGGTATAAACGAATTTGTAATTTGTTGTGGATATAAAGGAGAACAAATCAAAGAGTACTTTACTAATTTTAACTCAGAGACATGGAAAATTGAATTGGTTGATACTGGTCTTGACACAATGACTGGTGGTAGATTGAAAAGAATCCAGAGTCACATTGATGATACTTTTTGTGTAACGTATGGTGACGGACTTGGCAATATTGATATTAATAATTTAATTTCTTTTCATAGAGAAAAAAAATCAACTGCTACACTAACTGCAGTTCATCCTCCAGAAAGATTTGGAGTATTATCATTAAATGATGATTATGTTACAGAATTTCACGAAAAACATAGCGGTGAATCTTCGTGGATAAATGGAGGATTTTTCGTTTTTGAACCAGAAATTTTTGATTATTTGGATGATGATAAGACTGTTTTAGAGAAATTCCCTTTAGAAACTCTAGCAAAAGAAAATAAGTTGACTGCATTCAAGCACAATGGGTTTTGGTATCCAATGGACACTTTGAGAGAAAAAAAATATTTAGAAAATCTGTGGGCAACAGAAAAAGCTCCATGGAAGATCTGGTGATTTTGTATTATGGAACTTTTTGAAGATTTATTTAAAAATAGAACAGTTTTTGTGACTGGTCATACAGGATTTATAGGTTCTTGGTTAACTCAATGGCTTTGTGATCTAGGAGCAAAAGTAGTTGGATATTCTCTCAAACCTCCAACTAATCCATCATTGTTTGAAGATATTAACCTGGAAGAAAAACTTGTTCATATAATCGGTGATATTAATGATCAAAGTAATCTGCAAAAAACTTTACATGAACATTCACCTGAATTCATCTTTCATTTAGCAGCACAGCCTTTAGTGAAAACGTCTTACGACCAACCAGTAGAAACAATACAGACAAATGTTGTAGGAACAACTAATCTATTGGAATCTATCAAGAAAACATCCTCTGTAAAAGTATGCGTTGTTGTTACTAGTGATAAATGCTATGAGAATAAAGAAATTAACTATGCATATAAGGAGACAGATGCATTAGGCGGGTACGATCCTTATAGTGCGAGTAAAGCTGCAGCAGAAATTGTCACTTCATCTTACAGAAATTCATTTTTCAATCCAAATAATTTTGCTCAACATGGTGTTAGTTTGTCTACATCAAGAATTGGTAATGTTATAGGTGGTGGAGATTGGGCAAAAGATCGTCTTGTACCGGATATTGTGAGATCATTATCCACTAATAACGAAATCATATTCGTAATCCTACTGCAGTTAGACCATGGCAACATGTTTTGGAAGCAATTTCTGGACTTTTTTGTTTAACAAAAAAAATGTATGATGAACCAACTTTATTTGCACAACCTTGGAATTTTGGGCCAATGATTGATAATGAAAATTTAACAGTATCACAATTAAATTCACAAATTATTTTAGAATGGGGATCAGGTAATTATAATAACATATCAGAGGATGAACCCCACGAAGCTAATTTACTAATGTTGGATTCCTCCAAAGCAGTCAGTAAACTAAATTGGCATCCTGTTTATTCAGTCAAAGAAGCAATTAGTAAGACAGTTACTTGGTATAAAGAATATTTTACAAATAAAGATCATATGGAAAGATTCACACAAGATCAAATTATAGCGTATGTTGAACAGGCTAAGAAAATCAATTTAGATTGGGCAAGTAAGATTTAGTATATAATTATTATATGAGAGTTTAATTTTTGATATATATGGTAAAACCAATCAGGATCTTTCTTGGAGATTTAACCTATAACACTATAGGAATGTCTACTGAAGTGTTCCCACTCAACATTGGATATATTGCTGCTTACTGTAAAAAACAATTCGGGTCACAGGTAGATATTACTTTATTCAAGTATATTGATGAGCTTGAAAATGCAATAATTGAAAATCCGCCAGATATTTTAGGTTTGAGTAATTATGTTTGGAGTCATCGCATTGGATTAGAGATGTTTAATTTAGTTCGTACACAGAATTCTAATGTAGTAACTGTTTGGGGTGGACCAAACTTTCCGCAAGATCTTGAAACTCAAAAATCATTCATGGAAAAATGCACTGATGTTGATTTTTATGTCCCAATTGAAGGTGAAGTTGGATTTTCTAATATTGTTAAGGAAATACTCAAACATTCAAATGACAAACTAGGGAAAGAGAATTTGTTTAATACACCAATTGATGGTTGTATATCACGAAAGTTGGATGGTTCATTACAATTTAGTATTCCACAGATAAGAACAAAAGAACTAGACGAAATACCTTCTCCATACCTAACTGGATTGATGGATAAATTTTTTGATGGAAAACTCACACCTATGATTCAAACAAATAGAGGATGCCCATTTACTTGTACATTTTGTGTTGATGGTGCTGATGATGTTAATCGTGTAAATCAGTTTGGTCTTGATAGAGTTGGTACAGAACTTGAATATATTGGAAAACATGTTCCTAATAATGTTCATAGTTTACATATTAGCGACTTAAATTTTGGAATGTACCCTAGGGATCTAGATATATGTGATAGTATTGTAGATGGTCAGAAAAAATATGATTATCCACATCGAATAATATCTACAACTGGTAAAAATAAGAAAGAGAGAATCATAAAAGCAATTGAAAAATTGAATGGGACTATGAGTTTAACAATGTCAGTTCAGTCAATGGATGAACAAATTTTACAAAATATACGAAGAAGTAATATCAGTGTTGACCAAATGCTTGCACTAGAGCCTGCCATCAAAAAAGTTGGTCTTGTAACAGAATCAGAGGTTATTTTAGGTTTACCAGGCGAAACTTATGAAACCCAAATCAATACTCTCAAAAAACTTCTTGCCGCCAAACTAGATTACGTACAGGTTTACACATGTATGTTGATTAATGGTTCTGAATTAAATACACCAGAACAAAGAAAAAAATGGAATTTTAAAACAAAATTCAGAATACTACCTAGAGATTTTACTACATTAAAAAATGGAAAGAAGGTAATTGAAACCGAAGAGGTCATAGTTGGTTCAGACACATTATCATTTAATGAATATATTGAATTGAGATTGTTATCATTTAGTATATTTGTAACAAATATTGGTATAATTTATGATTCATTATTAAAATTTCTTAGACAAAACAACATTGAAATTTTTGATCTGTTTTTCCAAATGTTGAAACAGATTGACTCTGCACCACCAAAAGTTCAAAAAATCTTTGATAGTGTTAAAAATGACATGAATGATGAACTTTGGGATTCACCAGATGATATACAAGCTCATTACCAAGAACAAGCAGAATATGAAAAATTGCTTTCTGGAGATGCTGCTAGAAATGTCATGCAATATCATAATGCATTAGTTAGATATTCTTGTATGGATGAATGGACTCAATTTGCAGGAAATGTGGTGTTTGGATTATTAAAGCACAAAAAGATAATTTCATATGAAATTGAAAATCAACTTAAAAATATAATTAATTATTGTACAGGGTTAGGTCATAACACATTAGGTGATAATAGACTATCAACAAATCCAGAATTTCTATTTGATTATGATATAGAGAGTTGGATTAACGATGCAACAATGAAAACATTAGATCAATTCAAACTTGATAAAAAAAGAACAATATCATTCCAATTTACAAATGATGAATCAAAAGTGATTCAGGATGAATTAGAACGTAAGAATACGCATAGCGGTAGAAGTCAGGCACTGAAGAGACTTCCTATGCAGATTCAGTTTAGAAAACCAAAAGCAATAAGCGAGAATCTATAGGTTTTTAGATTTAACCATAAATCAATCACAATAATTAAATTAGTATTCAAAAATTCGAAGTTAATTGAAATACTGTACAAAATGTTTAATGCCAGATACAAGGCCAAATATCAAATTCTCTGATGGAATTTGTACTGCATGTATAAATTTTGAAAAACAGAATACTACTGATTGGAAGAAGAGATTTGATGAATTAACAGCATTATGTGATAAGTATAGAGGATGTAATGGTAATGGCTATGATTGTGCCATTGCTGTTTCAGGTGGAAAAGATTCGCATTTTCAAGTCTATTACATGAAAGAAGTAATGAAAATGAATCCATTATTATTATCTGTAGGCAATATTGATTGGACACAAACAGGCAGGGAAAATTTCGAGAATATTTCAGAAGTTTTTGGGTGTGACATAATTTCGTTTAATCCTAATAGAAAACTTGCAAAGATCTTATTTAGAAAAGCATTTGAAAATATTGGTTCGCCAACCTGGTATATTGATTCTCTAATCTATGCATTTCCAATAAAGATGGCAATTAATTTAGGAATTAAATTACTTGTATATGGTGAAGACGTCAATTATGTATATGGTGGTAAATTTGATAATGAAAAAGCATCAGCAAAAGAAATTATGTTAAATGACGTAGTTAAACCAATTTGGAAAGAATGGCTAGAAGATGGGCAAATTTCTGAAAAAGATTTAGAGTCTGCACGCATTCCATCAAAGGAAGAAATAGAAAAATCTGATTTAGAACCAATTTATTTGAGTTATTTTGTTCCTTGGGATTCTCATCATAATTTTGAAGTTGCAAAAAGATGGGGATTCAAACAACTTCTACATGAATATCAAAGGGAAGGAACAATTGAAGATTATAATCAAATTGATTCAATTGGCTACTTACTAAATCAATTTATGAAATATCCAAAATATGGTCATTCATCAGCAACGGAGATTGGTTCAAGATGGATTAGATCTGGATTGAAGACAAGAGATGAGATAATTGCACTAGTAGAAGAACATGACAAGAATATTGATCAAGGAATAATTGAGAAATTCTGTTCCTTTACTGGAATGGCAGTTCCCGAATTTTGGAAAATTATGGATAAATGGTACAATCCTGAATTGTTTCAACAAGATAAAGACGGTGTATGGCATGAAAAATTCAAAGTTGGTAAGGGAATTGTATAATTTAATGAATTCACAATGACATATGTAACTTGGTTTAGAGAAGAATCACTCATTTCTGGACAAGAATATTTAGGAAATCAACTAATTGCACAAAATGCTTCATCTAAAGGATATAATGCAATAATTAACGAATATGTCTACATTGATACACATCATGTGTCTGATATACTCAAAAAAATTCCAGATATTTCAAATATGATGAAAGGTGTAGGAATTGATTTGGGAGGTGGTGTTGGTTGTATTTCATCTACAGTTGCACAAAATGAAACCATTCAGAAAATTTTCTGTATTGAATTAGTAGAAGATGTGGTAAAGTTATGTCAACCCATTGTCAAAGAAAATATTTTAGGAAAGAATTCGGATAAAGTAACATCCGTTGTAGGTTCTTTTGATAATTTAGAATTAGAAGACAATTCAATTGATTTTGCAATTTCTTGGGATGCTATGCATCATTCATCAAATTTGTATAAAACATTACTAGAATGCAAAAGAGTTCTAAAAGACGATTCTGTTTTTGTTATTGTAGATAGAGGACATAATGATTCTACACCAGATTCTGAAATTGAAAGAATGCTTGATATTATTTATGATAAAGAGTTTTTAATTAAAAATTATAGATCTGAAGATACAATATTAACAAGAAGGGAGAATGGTGAACATGAATACAGATTTTCTGAATGGAAGAATTATTTTAAAAAGACAGGATTCGATATTTTATCTAGTACCATCATAAAGACATCAACAGATGAAAATAAAAAATTAAAGAATGATGTTGGTATACCAGAAATCTTTGTAGATTATGAACTTGGTGCCTTTGGTAATAGGAAGGTAGTATTTGTTCTAAAACCTATTAAATAAGGAAATGATTGTATCAAGGTAGATAATTTTGGCAAAACCAATTTGTTTTATTGCAGCACGTGGAGGCTCTAAAGGAGTGATCAGAAAAAATGTTAGATTACTTGCAGGAAAACCACTAATTGCATATGCAATAGAATCTTCTATCAAGTCTAACATTTTTAGTCACGTTATAGTTTCTACAGAAGACAAAGAAATTGCAACAATTTCCAAAAGGTTTGGTGCTGAGGTTCCATTTTTACGACCAAAAAAACTAGCAACTAACTCGGCAGGTATGGCAGAAGTGTTAGTTCATGGTTTGAAGAAATTGAATGCGTTAGGGTATGATTTTGATGTATTTGTTAGTCGTGATTGTACTGTCCCCTTTATCCGAACTAAGGATATTAGAGGAAGTATTCGCCTACTAAACCAAAAACAGTGTAATGCTGTATTTGGGGTTTACAAGCAACATTTGAATCCATATTTCAATATGATGGAACTTAATACAAATGGATTTTTGAAACTTGTAAAAAATAAAGGAGTAAGGCCAGCTAGTAGGCAACAATCCCCAACTGTATACCAATTAAATGGTTTATTTACATACAACACTGAAAAATTTCTTGAGTACAAAAAACCTTTACTTCCAAAGGCGTTGCCATATGAGATACCAGCAGAAACAGGATTAATGATTGACACTGAATTTGAATTCAAATTAGCTGAACTAATAATCCAAAAAAAAATTCTTAAGATAGATTAATTTTATAATTATTTATTACCAGGCAGTCCATCCACCATCTAAAATCAAATTTGCACCAGTCATGTATGATGATGCATTTGATGACAAGAATAAAATTGCTGCATTAAATTCATTACTATTTGCCATTCTTCCAAGAATTGTTTTTTCTGAATATTTTTTAATAAATGTTTTATCCATGTAGGATTTATCTAACACCCCTCCTAATGATAGTGTATTAACTCTAACATTTTTTCCATGCCAGTATGCTGCTAGATAACGTGTTAGATTAACAATTGCACCTTTAGTTGCAGCGTAAGAAGCAGGTGAATTTAATTTATTTTTTCCATATATTCTTTGATCAGCACCTACCAAACCATAAATTGAGGCAATATTTACAATAACACCAGTTTTTTGTTTGGCCATAATGCTTCCAATTTCTTGGGAACACAAAAAAACTCCACTTAGATTAACATTAATCATTTCATTCCATAGTTCTAATGGAAATTTTTCTAAAGAAACTGATGAATATTTTGATTGATTAGGGTTGTAAAAAGCATTATTTATCAAAATATCTATTCTCTTAAATTTTTTTACAATTGCATTCTTCATTTTAATTACATCTTTTTTATTTGAAATGTCAGCCGTATATGCAACTGATTTAGTATTATATTTTTTGTTTAATTCCTGCTCTAGTTTTTTATTTTTTTTAATTTCTTTATCCACAAGAACTACATTTGCACCTGAAGCACTAAGAATATGAGCATATTGGCTTCCTAATCTACCCGAACTTCCAGTTAGAACTACTGTTTTATTTTCAAGTTGAAATAAATCGTAGATTAAATTCTTTTTATTCAAATTTTCACAACCTGTTTCGTTTTGGATGATTCAATAATTCCTAATGCAATTTTAAGAACTTGTCCAGATTCAATAACACTATTCATGGGTTCTTTATTGTGATTAATACAATCCAAATAATAATCCAGTTCTTTCATAAACATCTGATTTCTGTCATAATTAGACACTTTTAGTATTTCTATCCATTTATTTTCATTAATATCAAACAATTTTACTAAATTAATATCAGAATCCCAGTAAATTGTTCCCTTTTTTCCTATAATTTTACAACTTCGAAATTCTTTCCTTTGAAAGAAATCTAAATGGAGTTCTGCAATAATATTTTTTTTGAATTTTAATAATGCTGTTGATAAATCATCTACATTCAATTCTAAATCACTATATTTACCAGAAAAAGATACCACTTCATCTACCTGACCAAGAAACCAATGTAAATAATCAATCTCATGAATACATGTTAAAACTACACCACCACCTAATTCTTTTTGTGCTGCATATCCACTTCTATAGTCTTCATTTGGATGCCAATCTGGTAAATATGAACCACATTCAACTCTAACAGAAATTATTTCATCTATAAGATTTTCATCTAACAATTCTTTTATTTTTTTTATACATTCATGAAATCTAAAATTACTACCTATCATTACCTTAATTTTTTTCCTCTTTATGATTTCTGATAATTCATCTATATGGTCAATAGAATGAGATAGTGGTTTTTCTATGAATAGATTAATTCCATGTTCAGCTAATTTTATTGCAGTAGATACATGTTCACTTGTAACATTAGTTATGAAAGCAATATCGGGAGTTTCTTTAATTCCATCCTCTAATAATTTTACAATCTTACACCTTTTTTCAATTTCTGTGCTTATGGATTTTTTACTAGTACAAATAATTATTTCAACATCTGGATATTTCAATAAATTCTTGATATGTCTATGTCCTATTGACCCCCAGCCCACAACTAATACTTTCAATTAAAATTAACGAATAAATCTATGATATTAGTATTTGTAAAAATTCATAGTATCTTGAACAAATTAAACAAATTTAATTAAACTATCCTATAGATTGCTATTTTCAATTAGTCATGTATTAACAAAAAAGAAGAAATTTTTAATAAGAATGATAATTTCTGTTCAAAATGCATAATCAAATAAAAATTGGTGGTAGGAAGATTGGAAAAAATTTTCCACCTTTAGTAATTCCGGAAATTGGAATTAATCATGAAGGAAGTTATTTGAAAGCAAAAACTATGATAAAAGATGCTTACAAATCTGGTGCTGAATGTGTCAAATTTCAATGTCATATTATTGATGATGAGATGATAAAGAACAATGTCATTCCTGCAAATGCAAAAGAATCTATCTGGAATATAATGAAAAGATGTGCATTAACAGAAGAAGAAGAAGTTAAGCTAAAAGATTACACCGAAAAATTGGGAATGATTTACCTATCTACACCATTTTCACGTGAAGCAGCAAATAGACTAGAAAAAATGGATGTTTGTGCTTACAAAATTGGTTCTGGAGAGTGCAACAACCTTCCACTAATAAAACACATTGCATCATTTGGAAAACCTATCATTCTGAGTACAGGAATGAATAATATTCAAAGTATTCGTAAATCTGTTTCCATTTTGAAAAGTGCAAAAATTGATTTTGCGTTGTTACATACGACATCAATGTATCCTACACCATATGATAAAGTTCGTCTTGGTGCTCTAAACGATCTAAAATCAAATTTTCCAAATACTGTAATTGGTCTTAGTGATCATTCTATTGGAAATTATACATGTTTTGCTGCAATACCATACGGTGCGTTAATACTTGAAAAACATTTCACGTCAAATAAAAAATGGAAAGGACCTGACATTCAAGTTTCTATAGATCCAAACGAGTTACAGCAATTAATTGAAGGTTCTAAAGCAATTAAGCAAGCACTTGATGGAAAAAAAAATATACTTGATGGAGAACAACCTACAATAAAATTTGCTTATTCATCTGTAGTAACAACTAGGGATATAAAGAAAAATGAAATATTTACAGAAAAAAATATCTGGGTAAAACGACCAGGAACTGGTGAAATTCCTGCATTAAAGTATGATAAAATTCTTAAAAAACGTGCTAAAAAAAATATACCAAAGAATAAACAGCTATCTTACAGTGATATATCCTGAAACGTAAAATACTAATTGTAACAGAGAGGAGAGCAGATTATTCTAAATTACGACCAATTATCAAAGAAATTCAAAAATCTTCAAAACTTGATTATTATTTAGTTGTAACTGGGAGTCATTTATTAAAAAAATATGGTATGACAATTAATGAAATTAAAAAAGATGGGTTTAAAATCCATGCACAATTTAAGATGCATACATCTAATGATGATACAGCAGATGAAATGACAAGATCATTTGGTACTGCAGTAATTAGTTTAACTAAGATTATAAAGAAATTAAAACCAGATATTGTCTTTGCAGGTTTTGATATTGGCGCAAATTTTGCATCTGCAATTATAGGTGCTCACATGAATATTCCTGTTGTTCATCTAGAGGGTGGTGAAGTAACAGGAACAATAGATGAGTCTATTAGACATGCAACTTCAAAATTTGCTCATGTACATCTTGTTACTAATGCAATGGCAAAACAAAGATTAGTAAAAATGGGTGAAAATTCTAAAAATATTTTTGTGGTAGGAAATCCTTCATTAGATGCTATCAAAAATATAAAGAAAATTCCTATAAGAGAACTAGAAAAAGAATTCAAAGTTGATTTTAATTTACCAGTTATACTATTAATTCAACATACCGTTACATCAGAAATTAAAGTGATTGAAAAATTTTTTATGGAAACCATAAATGCAATTAAAGAATTAGACACTCAATGTTTAATTATTTCTGGTAATTCTGATGCAGGTTCTAGAAAAATTTCTACCATAATAAAAAAATCTAAAATTCAGAATTATTCTAGTTTACCATTCGAGAAATACATCAATTTACTTAGAAACTGTTCAGTATTAGTTGGTAATTCTAGTAGTGGTATAATGGAAGCACCATTTTTACATAAACCATCAGTAAATATAGGTACTAGACAAGATGGTAGACCAAAATCATCAAGTATCATAAGTGTCGATTATGATAAAATCCAGATAAAAAATGCTATTAAAAAGACATTAGCAATTAAAACAGCAAAGAGAAAAAAACAATCTGGTTTATACGGAGATGGAAATTCTTCTAAAAAAATAACTAAATTATTAGAAACAATTAATCTAAACAAAATTTCAATTCAAAAAAAGTTGACATATTAGATGACGAACATAATAGTATTAGGAGGCTCTGGTTTTATTGGTAAATCACTAATAGATAGATTAGAAAAAACTAATTCTAGAAATACAACGGTTATGGTACACTCTACAAAAATAAAAACTTCTCTAAAAAAATTTCAAGGTAACATATTAGATAAAACATTAAAAAAAAATATTCAGGATGGTGATATTATAGTAAATTTAGTCGGTCAGTATAATGGAGAAATTTCAAACTTCATTGATTTAAACATAAATGGTTCATTCAATTTGTTAGAATCATGTAAAGGGAAAAAAAATATTAAAATTATTTTAATTTCATCAATTGATGTCTATGGTGAATGTGGTAAACAATCATCAAGAGAGAATAAGAAATTGTCACCACAGTATAGTTATGGATTAATAAAATTATTTAATGAGAAGATATATGAAAATTTTGCAAAAACAAATAACGTCAATATAATAGTATTAAGATTAGGAAACTTATATGGCCCAAATAAAAAAAATGGCTTAATACTGAATCTTTTAAAATCAATTAAGAAAAAAAAATTAGTTAGTATTAATCAAAATGGCAGACAGCGACGTGATTATTTATTTATTGATGATGCAGTTGATGGAATACTTCAAGCAATAAATTCTAAGCTAAAAAAATATAATACATTTAACATTTCATCAGGAAAATGTTATCGTTCAACTCAAATAATAAAACTAATCCAAGATATTTCAAATAGAAAACTCAATTTGAAAATAAATAACGAAACTCAGGATGAAAAATGTATTTGTGCAGATATTTCAAAAGCACAAAGATTGTTAAAATTTTCTCCAAAAGTTAGTATTAAACAGGGACTTACTATGACAATAAAAAACTTAGCTAATAACACAAAATAATAATTAATTTAAGAATTACGTTTTTTAATAAAAGTTAATATCTCATCAACTATTCGTTGAGATGAATTACCATATGAAAAATTTTCATCAATGAATTCTCTGATCTTTTCAGAATTATTTTCTGTAAATGATTTTGCCGAATCTACACAATTACTAATTTCTTTATTGTTTTTACATTCTAATACAATATTTTTTCTGAGTAGTAAATCCTCTTCTACATGAAAATAGTTCCATAAAATAATCGGTTTATTCATAATTAGTGCAATAAGTGCAGCAGTACTAGTAACTGGAGTAATCACAATATCTGTTTTGTTGAGTAGTTCAATTATGTCATCTTTTTGTGAAATCTGAATATTTTTGGATTTTTTAGTAAATTTTTCGAACTCTATATAATTTTCAGCAGTCGGATGAATTTTAATCATTAATGATAAATCTTTTTCCATTTTCTGTAAACTCGAAATTGTTTCATCTATCATTTGATCACGCCTTGATTTAGAAAAATCACTTTTGCCTTGACCACTACCAAGATTAGCTGTTATAAACAAAACTCTTAGTACATCATTGTTACTAAACTTAGATTCATTTCTTTTTTCAAATGCATTATCAAATACAGGATTTCCTACAACGCGAATATTTTCTCTTTTCAATCCAGATAATTCAAGATAATCTATTCCAGATTTACTTTCTGTGAAAATTAAATCGCAATTATATCTCTCATTAAATTTTGTTGGTGGTGTTAGATAAAGTAATTTAAATAATTGAAATAGTATCATGGTTACTTGTATATGTGATTTTCCTATCGAGCGGAGTGTTTTAATTAAAAAATAACATTTCCTAAGAAAGTTTTTTCCACGTATTGTTTCATCATCATTTTCAAATCCTATATTTTTTTTCTCAAAGAATTGCCTTGAATTTTCTAGAAATATTTTCTTTCTAGATGTCTGATCCCTAAAATAATCACCAATTACCATTTCATCTTTATTTTCTGATATTATGTAGTGGGCATCTGCAAATCCAAAATTAGGAATGTTTAATGTTCTTTCTGCCTCCATAAAGGCATAGTCCATTATACTATTTCCAATGAGATGATAACTCAAATCAGGTTTAATTTTTTCTAATACCTCGCGCGCATTATTGAAATCTGATAAATAAAATATCTCATAGTCTGGTTCTGTATCTTTAATTCGTTCTCCATAATCATCCGTGATTATCCAAAAAATTTTAACATCTAACGTTTTCTTGATAATAGGTACAATATTTTTGAATAAAATAGTTGTTCTATTTTTAATATGTGGGACTACGTCATTGACAACAAGAATCTTTAACACAGTACTACCAACCTATAGGAACCAAAAAATAGAATCTAATAAAACTATAGTGAGAAAGTTCATGCCTAATTCAAAATCATCATGATTTACTAGCCATTCAAAATGAAAGAATCTTTATGTTCTTATTGTAGGTAAATGTCTAAATTTCAATTTGTCAGGTATACGTGTTACTTACACTGGGCTAATTTCATTCATTGGAGGAATTTTATCAATTATTTTTGGAGTAATTTTTACATTAATCATAACCAGAACTTTGACTCCTGAAGAATATGGAACTTGGGGTCTCATTAATGCTCTAATTTTTTATGTTTGTATGATAAATCCCATAGTTTCATATTGGTCAACAAGAGACACTGCACGAAATATTGAATCTGGTAAGACCGCCGTGCTTTCAAGCATGTTGTTATCTATATGTTCAGTATCGGTTTACATCATAATTTCCTATTTGATGGGTTTTTACACCAGCGAAGAGCAGAATACATTACTTTTTGCTGCTATTTTGATACCTCCAATGGCACTAAATGGAATTCTAACAGCGATAAATTTAGGTTGGAAACCTCAAGCAATTAGTTATGGAACAATATCTTTTGGAATTTCACAAATACCTTTAGCGTTATTTTTTATCTATTTTTTAGATCTTGGTATAACTGGAATAATTCTTTCATTGGTCATAGCAAACTTGGTCAGTATTGCAGTTTTATCATATTATGCAAAAGAAAAAATTAAAAATCATTTTAAAAAATCTGTATTAAAAAAATGGCTTAGATTATCATGGCTGCCACTCTATCCAGGATTAGCAATACTAGTTGCTGGATTTGATATCTCTATTTTTACTATTGTTACTAGCTCGGTAGTTGGTATAGCTTTTTGGTCTGCAGCAGTAGTACTTCCTAGTATGATCTCACATACAGCATTAATATCAAGAGCTGTTTATCCCAAGTTACTTGAAGAAAAAACAAGGGAATTTGTTAACGAGAATTTAACACACTTGTTCTATTTTGGAATTCTTTTAACAGCTTTAGTAATTACATTTGCAAGACCTGGACTATATGCATTAAATCCAATTTATGAAATAGGTGTACCAGTAGTTATCATAATGGCAGTTGAAATGTTTCTTACTGTATTAACAAATGTATTTTTACTATCATTAGCAGGCATTGAAAAAGTAGACAAGAACGAAAATTCAACCTTTAAAGATTATCTCAAAAGTAAGTTATTTGTTCCACAAACAATCAGACTCATTCAAACAACAATCTATGTTTTGATTTTAACAGTAGGATTACTAATACTAGTAGGTTATGATAGTTCAAATCAAGAATTGTTAATATTTTGGGCTAGTATAGCATTAATTACACAAATTCCACTTGTATGTATACTCTACTTTTTACTAAAGAAAAACATAACAATAAAACTTAATGTATCTAGTATTACTAAATTTCTCTTAACTGCAATTGGAGTATTTACTTTTACATACATTTTGATAAATCAATTTCTAACTTATTCTACTGATATCTTTTCTTTTATACCAGCAGTGTTAGTGTATGCAGCATTAGGTGTTGGTATGTATATAATGATAACCTATCTAATTGATAGTAATACACGGAGTTTAGTTCAATCAATAATAAAAGAAATTAAAACAAAAGCGTGATGATAAAAATGAAAATATTAATTGTTCATGAAATAGACTGGATTAAAAAAGTTCCATTTGAACCACATCATCTGGCTGAAATTCTTTCTACTAAGAATAACGATGTTTACGTAGTAGATTGTGCAGAACCTGATACTTCAAGAATTCAAAATGGTTTTACAACTTCAATCATCAATAATTATCATAGACTTTATGATAATGCTTCAATCACTTTGATACGACCAAGCTCACTTTTAATCAAAGGATTCAACAGGGCCTCTCATTTTTTGTCGTGTAAGAAGATAATTAAAAAGATAATTCTAGAGAAAAAGATTGATCTGATTTTTTTATATGGTGTAGCTACAAATGGAACTCAATGTATTGAACTTGCCAAAGAATTCAAAATACCTATTATTTTTAGATCGTTAGATATTGCCCACAAATTAGTTAGAATTCCTTTTTTACAAAATTACACCAAAAATCTTGAAAAAACTATCTTTTCTAATGCAGATTTTGTGCTAACCACAACGCCTCAGCTTTCTAATTATGCACAAAAAATGGGCTCTAACCCCAATCTTACAAAATATTTTCCTTTAGGAATTAACTCAACACATTTCAAACCTTTGGAAAAAAATATTGAATTACTCAAAGAGTTAAAAATTCAGTCTAATGACCGTGTTATCCTGTTTATGGGAACTCTATATCCATTTGCGGGACTTGATGATATATTGAAAAATTTTCATAAACTACAAAGCAAAATAAAACAAATTAAATTTATAGTGGTTGGAGGAGGACCAGATTTTAATCGAATAAAATTATTATCTAACGAACTTAAGCTGAATGATAGTGTTATTTTCACAGGCTTTATAGAACAAAAAGAAATTCCACAATATATTGCACTTTCAGACTTGTGTCTGAATCCTTTTGCAATTAATGAATTAACAAATAGTATAGTTCCAACAAAAATATTAGAATATCTTTCATGTGGAAAACCTGTTTTGTCTACTCCATTAAAAGGAACAATAGAATTATTACCAAATGATACTTTTGGTATAGTTTACTCAGAGTCTAAGGATTTTATTTCATCAATTGAAGAATTAATGCAAGATAAAACAAAGTTAACTGAATTAGGAAATAATGGGTTTTCCTATATTAAAGAGCATCATTATTGGGATAAGCTTTCTGACCAACTAATCCAGATATTTCATGATGTAATTAAAAATTTTAAATAATTTTAGAATTTTTTTAACGATGGATTACTATGAATTTATATAAACACATAATTAGCATTTGTAGAAAATAAATAATATCAAAATGAGCCGATTTAGCACAATTAAAGAAGTATTTGAAATATTAATTCATAGACGGAAATTCCATATGTTTCCAATAATCCTTGTATTAATTGCACTTATTGGAGTTACAGCACTATCACAGAGTGGATTAATCGCATTCATTTATCCAATTTAAAATGCAACTTTCTTCTCCTAGATTCAAGGCATTAGCAGTTTCTGCTGGTCTATCTTTTTGGTTTTTTGTTATAACCAGCGCAACAGGATTTTTCTCTCTTGAGATAATGTTTTCGTTTATTTTGGGAATTGTATCTATTTCCCAAATATTTGCTATAAAGTTATCCAAAGCTCTTGATACAATTGCAATAATTAACACGAAGGTATTTCTAGGAATTTTATTTATTTTCTTGGTTTCAATTTATGGTATAGTTTTTCGATTATTGAGAATCGATCTTCTACGACTAAAAAAACAAAAAGAAACCTATTGGCTAGATCCTAACGATTTTAAATCTAATAAAATTTCAAAACAGTATTAAAATTGTACAATTTAGGTATATCTTGCTATTATCATGATTCGGCAGCTGCCATTCTAAAAGATGGGCATGTAATTGCAGCTGTAGAAGAAGAACGATTTTCAAGGCAAAAGTTTGATGATGGATTCCCAGGTATGGCTATAGATTGGTGTCTAAAAGAAGTTGGAATATCACAAGAACAGATAGATTCAGTGGCATTTTATGACAAACCCATTTTAAAATTTGAAAGACTTCTTGACAACTATATTGCAGTTGCCCCACGTGGATTATACAGTTTTTTAGATGTCATACCAAAATGGCTTCATAAGAGATTATGGATAAAGGATGATATCAAAAAACATTTGAAAGGATTCAAGGGTGAAATAATTTTTCCTGACCACCATATGTCACATGCAGCACATTCATTTTATACATCTCAGTTTGAAGAATGTGCTGTTTTAACAATAGATGGAGTTGGTGAATGGACCACAACTTCATTTGGTACAATAACGAATAATTCAATTAATCTCACACATGATATACGATGGCCACACTCTTTGGGTCTGTTTTATTCTGCATTTACATATTTTCTTGGTTTTAAAGTAAATGAGGGAGAATACAAACTAATGGGATTATCATCATATGGAAAACCCAAATACTATGATCTTATTATGAAAGAATTAATTGATGTAAAAGATGATGGTAGTATTCACCTCAATATGAAATATTTTGCATTTACATATGATAAAGTAATGACAAATGAAAAATTTTCAGAACTATTTGGAATACAACCTAGAAAAAGAAATGAAAAAACAGAGCAAATTCATTTTGATATTGGGGCTAGCGCACAAAAAGTTTTAGAAGATATCATGCTAAAAATGATAAATTATATTCATAAAAAAACACAAATGAAAAATTTATGCCTTGGCGGTGGTGTAGCACTTAATGGTGTAGCAAACTACCGAATGCTTAAGGATGGACCTTTTGAAAATATCCACATTCCACCATCTCCTGGAGATGCGGGTAGTGCAGTTGGATGTGCCCAATATTTGTATTATATTCATAAAAAGAAACCAAGAATAATTGAGGAAGATCCTGCAAAGGTAATACATGAAAATATTTACGTTGGTCCACACTTTACTGATGAAGAAATTAAGAATTTTCTTGATTCAAATAAAATCAAGTATGAGCAATTTAATAGAGAATTATTGTTACAACAGACAGCAGCTTTAATCACTGAAGGAAAGATAGTGGGCTGGTATCAAGGAAAAATGGAATGGGGTCCACGAGCATTAGGAAATAGAAGTATACTAGCCGATCCTCGTGACGGAAAAATGAAAGATATACTGAATGAAAAAATTAAACATAGAGAATCATTTAGACCATTTGCTCCTAGTGTACTTGAAGAACATGCTGCAGATTACTTTGAATTGGATATACCAAGTCCATACATGCTTATGGTAACTAAAATAAAACAGCCTGACAAAATTCCTGCAGTAACTCATGTTGATGGAACAGGAAGATTGCAGACTGTATCAAAGCAATCAAATCCATTGTATTATGATCTTATTAATGAATTCTATAAGAAAACAGGTATTCCTGTAATAATTAATACTTCAATGAATGTAATGGGCGAACCTATTGTAAATACTCCAGAACAGGCATATAACATGATTAAAAAAACAGATATGGATTGCATTGTTATGGGTAGTTATTTGGTTTCTAAAATTAATAATGGGTTATAATGTCAGTTCAAGTATCATACAAGAAACAATCGATCTTAGGTATAGTAATTTTAGTAATAATATTATCTGCAGTTGAGGGTTTGTTAAGGGTTGATGATTATTATAACAATCCATGTATATTCATAACAAGTAATATTTATCCAGAAATAGATTATGGAAAACAAAAACAAATGTGTAATGATTATCGTGATATAGCATATCTAGCAGGAATAGATAGACACATACAGCCTAATCAGGAAAACACAACGATTCACATTAATAATTTTGGAATGAGAGGTTCTGATATTACTCAAAATAAACCAGTTGATACATTTAGGATTTTTGTAATAGGTGGTTCAACCGTTTATGGTTCTGGTAGTACATCTGATATAACAACAATACCTGGATTTTTACAACAATTTTTTGATAATTCTGAGATTAACAAGAAAATTGAAGTTATTAATGCTGGAATAGAAGGTAGTACATCTGTTGAAGAAGTATATCGAATAAAGAATGACTTAATTCATTTTGATCCTGACATAGTTGTTATTTATCATGGCACAAATGATGCACATCTTACCTGGGATAGATATACAAATCATAAAACTTTTGAAACCACACTGGAAAAGAAAATATTATTTTTCTTTCAAACTAATTTACCAGAATATAAAACACCAATTAATTCTATTTATCTGATTAATAGAATCATGGGACATAGTTCAACTAATTCAGACAATATTATGAATGATACATATTACAAATCTGAAAACATGGTTGAAAGATCATTACTTTGGCATGATCGAATCGAAGATGCGTGTAGTTTCGGGAATGAATATGGATTTAAGACAGTAGTTCTTTTGCAACCAGTATTAGGAACAGGCAGTAAACCATTATCTGACTATGAGAATGATTTCTTGTTAGGCATGGGTGGAGAGGATAATACAAAGATTTACGATACATTTGCAAATGGCTTAACAGGCTTGGATAATAATTGTAATACTGTTCAGGATCTTAGAAATATTTTTGACAACACTTCAGAATTTATTTACTTTGATAATGCACACATGTCAGATTTTGGTAATGAAATTGTATCTAAAAGAATATTTGAAATTCTAAAGCCTATTGTATTAGAAGAAATATAATTAGAGTTTTTTCGAATGATTAATCCAATTAAGTAAAATTTTTCGCATTGATTTATGGTGTATTTCTAGGTCAAAGTTTGTTTGAACCCTTTGAATGCCATTTTGACCCATTTTATAACTAGACTCGGGATTATCAAGAAAGAATTCTATTTTTTCAATTAGATCACTTTGATTGTTTTCAGGAATTAAGAACCCGCTTTCCCCATCAACTATTGTTTCTTCGGGACCACCCGGTTTCCAAGATATGACAGGAGTGCCACAAGACATGGATTCAATTACAATCAATCCAAATGGAGCTTCTTTCACAAGGTGTACAGTTGCTAGTGATTCTGAATATAGTTTTGCCAGATCTTGATCACTAATCTTTCCAAAGAATTTTACATTTTTTTCAACATTGAGATTTTTGGCTAACAATTCAAGCTCTTCACCTAATTCACCAGAATTTCCTACAATCCATATTTCAAAATCTTTTCTTTTTTCTAATAATTCACTTGCAGCTTTAATTAAAAGATCTGCTCTACGTATTCTTGAATCACCCAGAGTGAGTATTGTATTCTTTTTCACACAATTTTCTATTGGGAAAAAAACATTAGTATTTGTACCTAAGTAGATAACTTCCGAATCAACACCATAATGTTTTTTAATATTTTTTGCAGTAAATTTACTGTGGCATATTACTTGATCAAAAAAATTCCATTTGTATTTATCATAAAATCTAACAAATAGTCTAATTATTCTCCAAGGAATTCTAATTTTTGCTTCAAGATTATTTATGTATGTATTAGTATAAAGTAGATTAATATCTTGAGGATAACAAATTGTTGGAATATTATCATATTTTTCAACCCACATTGTTGATGGATAGTGGTTAAAGAAAACAATGTCAGGTTGTTCTTGATCAATTAATTCATGAAGTAATCTAGAAGTTTTCCTTAGATCTAGCCAAAATTTTATTGACTGTGTAAGACTTTTTTCGTTACCAAGATCAATTACCCTTATTTTATTTTCTGGTTTGTATAATGTTTTATCTGTGTAAAGTGATGCAACAATTACATCATCACCACATGAGGCAAGATATTCACAAAGCTCCCAAGCATATCTTCCAGCACCACCAATTGATTTCAAATATGGAATAACAACTACGATTTTCATTCTTGAATTAAAATTAGATTTATATCATTTTAGTGTGGTGAATCTTTTCTATTTACTAGCAGTGAAAAAAATCCAATTAGAGTGATCATCACCTGGACCAACCGGGCGAATCCAGTGTTCAAATTGTTTGAAGCCTATATTTTCAAGATCTTTCTTTATTTCATTTGGATCCTCTATGCGTGTATCTTTACTTCCATTACTCCCAATTGCATTAAAATCATTCTCGTAGTATCCTACAGAATTTTTTTTTGCTTTACCATAACCCATTTGAATGGAAATTCTGCCATCTTTTTTTAGAGATTTGTACATTTTTGTTAGAATTGAAAATCGAATATCGTAAACACATATGTGTTGCATCGCTATCGAAGAAAAAATAAAATCATAATAATTTTCATGTTCTGTACCTAGATCATCTCCATTTGTAACATATAGATCTGGTAAAGAGATTTTATGATAATTTAGATTAGTTTTGGCATTATTGATGTTGTTTTTACTAATATCACAACCATCAATTTGTTTAAACCATTTGTTATACTTGACTATGTTTCTTCCAGGTCCACATCCAAAATCAAGAGCAATTTTTTCTTGGAAAGTTGAATCGATATATTTCATCAAATATTTATCATAATCCTCCCACTTGTTTTGCTCTTCATACGAACCTACAACGAAATCATCTTTGTTCTTTGAATCATAAGTTGAGTTCCTAGCAGCATTTTGGTATGCAACTTTTTGCATATACAAATATTTCTTATCATCTTTTAGAAATGCCCATTTAACTATTTGTGGAAGAATTTTGAATAATGTAGATAGTTGTATCAAGTGCAATAGAAATATGTGATTTTTAATGAATATAAAATTTAAGAATAACAGATACTAAAATTTGTAAACTGTTTTGGCTTAATTTTATTTTAATGTATATTTTTTCCAGCGTTCTGTATCCAGACTCATATCCATTGTTAATGAAGGACCATCATAATCATTAATAGTCATGGGCAAAATATTTTCTGTAGTAATTTTTGCTAATTCATACATAGATATTTTTTTATCACCAACAACATGCACAACCCCATTCAAATCCTCACTTATGATTTCATTAATTCCTGAAGCAACATTTTCTGCAAAAAGATATGTACCAAATCTGTCTGTAAATGCTTTCGGATATGGCCATGTTGTTTTTGCAACAAAATTTGTTCTAATAATTAAATAATTAGAAAGTTTTGTCACTTCATTTTCTCCTAAAAGCTTAGTTAATGCATAAAAATTTTCAGGGTATGGAATATCAGTTTCTTTATACATACCAGAATATCCATCAAATACACATGCAGTGCTAACATAAACAAATTTAATATTATTTTTTGCTTTTAATGTTGCATCAACTAGATTCTTTGTGCCTTGTACATTTGTTTCCCATGTAAGTTTTTTATTTTCTTCACAAAATCTTATGCTAGTCAAAGCAGCAGTATGAATAATTAAATCAATTTCATTGTTTTGAAAAAAATTAACCACATCTTCTTTTTTTGTAATATCTAATTCAGATCTTGTTGGGCAGTAGCAATCAGGAATATTTTTTTTTAATTCAGAGCCTAAATTCCCAGTTCCCCCAGTAACTAAAATTTTCATATCTTGTTCAAATATCAGATTTTTTGTTAATAAGGATCACAGAGTAAATTTTCGTCTTTCTAGTTTACTTCGTAGAATATTAGCAACTCTGATGGCAGTTTTTCCGTCACCTAAGGATGGATCCCATGCCCACTCTGGTTTGTTTGATATCATTTGTTTAACGGAATTAAATATATTCTCAACATCTACTCCTGCAAGAATATTTGAACCAGCTTCAATGGTCTCTGGCCTTTCAGTAGTTTCACGAATTGTAACACATGGTTTTTTGAAATATAATGTTTCTTCTGGTATAGTTCCTGAATCAGTTATACAACACATTGCATTTTTTTCAAGTTTTGTAAAATCAAAAAAACCTATTGGTTTTATAATTTCTATTCCATTTGGAACTGAATTTTTTTTGATTTTACTAGCGGTTCTTGGATGCATTGGATAGATTATGCGTTTTTTAAATTTTTTATGAATTTTTTCTAGTGCTGAAAAAATAATCTGTAGTTGCTGTCTATTATCAACATTTTCACTTCTATGTGCAGTAACTAAAAAGAAATCATTTGGCTTCAATTTCATACGTGAAAGAATCTTACTTTTCTCAATTTGTGGTGCAAAATGATTTATTACTTCAATTATTGGATTTCCTACAACGTATATTTTACTTGGATGGATACTTTCTCTTATTAAATTCTCTCTAGAATAATTAGTGTAAGGCAGTAAAACTGTAGACAGATGATCAATTAAAACTCTATTTTTTTCTTCTGGCATTCTTGAATCATATGCACGCATTCCTGCTTCAAGATGAACAATTTTTATTCCATGATGTGCTGCAGGAATTGCTGAAAGACCACTGTTGGTATCACCTAGAATAAGTAATACGTCAGGTTTTTCTTTTAGAAGAATTTTTTCACTAGTTTGAATTATGTCAGAAATTTCATCACCGTATTTGTTAGTTTTTATTTTTAAATTGTAATCCGGTTTACGAAGATTTAATTCTTCAATGAAAATTGAGCTTAATTCTTTTGTAAAATTTTGGTTTGTATTTACCATGATATGATCAAAGTTCTTATCAAGCAGAGGGAAAATCCTAGAAAGGCGAATAATTTCTGGTCTAGTTCCAAATATTGACATTACCTTCATACCAGTAATTGATTTTTAAGCTAATTAAAATGTTGAAGACTATATGATTATGTTTAAAGATGATTTCTAACCAAGACTTATTAAATATCAAACAAAAATATTTTTGATTTGAACTATTCTTCTATTATTAATGGTAAAAATATTCTGATTACTGGTGGCACAGGTAGTTTTGGTTATCAGATTGTAAAAGAACTAAGACAATACAGACCAAAAAAAATAATTATCTTTAGCAGAGATGAAAATAAACAACACATTATGAAACAAGAACTTCATGATGAAAAAATTTCTAAAATAACTACCTATGTAATTGGCGATGTTAGGGATTATTCACGCTTGCATACAGTTTGTGCAGGTATTGATGTAGTTTTTCATGCTGCAGCATTGAAGCAAGTTCCTTCAGCAGAATTATATCCTCTTGAAGCAGTGAATACCAATATCATTGGCTCTCATAATTTAGTGAGAGCTGCTATTGAAAGAGGTGTTAAGCATGTTGTAGCAATTAGTACCGATAAAGCTGTAAAACCAGTTAATGCAATGGGTATGACAAAAGCTTTACAGGAGAAAATTTTCCGTTCCAGTCAATATGAAAAAAATAAAACTATATTTTGTTCTGTCCGATATGGAAATGTTCTTGGAAGTAGAGGTAGTGTAATTCCATTGTGGGACACAAAAATTAGTAAAAAACAGCCACTTCCTGTAACTCATCCCGATATGACTAGATTCCTCTTAACACTACATGATGCAATTCAACTTGTTTTTTATGCATTAAAAAATGCAAGAGGTGGTGAAATATTTGTTAGAAAGGCACCAACAGCAAGAATTGTTGATCTCGCAAAAGCTTATGCGGAAATTATCACAAAGAAAAAAAATTACCCAATTGAATTTGTGGGAATTAGACCTGGTGAAAAAATTCATGAAATCTTAATTTCAGAAGAAGAAATGCGATTTGCTAGATCCCAAAAAGATCACTACATAATTGGTATAGAGAATTATGAATATGATCAAACATCTACAAAAAAGAGTTTGAGTTTTAAGGAATATGATTCTGGCTCAAAGAAATTTATGACTATAAACCAATTGAAAAAACTCATGAAAGAGCAAAACTGGGTAAAATAATCATTATTTTATCATATTAAAATAATTTATTTTATTTAAAATATTTTCTAGAGTAACTTCATGATATCCACTAACTTCAAACACATGAGCGCCAGACTTGTGTGCAGCCTCTAAACCTTTTGGAGAATCTTCCACAACCATACATTCTTTCAAACTCAAACCTAGTTTTTCAATTGTAATTTTGTATCCTTCTGGCGAGGGTTTTGGAGAAGATACATCCTCATTTGATATGACAAAATCCATGTATTGTAACTGTCCAGTTTTTTCTAACATTAACATTGCACTTTTTCTAATACTGTTTGTAACACAAACTTTCTTAAGATTTTCAGTTTGCTTATGAAGTCTAATCTTACTTGGATCAGGAATAGCTAGTTTTTCTATTACTTGAAATGTTTTTTCTTGTTTTTGTTCCCAGATTTTGTTAAATATTTTTTTTTCTATTCTTCCTTGCTCATGTAAAATTTCTAATTTTTTAATGGTTGGAATTCCATTAAATGTACTAACATGTTCATCTCTATTAATTATAAAACCACATACTTCTTTTAGAGCAGCATTAAGAGATTCATAATGCCACTCTGTAGCATCAACCAAAACTCCATCAAGATCATATAATATTGCTTTTATCATTTTACCAATACTCTGGGATATCCGTACATATGGCATCCACTTCAACAGAATTTATCAAATCCTTAACTTTCTTAATATCAGATTTTCTACCATGAAGCTCGGGTGAAACTAGAGCTAATTTTATTCCAGTTTTCTTTAATGAAATAAGATAATCATTATCATACCAAATTTCATTAAATGAATCAATCCAAACCCATTCACAGTTTGGGAAAATATGCTTTTCATACTCACTTAATCTAAAGGCACAATTAAGATCATGACTCAAGGCTTTTTGAAGTGATGGTATTGGCCAATCAAAAGTAAAATAGTTAGAAATCTTTGCTTCAGACAGTATTTTTTTTAATTGAAATTCAATTTCTACACTTTTGATGTTTAGAGCTAAAAAATTATTTTCTTGAATGTGTGTTAGAAAATCCTCTAAATCTTCACTTTGTTCATTAGGAACATCGTGTGATAAAACTAATTTATTGTTATAATCTCGTATGTCTACTTCAAGACCATATTTTGGATTGATTTCCTTTTGTGTGTTGACCCTATGTTGAATTATTATCAAGTAATCTTTGTGAAAATTAATAGAATAAAATTATATTTATTAAATTATTTGTGATAAAAGTTCTTTAATATACATAAAATATGGTCTTTATTAATGAAAATTCTAATCCCGATGGCTGGTCGTGGAAAAAGATTTGAAGATGCAGGATATAGTTTTCCAAAACCTCTCATTGACATCAATGGAAAAACTATGATACAAATTATTATTGAGAATCTTAACTTTAGCGCAGAACATATACTAATTTGCCAGAAAGAACACTATGAGAAATATGCATTAAAAGAACTTTTGGACTTAATTACTCCAAATTGTAAGATTATTCAAGTATCTGAAATAACAGAAGGTGCAGCATGTACTGCTTTACTTTCAAAAGAATCTATCAATAATGATGAGGAATTAATTATTGCTAATAGTGATCAATGGGTAAATTGGAATAATCAACATTTTCTATCATTTTTACGTGATAATGATGCAGATGGAGGAATAGTAACTTTCTATTCTACTCATCCAAAATGGAGTTTTGTAAAACTTGATGATGAAGGAAAAGTAACAATAGTTGCAGAGAAAAAACCAATTAGTAATATTGCCACTGTTGGAATTTATTATTTCAAAAAAGGAAAATATTTTGTTGAAGCAGCAGAACAAATGATTGGCAAAAATATTAGAACCAACAATGAATTCTATATTGCACCCGTATACAACGAAATGATTCAATCAAATAAAAAAATTCTAAACTACCCAATAGCAGAAATGAGAGGACTTGGAACACCTGAAGATTTATCAAAGTTCATGGAGAATATAGATAAAAAACAAGTAGCTACTGAATCTTAACAAATCATTTTGAGTATCTAGTTTTCATTCTTCGTAACATGTTCACAAAACCATCAACATGTTTTGGCATATTAACTCGGTCTGGATTGAATTGTAAACCAGAAATAAACTGTGGATATGCATAATCAGAAATTTTAAACACAATATTCTCAAATCCATCTTTTGTTTCTAGACAAAATCGTTTTACTTCATCACCTAGACATTGTTCACAAGTATAGAAATTTGTTATTTCAATATTTGAGAATAATTTGTTGTTAACAAGATTAGATTTTACTACAAAGAATTGAGGCATAAAATCAGTAGTTTCATCCTTCTGAACACGTGTAAATTCTTGATTAGGATCCCAAAAAATTTGACCTACTGCACGTGAAACACCAAGTGATTTGTTAGCATTAATCATTTTTTCAATGATTTTTTTTATTCCATTTAGATTGGTGATTGATACATCACCTGTTATTCCTACCCACCAATCTACATCAAAAGTATGGGCAGCTGTAAACCCTGCACTATAGTTTCTAGTTACTGCCCTTGATGGTATAGTGGTTGCACCAGATTTTAACTCCCTCTCTTTCAAGTATTCTTCTTTTGTACCTGCAAGATCAGGTAATTTCTGATAAAAATTTACACTGGTTTCATCTAAAATTTTTGATGAATCATTTGGATCAGATTGAATTACAACAGAAATGCAATCATTTGCTTTTAGAACTTGCAAAGTTTGTTTTACAGTATCAATTTCATCATACATTGTAATAACAAATCCAATTTTCATATTAATCATATTTTCTTTATGTAATTAAATTTTTGAAAATATTTCTGTCTGTAAAGTATAATTTTATAGAATCACTTAACTCATTGCAAATGGTTGATTGTTATCCTAGAAATTTCTTTTGCAATTATTTCATTACCTAAATCGTTTACATGTATATGATCAAAGAATAGTGGTTCATTTGTATCATCAAAAATCATTCGTAAATCATATGTTGCATCACATGTATTTTCAAGTTGTACTAATGAAATAGCTATTTTATTCAATATGTCTAGCGTGTCTATCATATAGACTCCATAATGTTCTAATAATTTTTGTTCATAATTTGATAATTCTTTATCACCGGACCCTAACATTGGTTGAACTAAGATTATAGATTTTATTCCTAACTCAGTATTTGTCTCACAAATTTGATTCATTCTTTCTGTCCATAATTCTTGTACTTGATTTTTTGAACTATTACTTGTTTGAAAATTATTTTCAAATTGATTAATGCTTTTCAATAAGACGTATGGAGTTCTATAGTCAATTTCTTTAATTATTTTTTTTATTGGATCTTCAGAATAATTTGTTTCTGAAGTTAATTGTGATGTATCTACACCTGGAATTGCATAATCAATTCCATATCTATTATTTGCATCATTTCCTCCTGAATACACAATAACTAGATCTGGTTCAAATTCTGTTAATACATTTTGAATTAAATATTTTTCAGAATATGAGTACGCACTTCCAATACCAGCATTTAACACTTCGAATTTTTTGTTTGGATAATAATTCTCAAGCTTTTCTTGTAAGAAAGAATTAATTGTTTTATCATCAGATGTAGCTAAAAAAACAGTTGATCCACCAACAAGGAATATCCTATAAGTATCCGAATCTTTTATTTCAGAAAACTCATCCCCTCTAAATCCATGTGAGTTAATATTGATAGTTTTCATACTTTGATTTGGAGCATAGTTTAGAATTCCATCAACTTCATACATAATAGAATTATTATCTTTACAGATCTGTTGTTGCCAGTTCTCTTCTACATCATTCATTGCTTCCTTGCCAATGAATTCACAGTTATTTTCCTCCGAGTATTCAATAACTCTTGAACCTATTTCAAGTGAAATTAAAAGTACTAAAAATAGACATAAGAAAATTATGCCTTGTTTTTTATATGATACTTGAACGGACATTTCTCTTATTTTTCAAGTCCTAATTCTTTAATTAATAGCACTAGTGTACATCTCTTCATATTTTTTAATTAAATTTCCGACTAGAAATCTATCTTGAATTAATCTACTAGCATTATTTGATAGTTGTTCAAGATTAGATTCGTTAAGCATTTTATTAAGACCATTAAAAACTGAATCTACATTAGAATCTACAATTATACCAGCATCATATTCTTCTACTTCTGGATAATCACATGCTTTTGTAATTAATACTGGTGCTCCCATAGCAAGTGCATCTTGAATTGCAGTAGGGTGTACATCACTATGTGATGTGAGAGTATACAGTTTTGCATTTTTTAATAATTCTAGTTTTTCATCATTAGTTACAAAACCTGCAAATCTTACAAAATTAGATATTCCAAGATTTTCAGTAAGTGTTTTGATTTCATTTTGATATTCTTCTGAACCAGTTCCTGCAATAACCAAAATAGTTTTCAATCCAGAGTTTAGTAATCTTGAAAATGCATTTAGTAGTAAATCAACTCCTTTTTTAGGATGGATTCTACTAATAAACACAATATAATTTTGCCCTTTTTGCATTTTTAATCGTTCAAAAATATTAGTTGGGTTTGTGGTTTTGTAGTCATCCAAATTTATTACATTATCAACTCTGAAAATTTTTTCAGGATTGGCACCCCATTTGATATAATCCTGAGTTTCTAATTCACCTATTGAGTGTAGTGCACTTGCTTTTGAAATTAATTTCTTTGTGTAAATAGAATCAGCTATTGTTTTTTGAAATTTTTTGTATTGGCGGCCTTTTTCTTGTAATGTTGCATAAAAAGAAATTACAAATGGAATATGTTCTTCATGACTGACTTGTGCAAATGTCATACCTAGGTGATGATACCAGTTGAAGATATGCACAACATCATAATCTTTAATAATTTTCTTGGCGAAAGTTTTTGCATTAGGACAGTACATACCAAATTCATGTATAGTACAATGTAATGGAATAACAGGAACATCATTTACTTTAACTACTTTTTCAATAGAGTTGTGAAGTATATTTCTGATTTTTGAATATTGTCTGCTTTTTTCTATATCACCTTTCCAAACATTCGCATCTGTGGTTACAATTGTTACTTGATGCCCAAGCGAAATTAGATTTTTTGTGATTGTAAAAAGTTGATTTGAATCTCCAGCAAATCCTGACATACCAAAATTAACAGCTAGAATTTTCATATCTTTGACTAGGGTTAAGTTCGAGTTTTTTATAAATTGCGTATTTGTTCTCTATACGGCTGATATGTGATACTCTTTTTCTTCCCACCAGACGCCTCAAAAATTATGCTATTTTCCAAGCCAAAAAATATGTGGGCTGCATATGGCGGGGTAGTTATGACCTTTCCCCCACTAACAATTTTTTTACTTTCTTTCTGATTTTTCTTGATTTTACCATTTTTTGTTAAACGAATTTCTTTGTACATAATTTTTCCCCTCAAAACATGATGATTAACAACATTTGTGTGATAATGACCTCCTCTGGATTGACCTTTTTTTATTTCAGTGATTAGAAAAATTTCCTTCTTCTTATAATCTCCTCTAAAAATTGAACCTCTTTTATCAAAATTTTCGAGAAATATTCCAAAATCTGTTTTTTTCATATGATAATTCAAAATATTACTGATTTAACCTTGTTGGCTTTTTTAAATTCTAATTAAGCATAGAATTGATTCATAGACGTTATATTCAGAGTTATTTAGTATTTTTTGAATGAGAAAGACTGATAAAATTGTAGTATGTTTTTTTATTTTTTTAGCATGTGCATATCTTGTATTTGTTATATCCTCTAGTGAAGGATTAGAAGATAATATCTTTGAACCTGTAACACCCAAAAAAATTACTGATTATACAACAAACCAATTAGTTGACATCGAAAAAGAAAGATTATTTGAGATTATGGCCGATATAGAAAATTATCCAAATATATTTCCGCGAAATATTTCACATGTAACAATTCTAAGTAATGTTGACAATGTAATAACTGCTGAAGAAGAATTAACCGAAGCTGGATTTACAATGAAACTTACGGCTAAACACACATTGAATCCATATGAAAGTCATGTGATAGAGATTATTGAGGGAGATGCAAAAGGGACAACAATCACACAAACTTTTGAGTCAGATGGTTCAAAAACAAACTTGATTACTGACATTCATTTCAATGTAGTTGGACCAACATCAATAGTAACATATCTTCCTTTATCTCAACTAAATCATGCTATACGTACAGTAAATTCTACTTTTGCAGAATATACAGCAATGGATGAAATTGATCTAAGAATTGATTCATTATACAGGGAAATACTACATAGACCAGCAGACAAAGCATCATTTTTACAATGGTCGCAGATGCTAAGAGATGGGCAAATAACTGAAGATAAAATAAGAATTTCTCTTTTAAATTCTGAAGAGAGATATTTTGTTCAATTAAAATCTCTAGCTGAATTAAGTCCTGAGACTAAAAGGATCATTACTGATTTGTACGAGAGTGTATTACTACGAACACCAGAAGATGCAGGACTAGAATACTTTGGAAATATTCTTGAGAATGGAAAACCTCTCCATGAAATTAGAATGATTATGGTTGAATCTAACGAGGGAAGAAATGTAGCAATCCACCATCCAGTTAGAACTCAGATTGGTGTTGTGTTTTGGGATTTACTAGATAGAACTGCAACCGATTTTGAAAAACAGTATTATCATGAAATGCTTGATAATGAAGCAATCACAATAGATGGAATTGAAGCAGAACTTAAGAAATCTGAAGAATATAAGATCAAAAATGATATCAATTCGGTATTTTTAGAAATAATGAATAGATCTGCAATATGGTATGAAAAGGATCATTATTTTGAATTAATGAATGACGGATTAATTACAATAGACGAAATTGAGCATCAAGTTTACGAATACACGGAAATTGAACTAGAAGCAGAGCGAAACTGTCCTGATAATAAAACCAATTGTTACCAAAAGGCATTTGATGAGTATATAGAAAGTAAGGAGAACGAATGACATTAGAATATAAAAAACACAATATCCGTAAAATTTTCTTCTTGATTTTGGGATTAGCATTTATCGTGTTTCTATTTACGTCTGATGGTCATAGATATGCTATTGATGAATTACATAGTTCAGAAATGGCTTATCGTATGACAACACTAGAACCAGATCCTGCATACGTTCAAGATGAATCAAAAGTGTTCTTTAACGTTCCAATCTATAATCCTCGAAATGTTGGTTCATTATGTGCAAACCCAATTACCTGTTATCCCGCATCAGTTTTTCATAGTGCAACTCAGGTTCCATTCATGGCAGCAAATCACTACATGAATTTCATTTCATCTGAAACTTTAGTTCTAGATGTAGAAGATTTTCGTGATCCACACTATATTCATTGGAGAAATTCCCAGAATGTTGATGTTGTATTTATGGAATTATTTTATGGTCCATTTTTTTCTTCATTGTCAGTAGCAATTTTTTTCCTCATTTGTATAGAACAAAAATTCTCTAGAACAAATTCCATAATTCTTACACTAATTCTAGCCTTTTCAACAACAGTTTGGGCTTATTCTAATACATCATTAAATCTAGTTCCAGGTTTATTTTTTGTTCTTTTAGGATATTTGTTTTTCAAAAAATTTCAAAACCTACATCAGTATAGATTTTTAATTTTTTCCTCAGCTGCATTTGGATTTGGCTTCTTAATTAGATCAGACGTTATTCTGTTCATACTCCCAATATGGATATTCTTGATAGTTTCTCACTCTTCATTTAAGAAGAAACTACTTTCAGTTTCTTTCTTTAGTATACCTAGTCTATTTGTTTATTATATTTACAAAACTATTCCTGGTTTAAGATACAGACTTGACATAGTATCATTACCAGATGATGCTGCAATAGATGATATATCTGAGTGTGATTTGATTAAAAATCCTGCTGCTACTGGTGATGCATGTACCTTAGAGAACCCTTCTGCGTATACTGATCTTACATTTTTTATGACAGCATTTAGCGTTCCATTCACAGAACTTATGACCAGAATATTTGGAATATTTTTTGCACCAGGTGTAGGACTTTTTATATTCTGTCCTATACTTTTGACAATATTTTTTTCATTTATTGACTATTTTAGGAAAAATAGGGCTGAGTGTGTTCTAATTCTGTCATTTTTTGTATTGAACATTATTTATCATACAGCAAGTACTGGTGGCTGGCATGGCTTGGTCGGTTGGGGTCCTAGATATCTATTTTTGATGATTCCATTTTTACTCATACCTTTAGGTGCAAGTTTAGAACAAAGAAACAGATGGAAAATTTTACCAATTATTCTAATTCTAGCTGTAATTGGTGCATTTTTTAATACTGTATATGTGATTCAAGATGTGGCTTGGTTTGTGTGGAGCAGACCTGGTACAGAGGTTGGTCTCTTTGGACTGGAAGGATTCAAAACAGCTCAGATGTATCTTGTTTCAGATGTTATTTGGACATTTCAATATAGTCAGTTAACTCATTCTATAATTACAGCGTTTGAACAACTACAACATGATATTTACATTCTACATATTCTTGGTCCAATTCCTTATTCAATTATTTTCACATTTTCTGTTTCCATTTTGTCTTATCTTTTCTATCGTGTTTTTAGACCTAAAAAAATCTCGCAGGGTTCTTTAGAAAATTGATTATTAAATGACTTGTTGTCACAGTTAATTTAAAACCGATTGAATAATCAGCCCCAAACCTTCTCATTAAATGTCCATTTCTTATTTACTATAAAGTTACTAAATGCTGCTGTACCAACGGCTAAAACTAGAGAAACTGGATATAACAAATTAAATTCATTAACAAAATAATATACCATTCCAATCTGAACCAATCCACTAATTGAACTAAAACCTGCAAATTTTGTATATTGTAATACTGTTCGTTTTAATGAAAAATCTCTGTCACCGAATGTCCAATATTTATGCAAGAAAAAGTTACTTGTAATTGCAAATAGAATTCCAATTATTGTTGAATGAATATACCACAAATCAAGAGAAGTTGAAAACAAAATTGAAGCAAGATAATTTACTCCTAGTCCTGATGCGCCAACAGTAAAGAATCTTGCTGCCTTTGATAAAAATTTCACCGATAAACGTCTCTCTTTTTTTGCTGCTTCTTTACCATATCTATATAATTTCCAAACGGATTTACAATAGTCTAGAATTGTTGAAGAACCAAGCTTGCTCGTACCAAATTTTCTGTCAGTAAATGTATAAGGAATTTCTTGAATATTTACATCAGCAGTTTTTACTAATAATTCTAATAACATTTTGTAACCTATTGCATCAAAAGAAATATTTTTGATTAGATTCTTTTTGAATGCAAAAAATCCTGACATTGGATCGTTTGCTTTTACACCCAATCCTTTTTTTGCAATTTCAGTAGCTGCTTTACTAATTAATTTGCGTTTAACTGGCCATCCTTCTATACCTCCACCTTGGACGTATCGTGATGCTATCACTACATCACATTGTGTTTTTTCTATTTTATCAAGCATCTTTGGAATAACGTCAGGCGGATGTGAAAAATCACTATCCATAACAACTACTACTTCTCCCTTTGAATTTTCTACACCGTTAAGAATTGCTGCACTTAAACCATTTCTATTTTTTCTATGAATAATTGAAACTGAATGTCTATCATTTTGTATAGTAGATTGAATATATTCATCAACTATTGTTCCAGTACCATCTGGCGAGTCATCATCTACAACTATAATTTCAGCATTAACTTCTGAAAGATTACTCTTTATTGATTTTATAATATCACAGATATTTTCTGCTTCATTATATGTGGGCACAATTATTGAAATTTGATTTTCCATCAATTTAATCACTCAAATTAACCAAAATCTAATTCTTATTAACTATACAGAAACTTTTTGAACAAAATAATTAAAATCAAGTTAAAGTTTTTAGAATGAATTAATAACTATAAACTTGAAGTTTACTGGTATATGCCCGAAATAGATGGAGTGATAAAAAAAATTGCATATGCGATTAGATATCACATTTTTTCCGTTAATGGATTAGGATTGATAAGATATTATCCTATACATAAAACCGTTTATTTTTTTTGGTCTCATTTTGTACCAGAATATGTTTTAACAGATGATCATAAAATATATCTTGATTCTAAAGATTCACTTGGTCTTTCAATTAATCCTCATCACGAATATGAAGAAACTATGATGATCAAACAAGAAGTGAAGGAAGGAAATAATGTTATTGATATAGGAGCAAACATTGGTTACTTTACATTATTATTTGCAAAACTTGTTGGTCCTAATGGAAAAGTTTTTGCCTTTGAGCCAGATCCAACAAATTTTTCCATCCTAAAAAAGAACATAGAAGAAAATAATTATGATAATGTAATTTTATCACAAAAAGCAATATCCGATAAAACAGAGACAACAAAGCTATTTCTTTGCAAATTTAGTAATGGTATGCATAGAATCTATAATTCAGACTTATGTGATAAATCATTAGATATAGAATCTACAACAATGGATGACTTTTTCTCTGAAATAAATTTCAAGGATAAAATTAATTTTATTAAAATTGATACTGAAGGTTCTGAGATGAAGGTATTAGCAGGAATTGAAAAAATTCTAGAGTCAAATGATGCTACTATACAAATAGAATATAACCCAAGTTCAATAAGGGAATCAGGGTTCAGTCCAAAATCTTTGCCAGATTTTTTAATTAAAATGGGATTTGATCTTATGTCATTTAATCGGAAACTTGGAAAATTCAAAATTATTAGTTTAACTGATCTCTTTGAAAAATATCCAGAAACAAAAAATTCGTTTGTGAATCTATTCTGTAAAAAAAATAAAAAATTTAATTAATATATAATTTTTTATTTCAAATTATTTATTTTATAAACAACTGTTTCTGATAATTCTGATTTGTAAAGTAATTCGAAATTATCAGGAATTTTAGAATTTTCTGGATCTAATAATATTAACAAATCGTAAGCTTGTGTAGAAGAAAATACAGATGGATCAAGTTGTGGTGCTTGTGTGTCTGTATATTTAGACGAGTCATGAGATTTTATGTTTGGAACATATACGATATAATCAGCTTTTGGATTTATCTTATCATACCTATCAGTTGGGTTACTAACTACATTTGAAGAATATTTTTCTTTTTCTGACCAATTTTCACGACTAACAAATTTTGAAAGAGTGTCGTTTTTCTTACCTTCTAAAAAGCCTGTTGAGAGATATTTTGCACCAGCATAGTATGAAACTGTTGGATCTACTGACATTATGTAACTATTCTCAATTTCTGGTTGCTTCGCTAACAGTTCTCCAATAATTTTGCTTTCGTATCCTCTCTGTAGTTTTTCATTGTTACTGAATGTTTTAAAAAATTCATTGTAAACGGTTTCAAGATTTACTTGAATCATTTCTTGATCATAAAGCCAGAAATCAATTAGTTTGTATGTGAATCCTATGTTAACTAATAAAATTAGGAAAATTGGTATAATGATAATCTTTTTTGTACTTTGATTTAGATTATACTTTCCAGTATTCTGTTTGAATTTAAGAAAGATTTTAGGAATAAATTCAACAAAAAATACTGCACTTAGTATTGCAACAGTAATCCATATAGGAAATAGTTGATATGATCTACTTAGCGTAACTATAGAAATTATTAAAGGAAAAATTATACTAAGGATTATCAGCGGAAGGAAATTTTTTTGAATGTTTTTGAAATGAATTAAAAACATTATCAAAACTGGAATTATAATTATTGCAAAAGAATGAACATCAAGTTTACCATATGACAGCACAAGTAAAAATGAAAATATAGCACTACCAAATATTATACTTACATTTTTTTTATTTACTTTGATTTGTAAGATGTGTAAGAAACCCAATATTACAGGAATTATTCCAATAAATGGAATTAGCGGAATAATAGAGATATTTGCAACCTTGTCAAAATTAAAAAGATGATTTGGTGTTTGATATAATAAACTGTAAAAATAATTTTCCATGAACATTCCGAAATCAAGTAATATTACATCAAAAATGGAACCAGTTTGTGCTTGATGCATTTCCATTAGATTATTTTTCCATTCAGTTGTTCCATATTTTGCTGTATTAGAGAAATGAAATGCTAGACTTGATTCTGAAATTACTTCATGTGTGGAATAATTATAATATAATACAGGTGATAACACTAGAAGAAAAACACTTGCAAGTATTAGCGCATGTTTTAGGTTTAGACTAATTTTTTTATTTTGTATTAGGAAGAATATCAGAAATGAAACAAACACAATGAACCCTTGAAATCTAATACTTGACGCAAGTCCTAGAGATATTCCTACAATTACTATATCAGTAATTTTTAATTGTTTTTTGGTAATAAAATAAAATGAAAAAAAGATTAAAAATAATACTAATACTTCATTAAATGCTAAAATCGATAAAAGGCCTAACTGAGATGTAAAAACAAAAAAAAGTTGAACTGTTAATGCTATTTTAGAATTAAAAATATTCTTTGTAATGAAATATGATAAAAACACAATTCCAGTGCATCCAAGAATTGAAATTGATTTTATTACTAGGAATGCATCACCAAAAATTGTGGTTAGATATGCATACAAGATTGGACCTCCAACACTGGCATTTGGAACTACCACATTTTCACCGTCTCCATTAAGTATCTGATTACCCCAATTTAGAAAGAATATTCCATCTGCCTCAAACCAATAATTATGATGGAAGAAGCTTACATATGAAAAAACTATGAAATATGTTAGTGTTATAATAATTGGAATTTTTTTTGATTCAGTAGAAATACTGAATGAACTTTTTGACGACATGTTTTTAATTTTTTAATACTTAATTCTTCTTGGTTCTCTTAGAAACACTAAACAAAAGCGTTGCCATGAAAAATAACAGTAATCCTGTCACTACAAGTGTGGCACCTACTAGAGTAAATGGAATTGAGAAGTATCCTGTATCATTATACATTATAACAACGTTAGATGCAAAATATATTCCAATTAATATTGTAATAATCCCTGGAATTCCAATATATTTTAACGGTGACTTTATAGCAATTTTTTCTAAAATAGTTGTCATGACTTCTCCTGTATGTGAGATAGGATTTTTTGTAGATGTTTGAGTTCCTGTGTTGTATATCACAGTAACTTTCTGCTCAGAGATACGCATGCCTTTTTTTGCAGCATCAATTAATATTTCTACATCGGCACCAAAACCATTAATCTTGAAATCTAATTTTTCTATAACATCTCTTGAATATGCTCTATATCCACTCTGAGTATCCCTAACAGATATTTCAGTAGCCATATTTGCCATTCTATCTAAAATTTTATTCCCAAATCGCCTATAATTTGGCATGTCTGTTGCATCATCGAAACGATAGCCAATTACAATATCAGCATTTTTTTGCTCTATGTCAGTCACAAGTTTTGGGATTTCTTCTGGTAAGAATTGTCCATCACCATCAATGGTTACAATAATATCATTTTTGGAGTGTGCAGCAAATTTAAAAAGTGATCTTAATGCTTCTCCCTTTCCGATATTTCTATCATGTCTAATTACATGTGCACCAGCAGCATCAGCTTCTTCGTATGTATTGTCCGTTGAACCATCGTCACAAACCACAACCTGATCAGATACTTTAAAACATTTTTTTACAACTTCACGGATTATTTTTCCCTCATTATATGCAGGAATACAGGTCAATATTGACATATTATTAACTAGCCTAAACTTTGTTTAAAAAACATTGTGAAAAATTTCTAGGTTTTACTCTAATCTTACTATGTAGGATAGTAGCATTTTAGATTAGTTGGGCATGCCAATCTATAGTTGATTGGAATCCTTTTGTAATCGATGTTTTTGGATTCCATCCAAGTTTTTTTATTTTTGATGAATTGCATACAATATTACTAGAGTCATTCTTACGAATTTTAGAATTAATTGTTCTAATTGGGATGTTATCTTTTTTGGATAGTTTTTTTACTAGATTACAAATTTCGAGTATGGAGTAACTTTTGCCTGAACCAATATTATAGTCATTAAATTTTTTATTTTTTTTCATAATGAGTAAAATAGCATCTACAGCATCTTTGATATAAAGAAAATCCCTCTTTGATTTGATATTTCCAAGTTGCAGGCTTTTTTTTGTAAGTATCTGTCTGATAATATTATTGCTAACAGAATGGGTTGGACTATATGGTCCATAAATCGAAAATAATCTTGGAACTGCTATATTTAGGCCATAAGAGCTTGAATATTCCTTACACATTATTTCACCAGCCAATTTTGTAATTCCATAAACTGAGATAGGATTTTTTTCATGGTTTTCCCTAATAGGATTTTTTTTTATTTTTCCAAAAACATGTGCTGTACTAACAAATATTACGTTGGAATCTTTTCTTCTGGCAAATTCCAATATTTCTCGTGTACCTTGAATATTATTAATGAATGCCTTTTCTGGATTGTTTTGGCAAAAATTTACATCAGTAAGTGCTGCTAAATGTATTATAGTAGAAATTTTTTCTTTCGGATTAATTTTACTAATTTTTGAAATGTCGCATGTAATTTGTTTAATTTTTACACCTGAATATTTTGATCGTGATATTCCAATAATATTGAATTTTTTTTCTAATTCTGGGATTAAATTAGAACCAAAGAATCCGTTAAACCCAGTAACTAAAACTGTTTTCAATATGTATTATAATTTTTAGTTAAATAAATCCGTTTGAACTATTATTCGATATATTTTAATTTTAAGCTTATTTACTAATTTTGATAGAAAAATTATGAAAAATGCACTGATTACAGGTATAACAGGTCAAGATGGTGCATATCTGGCAGATTTCCTTTTAGGCAAAGGCTACAAAGTTTTCGGCGGTTACAGAAGATTATCTACGCCTAATTTCTGGAGATTGTATCATCTTGGAATTCATGATAAAGTAAAATTATTACCTTTAGATGTATTAGATTCTCACTCAATATCTGAAGCACTAGTAGCTTCTGCACCTAATGAAGTATATCATCTGGCAGCTCAAAGTTTTGTAGGTGCATCATTTGTACAACCACTTTATACTTCTGATGTAACTGGGTTTGGCTCTGTAAGACTATTGGACGAAATTCTAAAATTTGATAAAAAAATAAAGATCTACCAAGCCTCTTCAAGTGAAATGTTTGGAGAAGATAATTCACCTACTAAAAATGAAACATCTCCGTTTAATCCAGTTAGTCCATATGCAGTTGCAAAACTGTATAGTTATTGGATGGTTCGTGCATATAGGAAGGGATATGGAATGCATGCAACAAATGGAATTTTATTTAATCATGAATCACCACTACGTGGATTAGAATTTGTCACAAGAAAGATTTCTAACGAAGTTGCAAAAATTTCTCTTGGCTTATCAAAATCATTAAAACTTGGAAATTTAGATGCAAAAAGAGATTGGGGCTATGCACCAGAATTTGTAGAAGGTATGTGGAAGATGCTCCAACAAAAAAATCCTGACGATTATGTTCTTGCTACAAATGAAACCCATACAGTCAGAGAATTTGTAAACGAGGCTTGCAAGATTGCAGGTATTTCTAGTAAAAGTATTCAAACTTCTAAACAGAACCTACGACCAATTGATGTTCAATATCTTCGTGGTGATTATAAAAAAGCAAAAAGAAAACTTGGCTGGAGTCCCAAAACTAAATTTAAAAAACTGGTCAAAATTATGGTAGATGAAGATATCAGTCGTTGGGAAAGATGGATAAAACGTGAATATTTTCCATGGGATGCAGCAACATTTGGGCATGATTCAATTGGAATGAAAAAAACTAAAAAATTATAGAAATGACTGATAATTTAGATAAAGAAGAAATAATATTTCAATCAAGATTCTCTAAAGAAGAGGTTAGAGAATTTTTTAAAAAAGATACTAAATTTTATCATACTATGAATATTAATGGAATTAAGACTGAAAACACTAGAACATCTTCAGAATATCAAAAGTGGATTTCTCAGGTAATACCAAACGATTTAACTGGTAAAAAAATACTTGATGTGGGATGTGCAGATGGATTCTATTCATTTCTATGTGAAAAAAGAAATGCAAGCAGAATACTTGCGATAGATCAGGAAGGATTTGATAAGCATAAAACAATAGCAGAGTCCGGAACAAAAGTTAATGTAAATTATTTTGAATTATTTAAAAAACTGCTTGATTCAAAAGTAGAATATCGAAAGCTTGATGTGTATGATATAGATTTGCTCAAAGAAACATTTGATTTTATTTTATTCTTTGGTGTATACTACCATATAGAAAATTTGATCTCTGTATTGAAGAAAATCCATTCTGTTGTTAATGATTCAGTTTTTTTATCTGGTCATATATTAGAAAGTGAAAATCCAATAATGTATTACTATGATCAATCGGATCCCACAAAGCATGGATCTGCTGGAGAATTTGCTCCCATTGTAGCAAGTCCACAATGTCTGATAAACATTGCAAAGAGTATTTGTGGATTTAAGAATGCGGAATTAGTAGACACAATATCCATGCCTTATGAAAGAACATATCCACATTTTTTTTCTGATTCAAATGTTGGAAAAATTGGCTTATTCAAATTCTCAAAATAGAATTCATCTTAAATCTTATTCATTATTCGTCACAGAAATAATATTGTTAAAATATATGATAAATTAGTTTATTTCAATATGGCTGAAGCTTACATGGCAATAACTGCAACTATTGCTTGTAGAGTAGATTGTGATTTTTGCCCACAGGAACTATTGATCAAAGAATATGAATTACAAAATAACTTAACAAACATAAGTTATGGAAATCCAAACATTATGGATTTTTCTGTATTTAAACAATGTATAGATAAAATTCCAGAAAATGTACAAATAAGTTTTGGAGGATATTCTGAAATATTTTTACATCCAGAAGCTGCAAAGATGATTCTTTATGCTTTTGATTCTGGTCACAAAATAAGCATATACTCAACATTAGTTGGATTAAAGTTAGAGGATATAGATAAAATTAAGCATATACCATTTGCAAATTTTCATATCCATTTACCTGATTCATCTAGTTATGCAAAAATTGCAGTTAACAAAAACTATTTGGCTATTCTCAAAAAACTCCAAGAGAGTAACATAAAAAATCTTACATGTATGTCAATGGGTGATTTGCATCCTAAAGTTAAAGATATTCTCCATATAGATATTGAAGCCGAAAAAATGATTAGTCGTGCAGGAAATCTTTCAAATGTAAAAAATGATTTTGAAAAAAAATTGGGCCCTTTGTCATGTAACATTTCAAGTCATGATGGGTTAGAGGATAGATTCGATGCTAATACACTCTTACCAAATGGTGATGTTACACTTTGTTGTATGGATTATGGTTTAAAGAATATTATAGGAAATTTAACTAGGATGGATTATAATTCACTTTTCACAAATGATGAGTTTAAGAAAATCTATAATAAAATGAAATCTTATGATGATGAGATAATTTGCCGATATTGTAATCAAGCAATACCTGAACAAGAAATAGAAGATCGGAAAAATATTGTAAATAAATATAATAATGAAACAGCTCATTCTGTAATTAATTTATACCAAAAACTTCTGAATAGATTTCCAGACAAAGAAGGATTCTATTATTTTTACTCGAAACTATCTACCGGTGAACTTTCTATCACTGATATTGAAAATCATATAAAACAATCATTTGAATATGGATCTAGAAGAACTTCTAAACTAACCTAAATTGAATTCTTAATTTGATGCTAATAATTGAATAGATGTTGATGGATACAAAAATAAGTATGTGATTGATTTTAGGTTCAGGAATACACATTGGATTCAGAATTACATGTATTTATTATTTGGAAAAAGGCTCGTCATAAGACAGAAGAAATACTAAGTGATCTTAAGAAAAAATTTGAATTACTACAAGTTTATGAAGTTAATTGGAGTTCAGAATTTTTTTCTGATAATATGTCACGTTTTTATGGTGTAAACTTACCTCCTGGTGCCTTCAAAGCAGATCAACATGATTTTGGACCTTTCTTATTGTGTATAATTGAAGATAAGAATCCTACATATGATAATAGAGAAACTGCAAAAGGTGAAACATATGTGAATATTAACATATTTGATGCAAAGCAAACTTACCGTTCATGGACTGGTGGAGGCAATCATATACATGCCAGTAATACTACAGAAGAAGCAGAACATGATCTTGTACTTTTACTTGGAAAAAACCTAAAGGATGTTCGTAATAGTTTATCAGAAAAATGGAATAGTAAAATTGAAACTATTAATTCTGATCTAGTAGGATCTAAAGGATGGAAAAACACTTCTCAGTTATTTTATGTTTTAAACGCAACTGTAAATTATGTTATACTGAGAAACTTTGAAAATATACCTGAATTGGATATATCAGCACTAAATAGTGATATTGATATTTTAACAAATCAAGTAGAAGAAATCAGGTTCATCACAAATGGAAAAAAAATCTTAGAAGAAAAAAAGCAGGAGTTTCATTTAGTTAAGATTGAAAACAAAGATGTCTTGTTTCATGTTGGAGAACAATATTATGATCCAAAGTGGGTTAATGACATACTAGATCGTAAGATCCTGTACCAGCATGAATTCTACATACCAACTGACAAGGATTATTTTTACAGTCTTCTATATCGTTCCCTAGTGCAAAAACCAATGGTACCAGAAGACCATATTGAGAAACTTGTTAATTTTTCTACTAAATTAAAAATAAATAATCTAACCCGAGAAAATTTTTCTACAGATAATGTGATCATAGAAATCTTGGATGCATACATGAGAGAAATGGAATATGAGTACATGCCAAGAGGTTATTCAACATTTTATAATTCGGAAGTTGTTGATTTCGCAATAGAAAAGCGTGAATATCGCATGTTTTTGGAAAAATTAGAAACAAAAAATTGGTTAGAGGTTGCCGCAGAAGTGTATCAAAATAAACCATGGTCATATGCAATGCTAACAAGTCAGAATAGGGCTGATTTTCTGTTCCTACTTGATATAAAAAAGGATGATTTGGCCCTTGTCATAGGCGCTGACTTGGGTCAGATTGCAGTACCGCTATCAAGATTCTGTAATGTCATTGCCATAGAAAATGATCCAGATAAGATTAGTATCATGAAAATCATTGCTAAGCAAGAAAATCGAAATAACATAGAGTTTCTGAACTCTGAAATTTATAATACAAAATTTGATACTGATAAATTTGATCTGGTAATTATAAATGGTTTCGAGAAAATAAATTCTTCTGAAAACAGAGATCAAATGAAAAACCAACAGGAATTACTGAATGAATCTTATCGTATACTAAAATTTGATGGCACACTTTATTTTGATGCACTTAACAAATTCGGTTTGCAATATCTTCTAGGTGAGAATGTAGATGGTCTGCAGGATTATGTTTATCTTGAAAGTGACATCTCCAAATCGATTTTTGAAACAGAAACTGGTGAAAAATTAAAAACTTTACATCATGGAAAAAAAGAATTCGAAGAAATGATTTTAAAATCAGGTTTTAAAGATGTTAATTTTTATGGAAACCTTCGTGATCACCGATTACCATTTGCATGGGTAGATTTATCAACTAACAAGTCTTCTATGTTTGTTGCCAACAATCTTTATTTTTTAGATGAGTTTGATACATCAAATCAAACAAGTAGTAAATATAATGAAAAATTAAAACATCTCTACAAGATTTTTTCTGAGCATCTACCAAATCTTTATTCATCTTATTCTATGGTGGCACAAAAGTGATCTTGATGATTAAATCTATAATTAATTCACTTGTACATGATTCAAAATATAATCAATATTTTGACACAAACAAAAAATTATCTTATGTAATGATTAGCACTGGAAGTTACAAGCGATATGAGCAGGGTAGGATTGTTTTTTTAATACTACAAGATGGTATACCAACTATAACAGCGAAATTCTATAAAGAACCAAATGGATTAATACATAATCAATTCGAAAATCAAGAAATAATTTATAAAAAATGTGGTGGTAAAGGAATACCAAAACCAATCGGAATTTTGATGTTGAATGATGTTGAAATTATGATTGAAGAAGGAATTAATGGAAAAAATCTTGACAGATATCTATCTGATAATCCTTCTCAAAACCTAGTGAAATCTATAATGCAGAGAGTAATCTCGCTGTACGAACACTTGAACGCCATGCTTGAACCATCTACTTTTGATTCCCTTGAACGAGAAGTGAACCAGTTAGTTGATAGATTCATCAATCTATATTCTCCTACGGAAGATGAAATTCTTACAATAAAGAAATGTATATCAATATTCTTACAGAATTTCAAAAATAAGAAAATATCTAAAAGATACTCCAATGGGGATTTCATATCTAGAAATATCCTTGTTGACGACGAAAATATCACATTGGTTGATTTTGAAGATGGGAATGAAACACATCTTTATTTTTTTGACTGGCTCAGATTCTTCAAAATTCAATATTCAGTATCAAATGATTATATTTACAGTGTAATGCTAAACACAGAAAAAAATAATCACTCGTTCACATCGTCATTAAGAGAGTTTACAAAGTATAGGTCAAATGAACAGTTTGATGTTGCATGTAGACTGATATTTGAAATTAAAGAATACATACAAAGTTTTGATTCCACCATCTTATCATTTTATAATCAACAAAAAAATGGATTTAGTGAATTCATTTCTGAGATATCATCACGTTTGAATGAGAAAGATGTGATTAATACTGAAATATCCTTACAGAATGACATAATGTCTTCTGAAAAGGAATTTTATCATAATGCGTATACTAAAATTCGTGAATATACTGAATCTGATAATAAGATACAAAATATCCAGAAAAAAATATTAGAACAAGAAAATAACATTAGAGAGCTTGTTAATGAGACAAAATCACTACAAAGAAAGAATAATGCTCTTTCCAGTTTTATTGACAGTGATAAAATATTTGATACTCCTTCGAAAATAGTTGTAAACGAACTTTACTTAGAAATACTTAACAGAAATGCAGACAGAGATGGACTAACGCATTTCTCTTCACTTCTAGAAAATAAAAAAATTACAATTGATGAATTAAGAAAAACACTTTTAGATTCAGATGAATATAAAACATTGGCATAGTGTGTATTAATTAAAAAATTTACTTTTGGTGTTTAGAACTAATTTTTAAGATACCTTCTTTTTTTCCTAATTACTAGTATTATTCCAACTACTATTGTGCCTATTATTGCCAGAATAATTCCAGTATATGGGAACTCTTCAGGAGTTTCTTCAATTTCTAAAATAGGAGTATCTGGAATATTGATTTGACTTGACTCTGGAATTAATTGCTTTGGATAAATCTTGTAAATACTTCCATGATAAAATGGAGAAACTACATACATTGCATCATTACCAAATTTAATATCAGTTACTCCACCTGGAAAAGTTTCAGCAAAAAGAATTTCATTCAAATTATCATCAGGATCATATACAAGATCTTTTAAATTTGTGTCAGAAAAAATGAAATCTGTTCTATCTGAATTTAGTTGAAATTTGTAGATTCTTCCATTAGAGAAATCTCCAACAAATAACCAATCTTGGTATTTTGCAAAATTAGTCATATCAGGAAAAGCAATTGCAGTAGATCCAACTGCATTATACCATGAAAATTCTGGGTCGCTATAAACAAAACCTTCAAGAGATTGTATTCCTTTCTCAAACAATACTGGATCAGTAATTGCATCAACTCTGTCAGAAGGACCAGTAATCGCACTCCATCCACTGTTGAATCTATTTTCTACAAGATTAATTTCATCATATACTTGCATTCCGTTTTCTGTCTGCCACAAATTACCTGTAAGCGGATCAACGGCCAAACCAAAACTGTTTCGTATTCCTACCGCAAATAATTCAACTCTGTTGTCATCGTCAGTATGTATTTTGAAAATACTTCCAGTTTCGTTACTTGATGGAACAGAAGGATCATTTTGAAAAATTGTCCTCTTATTATCATCTCCTATTACAAAATAAATCTCCTCACTTTGACCTTTGGCAAATACTCCTCCATTATGTGACCAAAAGTCAGCAGACAATTCTTTAATCAAGATTGGATTAGTTAAATTATCTCCATCCCAAGAATAGTGATAGACTGTATTTTTATTAGGTTTTTCTGGGCTACTTCCTTCAAATGATTCTGTAAAATATAGAAAAACATCATTGTCTTGAGTAGCAATTCCAAGCAAACCACTCTCATTACCATTGTATACAGGCACAACTAAAACTGGTTCTTTATCAATCTCGCCATTTTCATTAATTCTAATAACTTTTCCCGTATTTTTTTCAAGTACCAGTAAATCATTTCCGATAAAATCAATAGTTGTTGGGAAATCTAGTCCATTAGCAAATAATTCAACTGTATAATCATCATCAAAGACAGTTAATTCACCTTTAAGAAAACCATCTTGCCCAAGATCAGCATCAGTTTCTGCATAATCATCTGTCTGGGCAGAAACATAGTAATCTGTAATCCCACCAATCAGTATAAGTGAACTGATACCAGCGATAATTATCAATTGTAACATATCAATTTTAAAAAATTCCTTGTATTATACTATTTGTAAAAAACTAAGTAATTTAAAAACTAAATTTTATATGCCCTAAGAGATTTTATTAAGCCAGTTTTTGCCTCAAATTCAATTACATCCATTACTTCTAATATTATTGAATTATTATTCAAGTGAATTTCAATTTCGTTAAAAACAATTACGGATTGAGATGTTGATTGATTTTGAATACCTTGGTTTTTAACTATAATTGAAATATTTTCAACACCAGCAAATATTTTCTTGTTTGCATTGATAAAATCAGACTTGCCAGAAACCATTAACTCCCAATCTTTTAATTCAACAGATTCATGCACCATCTGTTCAATTATTTCGATATCTTTTTCTTGAAAGGCTTGAAAATATTGCTTACAAATATCTGTAAATTCCATAATCTAAGTCATAAAATATTGATTATAAGTTATCTTGTACATCAAAGTGAGATGTTGAAAGTACGCATTTTTTGCAAACTGGATGTTTCCAAAATTCCCCTTTTCTGTGAATTTCCCTAAAATATTCCATTTCCTTACTTTTCCAAGTTTCTTCTATATTTCGTATAATTAATTTAGATTTTAATGATTTGTCTAAAAGACCAATATTTTCTATTTCGGAAAATTTAATTTTTTTCTTTGTTTTAAGTTTCGCTATGGGAATTTCTGCTCCAAAAAATGTACAACATGGTAAAATGGTTCCATCGTATCTTAGAGTTAAATGTTGAAATGGTTGAGCACACCTAAACGTTCCAGTAAGATTGGTATCCTTAATTTCTTCCTCTGTTTTTCTGCCGTAACCACTCATTATTCCAACCAAATCCTGTACTCCAATAGAGTCTGCTTTAGATTTCCAAAATTTAACAAAATCATCTAATTCATGTTTATTTGTATCAGTTTTAACGAAGTTTACTCTAAGTGTTGGTAGCTTAACATCCATTTCCTTTCTAATTTCTAAAAATCTTAAAACATTTTTAATTACACTCTTAAAATTTCCACCCGTTCTTATTTTGTTAAATGTCTCTTCTGTAAATGCATCTAAAGAAATTTGTAATCTTAAAAGACCAGAATTAATTAAATCTCTAATTATATCATCAGTTAAGAGTGAACCATTAGTGCTAAAGTAAATATCTAAAACTCCGGCCTTACGTGCATACGAAATAAAATTGACTATGTCTTTTCTCATTAGAGGTTCATTTATGTAATTCATTCTAATTGATTTGAGACCTTTAGGTATAGCATCGTCTATTACTTCTTTAAAGACATCAAAATCAAACCAAGCTTCTGTACCCATATTTTCAGTTGATTCTTTATTCCAAGTACACATAGGACAGGTAAAATTACAAGAATAGTTCAGTTCAAAGTCTATCTGTGTTGGAAAATCTGTTACTTTTTCTAGACTATTAACATCTTTCCAAATTTGCCTGTATTCATCGTAAAGTTTTGGATCTACTGCATTTCTCACAGGATCATCAGTTGCAGACTTTTTGATAACCGTTGTAATTTCAGTTTTTTCTGTCAAATTGATCAATTAATTTTTCATATCAGGGGAGTAATAATTAAATTCAGTTTTTGACGTTGGAGATTTCTCTGTTACTATAAATTCATTAGAATTTCTAATGTGCTCTTCTAATTCATCAAAACTCATCTCATTATTTTTAATTTTAGGATAAAAATTTAACAAGCCTCCTACATCAATTTCTCTCCGAAGCAATCTTGTGTAAATCTCATTTAATTTAGTTACTTTTTCATCTGTAGGTTTTATTTCAAGTTTTTCATAAACTAATTCATGTAAGATTTTTTTCAATTTTTCTATTTCAAGTGTTTGTTCCCTAATTTCATTTTCTAGCAGTCCGATTTTACATGATTTTTCAATTATCATTTTTTCTAAATTTTTTATATTATAACCATCATCCATATTTTTCAGTTAATTATCCATCTTTTAAATATAGTTCAGATTCGTAAAAAAATATTTGTATATACTAAAATAAACTAATATCATGGCAAGAAATTCTATTGGAGTACTACTTCAGGGTGCTATTACTGAGTGGTCTGAAAAAATAGTAAAAGAATATCAGGAAAATTTTCCTGACGCTGAAATATTATACTCTACATGGAAGACTGAAAATGTTGAAAATATTTCATGCAAAACTCTTCAATTAGATCAACCAAAAAATATTCCTTCGTCTTTTCATGTTAATCATGCAATCATAGGTGCTTTAGAAGGTTTGAAAAAAATGAATGCTGATATAATAATGAAATGTAGAACTGATCAAGTTATACACAATAAACATATTTTTGAGTTATATAATAAATCTAATTCAAAAGATAAAATTATGATTCCAAATTTTATTACTTTTGATGATATTGATTATTGGGCATCTGATATCTGTCAAATATCAACCAGAGAAAATTTATTGGAGTATTGGAATTCAATAGACTATTTTGATGGAACATGCCTTCCTCACATTGAAATCTATCTAACAACAAATTATATTTTACATGCAAAAAAAGATCTAAGTCCATGGAAAGAGGTTCTCGGAAAATATTTCTATGTTAGAGATTTTGTAAAAGATTTTCAGATAGAATGGTTGAAGATGACACCTGAGTGGAACATAAAGCGATTTTTTGACCTATTTTATCAGGATTTAAAAAAACCAGATAATGAAACCTAAATTTATAATTAATCTGAATAGTTGTAATTTATGAAAATTTGTATTCTAACAGCAGGTAAAGGTTTACGGATGCAGGATATTCAAAAAAATATCAATAAGGCATTGCTACCAATTGATGGAAAACCAATCATAAGTCATATAATAGAATCTTTTTCTTTAGAAGATGAATTTGTGATTGGTTTAGGCCATCTTGGTAAACAAGTTAAAGATTTTCTGTCTACTGCATATCCAGAACGAATATTTCATTTCGTTAATGTTGATAATTTTGATGGACATGGTAATGGTCCAGGCTATTCATTATTATGCTGTAAAGAAAAATTACAAGAACCATTTCACTTTCTTCCTTGTGATATGTTATTTGATCATAGTCTTAGTGATGTACCTGATGGAAATTGGATTGGAACAAAGCAAATCAATAGCCAAAATTCGAAGAATTTTTGTAATATTTTAGTAAAAAATAAGAAGGTTATTGAAATCAAAGATAAGCAGAATTGTTCAAATGAATATGTTGCATTTACAGGTTTTTTACACATAGAGGATTATGGACAATTTTGGAAAAGTTTGGAAGATGATGAAACTCTGATTGATGATGAGCGTCAAATTTCAAATGGATTACAAGGACTTTTGGAAACTTCAGGGTTATTTGCTGTTGATATGGAATGGAGTGATATGGGAGATTCAACCAATTATCAGAACGCAAAAAATAATGAGAATGACTATAATTTTGAAAAGTCAAATGAGTTTACATTTTTTGTAAATAATAAAATAATAAAATTTTTTGCAGATACTGCAAATGTAAGTAATAGAGTAAAGAGATCAAAACTAAAACAGAATGTTTTTCCTATTGTACAACATGATAATGAAAATTTCTTTTCATATAAGCTATTTCAAGGGGATACATTCTATTCTTGTGGCACACCTGAGTTGTTTAGACAACTTTTAGAATGGTTAAATGAGAATCTATGGACGAAAAAAAATGTTGATAAAAAAATCTTAATCAAGTCATGCCAAAATTTTTATTATAAAAAAACTCTTAATCGTTTAAAATCATTCCAAAATTCTAACCCAGATTACATATTTCCTAAGAAAATCGATGGTGTTACAGTTACTCCAATACCAAAGTTGTTCGAAAAAATAAATTGGGATATGCTATATGAAGGAATTCCAAGTTTTATTCATGGAGATCTACAATTTGATAATATAATTTACAATGAAAAATTAAATAAATTTATCTTAATAGATTGGAGGCAAGACTTTGCGGGGCAAATTGAGTTTGGTGATCTATATTATGATATTGCAAAACTTTATGGTGGAATTTTATTGAATTATGATTACATAAAGAAGGGTTTATTCAAAGTGAACCAAGATGGTGATGAGTTGAATATAGATTTCAAAGTTAGAGATAATTCATCAGCATATATTGAAATTTTAGAAGAATACATTGAATCAAATAAAATGAATAAAAAAATAGTTTTATTTTTAGTTGGTTTGATATACATCAACATGGCCCCATTACATCACAAACCATTTAATTTTCTCTTAATTGGTTTAGGCACAAAGATCCTTAATGATGCAATATCTTTTCAGGAGTGATGTGATTTTCAAATGTTATGTGTTTCATTATCATCAAATCCTGGAAAATTTGGCACTGTAGTTCATAATGCTGGATATAGATCTTTAGGTTTAGACTGGTCTTATGTTGCATGTGCAACGAATAATCTTAAAGATTCTATACAAGCAATAAGAACACTTGGGATTAGAGGCTGTAGTATATCGATGCCTTTCAAAGAGGATGTAATGAAATATCTAGATAAGATTGATACCGTAGCAAAGAAGATTGGTGCTGTTAATACAATTGTAAACAATAAGGGAAAATTAACTGGATACAATACTGATTACATAGGTGCAAAAGAATCTTTGAAACTACTGAAACCTGCCAAGAAGCATAATTTCTTAGTGTTGGGAACTGGTGGAGCAACAAGATCTATTCTATTTGCTTTAGACAATCTTGGATTTACTAAGATAACAATTTCTGGACGAAATTATATCAAAGCAAAAAAACTAGCTGATAAATTTGATTCAGAAGTAATATCATGGAATGAGAGAGAAAAATGCACAAATGAAGTTTTAATTAATGCCACTCCAATAGGAATGTATCCTAATACCAGATATTCACCAGTATCTAAAATTTATATAAAAAATCTAAAATATGTAATGGATATTATATCTAATCCAACAGAAACTCGTTTAATAAAAAATGCTAAATCATTAAAGATAAAAAATTCAAATGGATTAACAATGTCGTTGTTTCAGGCTAGGGCTCAGTTTAAATTGTATACAGGACTAAATCTTCCTATGGAAGTAATGAAAAAAGCTGTAAGCAAATATTACAAAAAGAAAAAATGAACATAAAAATTTTAGATATAGAAAATATACGAACTGTAAAGAAACCTTGGGGTTATGAGAGATGGATATCAGATGGTGAACCAGATTTTAGATATGTATTGAAAGAAATTTTTTTCCGTTCTCCATTTAGAACCAGTACTCAAGTTCATAAGTTCAAAGAAGAAACAAATTATATTTTATCTGGGAAGGGAATTTTATTTTATTCAGAAGAGAATTTTGATGTTGAAAAATATGAGAATAATGAATATTCCAAAGATGACATAACAAAATTTCTTGCTGAACTAAAAAAACAAGAATTAACAAAAGGAAAAGTTGTTCATATAAAACCTGGTTGTATTCATAGAATAGAGGCTTTAGAAGACTTGACCATAATTGAATCTTCAAGTGTTGAATTAGATGATGTCATTAGAATGGAAGATGATACTGGGAGACCAAACGGTAGAATTGAAAGTGAGCACTCAAAGTAGTATGTTAAAATTTCTCAGATAACGTAAAATGTTTTCTTTTATAGATTTGATTAAATATTTGTCTAGGCTGTCTTCAAGATTTTTTTCAATTTGAGTTTTCAGATCTTTAAATTCATCAGATGGAAAAATATAATGACCACCTAAAATGCTTAAGTCGTTTTTGTTTAAAGTATGATCTTCAGAAACCCACTTTGTCCATTTTTTAGCGGAATATGACATATCAAGAAATTTTTCTTTTAATTCACCGAGTTCATTTGAATTTAGTACATTTACCAATGCAGTGGATTCTATAGTTCCAAATTCAGGTGCTACATTTGCTGCATCAATACCCAATTTTGGGAACCATTGTAATGATTCATCAGGGAGATAATCTGTGGCATGAACTTTAGTTTTAACATTGAATTTTTTACAAATTTGAATTGTTTTAGATAATTCCGAGTAAATTTGTGAATCATTAGTGATTGTTTTCATTAATCCTGTATTGCCTGAATTTACTACGTTGTTTCCTGTTGGAATTGCAAAAAATAGTGGGGTTTCTATCAAATTTCTCTTAAAATAATCAGATATTTTTGAGATGGCAGAATCCATATGAATATTGTTCTCTTCACTTGCACCATCTTCCCATAGACTGATTTCAAACTGAGCCTTTTGATTTCGTATCTTTGCTTCATCATTACAGAATTTGCACAATTCACATGCCCTGTTAATTTTTTTATCAATTGGTAATTCTGAAAATAAATCAGTTGTTGGATCTATATGAAATATTTCAAATCCAGAATCAATATCTGAAGTAAGTGATTTCTTAGCATTATTTAATGCCTCTTCATAACTTATTTTTTTATTTTTCTCAGAATCATTTTGCCATGCACCACCATGATCTCTTGCTAAAATAATATTTTGCTTGGGATTTTTATTTGAAATATATTTAGCAAATTCTTCTGTAGTCCAATTATTTACATACCCATGTCCTAATTTTTCGGTTTCAATCTGATTTCTACTAAAAACTAAGGTTATTGGTATATTCAATTCATCTGTTACTTCTAAAACAGCATCAACACAATTTTTACTGACTGGGCCTATGCATAATGATGTAGTATTTACCATGTTTTTTCTTTGTTTAATTCTTGTGGAATTATATCGTCCATTCTCCTGAGAAGTTTTTACCTTCCGGTAGTTTATTTGGGTTAAATGGTTTAAAGAATTTCTTTAAGACATGAAGGCAAGCTTCTGCAACTGCTCTATCTCCACCAGAACGTTTGGTAACATAATTTGCATATTTTTTTGCTAATGGGTCTGCATTAGATGGTGCTATTGCATATCTAATCTTTCTAAAAACATACTGGTCAAATATTCCATCACCCATATAGATCACTTCATCTGTTGAATAATTATCTTGAATCCAATCTAACCTCTTTATTGTACTGACTAGATCTAATGGGAATTTCATATCGTTTACAATTCGTTTTTGAGTAATCTTGAATCCTTTTTTATCACCAGTTAAAAATCTGATTTCTAAGAATGGTTTTAGTAGTGATAATGCATCATGATCATCTGGTCCAAAAGCCTTCATTATTTTTCCTTGGTTGGAATAAAAGAATTGACCAGATGTCATTACTCCATCTACGTCAAGAAGAAAAATTTTAGGTTTAATTTTATTTTTGGTCATCGTATGGTCATTAGATATGACAAAATCAGAGTTTATAATTTCTTCTTAGTTATACTCTATAGGAAAGAATATCTTCAAGTAATTGATTTTTTACCTATGAACGCACAAAAAATTACTGCCATATACAGAGTAAAAAATGAAGCAAGATTCATTGAACAGTCTCTAAAATCGGTCGTTGATTTCTGTTCTGAAATTATTGTGTTAGATGATAATTCTATTGATGGAACTGCTGAAATTTGTTCGGGTTTTGATAAAGTTTCTGATATAATAAAACCAAGAGGAGATGATCTAGATGAAGTACGTGATAGAAACTATCTTTTTGAGATTGCACGAAAAAATAACCCTGATTTTATTTTGTCAGTTGATGGTGATGAAATTTTTATGCCTAATGCATCTGAAGTGTTATTTGAAGAAATATCTACAATCCATCCTAATTCAGATGTTTTTGATTTTCAATTTCTGACTCTTTGGGATAATGTTAATACAATTAGAACTGACGGAATTTTTGGAAACTATTGGCAAAAAAGACTGCTGAGAATGAAGAATCAACCATATTCATTGTTACTTGTTGAAAATGATAACCCCGGAAATCTTCATTGTGGTAGTATTCCACCAGATAGTCAAGGATTTTCCAATCCTGCTAAAAGCAGTGTAAAAATTTTTCATTTAGCAAGTTTAGACGAGGAAGTTCGTAAACGAAAATATGATTATTACACAAGAACTGATCCTGATAATGTATTGACTGGTGCATATAAGCACATGATTTCAGGTGAAGGTGAATTCTCAGGTCCTAATGGAATTGAACTCGAGAATCTACCAAAAGAATTTACAGTTAATTTATAGTAGAAATATTCAAACGGATATAGAGAAAATGAATGATTTTGATTCTGAGTTAAGGGAACAAAGTATCATTTCGCAAATTGATATAATTAGTAATCAAAGTAATGTGTTAATTGTCAGTAAAAATCATGAATTGTTTACAAAGAAGCTTACAGAAAAAGAATGCATTATTGATATTGCCAAAACTAAAAGTGATTCAAATAATGAACTAGTGTTTGAGTTTGAAAACATTGAAAATAAAAAATTTCAAGTGATATTATTAGATGAGACTATTGACAATGTCTCAAATCCAATTGAGTTTATCAAAAAAATTAAAGAGTTTCTTATGCCTGAGGGATATTTGCTGTGTACAGCGTATAATCTATTTAATTCTATTAATAGACTAAGGTTTTTGAATGGAGATTCTCAGATAATTAATTCAGTATTAAGAAATAGAAATCTAGAATTTTCATCATTAGATAGTATACTTTTGACTTTATCAGAATCAAATTTGTCAATTGGAAAAATTGTTAGGGTGGAAAAAGAAATTAATATAAAAAGTAGACTTGAACTGAACACTTTTTCATTCACAGAAGAATTAATCAAGATTTTGACTTCAGATTCTGAATCTAACACATTTTACTATGTTTTTTCTATAATTAACAAAGTAACTGTAGATCCTAATATCAGAATATGGACATCTAAATTTTCAAAAAATTTAGTTACTGATGCATTTAAAGAAGTTCTAGTTGATTATAAACTACAATTTGAAAAACACATTAACTATCTTAAACAGACCAACAGAGAACAATATACTTCAATGATTAGCATTAATCAGTTTAATAATACAACTTCTGAAAAAGATGTAAGTGATAAAAACAATTCATTAGAAAAAGAAAACAAACAAGATAATAAAAAATTCAAAGATGAATTGGTGTCAGATCTTTTAGAAGATGGATCCAAATTTTTAGAGCGTTCATTGCAGGAGAAAGATGAGTTTCTCCAATCTGCCATCAATGAAGAGCGAGAGCATCTAGAAAATGCAATAAAAGAGAAGGACGGATACCTAGAAAATGCAATAAAAGAGAAGGACGAATACCTAGAAAATGCAATAAAAGAGAAGGACGAATACCTAGAAAATGCCCTAAAAGACAAAGATGAGGTGATTAAAGCCATGCAGGATAGTTTTGCATTTCGAATATTATCAAAGCTCGATAAACTTCTTGGTAGAAAATACAAAAAGTAGTGATATTCAAATGCTTAGAATTAACATGCCAATTGATTATGGCTCCTTTGCTCAAGCAACAAGTCTGAATCTAATTACTAGAAAATTATATTTTGAATTAGCAAAAAAAATGAATGATACAAAATCATTTACAATAACTGCGTCATTACTTCAGGATGCTGGTCTTGGTGATATCAATCAACATTATGACTGTACTATTATTCCAAATATGGGGGGTTACAAATTTCCATTAGATGCATCATTACATAATAAAAATCTCATAATAGGTATTGTTGGAATTGATGAAGTTGTACTAGGAAGAGAAGTTTACAAGAGTAATAGCGATTGGAAACAAAATGAACCAATAATTAAAAATGAATTAAAAAAATGGAATGATGATGAGACAAAGGTTAGTCATATTCATGTTTCTAATCAACCGGAAAAAGATCAATTAATTGAATATTTGAAAATCCCAGAACAAAAAATTTCCATTATTCCATATGGTGTTGATCATGATTTGTTCAAACCTATTGGTGATGATGAAAAAGATTCAAAAAGAAAAAAGATTTTAGCTAAATACAAAATTGATGATATACCTTATCTAATACATATTAGCGAAGCAAATTGGGCAAGAAAAAATATTTTTAGACTTTTTGATGCATTCCAACAGGCAAAAGAATCAGGCATACCCCACAAATTACTTGTTGTTGGAAAAAATGACGAGCACGTTCAAAAAAGAGCCAAGCCAATAGAAGATATTCATATTCTAGGTTTTGTTCCAGAAAATGATCTAATCACGTTATTGCAATGCTCAGATGTATTAGTTAATCCATCTTTGCATGAAGGGTTTGGATTACCAATGCTTGAAGCTATGGCATGTAAGATTCCTGTAATTACATCAAATGTATTCAGTCCTCCTGCAGTTGTTGGCGAAGGAGGTCTATTTGTTGACCCACGAAATGTTGATGACATTTGTGAAAAAATAATTGAAATTACAAATAATGAAGAACTACGACTAGACATAGCAAAAAAAGGATTTGAACGCTCACAAAAATTTTCTTGGAGTTTTACTGCAGAAGGTATACTGGATTTATGTCAGAATTATCAGAATGACGAAAATCAAAATTTTGAAGATGAATATGACAAATCTGCAAGACGTACACTTACTACAATTTGTCTCAATAACAACAAACTAAAACGTAGATTTCTTTCATCAATAGTTCAAATGGACTTTGATGAATTAATAGAGTGGTCATTAGACAAAGGACTAGACGATCCAGATGTTAATGATTATTTGATTCCATTAACAAAGTGGCTAGAAAAAAATCGTAAAGAGAGAAAATTAAAGGTTTCATCAAGTGATTAAAAATGGGAGAAAACAATTTTTTTAAAAAATTAGCCTATCTTTACAAGACGTCTGTTGAGATTATACAAGAATATGGGTTTCTCTATTTTTTACGATTTGGTTCTAGCCAGGTAAAGCAACAAAAATTAGATATTTTAAGGCCAAAAGACAATTATGAAAAACTTACCATCAAAAAGCCTTTAGACAAAAAAACACAGTACAAAATTTGGAAGGCAAAACAAGAAGAACAATCTATATCTCCTCAACTTTCAACACATGATAATCCTCTTAGTGTTGTACTAATTATTAGAAAAAAGTCAAAAACTTTAGTAAAATGTATCGAAGCAGTTTTGACACAATCGTTTAGTAAATTTGAATTAGTTATTGTCACAGATGATCAGAATACTTTTGAAACAATAAAAGAACTAATAAACACAAAAACAATCAATGATATATCTATTAATTTAAAATTTCTAAATCCAAATGAAGATTTTTTGTTTTCAGAATTATTAGAGTTAATTTCTGGTGATACAGTTGGGTTCTTAGATGAAACAGTTTTTCTTAAAAAAAATTGTTTTAATCAAATTATTAACGAATCATTAGAAAATCCCACATCTGATTTATTCTATTCAGACGAGGAGATACTCTACAAAAATGATGAAGTACCATTTTTCAAGCCTGATTGGTCTCCATATCTTTCGCTTTTTAGGAATTATATGGGAAATTTGTTTTTTGTAAAAAGATCATTATTAATGAAAATTGAGTATAACGAATCTTTCCATGGAGAAAACTTTCTCTGGTTTTTGTATCAATCTTATGAAAATGCTGAAAAAATATTTCATATACGTTCAATTTTGTATAGTTCAGAAGAGAATAAATCTGTGGAATTAAGAAAAATTATTCCTAAGATTTTAGAAATAAGAAATTTAAATTCTTCTATTCAACAGAGTTCGAAAAATGATCACTATGAAATTAATTTTAGACTAGACAAGCAACCAAAAGTAAGTATTATAATTCCTACTAAAGATAATGGGTTTCTTCTTAGAAAGTGTCTTCGAAGTATAGAATATAATACTGATTATGAAAATTATGAAATCATTATCATTGATAATAACTCAATAAAGACCGAAACCAAACAATTTTTGAAATCACTTCCATACAAGGTAATAAGTTATGATGATAATTTCAATTTTTCAAAAATGAATAATGTTGCTTTTTCTCATTCAAGTGGTGAATACTTACTTTTTCTAAATGATGACACAGAAGCATTAATGCCACAATGGTTGAATGAAATGGTTAGTGTTTGTCAACAAAAAGATGTAGGTGCAGTAGGTGCTAAGCTAATTTATCGTACAAATAAAATTCAACATGCTGGAATGGTATTTTTAAAAAATGGATTCTTTTTTCATCCATTTGATCATGAATCATTCCAAAGCGATACACAGTTTGACTTCATAAATGTCATGCGGGAATGCTCTTCTGTTACAGGTGCATGTCTTTTAACTAAGAGGGAAATTTTTGAAAATATTTCTGGTTTTGATGAACAATTTGATGTCTTTTATGGCGATTCTGATCTTTGTTTCAAAATTAGAGAACTTGGTTTTAAGATAATTTATACTCCACAAGCAATCTTGCGACATGATGGTTCAACAAAGATTAGACAGGCAGTTAGACTTTTCATACCGGTGGAGAATCATGACAGCTTCGTTAAAAAATGGTCAGTTGTGAAATATGGTGACCCATTTTATAATCCAAATCTAGGTTGGAATTATTCTATAAACATTGAAGACTCTGAAAATCAAAATTAGGCATCTCAATTTTTAGCTAAACTATAACTCATATTTGTAGAGTATATTATATTCGAGAAAATTCCAAAATACAATATGACATCAATTCGTGAGGAAATGTGGAAGAATAGAGGAATTCTTTTTAATTTTGCTATCTCTGATCTTAAAATTCGTTATCGAAATTCAATATTAGGTGTACTATGGAGTGTCATAGAACCTCTGTTAATGTTAAGTGTACTTTACTTTGTTTTTTCTTCTATGTTTAAGTTTGATATTCCAAATTTTCCTATATACCTTTTATTAGGAATTATAATTTACAATTGTTTTAGAAATGGCACAACGATTGCATTGAATAGTCTTACAAATCGTGCACCATTAATTACACAAATTTATTTTCCAAGATCTATTCCTGCGATAAGCTCTGCAATTACAGCCTCAATAATGTTAGCTATTGAAGTTGGGATATTACTAATTTTTATGGTTGCATTTCAATTTGTTCCTCCTATAACAATGCTTCTGCTCCCATTAGTTTTAGGATTACAATTTATGTTTGTTGTAGGAGTTTGTTTACCATTATCAGTTCTTAATGTAAGATTCAAAGACACTGAATTTATCTGGAATGTTGTTGTTCATGCTAGTTTTTTTCTAACTCCAATATTCTATCAATTTGACATGTTGCCTGAGTATGTACAAAATATATTACAATTCTCACCAATGGTACAGATTTTAACAATGGCTCATCATGTAGTTTTGTATGGAATGTTACCAACTGTAACTTCCATTCTTTATGCAGTATGTTCAATTTCAGTTATTAGTCTAATTGGATATTTAATTTTTAGAAAGTATCAAACCAAAATAGTCGAGGATATGTAAGTTGTCAGAATACGCATTAAGTGTCAAGAATATATCAAAAAAATTCAAAATTCACCATGAAGAAAGAGATTCAATATTTGAATCTATGACAGGATTTTTTCAGAAGGGGAAACATTCTGAAACCTTGCAAGCATTAGACAGTATATCATTTGATGTAAAACAAGGAGAAATTTTTGGAATAATTGGTCCAAATGGTGGCGGCAAATCAACACTTCTAAGAATAATATCAAAAATTTATGCTCCTGATTCAGGCTCTGTTGATGTTAATGGAAGTATAATTCCTATTCTTGCACTTGGTCTTGGATTTCATCCTGAATTTACAGCGGTTACAAATATTTATCAAAGTAGTATCTTACTTGGTTTCAAAAAAGAGACTATTGATAGTCGTGTTAAAGAAATTATTGAATTTGCAGAACTTGAAAAGTTTGCCGATACAAAGGTTAAAAATTTCTCAAGTGGAATGTTAATGCGATTAGCTTTTGCAACATCGGTTTTAGTAGATCCCGACATACTAATTGTTGATGAAGTTCTTGCTGTAGGAGATGCAAACTTTCAGAAGAAATGTGCTGAAACTATAGTATCTTTCAAGAAACGTGGTAAAGCAATAATTTTTGTAAGTCATGATATGAGTGCAATTAGAGAACATGCAGACAGAGCAATGTTTCTTAATAACGGTAAGTCTGAAATAATTGGTTCACCTGATGATGTTATAGCAGCTTATGGAGATTTCTGTCGTGAGAGGGACAAGCGTGGTAATGTATCTAATGAATAATATTCTCTTGCATAGTTTTTTTCAAAAAAAGAATCAAAGTATTAAAAGATATTTATCGGATTTTAGGTGAAACAGATAATGTCATTTAACTTCAAAAAATTAGAAATATCTGATGTCGTACTTGTTGAACCCAAGTCATTTTCAGATGATAGAGGTTTTTTCCTTGAGAGTTTTAAAATATCTGAATTTACTGAAAACGGGATTAACACAAAGTTTGTTCAAGACAACATATCACATTCAGTTTCAGATGTAATACGTGGTTTACATTTTCAGAAAAATCCGAAAGCACAAGCTAAATTGATAACTGCAGTAAAAGGAGAGATTTTTGATGTTGCTGTGGATATAAGAAAAAACTCTCCAACATATGGAAAATGGGTAAGTGAGATTCTTTCTGAAGATAATCATAATTTACTGTATGTTCCTGAAGGATTTGCTCATGGTTTTTGTGTTTTAAGCAAAGAAGCTGATGTGTATTACAAAGTCAGTAATGAGTATTCACCAAAAGATGAAGGTGGTATAATTTGGAATGACTCAAGTCTAAACATCGAGTGGCCTATATCAAAACCAATAGTTTCAAGTAGTGATAGCCAGTTACCATTGTTTGATAACTTGGATGATTATTTTGTCTAGTAGAAATCATTCTGGCATTATAGTTAAATAACAAATTTCAAGTTTGAAATCATGAAACTTTTAGTCTGTGGAGGAATGGGCTTTATCGGTAGTGCATTTATTCGAAATCATATAAGTAAAAACCCTAATGATGAAATCATTAATCTTGATAATCTAACAACAGGTTCTAATATTAAAAATCTAGAAGGAATAGACAAAACAAATTACCAGTTTATCGAACAAGACATACAAAATATCGAAATTATAGATAAGATTGTAAGTGACATAGATGTCTTAGTTAACTTTGCTGCTGAAACACATGTTGATAGAAGCATATCTAATCCAAGACAATTCTTAGAGACAAATATTCTTGGAACACATTCGCTTTTAGAAGCTACAAAAAAATATGAAAAATTATTTTTACATGTATCCACTGATGAAATATATGGTGATGCACTTGATCAAACTTCTTTTACTGAATCATCATCGTTAAATCCTAGTAATCCATATTCTGCATCAAAGGCTGCAGCAGAACACTTAGTTAATTCTTTTGTAAGAACTTACAAAACAAAATCTATCATTACAAGATGCACAAATAACTTTGGACCATTTCAGTCTCCAGAAAAACTCATTCCAAAAACTATAATTCGAGCAGAGAAAAATCTCAAAGTTCCATTATACGGAGATGGAAATCAAATTCGTAGTTGGATTCATGTCTTAGATCATGTTTCTGCAATTGAATCACTGATCATATCTGGTAGTGTAGGAGAAACTTACAACATAACATCATGGAATGAAATATCTAATAAAACAATTGTAGAAAAAATTCTTAATCAAATGGATAGAACAAGTGATTTGATTGAATATGTTGGTGATAGACCTGGACATGACAAACGATACTCAATTAACTGTGAGAAAATTCAAAATGAAGTTGGTTGGAAACCAGAATATAATTTTGAAAGTGCATTAAAACAAACTGTAGACTGGTATTTACAAAATAAACAATGGTGGGAACCACTTGCTGATGAAAAAATGCTTCATCCACAACCTTGGACTCTTAGTTGGTAAAATTGAAATTTTTAGTCACAGGTTCGGCAGGACTGATTGGACAGCAACTTGTAAAAGATTTATCAAAAACAAATCAAGTTTTTTCATCATATAACGAATCAATGCCTGAACATGGCGAACCTGTACGAATGGATCTTCGTAATCATAAACAAATTTCAAGTATTTTTAATGAAAAAAATCCAGACGTTGTAATTCATTTAGGCGCAATGACTGATGTAGATCTTTGTGAAGGTGAAAATCTTTCTGCAACTGAAATTAATGCAAAGTCAACTGAAATAATTGCAAAAGAATGCTCCAAACAAAATTCATTTTTAATTTATCTTTCAACTGATTATGTTTTTGATGGAAATTCAGGCATGTACAAGGAAACCGATACTACAAACCCAATTGGATATTATGGAAAATCAAAATTAGATGGAGAAATATCAGTGCAAAATTCATCGGCAGATTATTGCATTGCACGTACAAGTACTCCTTTTGGACTTCATTCAAAAAAGAAAAGTTTTCCAGTATGGATTATTGAAAATCTTGAGCAAAAAAAGCAAATTAATGTCTTAACAGATCAGATTACATCCCCCACATACATTCCTAATCTTAGCAAAATGCTAATTGAGATAGCTGAAAGAAAAATTACTGGAGTACTTCATGTTTCTGGTGCATCAAATATGTCTAGGTATGATATGGCATGTATGATTGCTGAAAAATTAAACTATGATCAGAGTCTTCTAAAGCAATCTACAATGAATGAAATGAATTGGATTGCAAAAAGACCAAAGAATTCATCACTTGATGTATCTAAGGCCATTTCAACCTTACATGAGAAACCACAAACAATTGAAGAAAGTATTGAATTGTTTGCTAGTACAATCAAATCTAAATACTGAAAACCTGTTTGCTTTTTTGTTTAATTAGAAATATTACAGATGCGCTACCAACTATTCCTATAGCAATAAGCTCAAAAATAATCCAATCATATCCTGCAAATCCAAAAAATTGACTTGTAAGTGGTGCAAGAATTGGAAATTCCGTTGAGCCACCTAGAAATATGTCAAATGACATGTGAGCAAAAACAGCTGCAAATGAAATAGCAATTAACCGTAAATCTTTTTTCCCAAAAATTATCATCATTACTATTATTGCTACAAGTGCAAATGGTATTGAGTGAGCCATTCTTGCAATCATTTCAACACCTAAAAATTGTAGTAAGTGATCAGCATCCAAAATTATTGGGAATAATCCTGCAATTACAACATATCTTAAACTAAAACTTACAATACCTACTACTAGTCCCCATACAATATGACCCATAACATGTTCTATTGTGACATAGCTGTCAAGGGGACTACCAAGAATAATTGCATTTGGTAAAATTAAACCGATAAAGGAAAAAAGAATAGCAATACTACCATACGCAGTAGATGTTTTTAGAATAAACCAAGTAAATGATTTCATATCGCAACAAATTTTTTCTATAATACAAGTCTTTATGATAATCTGAGAATTCTATAGAAATCAATATTATATAACAATAATTCAGATAGTTAGAATGAAAGGAATTATCCTACATGGTGGTCATGGTACAAGACTTAGACCATTAACACACACTGGACCCAAGCAATTACTTCCAATTGCAAACAAACCAATGTCACAGTATGCATTAGAAGATTTTAGAGAAGCAGGAATAACTGACATTGGAATTATAATCGGTGATGTTTATCCTGAAAAAGTTAAAGAATATTATGGAAACGGAGAAAACTTTGGTGTAAAAATTTCTTACATCTATCAAGATAAACCAAAAGGAATTTCACATGCGATCAAACTTTGTAAAGAGTTTGTTGGTAACGATAGATTTGTTGTATATCTTGGTGACAATATTCTACGAAAAGGATTGATAGACTACAAAAACAATTTCGAATCATCAAGTAATGATGCAATGATTTTACTTTGCAAAGTTGATGACCCTTCTAGATTTGGAATTGCAGAAATAGATTCAGAATCAAAAAAAATTAAAAAAATTATAGAAAAACCATCTGAACCAAAATCAGATCTGGCTGTAATTGGTGTTTATTTTTTAACGCCAAAAATTTTTTCAATAATTGATAAGCTTAAACCATCTGCAAGAGGCGAGCTAGAAATTACTGAAGCATTACAATTGCTAATGGAGGAAAATAATTCATTGCAGTATGAAACTGTTACAGGTTGGTGGAAAGATACTGGAACACCAGAGGATATTTTACATGCGAATCAACTTGTACTTGATTCTATAGGAAAAGAAAATCAATTTGTAATTGATAAAGGTTCAACAGTAAAAGACAATACTGTAATTGGTAAGGAAACAGAAATTTCTTCAAACTCCTCTATACAAGGTCCATCTATTATAGGAGCAAACTGTAGAATTGGTCCAAATGTTACGTTAGGACCAAATGTAAGCGTAGGTGATAATTCAATTCTAGAAAACTGTAAAATTGAAAATTCTATTATCATGGCAAACTGTGAAATTAGTGCCGATGTACATTTATCAAATAGTATTATAGCTAATGGCTCTAAAATTGAGGCTAATAATGATCAAACTAAGCATGAACTATTACTTGGGGAAAGGTCACAACTAAAAATTTAGGTTAAAATGTTTACATTACTTTCTGAACAACTTGCTACAAACACTTTATTCATAGCTCGGAGCTAAAAAAATTATGAAATTAATTTGTATTCCTGCATTTAATGAAGAAAAAAATATTGAAAAAATAATTAAAGATTGTAAAAAATTTGTTGATGATGTAATTGTTTGTGATGACGGTTCAACTGACAATACTGCAGCACTTTCAAAAAAACAAGGAGCAATTGTTTTACAACATAAAAAAAATAAAGGATATGGTGCTGCCATTTCAACTTTATTTGATTATTGTAGAAAAGAAAATGCTGATGTAATGATTACTATTGACGGTGACGGACAACATGATCCAAATCAAGTTCCATTATTACTTGATGCAATTACAAAACATAATGTTGATGTTGCAATAGGTTCTAGATTTTTAAATGATCAAGATACACCTGGATATAGAAAGGCAGGAATTAAAATTATTACATCAGCTACAAACTATTCCACAAATCTTAAAGTTTCTGATTCACAATCAGGATTCAGAGCATATTCTTCTACAGCAGTAAAAGAAATCTTCCCTACAGAAACTGGAATGGCAGTATCAACTGAAATTTTACTTAAAGTTTCAAACAAAGGTTTGTCACTTGCTGAAGTTCCAATTACTGTTTCTTATCAAGGTGATACTTCAACACAAAATCCTGTTTCACATGGAACATCAGTTTTTGCAACAACAATGAAGTATGTATCAATTAGACATCCATTGTTATTTTACGGTCTACCTGGAATCATATTGTTCTTTATAGGACTTGGTGTTGGTGTTTCATTTCTTGATGCATACTTGTACCAGCAGCAAATATTCTATGGTTCATTATTGGGCAGTATTGTCTTGATTCTGGTTGGCTCAGTTTTGATATTAGCGGCAGTCTTACTATACTCGATGGCCAACCTGATTCGAGATAAAAAATAGATCGAAAATTGCAATTATTTCAAGAATTCAGCAGAAAATAGTTGATATGGATATTATACGATCAATATACGTAAAAAATATGGACAAATGGTCCATTAGCGTTATATACTAAATTTTCAAAGTTTTACTTAATAACATGAAAAACGAATTAGGACGAAAAATAACTAGTCTTACTATAATGACCATAATGGTCGCGGGCGGAATGACCCTCGCAGCCCCAAGCTTTATGCCTGAGGCAGAGGCTCAAACCTCGCACCTATATGTATCTGCAGTAAATGCAGAAGCAGGAAATACATTCGGTGGTCCACAAGTAATTGAGATTATTATTAGCGACCCAGCAACAAAAAGTCTAGAACTTGCTAACGCAGGCGCAACAGGTTCCGCAATGGGCGGTGTACCTGACGTCGAAGTTAACGGCGACAACGTCGCAATGGTTCAGGCTGTCGACGGTAACTGGTATGCATATATCGGAGACGATACCAACATATCAGACGCTGACTCACTGGGAGCTAACTACAATCTTGATTTCGGTGCACAATGTACAACATCAGCACTAGCAGTAACTGCAACAGGAATTGATGAGGGAGGTCTTGAAGACATTTCCTCAGTTTGGGTTTCTGATGCAGACTGTCTAGCAAATCAGGCAAACTCTGACGCTGACGTACCACGTGCAGCACCAGCCATGACATCATCTATTGCAGATTATGCAGGCGGTAACCAAATTGAAGATAACGAAGAGTCAGCTTGGCCTTTCATCCAAACATATGATTTGGATAACTATGGCAACTTTGACGTTTGTTATGTCAATGGTGGAGCAACAGAATGTGTTAACATAACTTATGACGATGATCCAAATCAAAGCTTAACAGCTGATAGATCAATGTATCCTCCAGGAGCAGCAGTGCACCTAAGGATATTTGATCCTATGTTAAACTTAGATCCAACAGCAGTGGATATATGGACTTTTGATTTCAGTGCAAACACACCATCATACGGTGAATTCACCGATGGTAGTGCAACTGCAACTGATGCAACAGACCTATCTTCACTTAACCTCACAACACTTGGATATGACGATGGCGGAATATTCAAGCTAACTGAGAATTCCGTACTAAATGTACGAAATAACGCTGACTTCACGTCACAAGACCTGAGTACAGACATTTCCTTCATAGAAAGTAGCTGGAATACAGGCGAATTCATTAACACTGACGATGCAGACAAATCTAATCTTTACGTATTACTCTCTGCCAATAGAGGCGAAGTTGGTACAATAGATTACAATGATGATGCACAATCAGTTCAAGTTGGATATACAACAGCATCACTTAGTTTTGACGGCGACGCTGTCGGAGAAGAATGGAACTCTGGTGAGGAGCTACCATTACTACTTGTCGACAACGACCTAAATCTAAACTCAGCAAGTGATGAAGATATGCAAATAACAAGCGATCTTAGTTCTATACCAACAATTACTATCGGTACACCAGCAACCCTAACTGCAAGCCCTTGGATTACAATCCAACAGTCTGCAACGGGAAGCTCAACATCTCTAACACTTGATTCACAAAGCCACATTGTTTCAAACAATCCTGGTAACGTTGAATCTGGATCTTACACCACTGTCGCCAATGGCGCTACACAAGGTGAAGACATAGAGATTGGTACAGGTATCTTAGGAACGGACTTTGAAACATTAGCAAAGACCATAGATACCGACGCTGATGGTATACTAAGTGATGAAGATCGCGGAATATTCGTAATGCAATATGACTTTAGACAAATCGCAGCAGACGTATGTGGCTCAACTGATCAAGACGCATCAGGTTATACAGCACACAACGACGGTCTTAACATCCAAGTACGTGATAACGACACAGTGTTAGTTAATCTAACAAAGCAAGTTCAATATGGTGAAATTGCTATTGAAGATTATGTAACAGCAGATGTCGATAACATGGACGACGGTGAAATCGTAGTTGAAATTGGTTGTAGAGCAGGCGTTGGACCAGCAGTATATAGCACAATTGCTAATACAGAATCAATATTCTTCTTTGTCGACTTCATGACCTTTGCTTCTGGTGTAAACAATGCAGTTTACAGAATCCAAGTTGAGGAAACAGATGACGGTACAGGAGAATTTGAGGGTGGAGTTGAATACATAATGTTGAATCAATCAACAGCCGATCAATCTACTGACTTCCCATCTAGAACACATCTTGATGATGTAGTCTATATGTTGATGGCTGGAGACGCAATGGGCGTTTCTGCACCAAGAGTACAAGTATCTGATACTGATTCCGATGGAGTTTCAACTCCACAGGCAACACAGATGGATGCATTAACTCATTCAGCAACTGTTTCATTTGACGCAGAAAACTATAAGGTCGCTGATACAGTAACTGTAACAGTAGATGATCAAGATCTAAACACAGACAGCTCACTAATTGAAGTATATACAATCGCAGCAGGCACTGACCTCGTAGAGGACGGTGACTCAACTAACGTCGCA